>CABEBX010000302.1_pt1 | contig 59063 bp, 48 predicted proteins | sample 3132671 | NCBI WGS metagenome assembly CABEBX01 (sample SAMEA5534346, study PRJEB31848) | metagenome | biome: tundra; feature: field; material: soil | place: USA | collected 2013-05 | depth 0.45 m
TTTTTCGCGAGGGGCGTGAAGCAAGCTCGCGCGGCCAGCAAAGCCGGCGCCAGGTTAATCGCTGCGCAGAGACCTGCGGTCTTCCAGAATCCGAAGACAGGAATCAAGTAGCCGCTCAATACCAGTGCGCCCAGGCAACCGCCCAGCAAGTCGATGGCATAAAGCATGCCAATCCTGCGCCGGTCGCTGACGCCTTGAAGATATATCTCTGTAGCCAAGGGGAACTGGTAACCGCCCAACATTCCGCAAAGCGCGGCCAACGCCGGAAATACACACTGTGCGGCCAGCCAGCTTGACGACCTACCGGAAAGTTGCGCGAGCAAGCTGACCAGCAGCATCAATACAGGAGCAGACAATGCGAGAAGAAACTGCGTGGTTGCAACGGCGCGGCAAGGAGGGCAGTTGCCACGACGAATGCGGCGCATGCCCAGCCAGCTTCCAAAAGCAATGCCGGCCATGCACAGAGCAATCAGAATGGCGAGCTGGTGGTAGACGTAACCGTAGATGGATTGGAATGCCAGCAATAGAATTATTTGCAGCGCCATCAGCGTGAAGCCCGACGCGGCCATGCAACAGCCTGCTGCTGCGCGGGCGCATTGCCTGCGAGACGGCACGAACGCAAAAAACGCCGCCAAACTAAAAAGAACGATGAAAGTCGCACCGAGGATGACTGTGAAATTCACATGCGCCGCGGCCCGCATCCAGCCGGCATAGGATGGCTTGAACTGCGCGCTCCATAGTACAACGTCGAAGTAATAGGCGATAGGCGAGAAATCGCGATTGATTTGTGTTGTAGTCAGCGGCTGCAACTGATCGCGCACCTGAGCCAGGCGATCAGGCATCATACGGTAGGGGATAAAGTATTCGCTGACATACCGCGTCTTCAGATTTCGCTCGTGCAGTCGCGCAACTAGCACGCGGGGGTTGTCTGTCAGAACGTCAGAGCGCGTAGCGGCGAAAAAATGAATCGTCTCTCCGGGGATTGCGACGACGTAGGGAAATACTTCTCGCAGTGTGCGGTTGATGCAGCGCAAGAACTCCGCCAGGCCGGGACTGATGGCTTCCTCCGACGAACGCAGTTGGAAAGCGAGCAATCCGCCCGACGCCAGATGATCGCGCGCGGAAAGAAAGAACTCGGCAGTATAGAACCTGTTCAACTGCGCGGTCTGCGGGTCGGGAACATTCACGATAATTACGTCGAACGTTTCGAGAGCCGACCTGAGATAGGCGCGGCCATCCGCGTAGTGCAGATGCACCCGGGGGTCGGAGAAGAGAGATGATGCATCTGATAAAAAGTATTGACGCGCTATGCCGATGAGCGCGGGGTCCAGCTCGACCAGGTCAATGCGTTCGACGGCAGGATGCCGGAGCGCCTGTGCGATGGCGCCACTCACGCCTCCGCCGATCATCAGAATGCGTCTCGGCGCCGGGTGCTCTAGCAGCGCATAGTGAACTGCTTCTTCGGCTGCGCTCTCGTCCGGCGAGTTAGCAAGGATGAGGCCATTGTCATAAAAGCTGCGAATGTTGCCGGTTTCGACGACCGTCAGGTTGCCGTAAATCGAGTCGCGCGATGCGAGCAAGTGTAATCCGCGCCACTGACGCGCCTGCGCGTCGCTTTCCAGCCAGGGAGCAACACGAACGAGAAGAAAGAATGCGAGCATTACCGCAGCCGCTGCTACGAAACCAATTTGCCTGCGCCTCATTCGCAACAATAATATGATCGCCATCGACAGGTTCAGAACGAGCACGACGCAAGCTATCTGAAACGGCTCAAGAGAGCGCAGCAACACGAAGCTGGCGACGATTCCACCCAGGCCGGAGCCGGCCGCTTCGAGCAGGTAGGCCGCGCTGGTGGCAGTACGCGCGTCAACTGCGGACTCAAGGTTGTACAGGCGCGCCGCGGCCACAAACAACGCACCGGCAACAATACAGAACACGCTCAGGCAAAGCAACGACGCAAGCAACACTTGGACTGGCCCAATCAGTTCGCCCTGCACAGTTTGAAAAAGGCTCTTGCTGGCTCGCAATGCCCAGATCGTAAGCGGCAGACTGACACCGAGCAGACATTCGAACACGGCTACGGATCGTCGCGAATGGATTTCGCGCGGCGCGAGAGTGCTGTATAAAATACTGCCGATAGCTGTCCAGAATAGCCACGCGGCAAGCATGATGCCCAGCGAGATCTCATTGCCGCTGAAGACGACCATCAGCTCGCGCATGAGCACAATCTGGCCAAGTACGGCGCTGAATCCTGTCAGCGTCAGAACCGCCCTGACAGCATGTTCAGAGCCTGACACCTCGCGGCCAGCAACGAAATGAATGCGTTTTTCCATCCGAGAGAATTAGAATTCAGTTGTCGCCGGAAAGCAAGAGCAACAATAATACGGTCATCATTTAATACATTCCTATGCAGGTAATGACATGGAGGAATAGAAGCTCATCCTACTTATGTAACCAATGACACACCTATTCATTCAGAATGAATATTTGCTTCCTTCGGATAACTACAAGTTATTGCGCTTTAAGTGCTGCATGAATGGGATATTCACTCGAGAAATTGCGGTTATCTGAGACCTACAGACACAGCACCGCAATCAAAAGTATATATATTTTTATCGCATTGATTCTATTGAGGATACGTATATTCCCTGTTCTTAAGTGTTTCTACCCTTTTGCAGGCTCTTAACTTATGTAGATATATTGGCGTCTATAGTTAACGCTCTTATCATTTAAGCAATGAAAACTTAACATTCGGAAAGCATAGATAACCACGTCAAATTATGCACTAACAAAGGAGAGCAGGGTGACACGCGTCACAGCCGCGCACCTTTGCTAAGCAGAGAATTGTATGGGTTTTGGGGAGATTGATTTCTGAAATCCCGCGAAGCATTTTTAAGCGTGTGGAAGTAAAGCTGGAGCGTTCGTAGGCAGCGAACTGAATGAGCAGAGAAGCTTCAATGTGCTGCCGAAACGGACTCGAACTCAGAGGCAACCGATGAACTGGCGCGAAGAGTATCGGATGAAGTGCATGAATGCTGCTCAGGCGCTGGAAGCGGTTCGCTCTGGCGATCATGTATGGATCCAGTCGGGGTGCGGCACGCCTTCTCCCCTGGTGGATGCGCTGGTAGCGCGAGCTCCCGTGCTGCGCAATGTCGAGATCGTTCATATGAAGACGCTGGGCGACGCGGACTATACCAAGCCGGAGTACGAAGGAATTTTTCGTCATCGCGGATTATTTCTTGGAGACAATGTACGCGAAGCGGTGGTCGCGGGACGCGCCGACTATACGCCCATCTTTCTCAGCGAAATTGAAGGCTTGTTCGCGAGCGGCGCTCTTCCGCTGGAAGTCGTGCTGATGCAAGTTTCGCCACCGGACGACCACGGATACGTGACCCTGGGAACAACCGTGGATTGCACTTTGAACGCAACCCGCTGCGCCCACACGGTGATTGCCGAAGTGAATGAGCGGATGCCTCGCACACACGGAGAGACTGCCATTCACGTGAGCCGCATCTCCGCGATTGTAGAAACATCGCGCTCGCTGCTGGAATTGCATCCGGAGCCATTTACCGCGATGCACCGCCGAATCGCAGAGAATGTGGCCTCGCTGATACCCGACGGAGCAACGCTGCAAACCGGGATCGGAGGGATTCCCGACGCGGTACTGGCCTGCCTTGAAGACAAGCGCGACCTGGGAATTCACAGCGAACTGGTTGGGGATGGCGTCATCGATCTGATGGAATCGGGCGTGCTGAACGGAGAGCGCAAGTCGATCCATCGCGGCAAGGCAGTGATCTCGTTCGTGCTGGGATCGCAGCTGCTTATCGATTACATTCGCGATAACCCGGCTTTCGAATTCCGTCCCATTTGCTATACCAACGATCCGTTTGTGGTGGCACGGAACGACAAGATGGTCGCCATTAACGCGGCATTGCAAATAGACCTGACGGGGCAGGTGTGCTCGGACTCCCTGGGGATTAAGCCTTACAGTGGGTTTGGCGGACAAGTGGATTTTATTCGCGGGGCCGCGCGGTCCAAGGGTGGAGTGCCGATTATCGCGCTTCCTTCGACCGCGAAGCAAGGCACGATTTCGCGAATAGCGCCGATGCTGGACCCCGGTGCCGGCGTGGTGACTTCGCGCGCCGATGTGCATTACATAGTAACCGAACACGGCATCGCGTATCTGCATGGAAAGACATTGCGCGAGCGAGCCGAGGCGCTGATTGCCATTGCCGATCCGCGTTTCAGAAATGAATTGGAAGATTTTGCGGTTCGCTCGCATTACATGGAGCGCAAAGCCGCGGCCGTGCTTGCCTGAAGGGTTAAGGCTTGCCGGAGAGGAGTGGGTATGGCGAATGTAGAGAAGCAGGACCGTGGCAAGCTGCGGGTGGATGTGGATGAATGCAAAGGCTGCGGGCTCTGCGTGGAAGCGTGCCCGCCAAAAGCGATCTCTCTCAGCGAGGGATTGAACCACTACGGCTATCGCACGGCAACGTATGCGGGCTCGGGCTGTACTGGATGCGGAATCTGCTTTATGGTTTGCCCCGAGCCGGGGGCGATCACGGTGTTGAGACTCATGCACCATTCGGAACATGGCGTTGTTACAGGCGTTGTGGAGCAAGCTCATGCATAAGCAATTGATGAAGGGCAACGAAGCGATTGTGAAGAGCGCGATCCTCGCCGGATGCCGCGCGTTCTATGGATATCCCATTACACCGGCCAGCGAGATTACCGAAGCCGCGGCTCTCTATATGCCTCAGGCGGGCGGAGTGTTCTTACAGGCGGAGAGCGAGGTGGCGGCCATCAACATGATCTACGGCGCGGCGTCCGCTGGAATCCGCTCAATGACGTCATCGAGTGGCCCCGGGATCAGCCTGATGCAAGAGGGTATGAGCTACATGGCGGGAGCGGAGCTGCCCTGCGTGATTGCAGACATCACGCGCGGCGGTCCGGGCCTGGGCAGCATCGCCGCCGAGCAAGGCGACTATCACCAGGTAGTGAAAGGCGGCGGCCACGGCAACTACCGGACCATCGTGCTGGCGCCGCACTCCGTGCAGGAGATGGCGGACTTGACCGCTCTGGCCTTTGAGCTGGCCGACCGCTATCGCAATCCGGTGGTGCTGCTGGCCGATGGATTCATCGGACAGATGATGGAGCCGGTCGAATTCTCGCAGACGGCTATTGCACCGCGGCAGCCAGAGTGGGCTGTGGCGGGAACGGAAGCGACGCGCGGCAATGTAATTTCCTCGCTGTTTCTGGAGAGTGATGCGCTGGAAGCGCACCAGAATCATTTAGAGGCCAAGTACCGCCGCGCGCAGGAGTGTGAGGTACTCGCCGAAGAGTGGCGGACCGAGGACGCGGAGATAGTGCTGACAGGTTACGGGATTGTGGCGCGGATTTTGAAAGCCGTGGCCGCCGAGGCTCGCGATCTCGGTCTCAAGGTGGGCGTGCTGCGTCCGATTACGCTGTTTCCATTTCCTACCAAGCATTTTCAGCGGCTGGCCAAGAGCGCACAAGTCTTTGTTGTGGTGGAAATGAGTAACGGTCAAATGTTGGAAGATGTGCGGCTGGCTTTGAATGGGGCGCGGCCGGTGGAGTTCTTCAGCCGCGTTGGCGGGAATGTACCGTCGCACGAAGAGGTGCTCAAGATCGTGAAAGAACAGGCGCGGCGATTCCGGCCGGCAATGCAGCCCAAAGAGGAGCAGATGGCCAATGTCTAACGAGATGGTTTCAGAATACGAAGTATCGCATGCCAGGCCCAAAGCATTCTTCGAGCGCTTCACGCGTAAAGATGAGCTGCAGCACCAAACGCATTATTGCCCAGGATGCGGACACGGCCAGGTGCATAAAATGCTGGCGCGGGCTATCGATGAGTTGGGTATCCAGAACAAAACGATTCTGATCGGGCCGGTAGGCTGTTCGGTATTTACCTATAACTACTTCGACGTGGGCAATATCTCAGCCGCGCACGGACGCACGCCCGCGGTGGCCACGGCGACGAAACGGAGCAGGCCGGAGAGCATCGTCATTGGCTATCAGGGCGACGGGGATTTGTCGGCGATTGGGACTGCCGAGATTATTCATGCGGCCAATCGCGGCGAAAATATCACGATTATTTTTGTGAACAACGCCATTTACAGCATGACCGGCGGGCAGGTGGCGCCGACTTCCCTGCTGGGACAGAAGAGCGTGACTTCTCCATTTGGACGAAAGGCGGACAACGAAGGCTATCCACTGCACATGAGCGAGATGCTGGCGACGCTGGAAGCTCCCGTCTACATCGAGCGCGTGGCACTGGGCGACAATAAGCAGATTGCGCTGGCATCGCGCGCCATCAAGCGCGCCGTGGAAAACCAAGTGAAGGGCTTGGGCTTTTCGCTGATTGAGGTGCTAGCGCCCTGCCCAACGATCTACAAGATGAACCCGGTCGATGCACAGCATTGGGTGCGCGACGTGCTGACCAAAACTTTTCCGGTCAAGGTAATTCTTGATCGCACCAAAGAGGCGAAGCCGCGGCAATTGCCCGAAACAGCGCCAGCACTGGATCGGATTCCGCAAATTCTAGGCGTAGACAGCGCGAGCCTGCCGCAAGGCAATCCGATTGTGCACGATAAAACGGCGCCGAATCTGGATCTTCGGGTGCGGGTAGCCGGCTTTGGCGGACAGGGAGTTCTGCTGCTGGGCGAGGTCCTGGCCGAGGCCGGACTCGATGCGGGCCTTGAGGTTTCCTGGCTGCCTTCGTATGGGCCGGAGATGCGTTCCGGCACCTCCAACTGCCATGTGCGTTTGTCCAGGCAGTTGATCGATTCGCCCATGGTGACGAATCCCAATGTGCTGGTGGCGATGAATGAGCCATCGCTCAGAAAGTTTTACGAGAGCGTGCAGCCGGGAGGATGGATTCTCTACAACGGCGAGACATTCCCGGTCGATTGCGAGCAGGAAGGTGTGCATGTTTTGGCGTGTCCCTTCATAAGCGTGGCCAACGAGCTGGGCGATTCGCGCGCCGGCAATATGGTGATGCTGGGCGCGCTATTGGAGATCGCAGGAGTAGTACAGGATGTAAACATTGACGCGGCGTTGCGAAGGCTGGTGAAGAATCCGCGCTGGATGGAGTTGAACAAACGCGCTCTGGCAAAGGGCCGTGAGCTCTACAAAGAGTCTTGTCAGGAGATGTGCCATGTCAGCTAATGTGGACCCGAAGACCATTGTGTATTTTAACGGGCAATATGTACCTCTCGCCGAAGCGCACGTAGGAATTCTGACGCATGCCTTGCATTACGGCACAGGAGTGTTTGAGGGGATTCGCGCGCATTGGGACGAGGCGCAACAGGAGTTGTTTGTGATGCGTTCCGTGGAACACTACGAGCGCTGGAAGCAGAACTGCGGCTTCCTGCGGATTGTTGTTCCGCCATCGTCCGAGGAACTGAGCGAGATATCCCTTGAGCTGATGCGCAAAAACGCATTTCGGACAAATGTATATGTCCGGCCCCTGGCCTATAAGAGCGCGGAACGCATCGGAGTGAGCTACGACGATCAGGATTCTTTTGCGTTGATCGTGCTCCCCTTCGGCGATTATCTGCCCGCCGACCGAGGGCTGCACGCGGGCGTAAGTTCGTGGCGGCGCATCGACGATAACGCAATTCCTGCGCGGGGCAAAATCTGCGGGGCATATGTGAACAGCGCGCTGGCCAGCGACGAAGCTCACCGTTGCGGCTTTGACGATGCCATTTTTCTAAACGACAGCGGTCATGTTGCAGAGGGTGCGGCATGCAACATCTTTATGGTGCGCAAGGGAAAACTGATTACACCGCCGGTATCTGAGAACATTTTGGAAGGCATTACGCGCGACGCGATCATGGAGCTGGCGCACCAGGAACTTGGTCTTGATGTTGTGGAGCGCCCCATCGACCGCAGCGAACTGTATGTTTGCGACGAGTTATTCTTCACCGGGACAGCGGTCGGCATTGCGCCGGTGACGCAAGTCGATCATCGTCTGGTGAAGGATGGAAGCATTGGAGCAATCTCCCACGAGTTGCAGCGGGTGTACTTCAATGCGACGCGCGGACATTTACAGGCATATTGGCATTGGCTAACACCGGTTTACAAGAGCGGTATGAAAGACGAGCATGGCCAGGATGTCCCGGCAGAATTAATTGCCGGCTGATCCTTTGATCTTGCGGAAACGGCTTGTGAACCAACTCAGCCATGGAGGAAGAACACGTACGAGTACTAGCGGAGTTGCAAAAAGCGCCTCTGACATCCGGTGAAGTCAAAAAGGGCGGAGCCGTTGCTGCAGGCATTTATGATCGCCGCGTTCCTACTTGCGGCGTTTTGATTCGTTAACCCACTTGGTACCTGAAATTTGGAGGAAAGATTTATGAGTGCTGTCATGGAATCTCACAAGAGCAATGCTGCGGCGTACACCAATCAGATTCTCGCCCTTGTGAAAGCTAAGAATCCCTGCGAGCCGGAATTTCACCAGACCGTTCTTGAAGTGGTCGAATCCCTGAAGCCCGTGTTGGAGCGCCATCCGCATTATCAGGAAGAGAAGATCCTGGAACGCATCACGGAGCCGGAACGCGTGATCATGTTTCGAGTTCCCTGGTTCGACGACAAAGGCAAAGTTCAAATCAATCGCGGTTTCCGCATCGAAATGAACAGCGCCATCGGGCCCTATAAGGGCGGGCTGCGTTTGCACCCCACGGTCAACCTCGGCATACTGAAGTTCCTGGCCTTTGAGCAGGTGTTCAAGAACTCGCTGACCACGCTGCCCATGGGCGGCGGCAAGGGCGGCTCTGATTTTGATCCCAAAGGCAAGAGCAACAACGAAGTCATGCGCTTCTGCCAGAGCTTCATGAGCGAGCTGGTACGCCACATCGGTCCGGACACAGACATTCCGGCCGGCGACATCGGCGTGGGCGGACGCGAGATTGGCTATCTTTTCGGGCAATACAAGCGGCTGCGCAATGAGTTTACCGGCGTTCTGACCGGCAAGGGCCTGGGATGGGGCGGTTCGTTGATTCGTCCCGAAGCCACCGGTTACGGCTGCGTGTATTTCGCCGACGAAATGATAAAGACGCGGAAAGAAACGCTGGAAGGCAAAATTTGCCTGGTCTCCGGCAGCGGTAACGTCTCACAATACACGATCGAGAAGCTGCTTGACCTGGGCGCGAAGCCGGTCACGTTGTCCGATTCCGACGGCTTTATCTACGATGCCGCCGGCATTGACCGCGAGAAGCTCGCCTTCATCCTGGACCTCAAGAACAACCGCCGCGGCCGCATCAAGGAGTACGCCGAGAAGTACAAGAAGGCCGTCTACACTCCCGTTGATCCGAAGCTCGGCTACAACCCGCTGTGGAACATCAAGGCTGATTGCGCTTTCCCGAGCGCCACGCAGAACGAGATCAACGCGAAGGACGCGGCCCATCTCCTGAAGAATGGCGTGAAGCTCGTCTGCGAAGGCTCGAATATGCCCAGCTCGATTGAAGCTACGAAGACGTTCATCGATGCCAAGGTTCTCTACGGGCCATCCAAGGCCTCCAATGCCGGCGGCGTTGCCACTTCCGGACTGGAGATGACGCAGGACAGCATGCGCCTTTCCTGGTCACGCGAAGAAGTCGACTCTCGCTTGCACAAAATCATGATCGCCGTCCATAAGAACTGCTTCGAAACGGCCGAGAAGTACGGCACACTGGGCAACCTGGTGAACGGAGCCAATATTGCGGGCTTCCTGAAAGTTGCTGATGCAATGCTCGATCAGGGCTTGGTCTAAACCAGAACAAGCTCAAGGAATCGCGCGGGAGGGAGAAATCCTTCCCGCGCATTTTTCTTTTTGCAAGATGATTTTTAAGCGGCGCGACCGTTCCATCAAACGCGCCATCCCTTTTACGAACAGGAATGCAGGCCGCTCCAGATTACTGCTGTTGTTTTCTAGATTCCTTCTTCGTACGGTCGGCGGCGCGCGCCTGGGCATCCAAGCCGTGAGTTGGATCTTTGTGCAGGATTTTGCGCGAGATGTCCGGCCAGAACTCCTGGAAGATGGAGCCGAACCCGCCCTCGGCAGTCACAATCATCCCGTTGGTGAAGGCCTGACTGACACCAGAGTTGCTGGGCGGATAGTAGAGATTGGAGATCGCGCCGGAGATGATGTTGCCCGACACATTGGAGTAGTTGGGCTCCCACTTGCCGGTGTTGTCGTGCTTGCAGATGAAGGAGGCGGCCACGGCGTAGAACATCCGGTGGCTGTTAGCTCCGTGGCCCAGGCGGAAGTAGCGCGGATCCTGGTGCAGAATGGAAGGCAGGATGCCGTTGCCGATCATGCCGCCGTCGAAGGCGTCGAGGTAGGCCGCGCCGGACCGTTCCCCATAGCCCTTGATCCCCCGGGGGAACCCCACATTGTCATGCATGCCCTCGTGGTAGCCCGCGACTAGAAAGGCCACGCCGAAGGTTACCGGATCAATCGAGGAGCGGAAGGCAAGGCGCATTTTCTGGCCCGCTGTCAATGAGACTGCGTCGCTGCGATAGGAGACGTTGAAGGCTGGCAGGATTCCGATGTTGCGCTGATGCTCCTCTTCCTTGATCTGCTCTTCGGCCTTTTCGTACTTGCTTTTCTTGTCGCCGGACTGCTGAACGCCTGTTTGTGAACTGGAGCTGCCCTGGCCCAGCGCAGCGCTCGGGGCCGGCTGTGGTGTGGTCTGGCTTTGCCCGTCAGTAGCCTGCTGCGGCTGCGGAGCCTCGGGAAGCTCGTTCATGGCAATCAGCCTAGAAGTCGTTTCCTGCGCAAGTGCGCACGAAGGCAATGCCAGCAAGCCTACTCCAGCGAAAAGTACAGCTACAATCCAAGAGAAACCTACTCGCATCCAATCCCCTTATTGTGGAGCCGGCATCCGTTTGGGCGGCTCACGCAAAAAAGCGAGTCGAACCGGAGGGCCACTTCTTAGAATAAATCACCCTGTCCGCGCATTTCACTCAACGCACACGCGGGCGGCAAACCAATGTCCTCAGACACTTCTAACATGTTAGACGGAATTTTCGGCTAAAGGATGACAGTCACTACCCCGTCCCCAAAGGCGACATCCTTGCCGGCTTCACCGATCCTGAAGGCCACCTGATCGGGCTAGTGCAGGGGCCGGCGGGTATGTAGGCCGCTCACAAACTCGACACTTGCCTCTTCCCTTCACACCGCAAAATCAATAAAGCCGCGCTGCGGATCGGTGGAAACCAGCTTGGCCGTCACCTTGTCGCCCACGTCCAGCCCTTTGCCGCCGCTGACCACCATCCCATCCGCGTGCGGATTGAGGGTGCGAACAAAAACGCCGTAGTTGTTGACGCCGGTGACGATGGCCGGGAAGCTCTGGCCGATGCGCGAATGCAGCACCACTGCGGCAATGCGCTTCTCCATCTCGCGCTCCACCTTGCGGGCGTTGTCCTCCATCAGCGTGCAATGAACCGCGATGGCGTTGAGGTCGCCTTCGGAGTAGGGCTGGGGCGCCTTGGCCAGCCAGGCCTTCATCAGCCGCTGCGTCACCATATCCGGAAAGCGGCGGTTGGGGGCGGTGGAATGGGTGTAGTCCTGCACGGCCAAACCAAAGTGGCCGGGTGAGACCTCGTTGGGCTTGACCAGCACGTACTCACCGGGACCCATCAGCTTGATCACGGTCAGCGAGAGATCCGGAAAGTGGTCGGGGTCCTTCTTCTTCTGCGCCAGCAGAAAATCGTTGAGAGCCTTTGAATCGGGCTCGACGGGCAGCTTTGTTCCCAGCCCCGCGGCCACCTCGACGATGCGATCCCAGCGTTTGGGCGTGCGCACGATGCGGCGGATGGAGGCCACACCGGCATCCTCGAAGGTCCGGGCGATGACGCCGTTAACCGCCACCATGAACTCCTCGATGAGCGAGGTGGCGCGATTCTTTTCCAGTTTCTTAATCTCCACTGCATCCTCGGCCATCATCACCGGGCGCGTCTCGATGGTCTCCAGGTCCAGCGCCCCATGCTGGAAGCGGCCGCCGACCATACGCTGGGCCGCCGTGTCCTGAAGTTTTAATTGCGCCGCCAAATCGGCGCCGGCAGCCACCTTGGCTGGAGCCGGACCGCGTCCCTCAAGCCATGCGCCCACTGAGTTATAGGCCAGTTGCGCGCGGTTGTGGACCAGCGCGCGGTAGGCTTTCCCATCCGACGCCGTGCCCGCAGAGTCCACGGCAAACTCGATGACCAGCGCCACGCGATCTTCGTTCTCGTTGAGCGAGGTGATGCCCTCGGATAGCTCGATGGGCAGCATGGGAAAGACCTTGACGCCGGTGTAGACCGAGGTCGTCTCGCTCTTGGCGTGGGAGTCGATGACCGTGCCCAGCGCGACGCGCACATCCACGTCGGCTACGCCGATCAGCACGCGAATGCGGCCATCGGGCAACTGCTCGGCCCACTCAATTTGATCTAAATCCTTGGAAGTATCGTTGTCGATGGAGGACCAGAGCAATTTGCGCAGATCCTGAGCGCCGGGGGCGGCGGGCATCTCGGGATGGGCCTGGATGGCGGCCAACTCCTTGTCGGTTCCGGCGGGATAATCCGGCTGGAAACCGTGCTCGATCATGGAGGCATGGGCCGCGGCAACAAGATTGAAGTGAATGGGCTGGCTGGATTGCATCTGAAATTAGCTCCTTCAAACTAAAGGCCAGCCTACCACGCCGGGGGGCCTGTGCGATGAGGAGCATATAGGATTCGTGGTTTCCCACCCTTTTCGCTAAGAACGCGAAAAGGGTGGGGCACCCAGCATTTGTGCTATCCCACCCTAGCCGCAAAAACAAGAACGCGGCGAGGATGGGGCACCTAGCTTCTATTGAATGCCAAGATCGGAGAGGACCTTGGGCTTGGGTTCGTCCGTTGCCAGCAGGTTGTGGCAGACCGAGCAGTCCTGAGGAATGCTGACGCCGCTCTTTGTCGCGTGTTCGCTATCGTGACATCGGAAGCAGCCCGGATAGCTCATGTGGCCGATGTGATTGGGATGCGTGCCCCATGTCACCTTCATAAACGGAAACACGTTCTGACTGTAGAGAATCGCAAGCTGCTCGCCTGCCGACTTCACCAGAGCTGCCTTGGTGGCCAGCACCTCGGGATGTTCCGAGCGATAGAAGGCTTCAAGTTTTACAGGAATCTGAGCTTGCGCCTCGGCTTCGCTGGCGAAAGTCGTCTTGAGCAGTTCCAAACCTTCTTTGTGAACCCAGGGTAGATCGGGGCTGACCGCGCCCTCGGCCATGGCCCGGTTGAGCGCGTCTTCCGCCGGCACAAAGGTGTGCGCGGCGCGGTTGTGGCAGTCGATGCAATCCATCAGACGACGTTCGCCTTGGGGAATGCCGCTGCCCGCCGCGGCGGTGGCATATACCGTCTCCGTGCCGTTGTCGTTGCGCTTCTGCACCCAGGGGATCGTGGTCCTGGTTGAGTCGGTGGCGACATACTCGATGTGCCCCAGGTGTACGCCGTGAATCCCCGTCAGATGCGAGAGGCCATCCAGCCCGCCCAGGTGTAAAACCAACACTGTCTGCGTTTCGGTATTCTTTTCGTCGTCGGCAAAGCTGGATTTCACCAGCAGCTTTTCGCCGATGAACCGGGCCGGGGTATGGCAGCCCTCGCAGGTATAGCGTGCCGGTCGCAGGCTTTCCACCGGCGAAGGAATCGGCGTGGGGTAGCGATCAAATGTGACTTCAAGAATCTGCTTGGTGCCGTTCACCTTGGCGGAAAAGTATGCCGCCGCGCCCGCGCCGATGTGGCAGGCTACACAATCCACATGGGAGTGCGCGGAAATCTTGTATGCCGTGTACTCCGGATGCATCACGTGGCAGCTCTGGCCGCAGAACTGCGGAGAATCCATATAGGCCGCGCCGCGATAGCTGGCCACAGACACCACCAGAAAGTTCATGATGGTGGCTGCCAAAACGATGTCCACGCCATGACGGAAGATCTTGTCGTTAAAATCGACCTTGGGAAACTGCAGCGGAATCATCCCGGCCTTTTGCAGTTTCTTGCGGCGTACCCACATGCCTACCGGGATCAGCGCTAATCCGGCGATGAACAGGGCCGGCAATAGCAGGAAAAAGATAATGCCCAGATAAGGGTTGTCATTGGCGCGGCCGAAGAGTTCCACCAGCCAATAGGCGATCATGGTCACGCCGGCGGCAGTGGTGATTGCTCCACCGGCCAGGCTAATGGGATTGTTGCCGAAAAACAGCGCCGGGCGCACCCAGCCTTCACGGAATTTTTGTAAAGCTGGCACTTGCTCCCCCCACTCTCAAATGGACGGCCCGCCGATGCCGGCGGGCCTGGTCGAACTTTCCTTTTCGATTGTACTTCCTATTTCAAGCCGCGGTAAAACGCCACTACGTCCTTGATCTGCGCGTCGGTGAGCCCCGCAACCGGCTTCATCTTGCCCTTGCCGTTCTTGACGGCGGCAAACTCCTGAGCCGCTGTCAACGCCTTGATGGCTGGATCGGAGGCGGCCTTGATGCCCATACTCTTGGCCATTCCAGCGCTGGGCGTGCCAGTAGCTCCGTGGCACATGGCGCACTTGGCTTTGTAGGTCGCTTCGCCTGAGGATTGGGCAAAGCTCACAGCGCCGGCCAGAGACATTACAACGGCCAACACCAGCAGGGATCGAATCATCTTTGTCATTGCAAATCTCCTTGAGTTTCTGTCGGCCAGGTTGAGCGGGGAACCCCTGCCGAGCATGTTCTACATCCTACTTCAACCCTGTCGACTGGTATTAGTCGTGGGAACCGTATCAAAGCGGAAATCCTGAAAGGCAACGCAAATAGAAAAAAGGGGTGGACTGGCGAAACACAAAGCCCAGTCCACCCCGGTGATTAGAATGCGTACTTAACGCCCACGGTCATGATGTCGCCCTGGGTGGTGCGCGACGGAAGCGTGGGACTCCATGCTCCTGTCTCGCTATATCCGTCATGAACCCAGTTGGCGTGCCATGCCCATTCGGGAGTAATTTTGTACTCCACATCGGCAAAGGGAATCAGGTAACGGGACTGAAGGCCGCCCGGAGCCATCAGCGGATTGAGTTGCTCCGCCGTTCCGTTCACGTCATTGAGCCGTACGCCGCCGTTGAAGTGCAATTCCTTCGAAAGCGCATAGTTGATCGTCCCGGAGAAGTAGTTTGCCGGGGCGTTGTAGGTTCCATAGCCCAGATACAAACTGGCAGAACCGCCATAGCCGGCGGGACTGTTGGCGACGGTGCAGGTTCCCATGTTGTAAGCGGTTGATGGAAGCGGCGCATTGGCATTCGCCGTAAATATGTAGCAGAGGTTGGTTGACGAGGATACGCTATCGTATGCGTAGTTGAAGTCCAAGCTCAACTGCTCGTTGGGATGGATTGAGGCTGCGAAGCTGAGGTCGTCGTTGTGCTCCGTATGATTGACCATCGGATCGTCGTTCTTGGCGCTGAAAATTTTCGCCGTGACGGCAAAATCAACCCATTTGGCCGGCTTGATGGTCGTCCGCATCCGGAAGTTATATGACTTGTTGGGAGCAATACGAGTGAACGTATTACTGGGAAGCAATGGAGCGTACGGAGCGGTCGTGATAACCTCCGAGTCAACCGCGCTTCCGCTGGCATACGCCGATTTCATCATGTCGTAATTGACGTTGACCCGTACCATCTTCGTGGGCTGGAACACGCCGCCAAAGATTCCCCAGTTCTCGTGCCAGGTCAGGTTGGTCGCATGAGGATCGCTGATCGCGCGACTCTTGTAGCGCCAGCCGCCGGACATCTTGATCTGCGGACTGAGGGTAACCGTGCCTAGCACCGTGTTCTGATAGATCTTCTGACTCAAGAACGCCGGTGTGGTGACGCCGCCTATCCAGGTTGCCACGGTTGTTGTGGCAACCGAGCTAGTGACCGTAGGATCGGTGAGCGGCGTCAGCATGGTGGTTGTCGGGACAATGGGCGGTCCGACTGACCCTGAGTTTCCTGTCCAAGTTGTCGTGCTGTTATTGGTGGTGCCCCAGGTCCGCGTATCCCACGAGCTGAAGGCATCGGAGAACGAGAGTTTCTTGCTCAGCTCGGCAATCAGGTTGAAGTCGCCGCTGGTGTTGATTCGCTTGTTGCTGGCAAACAGGCCGTTGGCGCCCCCGCCGGTTTCAATGGTCTGGCGCACATTGCTGCGGCCCAGTCCGTTGAAGGTTTCGTTGAAACTCTTCACCGTGCTGGTGTCGCCGCTGTAGAGCAAGCGGCCATTGATGGAAACCCTGTCAAAGTAGTGCGAGTTGAAGCGCAACTGCTCGGTGGGGAAGTGCGTCCGGGTCGGAGCATACTGACTCTGCGTGATGGTTCCGGTGCAGTACTGGCTAACGACGCCGTTCGATACCTCCTGCGGCAATGGCGCTGTCAACTTTGTACCATTTGCCAACACTGTGCTGGTGCTGCCGCAGGTAGTGGTGCCTCCCAGAACATCGACGCCAAGAGAAACTGGCGTAGTAGTGGTGTTAAGCGTGTAGTTCGCCCCCGCCAACTGGAAGCTCGAGTCGCCCTTGTACAGAACGTAGAACTGGTCGTAGCTGACAGTTGTGCGCTTGGCTAGCTTCACGTCCACGCCGCCGGTGTAGGTGTCCGATCCCTTGCGGAACCAGTCGAGAACCTGCACGTCTCCGCCGTTATGAACCGAAGAATAACTGGGCCCTTCGTGGGTGCCGTGATTGTATCCGGCACGGAAGTTGACCACCGCAAGCGGCAGCAGCGTCAGTTTGACGTCGGTGTTGCGCCGCACGGTGTTGAACATGTGCAGCGAATCATTTTCGGTAACCAGCACCGGAGCCGTCACTGTGAAGGTTGTCATCAGAGAGCTGGCCAGCAGGTTGTCGTCGAAGTAATTGCGATCACGCCGGAAGCTGCCCGCAAAGTCGTACCAACGGCCCTTGTTCATCTTCAGCCGGGATACATCGTATGGGTCGCCGCCGTAACCGGTGCTGGAGGTGGTCAAATTGTCGAAGAACGGCGTCTTCGACGGATTGACCGAATGCAGTTCCAGCGACTGGCCGAGAATACGTCCGCCGCTGCCCTGGTTGACCAGCGTATCCCACATCCCTTGGCTGCCGCTGACTTTGGTGTAGCGCCCGCCCACTTCAATGGATTGATGCACCAGGTAGCCGTGCGAGATGGTTTCGCCCGCCACTTTGGCCGGCTTCTCTTCGACTGGTTTTGCGGGGACTGGTTTCGCGGGTTTGGCCGCATCCGGCTGGGCTTGCCCATAGCCGGCGACCGCGCCGCCTGTTAACAGGATTGCCGCAAGGGTAAGGGTGCACAACCGGGAAACACTGATCCCGGCCGGCGACCCACCCAGACACTTCTGAGAATTCGTCTGTTCTGTCATCGCTCGCCCCCTTACTATTCCGGATTGAAGAAAACATTGCTCACGTTGGAGCCGTGAATTGAGGTATGGCATATGGTGCATGCCTGATATTGCGCTGCCTGGTTGTGCGACGGCCCGGTGGGCGTATGCGTCGTAAAGTTCATCGACGGAGAGTGGCACTGCAGGCAAATGGTGTTCACATTGGCGCGGTTCAGAAGGCGCGGGTTCGGCCCTCCGTGCGGAGTGTGGCAGGCTGTGCAGCCTTCGGTTTTGACAGCCGCGTGCTCATAGACAAACGGTCCAGCCGTCTCGGTGTGGCACTTGGTGCATACCAGATCCTGCTGCGTGGACGACATCAAGGCCTTCTTGCCGTAGGTGCCGTGCGCATCGTGGCAGTCGGTGCATTGCACCAGTCCCTCGTTCACCTTGTGGTGGAAGGGCATGGCGAACTGCGGCTTGATGTCCGTGTGGCACTGGAAGCACAGCGTAGACTGCGGAGCCTTCAGCAGAGACTCGTTGCTGCCGCTGGCATGAATGCTGTGGCAGCTGATGCAGCTTACATTGCCTTCGCCGTGAGCCGAACGCTCAAAGTTCTGGTGCTTGCCCTGGTGGCAGCCCAGACAATTCTCGTCGATCTCTTTGGCCGAAGCCTTGGAGGGGTTGAAGATCTTGGTCGTATCGCCGCCGCCCTCCACATGCAACCGGCCCGCGCCGTGGCAACTCTCGCAGGTAGCCCCTTTGTTGCCGTGCAGCTTGGCCAGGTTGGAGTGAATATTGGTGGCAAACCCTTTCGCCACCTCATCGTGGCACGTTGCGCAGGTCTCGCCGCCCACATAATCCGCGGGCGCGGCGTCTTTTACCTTCGCGGTGGCCGGCTTATCGCCGGGCGCCGGTGCCGCCAGAACGGGGACGCACAACAACCCTGCGCCCAGCAAGAACATCAAACAAGCACGCAACCCCGGCCACTTGCCCGGAGCCGCACCAATCGGTAATTGCGTAAAAGGCCCTTTTTTATGCATCAGTACCGCCTCGGATGCTCTCATAGCCGCTTCCGCAAAGGAATATACCGGCGTCCAATCGCTCAAAACAGCCATTTCCCCTGGGGAATGCCGCTCCGGCGTCAATTCTGCCTGTCTACCTATGCGTAAGGTGCTCAATGTGCGGAGCATCACTTATGCGCTGAATCCTACGTTCTTTCCTATACGCCAAACGGTGATATCCATCACATATCTAGGGGCAGCTCGTACCAGGTCGGGCTTTCCTGACCCAAAGTGACATGGATTCCTATTTTTCAAAATACCGTTCTGCAGTGTAAGTCAAGCCGCGCCGACAGCCGCGCTCGTGATTCCCCCAAAACTGCTGAAAACGTGTGCATCAAAGATGTGCGATGGGGAGAATCTCCGCCTATTGGAGCCTTGCATAGACGTGAGGCCCATCACATCCATGGCGGCTGCAACTCCGGCAAACTTTCTTCAGGTTAGAGTCTCTTCCCCAGGAGGCCAGGGCATTTCCATCCGTTTCATCCCTTGTGCTGTATGCAGGGGCGAGTCAAGTACCGGGATAGAGAGTTTGGACCGGCGGCGGACGGGACAAGACCATGGCGCATTTAGAGAACTCGGCAGCAGGGCAAACGCGGCAAAAGCACATTGCACGGCAGGTGCCGGTGGGATGCGCGGCCTGTTCCAGTCGCCGCCCCGGCTGGTTCTGCTCGCTGGGCAGCGCCGTGCTGGCCGATCTTGAGCTGGCCACCAGCACCGTCTCCCTTCCCGCGCAGGCTTCTCTCTTCACCCAGGGCGAGGATGCGCGCTGTCTTTACCTGATCTGCGGCGGCTATCTCAAGCTCACCGCCGGACGCCATCAGGATCGCCAGATGATCGTCCGCGTGGCCGGACCGGGCTCCATGCTGGGCTTGTACGCGGTTCTCTCCCATGGCGTCTACGAGGTTTCGGCTGAAACGCTCACCGCCGCCCAACTCCGTCCCGTCGAGCGCGACCGGTTCCAAACCTTCCTGCGCAACCACAAAGAGGCACAGATGCGCGCCGTCCAGTGCATCTGCCAGGAATACCGTTTCGCCCTGCAGGACGCCTGCCGTATCGCGTTGGCCGACACCGTCGCAGCACGCCTGGGGCGCCTGCTGCTTGAGCTGGCCCACCAGATCGGCGAACACCTCGATGGCGGCGGCTTCCGCTTTCCGCTCCTGCTGACCCACGAGGAGATGGCCTCCATGGCCTGCACCACCCGCGAAACCGTTACCCGTACCCTGGGCCAGTTCCGCAAGGAGGGCTGGATTTCCATCGAAGACTCTTTGGTTACCCTCCACGATCCTGAACATTTGCAGACACTTAGCTAGCTCTCTGTTGCTTTTTCACGCTTCCCAAAGCCGGCCTGCCAAGTCCAAGAGCTATCATTATAGTTGTCAGCTATCAGTTATCAGTTGTCAGAACGAAGCGCGCGGCAATATCAAACTGACGACTGAAGGCTGACAACTGAGAACTGTTCTACCGGGAGTTCATGGTGCATATGACTCGTCTTGTAGCTGGCTTTTGTGTAATCCTGCTCTCCTACTGCTCTGCTGTAGCTCAGAATCCGGCGCTGGCTCCTTCCGCGCCCCAGCAGCCCGTCGTCGCTTCGGCTGAAAGCCCTGCGATTCTCGAGTTCCAGAAGATTGAAGACGCCTGGTCCAACGCCATCAACGCGCGCGACCAGTACGCCCTGGAGCTGGTGCTCTCCCCCCAGTTCGTGGACATTTCTGCCCAAGGCGACATCACTACCCGCAACCAGCAACTGGCCCAGTTAATCACCGGCGAGGACAAAACCCTCCATCTTAAGCAGAAGGTGATTACCGTGCGCATGATGGGAGACATCGCGGTGGCCAACGGCACTTACGTGATGCACCACAAGGTCGGCTCCATCCAGGTGGACGAAAAAGGCGTCTTCACTCACGTCTTCGAGCGCGCCCACGGTGGCTGGATGTGCAGCACCTCCCAGCGCACCAGGCTCCCCGAAGACACCAACCCCAAGCACAAAAAGCAGTCCAACGAAGAAGTGCCCTTCCACATCCCGTTTATCGGCAGGGGGTGACAAGGGCGGCCAGTAGCAGTCAAATAGCTCAGGCTGACCCGCTATCCCGCCGGCCTCCGTGCCCCTTGCAGCCGGATCGACACATGCACCAGTCCCAGCGCTGCCGGCGTTACGCCCGAAATGCGGCTGGCTTGGCCGATGGTCACCGGGCGCACCCGCTCCAGCTTCTCGCGCATCTCCCGCGAAAGCCCGCTGATGACGCCATAATCCAGCCACTGCGGAATCGCCACCCCCTCCGCGGCCTTCAGCTTGGCGATGGATTTTTTCTGTTGCTCCAGGTAGCCGGCAAACTTGATCTCCGTCTCGACCGCACGAGCCTCGTTGCGCAGCGCCGCTCGCGCTTCGGGACTTTGATCGGGTCGAGCCATCATCTCCGCCAGCAGCGGATCGGCCTCAAGTTCCTCCCGCATCGCGCCCACCACCGCTTCGATACCTACCTCCGGCCGTTTCAGCAGTTGCGCCCACGTTAATCCGGCCGTCGCCGTCAGCCCACCCAGGCCCGCCGCGCCCAGCCGCTCTCCATCCACCTTGCGAGTGGCGAGCAGCCGCTCCAGCGCACCCATCCTTGCCTGTTTGTGCTCATACTCCGCCCAGGCCGCGTCATCAATCAGCCCCAGCCTCCGCCCATGCGGGGTCAGCCGCCGGTCGGCATTGTCGATGCGCAGGTGCAGACGGAACTCCGCCCGCGAGGTGAACATTCGGTAAGGTTCATTCGTCCCCATCGAAATCAGGTCGTCGATCAGCACGCCCGTGTAACCCTCGCTCCTGTCCAGGGTGAAGGGCGGCTCGCCCTTGAGCATGAGCGCCGCGTTGATCCCGGCCATGATGCCCTGGCAGGCCGCCTCTTCATAGCCGCTGGTCCCGTTGATCTGTCCAGCAAGGTAAAGGCCTGGGAAGGCCTTCACGCGCAGCGTCCGGTCCAGCTCCGTCGCGTCCACGCTGTCATATTCAATGGCATAACCGGGACGGAGCATCTCCGCCTGGTCGAGGCCAGGGATGGAGCGCACAATCTCCCACTGCACCTCCATGGGCAGCGAGGTGGACATACCGTTCACGTAGACCTCGTGGGTGTGCAGCCCCTCCGGCTCCAGAAAAAACTGGTGCTGCGTCTTGTCGGGAAACTTGACGATCTTGTCTTCGATCGACGGGCAATAGCGCGGCCCAACGCCCGCGATCTGTCCCGAATACATCGCCGAGCGATGCACATTTTCGCGAATGATTCTGAGCGTTTCTGGCGTGGTGAAGGCGATGTGGCAACTGATCTGCGGCTGAACAATTTTTTTCGTTCTGAAGCTGAAGAGTGTAGGCTCCGCGTCGCCCGCTTGCTCTTCGAAGGCCTCCCAGCGAATCGTTCGCCCGTCGAGCCGCGGCGGCGTTCCGGTTTTGAGCCGGCACGTCCGCAAGCCTAACGCCCGTAGCGCCTCGCCCAGCAGAACCGAAGCCGGCTCCCCGCTGCGGCCGGCTGGATATTGCTGCTCGCCGCAGTGAATCAGCCCATTCAGAAACGTGCCGGTCGTGATAATCGTGGCCCCAGCCAGCAGACGGCGGCCATCGCGCAGCTTAAGGCCCAGAACCTTTCGACGCGAATCGGAATCCTTCTCCTCCACAATCAGCCCAGCCACTTCCGCCTGCCGGATGTGCAGCCCCGCCTGACCTTCCAGCACCTCGCGCATCTTCACCCGGTAAAGCTGCTTGTCGCACTGCGCGCGTGGACTCCACACCGCCGGACCGCGCGACGCATTCAGCAGCCGGAACTGAATCCCCACCGCGTCGGCCACCTCGCCCATCACGCCGCCCAGCGCGTCCACCTCGCGCACTAGGTGGCCTTTTGCCACGCCTCCCACGGCCGGATTGCAGCTCATCTGCGCAATCAGGTCCAGGTTCATGGTGATGAGCGCGACTTTGAGCCCCATCCGCGCCGCCGCCATGGCCGCCTCGCATCCCGCATGCCCCGCCCCCACCACGGCCACATCGTATTGTTCGGTAAATGCCATCTAGGGCTATTCTACGGATTGTGCGCACAACCGGTCGCCATCTGGGCATCTAATCTTGTGATAGGAGAAATCGTGCTCAGTCGATGGTCTTTGGCGTTGTTGATGGCTGCCGGATGCGCTCTGGCCGCCTCGGCACAGAACAAGGACAGCTTTACGCCTATGCCGCTGGACGCCGGATTCGGCCGCATGGACATCAGCGCCCCGGCCATTGCGCGGGAAGAGATCATCCGCCAGTTTGCCGCCAAGGAGAGCGAGTTTCAGAAGGCACTGAACCACTACACCTATCGCCGCGTCGCCCGTGTGCAGACCATCGACGACGACAACAAGGTGGACGGCGAATACTACCAGGTGGACGACGTCCTCTTCGATCCCACCGGCAAACGCATCGAGAAGGTGGTCTACGCGCCGCAGAGCACCTTGCAGCGGGTGCAGATGTCGCCCTCTGATTTGCAAGACATTCGACGCGGTTATCCCTTCGTCCTCACCACTGAGGTGATTGGCCAGTACAACGTGAAATACGTGGGCCGGCAAAAGGTGGACGAGGTGGACTGCTACGTTTTCGACGTGGCTCCCAAGGTCATCGAAAAGAAGCAGCGCTACCTGCTGGGCCGCATCTGGGTGGACGCGTCCGGTCTGCAAATCGTGGTGACCAACGGTCGCATGGTTCCCGACGACACGCGCAAGAATAACGAGGACCTGCATCCGCCCTTCATGACCTGGCGGCAGCAGGTGGACGGCTACTACTGGTTCCCGGTTTACACCAAGGGCGAGGGCGTTCTGCACTTTGCCGGCGGACCCGGCCACATGGCCCAGGACGTGCACATCCGCGACACCATCAAGTACACCGACTACAAGCAGTTCGGCTCAACCACAAAAATCACGTATGATGGCCAGGACATTTCGCCGGGCGCAAAGCAGCCGGACACGCCGCCGAAGAAGTAGCCGCTACTGTTTGCTGACGGCCTGCCAGCCGTTTCTGCAGCACTTCCATCTATATAGTTGAACGAAGGGAGGTTTCAACCAATCACATGACCGCCCAGAGAATCAAGTTTCCGTTTAAGATCGCTCTCCTGGCCCTGATAGCGTCCGGCCTGCTCTGCGCCCAGGAAACCCGCAAAGACATCGTCAACCCGTCGCCCAATCCCGCCGACGATGCCAAAGAAAACAACGCATCTGTTCCCGATGTCTACGCCCTCACCGGCCACTTTGACCGCATCGTGATCCTGCGCTTCAAATACAAGACCGACCTGCTCGCGGGTATGGAAAAGATGGTGAAGCAGGAGCACATCCGGAACGGCGTCATCCTCAGCGCCGCAGGCTCCGTGCGCGGCTACCACGTGCATCAGGTCAGCAACCGCACCATGCCCTCGCATGACACCTTCGAGCAGAATCCCACACAGCCCGCCGACCTGGTCAGCATGAACGGTTACATCATCAACGGCAGAATTCACGCCCACATGACGCTGGGAACGCCGGACCGAACCATCGCTGGGCATCTCGAACCAGGCAATGAAGTCTTCACCTTCGCCATCGTCACCATAGGCGTCATGAACGGCACCGACCTGAGCCGCATCGACGACAAGACCTACCGGTAGAACAGCTCAATAAAAAAGATATTTTCGCCACCGGTCATCGGCCCTGCCCAACATGCGCATGATCTGCCGGCTGGTGTGCAGCGAGAAGGGGCGCGGGTCGCGCAGCAAAATCATGTCGTCGATCTCGCTCAACATGCGGTTGCCTTTGAGGCGGTTGCAGGAGTGGCAGCAGGCCACCAGGTTCTCCCAGGTGGAGTTGCCGCCGCGCGAGCGCGGTACCACGTGGTCCAGCGTCAGATCGGAGGGCGCCAACGTTTCGCCGCAGTACTGGCAGGTGTTGCGGTCGCGCAGCAGGATATTTTTGCGCGAGAGGGCGCGCGTCTGGTAGGGGATGCGGCGGTATTCCAGCAGCCGGATCACCGAGGGCATGGCGATGCGGCTCCTCTGCGCGTGGAGAATCAGCCCGTGCTCCTCCTCGGTGCGCGCAACTCCCTTGAGCACCAGAACCAATGCGCGGCGAGCGCCGCAGATATTGATTGGCTCATAGGAGGCGTTCAGCACCAGTACCGGCATCTGCAGGATGTGCGCGGAGTGAATCGTCACCTTCTCGCCGGCCAGCGCCGCGGCCCTGGCGATGGACTTCTGCTTGCGTGCATGAATCATGGCTTTTCCCAGCGACATCCTCTTTCCCCTCGTCAAAAAGATGATTGCTCGTGCGATGAATAAATGCTTGCCCCTTGCATGGCTGCAACCGGCGATCTGCCGGCTGATCTAAAATTCTCCTCCACATCGTCAAAGCGAGCGGAAACTGCACGGCGGCTGTTGTACACGCGGCCCGCCCTGGCCAGCGTGGCAACCCGCACCGAGGCCGCTCCGGCCTGAGCCAGCGCCAGTGCCGCGGCTCGAGCCGTTGCTCCGGTAGTGAAAATGTCGTCGATGACCAGAACATGCTTCTGTGTGACCGCTGCCGGATCGGAAACCTCGAATGCTCCCTTCACATTCAGGCGTCGCTGGCGCGGCGTCAGGCCGAACTGGCTCTCGGTGGCGCGCAGCCGCATCAGTGTGCTCGAGGCCAGCGTGAGCCGCCACGCGGGATGCGATTTGCCCAGCGCGCCCAGTGCATGAAAAGCCAGCGAGCGAGCCTGGTTGAAGCCGCGCTCGGCATACTTTGAACGGTGCAGAGGCACAGGAACCACCAGCATCTCGTCGGGCGCATCATTCGCCAGTTGTGTAATTGCCTCGGCGAGCATCCGTCCCAGCTCGCGAGCCGCAGAGTGCAGCCGGTCATATTTGAGCGCGTGGATGGCCACCCGCATCCGTCCCTCGTAAGGCCCGTAAGCGACCGCCCGCACAAACGGAGGCGGCGCCAGCCGGCAGGTCTTGCACAATCCAGAGCTCGATGGGCCGGCTTGCACTGGCGCATCTAGAGAGTCGCCGCAGCGGGCACACAGGTTTCCGCTCAGGGCGGGAAACTCCGTCCAGCAAACGTCACAAATGGGCACGGAAGAGAGATGCGGCAGAGAGGAGCCGCAGAGGGCACAGGAGGAAGGAAGGAGAGCGCAACTCAAGGAATCCATGGGACTTCGCAGCACACGGGCCACCGCGCGCCAGCGCGAAGTCTCCGAGGGTGGAACGTCGAACGTCAGTGAACCGGAGTCCCTGCGGAAGACGCACCTCACTTCCGGACGGCAAGGCTCAACACCTGCCGCCTTGCCGTCAGTATACCTCCATCAGGCCTTGGATTCCATGCTTTTTGCGCCTGGCTTGAACAGGAACTCCGGCATTCTTCCGGTTTGACCTCAGGGCTTCTGAGAGACGCGAGGGGTTCGCGTCTGGCGCTCGGTCCAGGTTGTTTTTATCTTTTCGTAGGTAACCTGCATCGCATCCAGTTCCAAATCGCTGAGCCTCTCGATGTCGATCATTTGATTTCGAGCCGAATCCATGGCCCGGATCAACTCATTGAGCTTCAGATTGATGGCGCGCGAATCTCGATTCTGCGTGTTCTGGATCAAAAAGACCATCAGAAACGTCGCGATGGACGTTGTTGTGCTAATCACCATCGCCCAGTGGTCTGAGAAATGAAAAATGGGCCCGGTGGCAGCCCACAGAATAACCACTACGCCCGCGCCCACAAACGCCCACGTTGACCCCAGCCATCCAGAGGCCACTGCGGCGAAACGGCCGAAATGCCCGTTCACGGTACGGTCCTTCGCCTCAATTGTTTGTAGATTCATTTCGCCTTTCCTCCGATAGCCTACTGCTAATTGACGGTACGCCAACAGAGCGGAGCCAGACTGTCGCAAAAGGAGCACAAGGCGGCGCAACCGGCAGAGACGAGCCGGCCTCAGATTCGAGATGAAAGGAGAGATGCGACTGCGGGGCGGATCAATTACCCACCCCTCGGTCGTGGTTTTAGAAGACCCCGGCCAGAAAGACCTCGGCGGAATCGACCCTCGCCTTCCTGGCGCCGCTGGCCGCCAGCACCACCGGCGAAAGCGTCATAACCGGGCAGCGCGCCTGGGCCAGCATCTTGTAGACAACACCGAGGCGGGCCACGGCGGCAAAGGCCGATGCGCCCTGCGCGCCCAGCACGATCAGGTCGGCCTGTTGCGCCCTGCCTTGGTAGAGCAGCTCCTCGGTCGGGTCGCTCGACGCCACAATCGGTTGCACGGCAATCCTGCCCCGAAGCGCAGCCGGAACCAGCGAAACCAGCTCGTCTTCTATCTGATTGATACTCCGGCTGGCCAGAACCTCATGCAGCTCCTGCGCGCGGATCACATGCTGCAAAACCAGGCGTGCGTTGTGCTCCGCAGCCAGCTCAGCCGCAAAACCCAACACCATGGAACTGGATTCATGCAGGCTTACGCCGCACAGAATGGTGCGGAGGCTAAAGTCGCAATACGCCCAGTCCGGCACCTCGGGACCGACGATGAAAACCGGCACTGAGGCCATGCGTAGCACTGCCTCGGCCACCGAGCCCACCAGCAGCTTGCCGATGGGACCCGGAGAATGGGTGCCCATGACGATGCGGTCAATCTCCCGCTCGCGCAGGTAGGTGAGAATCTGGTCGGCGGGCAGCCCCGGCCGCACCACCGTCTCGCATTCCACGCCTTTATCCCGGACGCGCTCGGCCAGCGGCTCCAGATGCTCCATCTCAGCGCGGTCCGCGGCGGCGGGATCGTAGTAAAGAACGCTCGAACTCTCCGTCGCCGACACCACCAGCGTGTCATAGGCGTGAAAAATAATCAGTTCCGCGCCATACTCGACGGCTTGCGCCAGAGCAAAGGAAAATGCTTTTTCATCGGCGGGAATCTCAGCGGCAAACAGGATGGTGGAAGGTTTGCTCCAACCTGGCTTGAGGACGACGGCCATGGGAACCTCCTGGAGGCGAGTCAGATGGTGAACGGACCTGCTATCTGCTTGCAGCGCCCGAGGTCGCAACGCAGCGCGCGATGAATCACGACAGGGCCACATAAACTCTAGCTTTTGGTGCGCCGGAAACCAATGTGTTCGTGAAAAAAGCGCCGACTCCAGAAAAATCGATCAACAGAGTGAGAATTGTGCTCCTCTTTTTGGGAATTTGTCTATCAAATGATGGCCGAATCTACGACAAAAATCAGACAAAGTGATCTAAATCACATCCAGACTCGTCCCCAAACTGCTCTTCTGGAGTCGAATCATTGCGCTTTAGAGCGGTTTTCCAGTTTAAGGGGCTCTGCTGTAGGCTTTCAAAAAGGTCTCCATTCCGAGGGAAATCATCTTATCGGCAGAGTCTTGGTTTGGAAAGTCAGCTCAATTCCCCGGCGCAGGCACAGCTTCCCGGTCCGCGCATTCCGTTTTTGCTGGAGGTTTTATGCAACCGATGCACAACATCCCCGCCCGTGGCGGATTGAACTTTGACGAAACCCCCTTCCTCGCCATCTGGGAGGTCACCCAGTCCTGCGACCTGGCTTGCAAACACTGCCGCGCCGCCGCCCAGCCTATCGCCCATCCCGACGAACTCACCAACGCTGAAGGCAAAGCGCTGATCGACCAGATTGCGGCCATGGGCGTGCCAATTTTTGTGTTCACCGGCGGAGACCCTTTGAAGCGCGCCGATGTATTCGAATTGATCCGCTACGCCGCCGATAAGGGCGTGCAGGTGGCGCTGACACCGAGCGCCACTCCCCTGCTGACCCGCGAGGCGATTTTCAAGCTCAAAGAGGCCGGTCTGGTGCGGCTGGGCATCTCGCTGGACGGCTCAACTCCCGAGATTCACGACACTTTCCGCGGGCTTCCGGGCGCGTATGCGCGCACCATTCAGGCCATCGAGTGGGCCAACGAGGCGGGCATTCCCATCCAGGTGCACACCACCATCAGCCGCCACAACGCCCACGATTTGGATGGTTTATGCGCCCTCTTCGAGAAGCTGGCCATCGTCATGTGGAATGTTTTCTTCCTGGTTCCCGTCGGACGCGGGCAATTAAATGACCTGCTCGACGGAGAGGAATTTGAGCGTATTTTTGGGCAAATCTACGAGCTTTCGCACCGGGTGAACTTCCAGATCAAGACCACCGAGGCCATGCACTACCGCCGCTACCTGCTGCAAAACAACCTGGAAGAGCGGAAAATCGGTCACGGCCATCCGGGCACCGTTCAGCGCGCCGCAGCAATGACTTACGAGCCCGGCGCGCCCACCAGCGACGCCAAAACCCGCACCGCCAGTTGGGCCACCCGCCGCGTCAACGACGGCAAGGGCTTCCTGTTCGTCTCCCACGTGGGCAACGTCTACCCCAGCGGCTTTCTGCCCATCCACGCGGGCAACATCCGCGAGACCCCGCTCAGCGAGATCTACCGCAACGCGCCCATTTTCAAGTCGTTGCGCGACACCAGCAAGCTGGAGGGCAAGTGCGGCGCCTGCGAGTACAAGGAGATCTGCGGCGGCTCCCGCGCCCGCGCCTATGCCGTGACCGGCGACCCCCTGGCTGCGGAGCCCTGCTGCATCTACCAGCCCAAGAACTGGGACCCGGAGCTGGAGAGCAAAGCAGCGGCGTTCTCTAAGAGCTAGTCTCAGCTTGAATCTAACGAGACTAGGGTTCAGCCGGAAAAAGAGCGACAGAAACTAAAGTTGCAATCGCGGGAAGATTTGCTCTATCTTCAACGTGCTGTCCGATTGTATTGAAAGCAATTGCTCTAGGGCCTATATTGCAATTCACACAATATTCATAAAGACGCGTTGTTCATTCTTTCACTGTAAATTCATCGGACTGTCACATCGTCTGCCCCACCTTCCTTCAATGATGAGGGCATGAAGAACCTGAAGATTTTCATCTGCTTTGTCCTCTTGATGCTTTTTGGCCTTACCGCGACTGCGCAGACTACGCACGGACGCATGACGGGAGTTGTACGAGACTCGTCAGGCGGAGTCATTCCGAATGCTGAAGTCACGATCACCAACGTCCGGACAGGGGCTCAACGCATCATCCGCACCAACAGTGAAGGCGAATATCTTGCGACGACGCTTCCGCCGTCGGAATATGACGTGCGCGTCACTGCCGTGGGATTCTCCGTAACCGAGATCAAGAAGCTGATCCTGGAAGTGGGCCAGGTTGTGACGCATGATTTCGTGGTTAAGCCCGCCGGAGTCCAGACCGAGGTTCAGGTCTACAGCGGCTTGACTACGGAGCTCGATACTTCAACAGCCACCATAGGCGCCAACGTTGCTAACCGTGAGATTGAAAACCTGCCCATCAACGGGCGTCAGATCTCACAGCTTTATCTGCTGGTTCCTGGCGCGACCAACTCGGGAACCGGCACCTTTGACAATCTCCGCTTCTCAGGCCGTGCGGTGGAGCAAAACGTCATTCGACTGGATGGAATTGAAGCGTCCTCGCTCATCGATACTTCTCCCGGCAACCTGAACGGCGAACTCACCTCTTTGTTCCGCTTGCAGCAGTCGCTGGAGGCGGTTCAGGAATTTCGCGTGGATGCTTCGAACTACCCGGCAGAATTTGGGACCGGCACCGGCGGACAGATCACGTTCATTACCAAGTCGGGTTCCAACCAATTGCACGGGTCTATCTTCGAATACGGCCGAAACAATTTTTTTGATGCGCGCAATACGTTCAATGTTTCTGGCGATCCGAAGTTTCGCCTGAACCAGTTTGGCGGATCCATCAGCGGGCCAATCATAAAAAATAAATTGTTCATGTTTGCGAATTATGAAGGTTTGCGGCAGGTGTGGGCAGCCCCCTACACGCAGGCAACCTTGAGTAACTACGCCAGGTCGCAGATCGTATCCACCAGCGCCATCTATCCGCTGCTTGCCGCATTCCCGGCGGATCCAGTCTCCATTGCCAGCGAACAACCCACCGGCTCGAACCCCGCGGGCGTGCTTCAACAGAGCGTCACTACTGTTGGAGGGAACAATGTGGACGAAGACTTTGGCGCAATCCGCTTTGATTACAAAATCAACAATCGTTTCCAGACGTATGTGCGGTATAACCGGGATCAGGGCGTTTCCAACCAGGTGCAGGACGCATCGCTGAGTAAGTTCGGCCAGGTCGAGGTGCCGCAGAACGCAGTTTTTGCCTTGAGCCAGACGTGGTCGGATCACATCGTCAATGATACGAAGATTGGATTCAACGGGGCCAAGATGCGCGTGCTGGGCATTGCCGGCGCAAGTCCCAACGCTGATCTGAGCAAGTCGCGAATCGCCATCGCCGGCCTGACAAATGTGGGCTCGCTGATCAGCCTGTCAAGTTCGTTCAACGGAGTTGGAGCTCCTTATACAGGACAGAGCCTCTCGTTCATTGACCATCTGTATGTCCTGCGGGGCAACCATAGCCTAAAATTCGGAGTGGAAGTGCGGCCAATCTCTATCTACAACAACCAGATTGGCGGCACAACCTACACCTACAACTCTATCGCTGCCTTTATTGCGAACACACCGAGCCAGATCGCGTTCTACGGCGATTTGAGCGATCTAAGCCCGTTTACGGGGCTGAGCGGCAACGCGCGCATGAAGCAGAGCTACTACATTGGCTATGCGCAGGATGAATGGAAGATCAAGCCAAACCTGACGATGAACTATGGACTGCGCTACGAGTACTATGTGCCGCTGTATGAAGTGCGCAACAAGGACGTGGTCTTCGATATGAGCGCGGGCAACATTATTCCCAAGGACTCGGCAGCATGGTTTAAAAGCTCGAAAGCAAACTTCCAACCGAGACTTGGATTGACATGGGCGCCTATGATGGCCCATCAGAAGACGGTAATCCGCGTTGGCGCCGGTATCTACAATGGACCCGGGCAAACCGAGGACCAGGTTCAGCCCGAAGCCAATGATCGCGTATCGCGCACCTTCACATCTGGAAAGGTCTATCCGATTAATCCGGCAACCGACGTCTATCTTGGATATGACATCAACAGCCCGACACTGGGTTACCAGCCACGAGCCTACGCGCCGAACTACAGGCTTCCCGAGCGCATCACTACATATACGGCATCGGTTCAGCAGCAGCTACCGGCAAGCTTCCAGTTGATGGTGGGCTATGTGGGATCGATGGGAAGAAACCTGTTTCTGCGTTCGATTACCAACCTCATCACCAGCGTCACAACCGATCCGGTAACGGGGGCGGGCACGGCGGTTCGGCAATTTGGCGGCAGGTTTGCCGAGATCGATTACAAAACCTCGGGCGGAACGGATATGTACAACGCTCTGCAATCGACATTGCAGCGGCGTATTACCCATGGCCTCTCGATGGGCGCGCAGTACACGTGGGGAAAGGAGCTGGGCACGTCGAGCGGATCGAATGAAGCAACGACGGCGCAAAATCCATATAACTTCAAAACAGAGTATGGACGCGGCACCTACGATATTCACCACACGCTGAACGCGACGGTGCTGTATAACCTTCCATTCGGACATGGAATGGCGCACCCTCTCACCGGGATTTTCGACAAGATGGCAGGAGGATGGAATGTGGGCGGCATTGTCAACTTCCACTCCGGGCTTCCGAATGATGTGCTGGTAACTCGGCCGGATATTGCGTATCTCGGAAATACCGGGACAGCAATTGCGGGACAAACTTTCTCGTCCCCTGTCGTCACAGGCGGCGTAGTGCAGACAACGGCGGTCGCCAATGTTCCCGGCGGCGGCAATACGCGGAATATCCGCAGGCCGAATATTGTGCCTGGCGTGAGTCCCTTCTTGAAGTCAGGCAGGCAGTTCCTGAATCCGGCGGCATTTACGACTCCGGCGCCGGGAACGTTTGGCAACTCGCGCCGCAACGAATACAGCGGCCCTGTGCTGGCGCAATTGGACCTGACCTTGAGCAAGACATACAAGGCGACTGAGAAGTTAGCCTTTGAGTTTCACGCTGACGCGTATAACGTTTTGAATCACCCGAACTACGCCAATCCGGGCACGGTTCGTTTGCCTCAGACGCTGGCCACAGCTCCCGGAAACGGATCGCAACCTGGAACCCCCTTCACTTTATCCAATGCAGGCGCATTTGGTGCTCTAACCAGTACCGTGGGCAACCAGGTTGGGATTGGAGCAAATCGGCAGATACAGCTCTCGCTGAGGGCGAACTTCTAAAACGGTGCAACGCCAACAGAGATGTTTATTCCTTGTTGCTGATGGATGCACTGGCTCCCCCTGCGCATGGCCGGATGTACAATCCATGCTCAGGGGAAATTTTATGACTTCATTTAATTCTCTGCGGCGCGATTTTCTGCGCACGGGCGGAATCAGCATGGCGGCTGCCGCGATTCCCGCTGTTTCATTTGCGGCTGCAGCAGAGGACGGCAAATCAGATGTCCACCCTGTCACGCATTTCTTTGACGTGCGCACGTATGGCGCTACGGGAGACGGCAAGACGCTGGATACCGACGCGGTCAACCGGGCAATCGAAGCGGCGGCTGCTGGCGGAGGCGTGGTGCTCTTCCCGGCGGGGAGCTACCTGTGTTTTTCCATCCGCCTGAAGAGCAATGTCCACCTGCATCTGGAGGAGGGCAGCGCCATCATCGCCGCCGACTCGCCCAAGCCCGGCGACGCGACCGGCTACAACGGAGGCACTTACGATGCCGCCGAGCCCAAGACCGAGTGGGACGCTTATCAGGATTACGGCCATAACCACTGGCATAACTCGCTGCTGTGGGGCGAGGATCTTCACGACGTCAGCATCACCGGAACCGGGCTCATCTGGGGCAGAGGGTTGAGCTTCGGGGTTGGCCCTGGGCGTCCTTCCGAAGCACAGCACAGAGGCTTCGGTCCCGAACCCTCGGCAGGCGCCGGCGCAAACAGCCCGTCTCCTGCGGCGGCACAGAGCAGCGCTCGCCCACCGCGGTTTGCTCGAGGCGACTATCCGATGTATCAGGCCGATCAGCCGGGAGTGGGCAACAAGGCCATTGCGCTCAAGAACTGCCGCAATGTTCTGCTGCGCGATTTCGCGATGCTCAAGTGCGGACACTTTGCCCTGTTGCTGACCGGCGTCGATAACCTGACCATCGATAATCTCAAGATCGACACCGATCGCGACGGCATGGATATCGATTGCTGCCAGAATGTGCGCGTCTCCAATTGCACGGTGAACTCGCCGTGGGACGACGGCATCTGCCCCAAGTCGAGTTATGCGCTGGGTTATGCACGGCCGACGCGGAACATGACCATCACGAATTGCTGGGTGACGGGAACTTACCAACTGGGCACGGTGCTGGATGGGAGCTTCAAGAAGTTCACTCCCGAGATGCACACATCGCGCACCGGGCGCATCAAGTGTGGGACGGAATCGAATGGCGGCTTCATCAACATCACCATCTCCAACTGCGTCTTTGAAGGCTGCCAGGGCTACGCATTGGAAACGGCCGATGGCGCGCTTATAGAAGACATCACCATTACCAACACGACCATGCGCGATCTGGTTTCCGGACCTATCTTCATGCGGCTCGGTGCGCGGCTGCGCGGACCCAAGGAGAGCACCAAGGTGGGAACGCTGAAGCGGATTTTGATCAGCAATCTTGCCTGCTACAACGCGCCGAAGAGAATCAGTTGCGTGCTGAGCGGCATTCCGGGTTATGCGATTGAAGATGTGAAGCTGTCTAACATTTATATTGAGACGTCGGGCGGCGGCACGGCGGAGATGGCAAAGATTCAACCGCCGGAGAACGAGAGCAACTATCCGGAGCCGTCGATGTTCGGGCCCATGCCGGCGTCGGGATTTTTTATGCGGCACATGCGCAACGTGGAGATGAGCCACGTGGAGATTGCCAACACAACTCCCGATGCACGTCCGGCGTTTTATCTGACCGGCGTGGAGCGCGCAGACTTCTTCGCCGTGACGGCTCCGCGCGGGACGGATGGAGCTTTCGCATTGCACGGCGTGAAGGATCTGCGCATTGGCTGGAGCAGGGCGGCGGCAGATACAACGCTGGCCAGCGTGGACGACAAGATATTGTAGACGGAGCAATCGAACAGGGCGCACCCAGTAAGCGACAAACGATGCATTTGCGAATCTTGGTAATCCCCGTAACCGCCGTCCGCCACCCGGAACTGCTTTAATAGTAGGTAGTGAGAACGATGCGGATAGCAATTATTGGTGGTGGAATTGCAGGACTGGCGGCAGCTTATGAGTTGGAGCAGGCGCGCCGGGCGGGCAAACAGATCGAGTACACGCTCTTTGAGTCGCGCGACAGGCTGGGCGGCTCGTTGAGTTCGGAAGTGGTGGACGGCGCGGTGTTGGAGCGCGGACCGGATTCCTTTCTGACCGAGAAGCCGGCCGCCGCCGAACTCTGCCGCGAACTGGGCCTGGGCGCCGAGCTGACCCCCTCGAACGACGCCGACCGCAAAACATATATTGTGGTGCGCAACCGGCTCGTTCCACTGCCCGATGGCCTGATGTTTTTGATTCCCACCAAGCTGATTCCTACTGCACTTACGCGGCTTTTCAGCTGGTCCACTAAGATTCGCATGGGGCTGGAACTGCTGCACCCGCCGCGGCCCACTGGGCTGCCGGACGAATCCGTTGCTGCGCTGGTGGAGCGGCACTTTGGCCGCGAGACCGTTGACCGGCTGGCCGATCCGCTGTTGAGCGGAATTTTTGGCGGCGACTCCGCGCAACTGAGCGCGCGCACCGTGCTGCCGCGCCTGGTGGAGATGGAAGAAGAATACGGCTCGCTCACGCGGGGAATGCTGGCCGCGCACCGCAAGATGCGCGCCAGAATGAAGGCTGCCGCCAAGAGGACTGCGCGTCCAGCGAACGAAAAAAGCAGCGCGCCGTCGACGAGGGCGATCTTCACCGCGATGCGCGGCGGAATGAATCAGTTGGTGGACGCCATAGCCGCGCGGCTCGATCCAGCCTCGGTGCGTCTCTCCGTACCGGTCAGCGGCCTGGAAAAAGTAGCCGATGGATGGAAGATTGTGGCAGGCGGCAAGACTGAGGTTTACGATGCAGTCATTTTTGCCACACCCGCATGGGCAGCCGGAGAACTGCTGGGCAGGATTGACCCGCAGTTGGCCGGGGAATTGCGCGCCATTCCCTACTCCTCGTCGATCACCGTCAATCTGATCTACGAAGAGTCTCAGTTGGGTCGCCTGCCCGATGGATTTGGGTTTCTGGTTCCGGTTGTGGAAGGGCGCTCGATGCTGGCTTGCACTTTTGTCCATCGCAAATTTCTGGGGCGCACACCGCCGGGCAAGGTGGTGCTGCGCGCATTTCTGGGCGGGATGAAGAACGAGGCGCTGATGGACTCGCCGGATGAAGTGCTGGTGGCCACCGTCCGCCGCGAACTGAGCGAGATTCTTGGAGAAAAGATTCTGCCCCAATCCGCCAGGCCGGAATACACTCAGGTCTCGCGCTGGCCACGGGCCATGGCCCAATACGCCGTCGGCCACCAGGAGCGCATGAAGCGCATCCACGCCAGAGTCGCCTCATTGCCTGGATTGAAATTGGCGGGCAACGCCTACGATGGCATCGGCATTCCCGACTGCATCCGGCTGGGACGGTTGGTGGCGAAGGAGCTTTTAGCTGTTAGCTGTTAGCTGTTATCTGTTAGCTTCACCTCGGCACGACCGGCAGCAACAGCGCGCTGGGATGCGCGGCGTCGTGAAGGATGGTGTTGGTTGCCTTCACAAAGACAGCGCTCGTGCTTGCGGACTTGCCGGTGTTCAGATTGCGGTCGAAGCGCGGGAAGTTGCTGCTGCTCACTTCCAGACGAATTCGGTGGCCCTTCAAAAAGACATTGCTCGTGGACCATAGGTCGATCTTGTACTCGTAGACCTTGCCGGGGATGATGGGCTTGGGTGCAGTTGTTGATTCGCGATAACTGGCGCGTAGAATCCCTTCCGTAAGATTCTGTGCAAATCCATTAGGCCACACATCGACTAACTTGGCGGTAAAATCTGTGTCCACGGCCGAAGAGAAGGCGAATAAGTCAAGCGTTACTGGACCGGTAACTTCGACGTCGGTGTCGAGCGGCGGCGTGGAGTAGACGAGCACGTCCGGGCGACTTTCAACTTCTTTTTGATCGCGAGGACCGGGAGCAAGATGAACAGCGTCGCAGCACAATGGGCCCCCGACGGTGGGAACGGGATTGGCGGGGTCGTAGACAAACTTGTTTGCCGTTTCGGTTGCCGCGGTTGCGATGGAAAGCGCGCCGTCGCCGGTGGCGCTGTTGGCCTTGCCGGCCGAGTGCAGATAATAGCGCGTCTGCTTGGCGCGCTCCAGCGGCCATGCCTCTTCATCGCGCCACTTGTTCTCGCCCATCACAAAAATCTTGACTGGCTTGCCGCTGGCGAATTGATTCTGCTTTCCGAGGAAGAGATAGTCGTACCAATCGAGGGTAATTTCGTTTTCATCAAAAGGAGCGTCAGGGCCAAAATCGACCTCGCCGATGGTGCGACCCCAGCCAGAGTGGCCGCCGAGGGTGACCACAAGTTGCTGGCCCTTGCGGGCTGCCTCCGTGCCGGCGTTGGCCTTCATGCCCATGTAATTGCGCAGCGAGCCACCCATAAAAATGTCGTACCAGGCGGTGATGGTCAGCGCGGGAACCTGAATGTTTGCATAATTCTCCTCGATGGACCACTGCTTCCAGTAGCTGTCGTAGGTGGGATGATCGAGCCAATCCTGAAAGTAAGGCGCCAGCTTGTGTGTATAGTCCACCGAGCCTGGACTTAGGTCAAGGTTGAAGAGCGGGTACTGACTGAGCGGCAGGATCTTGCTGCCGACCATGGCGTTCCTGGCTTCCGTTATCCGCCGGTTGAAGGTGTCCTGCGCCAGCGACGAGGTCCACGATTCATTGAACCACTGCTCGAATGCGCCACCCTGGTAGGTCCAGTTTTCGTGGTAGTTGGAGGCCGTCACGATGGGGCAGATTCCTGCCAGATGCGGCGGATGGCTGATAGCGGCCAGCCACTGCGTGGCGCCGACGTAGGAACCGCTGAACATGCCCACCTTGCCGTTGGAGTGGGGCAGCGCAGCCGCCCATTCGACGGCGTCGTACCCGTCGTTGATTTCGTGCTTGAAGGTGTACCACTCGCCCTCGGAGGCAAACCGTCCGCGCACATCCTGCGCCACCACCATGTATCCACGCGCGGCGGCCTTGCGTGCAAAGACGGCGGTGTTGTCCTTGTTGTATGGCGTGCGCTGCAGCAGAACGAAAAACGGCCCGTCCCCTGCCAGCCGGTAGATGTCTGCACGCAGCGTTACGCCGTCGCGCGTCTGCATCGCCACATTGCGCTCCAGGACGATGTCGGCAGGGGTCTGTCCCTTGATCGGGATGCACGGCAGCAGGGTTACAGCGAAAGCGAGCAGGCAAAGAGTTTTTTCCAGCACGAAGTTCCCCCTGAGGCGAAAGCCGATTTCATTTTATCGGTTTGGCCTCAGGAGAAACCTGGCGAGAGCTTGCCTACATCCCTCCCTTGCCCAGCAGAAAGCCGATGCCGTAAGTGACTGCGCCTTCCAGCGCACCGACGGCGGTCATCTCGAAGCCGGAGGACCACCAACTGCGGACGGTGATGAGCGACTTGGCTGCGCCGACGGCAAAGTGGGCGGCCAGCGAGATTACGGCGGCGGCGATGACCGCCTCGATTCCAGTCAGGAAGAAGAAGGGAATGATGGGGATGGCCGCACCGACGGCGGTGGAGAGCGCGCCTGAGCCAGCGGAGACCAGCGGGTTCGCAAGCGCCTCCTCGCTGGTGCCCAGCCGCTCGCCGGCCAGTGCGCGAAGCAACTGTTCCGGGTCGTTGGCGATATGTTCCACCATGTGCTGGGAATCCTCTTCGGGCAGGCCCTTCACCTGGTAGTAGAGCGAGAGCAGCTCGCGTGCCTCGGGGCCGTTCATCTGGATGGCTTCGCGTTCGCGGGCCAATTCGGCGTGGTAGATTTCGCGCTCGCTCTTGGCGGCCAGGTAAGCGCCGGAGCCCATGGATAGAGCAGAGGCGATGAGGCCGGAGAGGCCGGCCAGCAGCACGTATTTGCTGTCGCCGGCAGTGGCGCCGCTGACGCCGCTGACGATGCCGAAGATGGCGCCGAGGCCGTCGTTGACGCCGTAGATGGCGTCGCCGATCCAGCTTCCGGGCTGCTTGCGGCCCTGGGCGCGCTTGGCCAGCATCTCATCCAGAACCGTCTGGGCATTGATCTTGTGCGCGCCGGTGGGCTGCGGGTAGTGGCCGCGCAACAGCGACCCCAGCTCCTTATAGTGATCCTTCTCGTCCTCGATGACGTGTTCGAGGATGGCGTTGGACTCCTCGTCGCCCAGCGACTTCAACTGCTCGCCGTAGCTGGCGATGGCGCGGCTCTCCTCGATCTCCAGGCGCCTGAGGGCCATGTGGATGCCACCGACGCGGCTGGCCAGCGAGTCGGCCTCGCCGCCGGGCTTGCCGTGGTAGACCGGCTCGGCTCCGCCTAACTCGATGATGCGGCCGTGCCACAATGCGGCGTGTTCCCACTCGGCGCCGGCCAGATGGCGCAGGACTTGAGAGCGCACCGGGTCAGTGTCCCGGTCGGCCAGCGCCTGGTAGGTGTGGTAGCCCTCCATCTCGGCCTTCCAGTTGCCTTCCAATGCCGCCAGAACCTTCTTCAGTTTGGCGCTGCTCAATGTTTCCCTGGCCATGGACTTCTTCTCCTTGCTTTGCATTGAGAATAAGGCATTTGGGCGGGATTCGGCAGCCTGAAATTCCCTCCGGGGCTAAAGCCCGCGTTGATTTTGCTGGCTGAATGCGGGGGTTAAAACCCCCGCCTCCCTCCGGAGCGAGTCTTTCAGCGGCTAAAACTTTCGACGCTGTTTTCCACGACTTCACATGAATCTTCACAACCTTTGCCTGCCCGCCCTCGGCCTACACTCGAATTCATGGCCACCCTTGCAAACCTGGCTTTCGACTCCGGACTGCCCGCCAACGTGGACGCCGAGAAGACCATCCTCGGCGCCATTCTGCTGGATAACGCCGCCCACGCCGAGGCCGCCGAAAAGATCGAGGCCGAAGACTTCTCCCTCGACTCCCATCGCCGCATCTTCGAACGCATGACGGATTTGATCAATGCGCAGAAGGCCGTGGACATTGTCACCCTGGCCAATGAGCTATCTCGCCTCAAGGAGATCGAGTCCATCGGCGGCGTGGCTTACCTGGCCTCGCTCACCGAGGGTTTGCCGCGCCGCCCGGTCATCGAGGAGTACATCCGCATCGTCAAGGACAAGAGCATGCTGCGCAAGCTCATGCTCATCTGCTCAAACGCCATTGCGCGGGCCGCCAACCAGGGCGAGGCGGCTCTGGACGTTCTGAGCTCTGCGGAGAAGCAACTGATTGAGGTCAACGAAAAAGGCCTCAAGCAAGGCTTCCAGTCCCTCGATGAGATCGTCCATGACTCCTTCGGCACGATCGACAATATATATAAGCAAAGGCACGAGATCACCGGCCTGGCCACCGACTTTACCGAGTTTGACAAAAAGACCAGCGGCCTGCAAAAAGGCGAGCTGATCATCATCGCCGCTCGCCCTTCCATGGGCAAAACCGCGCTGGCCATCAACATTGCCCAGAACGCGGCCATCCACCATAACGCTATTGTGGCCATCTTCAGCCTGGAGATGAGCAAGGAGTCGCTGTTGCGCCGTATGCTGGCCTCCCAGGCCTGGGTAGACCAGGACCATTTGCGCAAGGGCTTCGTAAGCGGGGACGACCAGGTCAAACTGCAAAATGCTTTGAACCAACTAGTCGAGACGCGCCTGTTCATCGACGACACGGCCGCCATCTCGCTGGATGAGATGCGCGCCAAGACCCGTCGGCTCAAGCACATCAAAAAAGGCCTGGACCTTGTGGTGGTGGACTATCTGCAACTGATGACCGCCACCGTGCCTTCGTCGGGCAAGAGGAACTACGAGAATCGCACCCAGGAAGTCTCGGCCATCTCCCGCGGCCTCAAAGCCCTGGCCAAGGAGCTGAACGTGCCGGTGTTGGCTCTCTCCCAGCTCTCCCGCGCCGGCGTGCAGCGCAAGGACGACCACCGTCCTATGCTCAGCGACCTGCGCGAGTCTGGTTCTATTGAGCAGGACGCTGACGTGGTTGCCTTCATCCATCGCGAGGCCTACTACAGCAAGGATAAAGAGGCATTAACCGAGATCGATAAAGCCAAATCAGAGATCATCATCGAGAAGCAGCGCAACGGCCCCACCGGCACCGTTTACCTGAACTGGATTGCCGCGTACACCAGCTTCGCGGACCCAGGTACGATCAAAGGCTGAGGCAGCTCACGGCTCATTCAGAATCAACGCGATGCGCCCGGCAATCAGTTCGCTGGGCGGCTCGCCGGAGTTCACTTCAATCAGGTCCACGGGAAAGGCGATGTTGTGCGGCCTGAGCACCAGCCGGTTGGCCACAAAGTCCAGATAGCGCAGCGTCAGGTGGGTTCCGTGGCGCACGGCATACAGATTGGGCCGGTTGGGCCGGTAGGGCATCAGAGAATTGTAGTGCCGGTCGATCAGCGTGATAGCCTCCGGCAGCACCAGCGGCTCCATGGGCAGTGCGTCGGCGGCGGGAATGCGCATCGCTACAAACCGTTGCCAGGCGCGGCGCGGTTTGGTGACGCGCGTCCGGATCGACTGCAAGAGCCCCGCGGGCAGGTGCAACATGGTCTGCGCGGCCGAGGGCCGGATGTACGGCTCAAAGAGCGCCGCCGCATGGCTGACGACCGGGACCGCGCTGCTCTCCCCGTCCGCCGGCAAGGCTTCGTGCTGGTAGGTAGCAGGCAAAAGATCGCCAGCCGCCATGTGCTGCGCCGCCAGGATCCGGTCCATCGCCTCCAGCGAGAGTTGCCGCCGATTGTGCAGAAAATTCGACAGATGCGATTGCCCGAACCCGGTCTGGCGCGCCAGCAGCGAGACGCTTACCGTCCCCCGTTGTATCCTGCGCAGCAGTTCCAGGCGGAGCCGCTCGTGCATCTGAGTAAAGTTCATCTGTGGATAATCCGCCACCAGCAATAGAAGGGGACATCCTTCATTTTCTGCTAGAAAACCTGAAGGACTGATAGGCCTTCATTTTCCGCGCTTTATATAGGAATGAACAGGGCGAAAGCGGAATACTGCTGGTGGAGATTGACGTAAAAGAACCATTTGGCTAGATTTGCTTTACTTAATCCGGTGCTGGCCTGTGGGAATCTTTTGAGAAACGTTTCATTGCCGAAGGCTGAAACGGGCGAAATCTTGTCCTCTTTCTGCGGCCAATGAACAATTTTCGGACGATGAAAATCTTTTCCGGCTTTCTCCTCCCCGCCCCAAAACGCTCTGCAGAAGCGTCCAGAGACGGCCAACTACCGAAATTCCAGAATCTGCGCGCAAAGAGTATGACAAAAAGCGAGAGAATTCGGGCGGCAATCCCCCATCAGAGCGCAAGAACCCTGAGGCGCCGTACCCGGTACTTTCTGACCCGCGGAAACAAGAATTTAATACAAGGCCGCCGGGAGAAAACAAGAACATGGAGATTTCGTCATGGATTTGCGCGTGCATTTAAAAATTTGCGAAGGGTGCGGTTGTCTTTGGTACCGCGCCCAGACCCAAGGGAGCGTGTATTGCAGGGAATGTGAAGTTAAACTGAAGGACTTTCCAACTCCGGAAAGCCGCAAACGGCGAGGACGCCCGGGACGCAAGACGCTGGTCAGGGTCTGGGCAGTGGCTGAAGCCTCCGGAGGCGCCCAATGAGCGCTGCCCTTCAGTTGCCGGTGGTTTGGGAAGGTTGCAGTCCACAGCAAGCAGGGTACGAAGAGCGGAGGACGTGGGAACAAAGGCCGGTCGTGGCGCCGGCCGCAAAGCCAGCCGTAAAAGCGCCGGCCACCGGGCCGGTGGTCAGCCTGGGCTTCTACCGTAAGCATACCGAGAGCCTGTTGCGGCGTTACCTCTACGCATCCATGCAGGTGGGCAGGGCACCCAACATCCTGGGCGATCCAATCGCCCGGGGATGGTGTTCCAGCCGCCCCATCCGCACCTTCGAGGACGCGGTGATCTTCGTCCTCGACGTGGAAAAATGCCTGAATCAGCTTGGTTCTCTTGACCGCATGATGCTCAGCCGCATTGTGCTCCAGGAATACACCCAGGCCGAAGCAGCCACCCTGTTGGGGATGGGCGTTCGCACCATCTCCTACAAGTTTCCCATGGCCCTGGACCGGCTGACGGAAAAGCTGCTGGATTCGGGGCTACTGGTGCTGCCGATCTGATGCGCGGAAAAAACCAACCAGTGAAGGGGAGAGGCGTTTGAACGCTCCCCTTCGCTGATTGCAACAGGAAGGGTTGCAGACTTCCCGGCACAACTCTTAGATTCAGGCCTAAAAAATAATCAAAAATAGTTCTTGACATTCTTCACTCTATTTATTAGAGTACTCCTTATTGTGGATTGCCCTGAAGTACAACCGGGCTTCCAGGGAGAATCGATATGACAGCAAACGCTGAAGAGTTGGAACTGAAAGACAGGCTGAGCCTGATCGAGAGCATGATCGCCGAGGGGCGGCGAACCACGGAGAGCTATGGCTGGACCTTCGTTTTTTGGGGCTTGGCCTACTACGTCGCCATCGCCTGGACCGCTTTATACCATTGGCCATGGGCCTGGCTGGTCACCATGGCGAGTGCCTGGGTAGTTTGCTGGGCCATTATCCAGCGCCAGCACAAGAACCAGCGGCAGCGAAGACCGGGGACTACGATGGGTCGGGCGATCTTTTCCGTCTGGATCGCCATGGGAGTGTCGCTATCCTTGCTGTTGCCGGCTCTGGGCTTCAGCGGCAGGTTCAACCAGCACATTTTCATCGCGGTGGTTGCCGCCATGATGGGCTTTGCGAACGGAGCTTCCGGCATGATTATCCGCTGGAAGGCGCAGATTGCCACTGCTTTTGTCTGGTGGGCGGCAACCGTGGCGGCGTGCTTTGGCTCCGATGGGCAATGCACAATCGTGTTTCTGGCGGCAATCTTTCTGTGCCAGATCGTCTTCGGTATTTACGCAATGAACTGCGAGGCCCGTGTGCGCAGGCTGGAGGCCAGCCATGCCTGAGCTGCCGGAGCTGAATCCTGTCGTCCACGGGAAACTGCGCCTGGCCCTGCTCTCGCTGCTTTCCGGAATTGAGGAAGCGGAGTTTACCTGGCTGCGCGCGAAGACCGGCTCGACGGACGGCAACCTGGGCGCGCAACTCGCCAAGCTCGAAGAAGCCGGCTACGTAACGGTCGAAAAGAAGTTTGTGCAGCGCAAGCCGCAAACCCTCTACCGCATGACCGAAGCCGGACGCGCGGCGTTCATCGAGTATGTGCAGGCGCTGAAGCAACTGCTCGGAGAGGCCATCGGCGACTAGGCAAGAGCCTTCACTCTTCGGAGTGAAGGCTCTTCCGCACACGCTCCATGATCCCCAGGTAGTACGCCAGATTGTGGATGGTGTTCAGCGTTCCCGACAGCGCCTCGCCGGCCTGCATCAGGTGGCGCAGATAGGCCCGCGAGTAGCGCCGGCAGACCATGCACGTGCAGGCCGGGTCGGGCGGCCCCTGGTCTTCGGCGTAGCGTTTGCCCTTGATGTTCAGCCGCCCCTCGCTGGTAAACAGCAGCCCATGGCGCGCGGCGCGGGTGGGCAGCACGCAGTCCATCATGTCCACTCCCATGCGCGCATACAGCTCGATCTCGTCCGGATAGCCGACGCCCATTACGTAGCGGGGCTTGTCCGCGGGCAGAAGCGGCAGCACCTCGGCAATCATTTCCAGGGTCAGTTCACGCGGCTCGCCCACGCTCAGCCCGCCAATGGCGTAGCCGTCAAACTCCATCTCCACGAGGCGCTCCACGCTCTCGCGGCGCAGATCGCGATACATTCCACCCTGCACAATGCCAAAGAGGCTCTGCCTCTTGCCGCCGAACTCCTCGCGCCACGGAACCTCATGACAATGCGCGTGGAAGTGCTCCAGCGACCGTTTGGCCCAGGCCATCGTCAGCCGCAGACTCTCTTGTGCTCTGGTACGGTCAGCGGGGTATTCCGTGCACTCGTCGAAGGCCATGCAGATGTCCGCGCCCAGCGCGATCTGCACATCCATGGAGTGCTCCGGAGTAAAAAAGTGACTGCTGCCGTCCAAGTGCGAACGGAAACGCACGCCCTCGTCCGTCACCTTTCGCAACTGGCTCAGGCTGAAAACCTGAAAGCCGCCCGAGTCGGTGAGCAGCGCCCGCGTCCAACTGATAAAGCGGTGCAGCCCGCCCATGCGCCGGATAGCCTCGTGGCCGGGGCGCAGGTAGAGGTGATAGGTGTTGCCGAGAATAATCTCCGCGCCCAAGCCTTCGAGCACGTCCTGCGCAACTGCTTTGACCGTCCCCGCCGTGCCCACCGGCATAAAGACCGGAGTCTCGACGGTGCGGTGCGGCAGATGCATCCGCCCCCGCCGTCCGCCGGATTCGGTTGTCGCCAGTACGTTGAATGTGAGGCTCACCAGACGATTCTACCGGGCGTCCCAGGCATCGCTTTCAATTCGCGCCACCGCATCGGAGTTGGTTTGCGAGTCTTCGAGCAAACTGTCAAGCAATTGCACCACAGTCTTTTCGCACCCAGGAACAATATTCTCCGCCGCAATCTCGCAAAGAGGCGCCAGCACAAATGCCCGCTCCGCCAGCCGTGGATGCGGAATTCTGAGGTTCGGCTCTCTGATTTCCAAATCTCCCAGAAGCAGAATGTCCAGGTCCAACGTGCGCGGCCCGTTCACGACTCCTGCCGTCCGGTCACGGCCAAACTCCACTTCGATAGCCAGCAAGCCGTCGAGCAACTCCCGCGGCTCCAGATCCGTCTCCAACTCAACCACCGCATTCACAAACCGCGGCTGCTCGGTAAAGCCCACCGGCGCGGTCGAGTAGAGCGACGACCGGCGCGCCACCCGCCCCAGCGATTCCAGCCGCCGCGCCGCCGCCGCCAGAGTCGTCTCCGGCGCGCCCGCCCAACTGGCCAAATTCGCCCCCATTCCGATGTAGGCCGTCCGCATACCTTCAGGGTATCGCGGAAACCAGCACTTATTGTGGCGATCCAGAAGCGAGATGAGAGACAAACCCTCAATCTGCTAGCATCCTCTATGGAGAATGTTCAACATGGATGCCCAACCCAGCATGAGCCTTGGCGCGCGACGCAATGAAGACATCGCCCTCGATCTGCTCAAGTTTGTCTCCGTTACGGCGGGAGTAGGCCGCCCTGCGGCGCCTTCTACCGGATTCAGCGGAGCCGCCGGGACCAAGCCCGAGGAGCACGTAAATCAGTTGCTTGAGCTCTATAGCCGCTGCCTGAAGGCCGTCGAAGGCAACGGGGCGGAGCAGGCAGGCCGAAGGCCGGAGCCGGAAAGCAGAGCGCCGCAAGGGTGGATGCCCCAACAATGAGCCAAGCCCCTCTGCGCGTTGCCGTTGCCGGGGCCGGAGCCTTCGGCAAGAATCACCTGCGCGTCTACCGCGAGCTGGAATTGGCGGGCCAGGGTGTCGCCCTGGTCGCGGCCGTTGAGCCGGATGCGGCCCGCGCTGCCGAGACTGCGGCAAAATACGCAATCCCCCTCTTCTCGACCGTAGACGAGCTGCTGGCCGCAGACTTGAAACTAGACGCGGCCACCGTCGCCGTCCCCACCGTGCATCATCATGCGGTCGCCTCGGCGCTGCTCGATGCGGGAGTGGACCTGCTCGTCGAAAAGCCCCTGGCTGCCAGCCTTGCCGAGGCCGACGATCTGATTGCGAGAGCCGCCAAAGGCCAGCGCATCCTGCAACCCGGCCACTTGGAGCGCTTCAACCCGGCGGTGCTGGCCATTCAGCCGCAACTGCGGCGGCCCATGTTCTTCGAGGCGCATCGCCTCTCCATCTTCACGCCCCGCGCGCTGGACGTGGACGTGGTGCTGGACCTGATGATTCACGACCTGGACATCGTGCTCACCTTTGCCGCATCGCCGGTGCGCGAGGTGCGCGCCGTGGGCCTGCCGATTCTCTCGCCCAAGGTGGACATCGCCAACGTCCGCGTCGAGTTCGAGTCGGGCTGCGTAGCCAACTTTACCGCCTCCAGAGTTTCGACGGAACGAGTCCGCAAACTGCGCTTCTTCGAGCCGCGCCAATACGTCTCGATTGATTATGCCCGCCAGGATCTGCTGGTGATCAAGGTGAATCAGGGTAAAGCTACGCCGGCCGAATTGATCGCGTCGCTTCCGCCGCAGGTTGCCAGCCTGCTGCCGCCGGGCATCGCCGATGCAGTTGCATCGGGCAAGATTGACCTCGCGAAGATTGACCCAGCCTTGATTGCCCAGTTTGCCGCCATGGCCAAAATCGATCCGGCCCAGATCATGCATCTGACCGCGCAATTGACCAGCCCTGCGGAATCGAAGGGAGGGCTGAGTTTCTCCAAGCCTACGGTCACGCCCGGCGAGCCGCTGCGCCTGGAGATTATTTCTTTCCTGGAATCAGTGCGAACCCGGCAGCAGCCGCAAGTTACTGCCCGCCAAGGTCGCGAGGCGCTGGCCCTGGCACTGGAGATCCAAGTCTCCATGGCCGCCCATGCCCGGCGCGCCGGACTTGAGAACTTCTTTAAGCCCGGCGCGTAAGCTGTCAGCTGTATTAGGCAATCCCTATCACCCGGTTCAAAAATCCCACAATGTACTTCCACACCAGGTAGTAGACTGCCAAGACGGCCAGGAAACACGGCGCAATGAGCGTATACGGCACCTGAACAGTATGGAACCAGGTGACACTGCTGGATCCGAATGTAAGCACTCCCAGGTAACTAGCCACCAGCGCACCCGCCGGCGCCATCAGCAACGGCAACACCGCGCCATGCAGTCCAATGGGCAGACGAGTACACGCGTGCGACCGAAGCCAGAGCATATTCCATAGCCCGAAGAGCGAAGGCACAACCGCCATGGGAAAGATCATGGCTTGCTCGATGGGGACCGGCGCCTTGAACACGATTCGCACCACGATAAACACAGTGAGCAGCAGCGGCAGAACCAGCGTGGGCACAAAGATGCCCGCCAGATAAGCGCGAAAATAAGGATGAGTATTCATAGCTTTCTCCATTTCTTGCGGGCGCATGCGTCCGCATCTCCTTGCCGAAACAGGTTCAGGACGTCGCTAACCCCGTTCCGCATCCGCCCTTCCCCCTTCTACCTAACCTTACGACTCCAGCACAGAAAAGGTAACACGCATTCGGCCTGAAGTGATCGCATCAAGCCAAAAGTTGGTCATAATATCATTCCTTCGTGAACAAGTACGAGACCAATGCGCCTATACTGACAACTGAAAACTGTACACTGACCACTGTTCTCTGAAAGAGGATTGCGATGAAGAGCTTTGGATTGCAAGGGATAGCGGTTGCGTTGGCGTTGAGCGCCGTGGCGTGGATGGCCGGGGCGCAGGACACCAAGCCTGCGTATCTGGACCCCAGCCTGCCCGCCGAGCAGCGCGCAGCGGATCTGGTGCACCGGATGACGCTCCCCGAGAAAGCCACCCAGCTGGTGAATCAGGCACGGGCTATTCCGCGGCTCAACATTCCAGCCTATGACTGGTGGAGCGAGTCGCTGCACGGCGTGATGCGCGACGGAACCACCGAGTTCCCCGAACCTATCGGCCTGGGCGCCACCTTCGACGCGCCGGTCATTCACCAGATGGCCGAGGTCATCGGCATCGAGGGACGCATCAAGCACGTGAAGGCGGTGCGCGCCGGCCACAGCGACATCTTCGAAGGCCTCGACTTCTGGGCGCCCAACATCAACATCTTCCGCGATCCGCGCTGGGGACGCGGCCAGGAGACCTATGGCGAAGACCCTTTCCTTACCGCGCGCCTGGGTGTGGCTTTTGTTTCCGGACTCCAGGGTGACGATCCGCGCTATTACCGCGCGATTTCGACGCCCAAGCACTTTGCCGTACACAGCGGCCCGGAGCCTACGCGCCACATCGCCGACGTGTCCGTAAGCAAGCACGACGAGTTGGATACCTATCTGCCTGCCTTCCGCGCCACGGTCATCGAGGCCAAAGCCGGCTCTGTGATGTGCGCCTATAACAGCATCAACGGCCAACCCGCCTGCGCCAACGAATTCCTGCTGCAAGACCAGTTGCGCGGCAAATGGGGCTTCAAGGGCTACGTAGTTTCAGATTGCGGCGCGGTAATCGACATCTTCAAAGGTCATCAGTTCAAACCCACCCAGGCCCAGGCCTCGGCCGTCAGCCTGCAACGCGGCATGGACAACGAGTGCGCCGACTATCTCACCAAGGTGACCGACGACCACGATTACAAGCCCTATCTCGACGCGGTCAAGCAAGGCTTCCTCAAGGAGAGCGAAATCGACGTAGCCCTCACGCGCCTTTTCACGGCGCGCATGAAGCTGGGAATATTTGACCCGCCGGAGATGGTTCCTTATTCCAAAATCGACGAAAAGTTGCTTGACAGCGCCGGGCATCGCTCTCTGGCCCGCAGAATCGCCAATGAGTCCATGGTGCTGCTGAAAAACGATGGCGTGCTGCCGCTGCGCACCACTAACATCAAGATCGCCGTCGTCGGTCCGCTGGCCGATCAGACCAAGGTGCTGCTGGGCAATTACAACGGCATTCCCTCGCACACCGTCTCCGTTCTCGAAGGCCTGAAGGCTGAGTTCCCCAACGCTGTGATCAATTACGTGCCCGGCACGCAGTTTCTGCGCAAGGATTCGTCCTCCGCGGCCGAGGCCGTTGCCGCAGCCCGCGACGCTGACGTCGTCGTAGCCGTAGTGGGCATTACCAGCGAACTTGAAGGCGAAGAGATGCAGGTGAATGAGGAGGGCTTCAAGGGCGGAGATCGCACCAGCATCGACCTGCCCAAGCCCGAACAGGCGCTTCTTGAAGCCGTGGCCGCCGCAGGCAAGCCGCTGGTCGTGGTGCTCACCAACGGCAGCGCTCTCGGCGTCAACTGGGCCGCGGCTCACACCAACGCCATTCTCGAAGCCTGGTATCCCGGCGAAGAGGGTGGCTCGGCTGTGGCTGAAACTCTTTCCGGCAAGAACAACCCCGCCGGACGCCTGCCCGTCACCTTCTATAAAGATGTAACTCAATTGCCGCCCTTCGAGAATTACGTGATGAAGGGCCGCACTTATCGCTACTTCGAGGGCGCGCCGCTCTATCCCTTCGGTTACGGCTTGAGTTATACAACCTTCACTTACAGCGACTTATTCATCCCCAATAACCCAGTAACTGCGGGTAGCCCGCTGATGGCAGAAGTTACCGTCACTAACACCGGTCAACGCGCAGGCGACGAAGTAGCTCAGCTCTATCTCAGCTTTCCTAAGATACCCGGCGCGCCGCTCAGGGCATTGCGCACCTTCCAGCGCGTTCGTCTCAATGCCGGCGCTTCGCAACGCCTGCGCTTTGAGCTGCAACCGCGTGACCTGAGCATGGTCACCGAGGACGGCGTTCTTATAGTCGCCGAGGGTGAGTACACAGTTTCGATAGGCGGCGGCCAGCCAAACACCGGCGTACAGGTACTTACCCAGACCTTCAGCGTAACGGGCAAGCTGACGCTGCCGGAGTAACCAATACAGTCTGCAACAAGCATGGGGCGCATCCACAGCCGGGATGCGCTTCATGTTATCTAGAATGATTCAAGATAACTACAAACGTGTTCAAGATTCCCAACTGCAAATGATCCGGGAACACTTTACCTAACTGCGGTGTCTACCTAAGTACAGTGGTTCCGATTGGGATATGCGGAGTGCTAAGAGCCCCGCTCCCCGCGTTGAGATAGCGCGTCGAGCGGCAAGCCGCTCGTGTCTGAACATGGCCTCCAAACTCCAGCCGGAATGGCTGAATTCGTTTCAGGGAGGCAGGCCATGTTTGAAGACTCAATCTTTGAATCCGCAGGCAGAATCCACACCCGCAGCCACGAATGGATGTTCGCGGCATTTGCCTTCAACGCCTCCATTATGCTGGCGTTCGTCGCGATTCCGCTCATCTTCCCTCCGGCGCTGCCCCATCAGTTCAGCTCCTACCTAATGGAAGTGTTTGTGCCGCCCAAGCCCCAGCCGGTGCCGCAACAACCCGCGCAGACAGCCCGGCAAGCAACCGAGACGCAGAGCAATCCATTTGCTGCGCCACGACAGATTCCGCCGACCATCTTCATCGCTGCCGTCCCCGAGCAACAGATCACTCTCGGCTCTTCGAGCCTGGAAGATCCCAACAACGACCTCTTTAAGAGGAATGTGGAAATGACAGTCGTCCATCCAGTCGAGCAGCCACGGCAGCGTGTCTCTTCCGGGACTGAGGAAGGGCTGCTTATTCAGAAGACGCTGCCGGTCTATCCCCCCATTGCCAGGGCTACGGGAACCAGCGGCACGGTGGCGCTGGCGGCCATCATCTCCAAAACCGGAACCATCGAGAACCTGCGCGTCATCAGCGGACCGATGATGTTGCAGCAGGCCGCACTGGATGCCGTGCGGACCTGGCGCTACCGTCCCTATCTGCTCAACGGCCAGCCGGTCGAGGTGGAGACCACAGTGAGCGTGATCTTCACCATGCAGCGGTAGGAGCGATACCGGGGTGCCTGCCTCGCATATTTCTTTCGCAAAAATGGACGCCCCAAGCATGATGCCTGGGGCGTCCATTAGTGGATTCAACAGCCTTCCCCCTCACTTCTTCAGCGGCTTGCGCGCAAAGTAATACAGCGAACCGGCCAGCGCCAAAAACGCCACCACCGATACGCCATTGTTATAGAAGATGCTGTGCGGGATGGCGATAGGGTTGTCCTTGTTGAAGAAATTCTCGTAGAACTTGAGGGCAACGCCCAGTAGGCCGATGATGCCGCCGGCGGCAATCAGCCCTGAGGCATAAAGCGAACCCGGCGAAACATCGCCTTCCGCATCCGGGTCTCCGCCGGCCTTCTTGAGAGCCGCGTCCACCATCCAGCGCATCACGCCGCCGGTGAAGATAGCCAACGTAGTCCCGATCGACAGATAGGCTCCCACCGCGAATGCCAGCGAGCGGATGCCGAGCAACTCCACGGTAATCACAATGCAAACGCCCAGCAGCACCAGCCCCCATGGCAGCTTGCGGCTCAGAATTCCGCTGATGACCGTGGCCATCAGCCGGGCCTGCGGCGCTGCGATCTTCTCGCTGCCGATGCCTGGAATCCACTGCACCTCAATCTGGCCGCTGGCCGGCGAATAGAGGTACTTGCCGTCGGGCAACTCGGGCGAGCCAAGCGCGTTCAGAAGCTTGTACTCGCTTTTGTGGTGAAAGGTTTTGGTCTTATCCGTGTTGATAACCGGGAACTGCTCACTGAGGCCCACCGTCTGATCCTGAACGTTGACGCCGTCGTGCGGCGCATTGAGATTCCATGCCTGTGGCGCTGCCCGGAACTCCTGCGCGCCGGTGTTCATCAGTTGCAGGGTGCCTCCGATGGCGAAGGTGGAGACCACGATGCCGATCAGGAAGGCATAGCGCTGCAAGCGCGGCGTGGAGCCGACCAGGAAGCCGGTCTTCAAATCCTGCGATGTATCGCCGGCCTCGGCCGATGCGATGCAGACCACGCCGCCAATCGTAATCGCCAGCGCGCCGAAGGCCGGAGTCGTCCAACCCTCTACCAGAAAAATGGCCGAGGTGGCCATCAGCGTGGCGATGGTCATGCCGCTAATGGGGTTGGCTGAGCTGCCGATCAGCCCGACAATTCGCGAGCTGACAGTGACAAAAAGGAAGCCGAAGACGACGATCAGCAGCGAGGCGGCAAGGTTTTGCAGCAGCGTAACCTGCGCTCCGGGCACCGGCTTGAAGTACAGGAAGAGGAACATGATCACGACCAGCAACGCCGAGCCGATCATCGCCGTGCCCATGGAGAAGTCCTTCTCCGTGCGGATGGTCTCCACCTTGGCCGCCGCGCCGCCGCGCATCTTCTTGAAGCCCGAGGCCAGCGCGCCGATGATGGTGGGCATGGTCTTCAGCAGGGCAATCACTCCGGCGGCCGCCACCGCACCGGCGCCGATAGGCCGGATGTAGGTCTTCCACATATCGCTGGGGCCCATCAACTCGACGGGGACCGTGCCGGGATAAATCGGATGGCCCACTTCCTTGCCGAAGAAATAGATCAGCGGCATCAGCACCAGCCACGACAGCACGCCGCCGGCCACCATCACGCCCGCTGTCTTGGGCCCGATGATGTAGCCAACGCCCAGGTACTCAGGCGTCGCGTCGGCCTTGATGGACGCGCCTTTCATCACGTGATGAGGGCCAAAGTCGGGCTGAAACTCGGGCGTGCCCGGCCACACGCCAAAGAGATTCTCATTCTGAAAAAAGGTATACAGCGCGCCCAGGCCCAGTCCGAAAAAGACACGGCTGGCAAACGAGCCGCCCTTCTCGCCGGCAATCAACACATCGGCGCAGGCCGTGCCCTCGGGAAACTTCAGCTTGCCGTGCTCCTCCACAATCAGCTCGCGGCGCAGCGGCACCATAAACAGCACGCCCAGAAATCCGCCGATCAGAGCCAGCGCGAAGATGCGCCAGTATTCCAGGTCGAAGCCCAGAAAGATCAGCGCCGGCAGCGTAAAGATGACGCCCGCGGCGATGGACTGGCCAGCATTGCCCGTGGTCTGGACGATGATGTTCTCCAGAATCGAGCTGCGGCCAAAGACGCGCAGAATGCTGATGGACAGCACCGCGATGGGAATCGATGCGGCCACTGTAAGTCCCGCCCTCAAGCCGACATAGACGGTGACGGCGCCAAAGATGATGCCGAAGATCGAACCTAAAATTACGGCGCGGAGGGTAAACTCTTTGGGACTCTGATTGGGCGAAACAAAAGGCTTGAATACGGGGGTTTTAACATCGGGCACGGTGGGCCTCCAAAACTTTGCGAACAGGATTGCTGGATTTCTCTGCCAAGGCAGTGTACCAGCCAAGGGGATGGAAGAGGCAATGAGGGTTTTGGATGCTCTGGTGGCCCGCGCGCTTGAGCAGCAACGGAATTACGGTTTTGAAAACGAAATCGCCGCTAGGCTGCCTGCGCAACCGGCTTCACCGGCCGGAAGAGCCACAGATTGAGCATCGCAAACAACAGGCCGCCTACAGTGAACTTGAACCACACGGGAGCATGCGACGGGGAAAAGAAGCCTTCCAGCAAGCCGGCGATCACCAGCAGGGGAATAATGCCGCTGACCAGCCGCGTGGCCTCGATGCCGCCGCGAGCCACCGACTCCCGCCAGCGCAGCGCGCCGGGGAAGAGCATGGCGTGACCCAGCCGGAAACCGGCCCCGCCGGCGATGAGAATCGAAGGCAGCTCCAGCGACCCGTGCGGAGCCACAAAGCTCCACAGGGACTGCGACATCTCATAGTGGTGGCAGGCCGCGCCGATCACCCCCAGCATCAGGCCATTCTGGAAGAGCGCCAGGAAGGTTCCCAGGCCAAAGATAATCCCGGAGGTAAAGGTCACAAAGCTGACCGAGAGGTTGTTGGTCATGATGGCGCTGGAGGCCATCGGCGCCACGCTCACAACAGATTCGGTCCACATCGTATGGCGCTCCATGGTGGCGATCATCTCCGGGCCAACGAAGTGGCGCATGAACTCCGGCCGCGCGCCGGTTAACGCCGCGCCCACCAGGCCAAAGGAAACAAAGACCAGCGTCGCGGCCGCGACATAGCCGATTTGGCGCTGAAAGACGGCCGGATACTCGTCCCTCAGAAACCGAAAAATCGTGAGAAGACTGGTCTTCCGCCCGGAGTAAATGATATGGTGAGCGCGAGCCAGTAACTGATTCACATGCTGCGCGTAAGTCCGCGACGTCGCATCCTGGCGTAGCACGGAGAGGTCTGCCGCCACCTGCCGGTAGAGCAGAGCCAGCTCCTGCAACTCCGCGCGGGAGAGCTGGCCCAGCCCGCTCGCGTCAGATTGGGCCAGTAAAGCAGCCAGCCGGTCCCAGTGTGGCCGACGCTTGAGAATCCATAGGTTGGAGAGGACTTGTGCCATGGAGTTGAATCCGGATCAGCTTAACCCAGATGAGCTTAACATCGATACGCCGGAACTGGTAGACATCCAGATGCCCCTGGCCGGCATCGGCAGCCGTTTTATCGCTCTGCTGGTCGATTCGCTGATCTGGTTTGCCGGCATTCTTGTGCTTGGGGTGTTACTCGTTCTCTTCCCGCTGAACATCGCGGCGTTCTCAGAAAAGTCAGCGGAATGGGCCTTCGCCATAGTTATTTTCCTCATTTTTCTGCTTAACTGGGGCTATTTCACGCTCTTTGAGGCCTTCTGGAACGGCCGCACGCCGGGTAAGCGCGTCGCCCGGATACGCGTCATCCAGCGCTCCGGCCGATCCATTGGCCTCATAGAATCCATGGCCCGCAACCTGGTCCGCTATGTGGACCAGTTCCCCTTCTTCTATGCTGTGGGCGTGATCGCGATCTTCTGCACTCGCCAGCACCAGCGGCTGGGCGACCTGGCAGCGGGAACCCTGGTGGTGCGGGACCGTGTGGAGGATGCTCCCTTGTGGGGCGAATCGGGGGCGCGAACCTTTACCGCGCAGATATTTGCCCCCAGCGCTCCGGCTCCGGAGCCTCACAACGCCTATTCGCTGCCGGCAACCAATATTGCCCGGCTCACTTCCACCGACCTGGAGGTGTTGGAGGGGTTTTTCGCGCGCCGGCTGGACTTGAGCCTGCCTACGCGCCAGGTACTTGCCGAGCGTATCGCTGCCGCCATCCGGGCAAAATCCGGACTGGAGCCGCCTGAGGGAGCCAGCGTGGAGACCTTTCTGGAGGCCACGGCCCGCCAACTGCGCGATCAGGCGCGCTTGCAATAGCCACCTGCGGTGGGGCCAGCGGCCTTCGGCTGCGAAAACTAAATCTGCCACCTCCCACCCTTTCCGCAGAAAAAAGCGGAAAGGATGGGGCACGGGGCATTACAGCAACAATGAAAATGCTTTAGTTCGGATGGCTCTGGGACTCGATGGTCTTTTCCTGCTCCAGCAAGGCCGCCAGCGCCCGCTCCGGACAGATGTGCCGGGCCTCTACGCTGGCCAGCTCCTTGTCTGTTTCCACAGACGAAGCGATGGTCATGAAGCAGTAGAGGCAGCGTGTGTTGTGGGTCCCATTCTCGTTCTGGGTGCGGTTATACATCGTTCCTCGGGAAATTCCAAATGATGAACGATGTTAGATGTCCTTTTGTTTCCTCGACGTGACCTGTGTCACTGGGGTATGTTTGCGGTCCTGCGGAGGGTACATCTTCTCAGGAAAGCCTCTACTGGGAAATTCCCTGGTCGGGGTTGCGGCGCAGTTGCCAGCAGGCGGTTTGCCCTGCTTGAGAAAACAAAGAAACCGAGCAGGGCACATCGATGGAGCCGAGGTAGTAGAACTCCTGCTTGTTGCCTTTGAGCGGGATGGTGACGTAGCGGTTGACGGTGACCGTTGACCGGGGCGATCCGCGCAGCTTGTAGACCGCCCAGTCGCCGCCGTAAATCACCACAAACGCCGCCGCCAGCACTACCAGCACCCGTTGTAGCCAACCCAGCAAATAACGCATCATGCGGATTCAGCCTTTCTGCAGCAGCTGGGATTGTTTCCCGTGGGTGACGCAGCTGGGCAGGTGCGGCCCAGTTTGCCGCGATCCGCGCACATCTGACGGTCGTTGCCCAGCACGGCCAGTGCGGCGCTGAGGATGGAGCTAGCGGCAACATCAGCGGGCGCACAGATGCTGTAGTGCATCCACTTGCCTTCGCGGCGCGCGGTTACTATGCCGGCCTGGCGCAGGTAGGCCAGATGCCGCGAGATTTTGGGCTGGCTCTGGCCGAGAATCTCGACAAAGTGGCAGACGCAGACCTCGCGGCCTGCCATCAGATTGAGCAGGCGCAAGCGTGTGGTGTCAGCCAGGGCTGCAAAAAGGCCAGCCAGGCTGGGGGATTTGGTGGAACGTCCCATGAATTTATTATATACGGGTTGACAAATATGAGGGCCGGGGATATATTTGCTTAAGCGAATGTGAGGAGTACACGATGGAGACCAACACGGATACCAAAACCCTGGTGCAGGAACGGTATACAGCGGCCGCGCGGCAAGTGCGAGAAAGCGGCGAGGCGGCCTGCTGCGCCCCTTCGTTGCGCTGTTGCGACCCCATCACTACCAACCTCTACAACGAGGCAGAGAAGAGCGGGCTGCCGGCAAACGCTGTGCTGGCCTCGCTGGGCTGCGGCAATCCAACGGCGCTGATTGAGCTGAAGCCGGGGGAGACGGTGCTCGACCTGGGCTCCGGCGGCGGCATCGACGTGCTGCTCTCCGCCAAACGCGTGGGGCCGACGGGCAGGGCCTATGGCCTGGACATGACCGACGATATGCTCGCCCTGGCCCGCGAGAATCAGCGGCAGGCGGGCGTGGAGAACGTCGAGTTTCTCAAGGGCGAGATTGAAAGCATCCCGTTGCCCGATAATTCTGTCGACGTGGTGATCTCCAACTGCGTCATCAACCTCTCCGCCGACAAGGACCGCGTGTTGCGCGAAACTTTCCGGGTGCTGAAGCCGGGCGGACGGTTTGCCGTTTCCGATGTTGTCGTGCGCGGCGAGGTTCCTGATGAGGTGCGCCAGTCCATGCTACTGTGGGCGGGCTGCATCGCCGGCGCGCTGGAAGAGCAGGAGTATATCTCCAAGCTGGCCGCCGCGGGCTTCACCGGCATCTCCGTCGAGGCGACCCGCGTCTACTCCGCCGAAGATGCAAAAGCGTCTCTGGCCTGGGCGGGCCTGGATGTGAAGGCCGTCGCGCCGCTGATTGAGGGCAAGTTCATGAGCGCCTTCATCCGGGCTACAAAATCGGGGGCTGCGAAACCTGGGGCTGCAAAACCGACTGGCTGCGGCTGCGCGCCAGGTTGCTGTCGCTGACAGATTCGCAAGGAGAGAAGATCATGCAGCGGCCGTATAACATCCTCGTTTTGTGTACTGGCAACTCGGCACGCAGCATTCTGGCAGAGGCGCTCTTCAACACTCTGGGCGCGGGCCGCATCAAGGCATACAGCGCGGGCAGCCATCCCTGCGGCAGAGTGAATCTTTTTGCCATTGAGCAGGTGCGGGCGCTTGGTTATCCGGTGGAGAATCTGCGCAGCAAGAGCTGGGACGAGTTCGCTGAACCCGGCGCGCCGGAGATGGATTTTGTTATCACCGTCTGTGACAACGCGGCGGGCGAGGCGTGCCCGCTGTGGCCCGGCAAGCCGGTGACGGCACATTGGGGATTTCCCGATCCGGCGGCGGTCGTTGGCACGGACGAGCAGAAGCGCGCGGCCTTCGCGCAGACGCTGCGGCAGATTCGCAACCGCGTGCAACTGTTTCTCAGCCTGCCGCTCGAAACGCTGGACCGGATGGCTACAGAGAACCGGATGCGCGATCTCGGAAAACAGCCTTTGTAACTGAACAAATTGCCACAGAGGAGAAATTGAAATGCGGACAGACCTGCAACCTTGCTGCCCAGTACCGGGCGGCGCTTCAAAGCTCTCGTTCATTGACCGCTTTTTGACGCTGTGGATCTTTCTGGCTATGGCGGCCGGCGTCGCGCTGGGGCGCTTTGTGCCGGGCGTGCCAGCGATGCTGCAACGCTATCAGGCGGGCACGACGAACATCCCCATCGCCGTGGGCCTGATTCTGATGATGTATCCGCCGCTGGCCAAGGTGCAGTATGAGCGGATGGGCGAGGTCTTTCGCAATCGCAAGGTGCTGGGCCTCTCGCTGATCCAGAACTGGGTGATCGGACCAGTGCTGATGTTTGCGCTGGCGGTAATCTTTCTGCGCGGCTATCCAGAGTACCGAACCGGGCTGATTCTGATTGGGCTGGCCCGATGCATTGCGATGGTGATTGTGTGGAACGAGCTGGCGAAGGGAGACACCGATTACGCCGCCGGCCTGGTGGCTTTCAACAGCGTTTTTCAGGTGCTCTTCTACAGCGTCTACGCATGGTTCTTTCTGACTGTGCTGCCGCCGCTGATCGGATTAAAAAGTGTCGTTGTCGATATTCGCATGAGCCAGATTGCGCAGAGCGTCTTCATCTATCTTGGCATTCCGTTTCTGGCCGGAATGCTGACCCGCTTTTTTCTGGTGCGCGCCAAAGGGCGCGATTGGTATCAGACGCGCTTTGTGCCGGCCATCAGCCCGCTGACGTTGACTGCCCTGCTGTTCACCATCGTGGTGATGTTCAGCCTCAAGGGCAATCTGATTGTGCAGCTTCCGCTGGATGTGTTGCGCATCGCCGTGCCGCTGCTGATTTATTTTGTGGTGATGTTCTTCGTCAGCTTCTGGATGGGCAAAGCAGTTGGCGCCAATTACTCGCAGACAGCCACGCTCTCCTTCACCGCCGCAAGCAATAACTTCGAGCTGGCCATCGCGGTTGCGGTCGCCGTCTTCACGCTGAAATCTGGAGCGGCCTTTGCCGCGGTGATCGGCCCGCTGGTCGAGGTTCCGGCGCTGATTCTGCTGGTGCAGGTCTCGCTGTGGCTGAAGAGGCATTGGTTTGGAGAGAACAATTCCGTGCAGGCTTGAACGGCAGAAGGCCTACAGTACCCGTTGGTCTTGATAGGCCGGCAAAGCTGGAACCTCGGGTACCCCCACCCGTATTTTGGACGCAAATTCCTTGTTTTCTTGAGCTTACAGACAGGGTTGCGCTGCAAAATATTGAAAACAATGAAGTTCCCTGCAAA
>CABEBX010000022.1_pt1 | contig 44890 bp, 35 predicted proteins | sample 3132671 | NCBI WGS metagenome assembly CABEBX01 (sample SAMEA5534346, study PRJEB31848) | metagenome | biome: tundra; feature: field; material: soil | place: USA | collected 2013-05 | depth 0.45 m
TCCGAGCAGAAACCGCAACAGGTGAAATCCGCCAAAGAAGACCAGCATGACAATCAGGAAAATCAATTTTCCTACGTTGACCTGCGACCTCACCGGGCGTCTGGCGTATGCGGGCTCATTGTCCGTAAGCGTGACGTTGGCGTCGGCGGCAATCACCTGCGCCACCTCGCCTACGGCCAGGGTCACGGCGCCGTCAAAATTGTTGGCGCGCAAATCGGGAACCATCTCGCGGCCAATGTCGCCCACTCTTCCGTCTGGCAGAATGCCTTCCAGGTCGTAGCCGACATCGATCCGTCTTTTATGGTCGTTCACGGCCAAAAAGACCAGAATGTCGCGGCCCGAACCTTTCTTGCCCATCTTCCACTTGTCTTCAAGCGCGCTGGTAAACTCGGCTGGGTCTATGCCATCCAGTGTGCGGATTGTGACCACGGCCACTTGCGCATTGGTCTTCGAGTGGTCGAGTTGGGCGCAGAGCGAGTCCAGGCGTGCAATCGCCGCCGGCGAGAGAACGTGGGCAAAGTCGCTCACATAATTTGTAGGTTGAGGCAGATCCTCAACCCGCTCGGCCATGGCGGCGACGGCGAAGACAGAAACGCAAGCTGCCACGAGCAGCGGGAAGACGGCGGAATGTGCGCGGCGAAAGCCTTTCATCGCTTTCTATTGTACTTGTACGGGCAGCTATTAGCTTTTAGTTGTTAGCTTCGAGCTATTCGTGGCGGAAGAGATTTCTATGGCCTGAATTGAAGTCCAACCCGAAAGAATAACAGCTAAAAGCTGTATTTGCACTACACTTATAAGGAAATGAAAGACAATCCTCAACTTCAGCCTCCCATCGCCCGTAAGGACCACAAAAAGACCGCTCTGCATGGTGCAGTTCTGACGGATGACTACGCCTGGCTGCGCGACAAAGACAACCCCGAGGTCACCGCCTATCTCGAGGCAGAAAACGCCTACGCTGAAGCGGTGATGAAACCGCTTGACGGCCTGCGCGACAGCCTCTATCAGGAGATGCTCTCGCACGTGAAGCAGACCGACGTTTCGGTCCCCTTTCGCGAGGTCGGCTGGTGGTATCTGACGCGAACCGAGGAGGGCAAGCAGTACGCCATTCACAGTCGCCAGCCGGGGACGGCCTCCGGGCCGGATGCGAATGCGCCGGAGCAAGTGATTCTCGACGGCAACCAACTGGCCGAGGGCCACGCCTTTTTCGACATCGGCGCAACTGACATTTCCCGCGACGGCCGCTGGCTGGCCTACACCACGGACACCACCGGCTTCCGCCAGTACACGCTGCACATTAAAGACCTGGAAACCGGCGAGACGCTTCCCGGTGAGGTCGAGCGCGTCGGCTCCGTCGTCTGGGCCGCTGACAATCGTTTGCTCTTTTACACCGTCGAGGACGAAGAACAGAAGCGCCAGTACCAGCTTTGGCGGCACACCTGCGGTGGGCAAGATAAGAACGGCACGCCGCACTCGGCTGACGTGCTGGTCTACCAGGACGATGACGAGCGCTTTAACCTGGGCGCGGGACGCACGCGCGATGGCAAATTCATTGTGATGGAATCAGCCAGCCACATCACCACCGAATCGTGGGTGCTTGCGGCCGCCGAGCCTGAGGGCCAGTTCACTCTCATCACGCCGCGCGACGGCGAGCACGAGTACTCCATCGACCATCGCAAGGGCCTGTGGTTCATCCGCACCAACGACCGCGGGCGCAACTTCCGCCTGGTCACTGCACCGGTGTCCACGCCGGGCCGCGAACACTGGACCGAGCTGATTGCCCACCGCGACAGCGTGATGATCGAAGAGATTGAACTTTTTGCCGATTACTTCATTGCCTGCGAGCGCGAAGACGGCTTGCCGCGTCTGCGCGTGGGTCGCTTCCGGGGCGACGGTCCCACATTCACGCCGGCCGGAGAGATCAGCTTTCCCGAGCCGGCCTATAGCGCGCAGCCCCACGTCAATCGCATCTTTGATTCGCCCACCTTTCGCTACGCGTACCAGTCGCTGGTGACGCCTGCTTCGGTCTACGAATACGACGTGGCCACGGGCGCATCGACCTTGCTCAAGCAGTTGGAGATTCCCGGCGATTTCGACCGGACGCTTTACGCGAGCGAGCGCATCCACGCTACCGCGCCCGATGGGGTCAAAGTGCCAATCTCGCTGGTTTATCGCATTGACAAAAGGGACAAGCGCGAGCCGGGGCGCAATCCGCTCTACGTTTACGGCTACGGTTCTTATGGATATTCTTTACCGTTGGGCTTCAGCTCCAACCGGCTGAGTTTGCTCGATCGCGGCGTGGTGATGGCCTACGCGCACATTCGCGGTGGCGGCGACCTGGGCAAGCCCTGGCACGACGCCGGCAAGATGCTCGTCAAGCGCAACACCTTCACGGATTTCATCGCCGCCGTCGAGCATCTGACTTCGGCCCGCTACGGCGATCCCGCGCGCGTGGCTATCGAGGGCGGCTCGGCCGGCGGCCTGCTGATGGGCGTGGTGGTGAACCTCAAGCCGCAGCTCTTCCGCGCCGTTCTCTCGCATGTGCCCTTTGTGGACGTGATGAACACCATGCTCGACGCCACTCTGCCACTCACCGTACCGGAGTATGAGGAGTGGGGAAATCCCAATGATTCTGCTTATTTTTCTTATATGCTGAGTTACTCGCCCTATGACAATCTCAAGGCGGCGCGTTATCCGTCGATGATGGTGAAGACCTCACTCCACGACAGCCAGGTCATGTTCTGGGAGCCGGCCAAGTATGTAGCCAAACTGCGCACGCTTAAGACGGACAGCAACGCGCTGCTGCTGGTGACGAACATGCAGGCCGGTCACGGCGGCTCAAGTGGCCGTTATGACTACCTGAAGGAGATCGCTCTGGACTACGCATTCCTGCTGCGCGAGTTGGCGCTGGTGTGATAAAGTTCTTTGCGTATATCTGGAGAGACCTATGCGACGTTTCTGGATGATCGCGCTGACAATGGCGCTGGTGGCAATCCCTGGTCATGCACAGCAAGCCACGCCGCCGACAGACGTGCCCGTGCCCGCCGATAAACTGGTACAAATGAAGATCAGTCGACCACAGCCGCTCAATAATGTTGATGCTCGTTTCTCCGACGAGGCGCGAGAGAAACGCATCAATGGTCGCTGCCGGGGTTCGATTACCGTGGACGTAAGAGGAATGCCGCAAGACATCAAGTTGATTCGATGCACTGACCCGTCTTTTCAAGCGAGCAGCTTGGCTGCTGTGGGACAATACAGGTTCAAGCCTGCAATGACGCCAGATGGCAAACCGATTCCTGTCAAGATTAACGTCGAGATTAGTTACCACATGGACGGAGGTAGAGATTCTGGTCCCCCGATTCGCTACAGATTCAGCACTCCGCCGGGAACCACCACCTCCGAGCCAGGCCCGGATGGCGTGTACTCGCTCACTCAGTCTGCGACGCCGCCCACCATGGTCAAATTCACCGATGAAAGGTATGGAGAAGCAGCATTTCCATTAGAAGGCAACGGCGACTGCGACATCCTGCTCACCATCAACGCAAAAGGAAAGGCCTCTGACGCGGTAGTGACACATTGTGAACAGCCTTCTCTCGAAAAGCCCGCCGTCCAGTCGCTTCTCAAGTCCCACTACAAGCCCGGCAGCGTAAACGGAGTAGCTGTGCCGATACGGACCTCCATTCATCTCGAATACGGCGGCGTTCCTCCCAAGTCCTAGGGAAGCACTGGACTACGCTTTTCTGCTGCGCGAATTGGCGCTGGTGTAATCGACTCGGTGAGCGAAGTGGCCGGATATGTTCTTTGTGACTGGAATTCGTCCCCGCATTGCTTATGACGGCCCTGGCAACCCATCCCCGGCAAATGCCTGATTTTCCACCGCTTCGTGAGAATCTTCATGGAATCCTTATGCGTTGATTTTATAATTTAATCGAAAGACCACACCTTCATCGTTGCCCCCAAAGGAGACCCATGCCTACCGAATACCGCAATTTTCTTGCTCTCTCCTACGAGGAGCTGGAAGCGAAGAACCTGGAAGCCAAAGCCGACCGCGCCAATCGTTTTGCGGAAGGCGAGATTCGCGAGAAGCGGTTGAAGTACCTGACCGACGAGAAGCGGATCAAGGCCGTGACCGTGCTGTTCAGCGACCTTGAAGGCCGCCTGCACCTGCTCGACTACGACAAGAAGTTTCTGCTCGGCGCTTACGAGAACCTCACCTTCGATGGCTCCTCGATCCGTGGCTTCACGGCGCAGAAGGAGAGCGATCTGCGGTTGGGAATCGACTGGAGCGCCTTCTACTGGGTGCCGTCCGACGTCTTCGGCAACGGCAAGGTAGTGGTCTTCGGCAACGTCATCGACAAGGACGGCACCCCCTACTCGGGCGATCTGCGCGGCGTGCTCAAGGCTTACGCTGACAAGCTGCACAAGGAGCATGGCTACACCCTCAACGCGGCCACCGAGATCGAGGGTTTTCTGTTTGCCGGCAAGGACGCCGAGAGCACCTACCACCTGACCAACAAGTTCGAGTTCGTCTCCAGCGGCGGCTACTATCATTCGCTGCCTCTGGATCCGCTGCGCCAGTTCATTGACACCTCGGCCGAGGTGCAGCGCGCCATGGGCTTCCAGAACGAGAAGGACCATCCCGAAGTTGCGCCCAGCCAGTTCGAGATCAACTACAGCTACGCCGAGGTAGTGGGCGCGGCCGATCAGATTCAGCTTTACAAGCTGCTCACCCGTCAGATCGCCAACAACATGGGCTACACGGCCTGCTACTTGCCCAAGCCGGTGGTGGGCGTCAACGGCAGCGGCATGCACACCAACGTCTCCGTTTCCAAGGGCAAGACCAATCTCTTCTGGGACGCAAAAGGCAAGGAACAGCTTTCCAGCTTTGGCTGGGACTTCCTGGACCGCATTCTGACCAAGGCACTGGACCTTTGCCTGGTCTTCAACTCCAGCGTGAACGCCTATCGGCGGCTGGACCCGCACTTCGAAGCGCCTAACCAGATTCGCGCATCAGCCGTTGATCGCGGAGCCATGGTGCGCGTGCCCATCGGCAACCACCGCTCCATGCGGACCGAAGTGCGCGCCGTGGCCCCGGACGCCAACCCCTATCTCGCCCTCTACGGCATCTTCAAGACCGGCCTCGATGGCGAGATTTCCAAAGATAAGAAACTGCGCGAAAGTGGCAAGTACCTGCCGGACAACATCCAGAAGGCGATCGCCGACTTCGAATCGTCGGAGTGGATCAAGAAGATTCTCGGCAGAGACGTGCAGGGTCGCTATGCGGAACTGAAACAGGCAGCCGCTAACCGTTCTCCGCGCGAGTTGGGTACCATCGTCAAGGGTTCCGAAGTGCAGTTCCACCACTCGGTCTACAACCAGTCGCTGTGGAATATGTTCTAGAGCGACAGTTGCAATGCAAACAACGAGGCGAAGCCGCCGTGGCTTTGCCTTTGTTGCGTTTGGCCATTTCTGGAGTTATTTCGCCAGCGGCACTCTCAGGTCCCCGCCGGTCATCTCTTTGGGAAGGCCCAGGTTAAGAATGTTCAGCAGCGTGGGCGAGATGTCACGCAGCGAGCCGTCCGGGCGCAGGCGGTAGCGGTTGGCTTCTTCGGCCACATAAATCAACGGCACGGGATTTGTGGTATGCGCGGTGTGCGGGTTGCCGGTCACCAGGTCCACCATCTGCTCCGCGTTGCCGTGGTCGGCGGTAATCAGCCAACTGCCGTTCTTCTCCCGAATGGCCTTGTAGATGCGGCCCAGTTGCGCGTCGATGGCCTCGATGGCCCGGATGGTCGGCTCCAGCTTGCCGGAGTGGCCCACCATGTCGGCGTTGGCGAAGTTGGCGACAATCAAATCAAAAGTGCCGCCGTTGATCGCCTTTATGATGGCGTCGCCGATGGCCTCGGCCTTCATCTCCGGAGCCAGATCGTAGGTGGCCACCTTCAGTGATGGAATCAGCACGCGATCCTCGCCGGGGAAGGGCGTCTCCACGCCGCCGTTGAAGAAGTACGTGACGTGGGCGAACTTTTCCGTCTCGGCCACTCTCAGATTGCGCAGGTGATGTGCGGCGAGCACGTTGGCCAGAATGTTATCCAGCGACTCCGGCGGAATGATGACCGGCAAATCGTAGAGCTTGTCGTATTGCGTCATGCACAGGTAATAGAGGTTTTTCGGAATCTCGGAGCGGGGAATGGTAGCGTCGAGCGCCTCCCAGCCGTCCAGGTCGCGGCCGCCCTGCTTGTTCAATCCGCTCTCGCGCGTCAGCACGCGGGTAATCTCGCGGGCGCGGTCGGCGCGGAAGTTGAAGTTGATGCACACATCCTCGTCGCGAATCTGCGCCACCGGACGGCCCGCGGCATCCACCACGACAAAGGGAATCAAAAACTCATCGGTGATGCCGTTGTTGTAATTTTCCTTGATGCGCGCGACGGCATCGGGATACGCGCCGCCCTCGGCCTTGCCCGTGACCATGGCGTCGAAGGCCTTGCGCTCGCGCTCCCAGCGCTTGTCGCGATCCATGGCGTAGTAGCGTCCGTTGATGGTGGCCACTTTGCCCACGCCGTACTCGCGCATCTTTTGTTCGAGCTGCGCGATGTAGCCCGCGCCGGAATCGGGCGGCGTGTCGCGGCCGTCCATGAAGGCGTGAACGAAGATCCGTTCCAGGCCGTACTCGCGCGCCGTGCGCAGCAGGGCGTAGAGGTGTTCCTGGTGGGAGTGAACGCCGCCGTCCGAGACCAGGCCGAATAGATGGAGCTGCCGCCCTCCCACTTGCGCCTGTTTCATGGCCCGCGCAATGGCCGGATCCTTTTGAAATGTGCCAGCCGCAATCTGCGCGTCGATGCGCGTAATGTCCATCTGCACAATGCGTCCCGCGCCGATGTTCAGGTGGCCGACCTCGCTGTTGCCCATTTGCCCGTCGGGCAGGCCCACAAAGTGGTCCGAGGCCTGAATCAGCGTGTTGGGATACTCGGCGAGCAGCTTGTCGTAGGTGGGCTTCTTAGCCAGCGCAATGGCGTTGTTGGCGGTTTCGGCGCGATAGCCCCATCCGTCGAGGATGGTCAGTAAGAGGGGACGCTTGAACACGGTCGGCTTCCTTGGATGTCGAGGTTGAGGGGAATTTGCGGGAGAGAGGAACCCCAGGTCTCAGAATCGAGACCTGGGGCACCCGTTGCAAAGCAGCGATCAGTCGTTGTAGTTCAGCCCTTCCAGCCCAAGGAAAACCGCGCCGCCGCCCAGTTCCTCTTCGATGCGCAGCAACTGGTTGTACTTGCAGATGCGGTCGGTGCGGCTCACCGAGCCGGTTTTGATCTGGCCCACGCCGGTGGCGACAGCCAGATCCGCGATGAAGGTGTCCTCGGTTTCGCCCGAACGGTGCGAGATGACCGAGGTGTAGCCGTAGCGGCGGCCCAGGTCGATGGCTTCCAGCGTCTCGGTAATCGTTCCGATCTGATTGACCTTGATGAGAATGGAGTTGGCCACGCCCTCTTCAATGCCGCGCTGCAAGCGCTTCACGTTGGTGACGAAAATGTCATCGCCCACAAGCTGAATGCGGCTTCCCAGCTTGTCGGTCAGCAGTCTCCAGCCAGCCCAGTCGTCCTCGGCCAGCCCGTCCTCAATGGAGACGATGGGATACTTGCGCACCCAGTTGTCGTAGAAGGCCACCATCTCCTCGCTCGTCAACTCGCGCTTGTCGCTCTTCTTGAAGACGTACTTTTTCTTATCCTTGTCATAAAATTCACTCGACGCTGGATCGAGGGCAATGGCGATCTGCTCGCCCGGCTTGTAGCCGGCTGCCTCGATGGCTTCAAGAATCAGTTCGACCGCTTCATCATTGGACTTGAGCGAGGGAGCAAAGCCGCCCTCATCGCCCACTGCGGTGTTGTAGCCTTTCTTCTTCAGCACGCTGCGGAGCGTGTGGAAGGTCTCCGCGGCCCAGCGCAGTGCCTCGCTGAAACTCTCGGCGCCCACCGGCATAATCATGAACTCCTGAAAGTCCACGTTGCTGTCAGCGTGGGCTCCGCCGTTGAGTACGTTCAGCATCGGCGTGGGCAGCACAGAAGCGTTCACCCCGCCCAGGTAGCGGTAGAGCGGAATCTCCAGCGTCTGGGCCACGGCACGCGCAGCGGCCATGGAGACGGCGAGAATGGCGTTAGCGCCCAGCTTGGCCTTGTTGGGCGTGCCGTCCAGCGCGATCATGGTCTGGTCCAGCAGCCGCTGGTTAGAGGCGTCCATGCCCTCCAACTCCGGCGCGATGATCGATTCCACGTTGGCCACGGCCTGCAACACGCCCTTGCCCAGATAGTGGCTCTTGTCGCCGTCGCGCAGTTCCACGGCCTCATGCTCGCCGGTAGAAGCGCCCGAGGGCACGATGGCGCGGCCTAGTGCGCCGCTTTCCAGGATTACGTCCGCTTCCACGGTCGGATTGCCGCGCGAGTCCAGTACCTCGCGGGCGCGGATGGCAACAATCTCAGTCATATCGGTCCTCGCAATACGATGCTGCAGCCGGACATTCAGGGGGGGCAGTTTAGGACGGCGATCCACGGCAAGAGTCTCTCCGGCGGCGCTTTGAATGGTGTTCAGAAGCTCCTGCGCGCTCACAATCTCCTCTCCGTCCAGGTCAAAAATGGCGGATGTCTCGCATAAATTCTAACAAACCAACCCTACGCGCACGATGTAATCGCGGTCACAGGGTTCCTGGTGATGCCGGCATGGGAGGTATGCCGGAGCGGGTTGCCTAAGCTGATTCGTGCCGCCCAGGGCACTTGTCCTTTTGCGCACACTTCAGGGTTACAGGCCTGCGTTAGCCTTATCTTGGGTGAACTGGCGCGCAGACCCCACACAACTTGAGGTCCGCGCACAACTCTTTCCCTCCGGCGGGGTTTGAAACCATAGGAAGATTTCTGCCCGCGATCGGGAAAAGGAGACTTGGATGAACCGGCCGATTCTTGTGTGCGCCTTGTTGTTGATGGCTACTGCCTCCGTGATAGCGCAGGAGGATAGTCAGTCGAGTCCCTACCAGGGCACCTCGACGCCCCCATCGGACGACACCATTGTGACCTCCAGCACGCCCCAGGCCAAGCCAAACGCCGGACATAGAGCCACGCCTGCTCAAAATCAGGTGCAGATTCAGGCTCAGACCAAGGCGCCGGTGCAGGCCCAGCCCGCAAACGCAGATCCGGCTGTGAACAATTCTGACCCGGACAGCGGTATCGTTGGCGTTCAGCGCAACGCAACCCCGCAGCGCGAACCGGTCTTGACCCAGCGCTCTAACGCCGCCGATCCGGACGGAGACATCGTGCATCCGCATCCATTGCGCCCCGGCGAACTCCCTGAAGGGACCACCATCCGCGTTCGCCTGCTGGATCGGCTTTCGTCCGTGAGCAGCGAGAGAGGCGAGACCTTTCGCTGTAGCGTGGCCTCCGATGTAGTGCAGGGTGAGAAAGTTCTGATTCCCGCCGGAACGGAGATTGACGGCCGTGTGGTAGGAATTTCCACCGGCCATGCAGGCGGTCACGGCTCCATGCAACTGCTGCCGGAGAAGGTAATTCTCGCCGACGGCAAGAGCTACCAACTGCGCGCGGTGATTACGGGCACTCCCGGCGCCAAGTCCAAAGTCGGCTCAGAAGGCACCATTCTGCCAGCCTCGCGCATAAAGCGCAATGGCATTGAATATGGCGGGGCAGTGGGAGCCGGCGCAACCACCGGAGCTATCCTGGGCGGTCCGGTCGGCGCCTTTGCCGGCAGCGTGGTCGGAGCAGGCGTCATTACGGCCCACCTGCTGGTCAGCCATCCCCAGGCCACTCTGGAACCGGGCACCGCAATGATCTTCACCCTGACAGAGCCGCTGCAAATGGCGACGCCAGGCGCCACGGAAACCAGCGAAAACTGATGAGTTCGTCCTGAAACCCTCCCGTCCTGCTACACTCCCTGATGTGTTGGAGAGGGATTTTCCATGGCCGAGATTCAATCAGTAGGAGTGGTGGGCGCCGGAACCATGGGCTCCGGCATCGCCCATGTCTTTGCCCGCGCGGGCATTCGCGTGATGCTGTGCGACATAGAACAGCGCCTTCTTGACCGAGCGCTCCAGCAGATTCGCGCCAACATGGGCCGCGAGGCCGTCAAAGGCAAGCTGGCCGAGGCTGCGATTGAGCCGGCTCTGGCCCGCATCCAGTCCACCCTGGACCGCGAGGCGCTGGGTTCATCGGAACTGGTTGTTGAAGCTGCTTCCGAGCGCTTCGACCTGAAAGCCGAGCTCTTCGGCTCGCTGGACCGCATTCTGCCGGAAAGCGCCATTCTGGCTACCAACACCTCCTCCATCTCCATCACCAAACTGGCTGCACGGACTCGCCGGCCGCAGCAGGTGATCGGCATGCACTTCTTCAACCCCGTGCCGGTGATGGCGCTGGTGGAGATTGTCCGCGGCATGGCCACCAGTGATGAGACCTTCGCGGCCGTTTATGCGCTGGCCCGTCGCCTGGGCAAATCGCCGGTCGAGGTCAACGACGCGCCGGGCTTCGTATCCAACCGAGTGCTGATGCCGCTCATCAACGAGGCGGCCTTTGCCGTGATGGAGGGCGTAGCCACGCCGGAGGCCGTCGATCAGGTCTTCAAGCTGGGCATGAATCACCCCATGGGTCCGCTCACCCTGGCCGACTTCATCGGCCTCGATGTTTGCGTGGATATTCTCCGCGTGCTCCAGGAAGGCTTCGGCGATCCCAAATACCGCCCCTGCCCTCTGCTGGTGCGCATGGTGGACGCCGGCTGGCTGGGCCGCAAATCGGGGCGCGGCTTCTTCACCTACGAAACTTAAACCGGCGACAGCGCGTCCACTACCGGCATGCCTTTGGGCGGCGTAAAGCGGAACGTTCCGGCGGGAATCGGCACATTGGGCTGCTCGCCGGTTAAGGTGAAACGGGTCAGTGCGCCATCGGTCTCTTCCATCTCGATTCCCGTAATCGTTCCATCCGCGGCCACGGTCAGCGTCAGCCGCGAGACACGTTTTTCCTGGCCCCTGGGCTGGCCGGTCAGCGTGAACTCGCCGTTCGAGGCGGGCCGCAGGGTCAGGTTGCTCAATTCCTTCTCCAGCTTCGTGCGTCCCAGCAGAAAACGCAGCGGCGAGCGTAAATCGTTCAGTTGTTTGGCCAGGATGCGCTGCACTTGAGAGTCGCCCGGGGAGTAGAACCAGGCAAAGGTGCCGTCGAGCAGGAAGAGCTTGCCGGCCGGCTCGCTGTACTCCCACTTCATGCGGCCGGGCTTCATCATCAGCAGCGTACCGCTCTCCGTGCGCCGCATCCCCAGCCCTTCATAACTCTCGCTGAAACCAACCTTGAGTGAGCGTAACTGGTTGTAGTGCAGATCGACCTTCTGCGCCAGTTCGTGTGCCGGGTCTTTCGTGGACGGGTCTTTTGCGGACGGCGAACGTTGGGCGCAGAGGCCGGCAGAAAGCAGAGCGACGGCCGCAATCCAGCCGCAGAACCTGAAGAGCGCGCTCATCGTGATTCCAACGGCTGTACGCATTGGGTTCCGCCCGTGGGGTCGTACTTGATGACGCCGGACTCGTCGCCGCAGAAGCCGCGGTTGCCGGTTTTGCCGGGAACTTTCGGTATGGCGATGATGGTGTAGCCGGTGACGCGTTCCGTGCCGCTCAGGCTCACCCTGGTGCAGTTGCCAATGGTGAAGATGTAGCCGGATTTGATGCCAGAGGCCAGATCGCTCGGCAAAACCTGCGCCGCATCCGCCGAGGGTGACCCTGCATTCGGATCGCCTCCCATAGCCCGAAGTGAGCAGGCGTAGCCTCTGGAGGGATAAGTCTCCGTGTACAGCAACTCCGCCTGTTCGATGGTACGCATGGTCCGGATCGCCGCAGTCTCATTGGCCTGATTTTTCATGTGGCCCATGGTGGGAATCGCAAGGAGTGCGAGGAGGATGATGATGCAAAGGAAGAAGAACGCGGCCACCCCCACAAGAACCCACACAAAGATGGGAACTTTTCGGGTGCCGGAAGGGGGTGTGTGGCCTGGCAGGCCGGAACCTGGATGACCCGCGACCGATGAGTCTGTTCCGTTCATTGGATCAGCTGTGTGCAGTTGGTGCCACCCGTCGGATCGGACTTGAGTGTGGCGTACTGATCGAGGCAGAAGCCCAGGTCTCCGGATTTTCCCGGTGTCTCAGGTACGGCGGTGACCGCGTAGCTGGTGATGCGCTCCGAGCCTGTGGCCTTGGTGCATGGGCCTATGGTGAAGATATAACCCGACTTGGACCCGCTCGCCAAATCCTGCTTAATCATCTGCGCGGCGGTGGGCGTAGGTGGTCCTGCAGTAGGATCGCCGCCCAGGAATGCAAGATTGCAGGCAAAGCCGTTGTTCGGGTAGTAGCCCTCGTACATCATCTCCGCCTGCTGAATGGTCTGCAGGGACTTCTTCGCAGACATTTCGTGGGCGTACTTGAATAGCTTTGGGGCATTCGGGATGGCGAGCACTGTGAGGATGGTGATGATGGCCATTACAATCAGCAACTCCATCAGCGTAAAGCCGTTGGGCTGCAGGAAGCGTCGCGTGCGGCAGTTCAAGTTCGTGCGATTCATACGGTTCCAGTTCCTCTGGGAGTGGCCAAAATCCTCCGTCCCATCCGTGAAAATCCTACAACTTATGGACGAGAAAGGGAAATGGGGCGCTCACTGCGGCTTAGTCTGGCCGGTGGCGTTCTCCTGCCGGGCCAGCTTGATGCGAGCCAATTCCAGTTTCTTTTGCACCTTGGCCACTTCGGACTGTTCCACGTCGACCGGGGCCGACTTGGCGAACTGCTCCAGCGAAAGCTCCCACTGGGCCGCGGCCAGGCGGGAACGGCCAGTCTTCTCGTAGAGTTCTCCCAAGTGGTCGTGGACCGTGGGGTCGGTAGCATCGCGCTCCACGGCCTGGCGCAGGTTCTCCTCAGCCAACTCGAACTCGCCCATCTTGAAGTACACCCAGCCCAGCGAGTCGAGGTAGGCGCCGTTCATCGGCTCCAGCTCTACTGCCTTGCGTATCAGCTTGAGAGCTTCAGGAAACTGCTTTCCCTTGTCGGCCAGCATGTAGCCCAGGTAGTTGAGAACCATGGCGTTGCCGGGCTCCTGCTCCAGCGCCTGGCGAAAGAACTGCTCGGCCGGCTCGTAGCGTTTCTGCCGCTCTGCCAGTTCGCCCCGGAGAAAGAGCAGATAGGCGCGATCTTCCTTCTTGGTGGTCAGCGCCTCGGCCTTGTTGAAGGCATCGTCGGCTTCCTTCCAGCGGTGTGCGCGGACGCACATCTGACCGATCACCAGCCACACCGGGCGATCTTCAGCGGTTTTGGCTAGCAGTCCTTTGGCCTGCGCCAGTCCTTCGTCGGTCTTGCCCAGGTCACCCATCTCCGCGGCCAGCATCAGCTTCAGTTCGCGATTCTTGGGGTTGGCCTCGACGGCCTTGCGTGCAACCTCAATGGCCTTGTCGAACTGCTTGGCGTCGCGCCAGGTGTCCACCTGGGACTGATAGCCGCGCTCTGCCGTCTCTCCGCCCATGTCGATCAACTTCTGATAGGTGGCGATGGCTTCGGCTGTCTTGTTCTGCTCGTGATACACCGCTCCCAGCCGCTCCAGGAAGATGCCGCGATTGTTCTTCTCCTCGGTGGTGTAGGCTCCATTGGCGTGCGAGGTCAGGTCCACCATCTTCTCGTAGGTTTGCGCGGACTCGTCGTAGCGGCCCAGCACGTCCAGCAGCATCCCCTCGTTGAAGCCGGCTTCCAGATTGCTGGAGTCCATCTTGCGCGCTTTGCGGATGGTAGCCAGCGCATCTTCATACTTTCCCTGGCGGCGCTGAATCTCGCCGATGCGCACCACAGCTCCGGCGTTCTCTGGGTCCGCCTCGGCCAGCTCCCTGTAGCGCTTGAGCGCCTCGTCGAGCTGGTTGTCGTTGAGCAGTGCATGGGCCAGCGCTTCCAGCGTGCGTGGATCCCCCGGCTCCAGATCGGCGGCGCGATGATAGGCCGCAATGGCCTCCTTGGTCCGCTTCAACTGCTCATAGGCCGCGCCCAGCGCGTCCTCCATCTTGGGCGTCCGGTCGGCTACCGGAACCGTCTCAATCGCCTTGGCTTCATGTTCGATATCACCGCTCTCGGCATACAGGCGGGCCAGATTCAGAACTACTTCCTCGGAATCAGGCTCCATGGCTTGCGCAATCTTGAACTGCTCCTCGGCCTTTTTCTGGTCGTGTTTGATGGTGTAAAGCTGGCCCAGAACCATGCGATCTTCGACGTCCTTCGGCTGCAGCGCGACAATCTTCTCAAATTCCGTTATCGCCAGACCCAGCACGTTGCCGGTGGGCGAAGAGGCGGTCGGCGCGTTCTGTCCTTCGCTCAGCGTACGCAGGTAGATGCGTCCCAGCTGCTTGTGTGCGTCGATGTCGTCGGGCGCGCTCTTCAGCAGCCCCCGCACAGTACTCTCCGCCTCGCGCGAGCGGCCGGTGCGGAAGTACAGGTTGGCCAGGGCAAGGTTCAACTGCGGCGATGCGGGGTCGGCGTTCAGCGCCAGCTTGTACTCCTCGATGGCCCGCGTCACAAACTCCGGGCGGCCCTCGGTGACGGCTTGCTCCTCATAGCCGCTGGCCAGCGCCACGTGATAGTAAGCCTGGGCGCGGTCCGGCGGTGGCGCAGCGGCGTCAGCCGTCTTCGTCGGAGCAATCTGGATAGGGCTGGCGACGGGTGCTTTGGCCGGGGCGCCCTTCGCCGGAGCGGGTGTTTCCGGCATGGCCGGAGCCGTGCTTCCCGGAACGATCTGGACGGGGGTAGTCTGGGCGCAAACCAGTCTGGCCGGGAGTACCAAGGCAATTGCGGCGGTAAACATGAGCCCGAAGGGCAAAAAACGAAGTTTTTTTGTCATCATCCTGGGGATTCCCTGCCTATTCAGCCGGGCCGTCTGGAGAAGATTTTCAACGACTTGGGGCAAAAGGCAGTGCAGGCAGCCGGTGGGAGCAACTCTGCCTACTGTAAAGACGATTCTAAACTGCATTGGGCGTGCGTGGCGCTATAGATTGCGGCAATTTGCAGCTGGATCGATGACGCCGGAGGGAGCAGGGGGCTTCAGCCCCCGAAAAGAAAGCAAATTTGCGGGCCTTTAGGCCCGGAGGGATGCTTTTTGGGGATTACGCTCAATCTCAAGTTCCTACGGGATTCCAAGCAGCTTGTGGGTTTGCAGGCTCAATCGCCACTGTGGATGATCGAGGCAGTAGCGCAGCGCCAGTTTAGTATAGGCCTCGCGGCTGGGTCCGTCCATCGGCTGCACAAAGAAATGCCGGAAGGGAAGCGCCTCAAATTCCGCCGGATCAATGCCCAATTGGGGAAAAACCAGCTTCAGTTCATCCCCGCTCCGCTGCGCCAGCCCGGCTCCGGCCTTGGGACTGACGCAGAGCCAGTCCACCCCCTCAGGCGCTACCATCGTTCCGTTGGTCTCGACGGCAATCTCAAAATTATGTCCATGCAGCGCGGCAATCAGCTCTGCATCCAGTTGCAGCAGAGGCTCGCCGCCGGTGCAGACTACGAACCGCTTGCCCAAAGCCGAATTCGCAGGCCACTTCTGCTCAATAGCTGCCGCCAAATCTTCAGCCGAATCGAATCTTCCGCCGCCCTCGCCATCCACGCCCACGAAATCCGTGTCGCAAAACCGGCACATTGCCTCCAGCCGGTCAGCCTCGCGCCCCGACCAGAGGTTGCATCCGGCAAAGCGGCAGAAGACCGCCGCGCGCCCCGTCTGCGCCCCCTCACCCTGCAGCGTATAAAAGATCTCCTTGACCGCGTAGCTCATAAGACCAGTTTTCAGTTGTAAGTTGTCAGCTATCAGCTATCAGCCTGGATGCCCCATCCTTTCCGCGTTCTTTGCGGAAAGGGTGGGAAATCACAAATAGTTCATCTATCACCCACAAATGCTCCGTGCCCCATCCATTCGCGTTCTCTGCGAATGGGTGGGAAACCACAAATCTCAATCGTCCGATCCTTTAGAAATCCGGCCAGCCTGATAGTTCAGCGGATCCTCAATCCCATTCTCCCGAAATCCCTTCCGTCGAAGCAGGCAGGAATCGCACTCTCCGCACGGCTCGCCCTTTGGCCCCGGATCATAGCAACTGCTGGTCAGCCCGTAATCCATTCCCAGCTCAAGCCCCTTGCGAATAATCTCCGCCTTGGTCAGCGCGATCAGCGGCGTATGAACCCGCAGCGCCTGCCGTCCCTCAACCCCGGCTTTCGTCGCCAGATTCGCCATCCGCTCGAAAGCCTCAATAAACTCCGGACGGCAATCCGGATAACCCGAATAATCCAGCGCATTCACCCCGATAAAAATGTCGCTCGATCCCAGCACCTCCGCCCAGGCCAGCGCAAACGAGAGGAAGATAGTGTTGCGCGCCGGGACGTACGTGATGGGAATCCCGTGGCTCATCGCCTCAGCGTCGCGCCCTTTGGGAACGTCAATCTCGGCAGTCAGCGCCGAGCCTCCAAAGACTCTTAAATCGATCTTCGCAATGCGGTGATCCGCAACGCCGATTGCTGCGGACACGCGCCGAGCCGCGTCCAGCTCTATCACGTGCCGCTGCCCATAGGAGAAGGAGAGCGCGTACAACTCGTAACCCTGGCTCTTGGCAATTGCCAACACAGTAGCCGAGTCCAGCCCTCCGCTCAACAGCACCACCGCGCGTTTTACATGGGTCTCCATATTTGCCTACATGTTCATATTTGAGCACACAAACCAATCTCTACTGATGCCTGACCGGTGAAGCATTTCCGACCCGTTTTTGAACGGTTACGAAAATACTCCCTTCTTTGGTCAAACGTGAATCAATCGTACTGATTGCTGCCCGCTGCGCAAACTGTCGCAAACTTTCACAGTCGAGGGTGCTCGCTCCACCACTACTTAAAAACGCAATTTGCTTCGTATCAATAAAAATACAGTAAGGATTTCCCCATCCGTCAACGCGTGTTTCCCGGGACACGGACTCGACCGAGGCGCTATTAATCATCATTGGCTTCTCAAGTACATGAGTTTTATCTATAGCCTTAAATATCTGGCTTGCGTGTACCCATGTAATTACAAGGAGATAGCGTTGATGGATGAGTGCTGGATTCTTCCGATACTGGTCGAGGAGCGGTTCTGAGCTGCCAGACTGTGATGCATATCCGTCGGTGCCAGGGGCCAATACTTGAGCCGAATATGCACTCACCAGCACTTCCTCAGCGTCTTTCACCGGCATTTCCCTGATACCCTTACCAAGTTGTGATATTTGCCAATAAACAAGTCCCCCAATTATTGCAGTGGGAATCACAATCCAGAAAATTACAGATGACTTTTTAGTCATGGTGTTCCTTTGGGCACAGAATAGTAGGCCACTTTCCCCAGTCCCCCGCTCACAGCTCGACCGCTCGTTTTGGTTTGGTTGCCATTACTTCCAATCTCCGCCCTTGCCGATGTCGATCGAAGGCGGAAGTGGATTGCTCTCGTCGATAGATGCCTTGAGACACTGCTCCAGCAATCCCTTGGCTTCGAGAATGAATTCAATCGCATCGCGCCCAGCGCCCTCGCCGCCCCGGTGCGGCGTCACGTAATGCGCCTCGGCCTTCACCTGTTCCCGCGCATTCGCCACAGCAACGGCAAATCCGCACTCCCGCATCACCGCCAGGTCGATCACGTCGTCGCCCACGAAGGCAATCTCTTCCAGCGTCACGCCTTCCTTCACCATGATCTCGCGCACCGGCCGCATCTTGAAGGCCTCGCCCTGGTAGACAAAATCCAGCTTCAGGTCGCGCGCGCGCAGGGCCACAGCCTCCGTAATGCGCTTGGTAATGACGCCCAGCTTCATGCCGCCCAGCCGCGCCAGCGTCACGCCCGCGCCATCGTGCGCGTTAAAGCCCTTGGCCTCGATCATTTTGGTAATGGCCCCATCCGGCCCGGCTTGTGGAGCCGGAATAACCCAGATGGTGCCGTCGGTCAATACTCCATCCACGTCAAAGAGAATGATTTTGATGCGCCGCGCGCGATCCTGGGCTGTGAGGTTCATGCTCCCATTTTATCTATAGCCGCCAGACACCGCACAAAAGCGCCGTGCCGGGTACCGGGGATCCCGGCTTGGGAAGGGTGGAAGAGTGCTATTTACGACCGTACATCCGGCAGCTTCGCCGGAATCTCAATCGAGACCAGCGTGCCGTGTCCCGGATTGCTGACCACGCTGATCCGCGCCTGGTTGCCATAAAGCACATCGAGCCGCTCCTGCACGTTTTTCATGCCGATGCCTCCGCCGCTGCGGCTGAGCGCCGAGGCTGGGCGGTTGCCCATGCCGACGCCGTCGTCGGCCACCTCGATGCGCACGCGGTCTCCTTCCAGGCGGCTGCGCAGGGTGACCGTTCCGCCGTTGATGCGCGGATCCAGGCCGTGTTTGATGCTGTTTTCGATGAGCGGCTGAAGCAGGATGCTGGGCACCAGAACCCCCAGCGTCCGCGGGTCGATCTGCTTTTCCACGCGCAGCTTGTCTGCGCCGAAGCGGACCACTTCAATGTCCAGGTAATCGTCGGTAAACTTGAGCTCCTCGCTCAGCGGAACATAGCTGTCGTGCTCCTTGAGCAGGGCGCGCAGAATGTTGGCCAGCTTGACGATCATCTCCCGTGCCAGCTCCGGCTTCATGCGCACCAGCGAGGCGATGGAGTTCAAAGTGTTAAACAGAAAATGCGGATTGATCTGGCGTTGCAGGGCGTCGAGCCGGGCTTCAAGCAGCAGGCGCTGTTGTTCTTCGAGTTTGAGTTCGATGCGCAGCGCGTTCCACACCTTGAGCGCGATGCCCACAACGATGGGCGCGCTGAGCCACACCAGCGCCTGCAGCCACCATTGGCTGGCGACGAGCGCAAAGAGGCGGTGCGGGAATTCGTAGGCGATCCAGTCCCGGATCATCTCCATGGCTGCGATGAGGACCAGCATCAGGATCTGGCGGTCCATGCCCGGCTGGGGCAGGTTGCGACGCACCCAGCGATAGAGGCTCAGGTCGACGAAAGGCGTGAAGGACCAGATATCCTCCTTGTCGACGAAGCGGCCCAGCGCGCCGGCCATCAGCCCCAGCGCAGCATTGAAGGGCAGAGCCAGAAACTCGTGGTGATAGACGGCGGGCGCGGAGAGCACGACGCCGCCCAACACGGCCCATCCCGGCCCAAGGAGCAAGCCGAGAAGAATCACTGCCGTAAAAGAAATGTCGGCGGCCAGGAAGTTGGGCACCTCAATGCGAATCCATACGCCCAGCGTGAGCGGCACCAGGAAAAACGCCAGCAGCGCCAGTGTCTGCCGGGGAGTGCGCCGCTCGGCAAAGAAGAGCCGCCGGAAGGTGCTGCCTCGCGCCAGGATGCTGGCCACCGAGGCCACCACGCCCAGCTTGACCAGCAGAGTAATCAGAATAAGTTTGTCGGTCACCGCGGCGTATCCCTGTGCAGTGCCTTCACCTCGTAGCCGGCGCGCTTCAGTTTTGCGGTGATCTCCTCGACCATCATCACGCTGCGGTGCTGGCCGCCGGTGCAACCAAAGGCAACGGTCAGGTAGCTCTTGCCCTCCTCCACATAGTGCGGCAGCAGGTACAGCAACAGGTTCGTGACCCGCTTGAGAAACTCTTTAGTCTGAGGAAACTTGCGCACATAGGCGGCCACCGCGGGGTCCAGGCCGGTGAGCTTGCGAAACTCCGGCACAAAGTGGGGATTGGGCAGGAAGCGCACGTCAAAGACCATATCCGCGTCCAGCGGCACGCCATTCTTGAAGCCAAAACTCAGGCAGCTTATCAGCAGGCGCTTGGTCTCCTCTTCGTGGCCAAACCTGTCCTGAATGTTGGCGCGCAGCTCATGCACGTTGTAGTTCGAGGTGTCGATCAGCGTGTCGGCAACGTTGCGGATGGGGTCCAGCAGTTGCCGCTCCTCGACGATAGACCGCTCCACCGTCTCCTGCTTGCCCAGCGGATGCGGCCGGCGGGTCTCTGAGTAACGCCGCACCAGTATAGCGTCCTGCGCGTCCAGGAAGACCACGCGCGTGTTCAGCAGCTTTTTCACGCCCTTGAGAATCTCCGGGAGACGGTCAAGGGTCTGGCCCTCACGGACATCCACCACGATGACCGCGCTTTGAATCTCGACGGATTTTTCTACCAGGATGGCAAAGTCAGGCAACAGTTCCAGGGGCAGGTTGTCCACGGCGTGATAGCCCAGATCCTCGAATGCCTTGAGGGCCGAGGCTTTGCCCGAGCCGGAGATTCCGGTGACAATGACCAGCTCCTTGCTCGGCGCTTTCGGGGCGAGTTTGGTGGCATGACGCGTGGTGGTCGCTCGGGGGGAAGGCTTGGAAGGCGCCATGGGCAACATCCTACACCGAAGGGCGGCACTTGCGCTCTATCTGGGGGAGAGAAGGAGAGGGTAAAATCGCTCAATTTTGTGCTGATTGATCTCTTTTTCGGCGGAGAGCATTTTTTTCGCGCCGGTGGGCAAAGATTGTTCGTCAGGCCTGAGGCGGGAGCTTCCAGCAGCCCTGCTCGGCCAGTTTCTGGGCCAGCGAGGGCTGTAACGCGGGCGACAGCAGCGAGCCCTGGCCCAGCTCGCAACCCAAACGGAGGAGTGCATCCAACTGCTCCCGACTTTCGATTCCTTGAGCCACCACCTGCAAGCCTAGTCTTAACCCCAATTGAATCAGCGACTCCAGGACGGCCCCCTGGCGGCCGGCTTGGGTTGCGGCCAGGGTCAGCCTGGGATCCAGCTTCAGCACGTCGATGGGCAGCCGCACCAGGTGATTCAGGGGCGCCAGGCCGGAGCCGAAATTGTCTACCGCCAAGCGGACATTACACCCTAGCAGCCGCTCAAAAATTGCCAGGGCCGCGCCGGGATTCTCGCTCAAGGCGCCTTCATCAACCTCAAAGAGGAGCCGCGCCGGATCGGCCCCGCTGGCCACCAGCGTCCTTTTCACATGCGCAATCAAATCAGGAAGATAAAACTGCCGCTGCGTCAGATTGACAGCCAGGGTAAGGCCGGCGCCGGGCAAAACTTCAGTCCAATCATGCAATTGCCTGCAAACCGCCTCCAACATCTCGCGGCCCAGGTTGATGGAGAGCCCGGTCTCCTCGGCCATGGGCAGCAGGTCCCTGAGCCTCGACATCGAGCCGTCTTCCCGTTGCCAGCAGAGCACGGACTCGAAGCCTTCCAGTTTTCCGGTCTGAAGACGGAAGATCGGTTGATACCAGATTTCGAAAAGGCGTTTCTCCAGCACCTGGCGCAGTTCACGCTCTCGTTCCTGGAGATTGGCAACGTGCAATTCCAACTGCTTGTCGAAGATATCAAAGCGCCCACCGCCGTCCTGCTTGGCGCGATACATGGCAAAGTCGGCATCGCGGATGAGCAACTCGGGGACCGCGTGGTCCGGTCCGGCTATCGCTACGCCGATCGATACGCTGGCGTGGATGGTATGCCCGCATACCTCAAACTCGCGCTCCATTGCCTCCAGAACACGGGTGGCCACAATTTCTATGCCTGAAACCGACAGGATATTTTCCACCAGAATGGCAAATTCGTCGCCGCCCAAACGTGCTGCCGTATCCTGCGGGCGCAGCACGCCCCGCAGCCGCTCGGCAACTGCTACCAGCAAAGCATCGCCCGCCGCGTGACCCAGCGTGTCGTTGATCTCCTTGAAGCGGTCCAGGTCCAGAAAGAGCACTCCGCAGTTCTGTCCGCGACTCCGCGACCTGCGTGTAAATGCCACGCTCAGCCGGTCTAAAAAGAGCGCGCGATTGGGCAATCCCGTTAGCGCGTCGTGCAGGGCATCGTGCTGCAGCCTGGCTTCCAAACGCTTTTGCTCGCCGACATCACGATAACTGATGAGGTAGCCGGCCTTGTTTCCATTTACCATCAGAGGTCCGGCTTCGAGAGCCACATCCACAAGCCCGTCATCCTTGTTCTTGCGCACCGTATCGTGAGACACAAAGCCAAACCGATCCACGTCCTTGTTGAGCAGTGCGCTCTCCTTACGGCGCGTCTGGGGAACAATAAAGTCCTGCAGGTTGCCACCGAGGATTTCCTCGGCGGAGAAGCCGAAGATCCTCGTGAAGGCCGCATTGATATACAGCACGCGGTAGTCGCGCACCACGGCCACGGCCTCGGGAATGCTGGCCAGTACGGCCTCGATCAACCGCTGCTGGCCTGTGTCCGAATTATCGGGAAGGTTCAAACGTACGCCTCTCCAGGGAATGACCTCATGCTCTAAGGTATCTCCACCAGCTCCAACTGGCCGTCGCGACGGCGGTGGAGCACAAACAGTTCTCCCGCCAGATTGTGGAAGACCAGCAGGTCTCGGTCGCGGAACTCCGCTTCCTTTACGGCCTCTTCGATGGTCATGGCCTTCAGGGCAAAAGCCTCGCCGCTGGTGACGATGTGCGGCTCTACAACCGCCTTGCGGGTCGGGGAGGAGTGCACGGCGATGGCCACGCGGGCTTTAGTGCCAGTGCGTTCGGGCTTCTCCTCAGAGTCGACGGCTAAAGGCTGGGTTGGGCGGGATTTAGGACGGGCTTTGGGCCGGATTGCCGGAGGCGCGGTAAGCGCCTTTTCCAGCTTGGGCTTGCGTTTGATTGCCATTCTCCGGTCCCGGTGGCGGCGCGCCTGGTTTTCAGCGTGAACGATGGCCTGGCGCAGTGCCGATTGCAGTGTTTCGGCGTTGCCCTCGGCCACAATGGTGTGCAGCCGGGCCTGAATGGTCACCTCGACAATCTGCTGATGTTTCTGTGCACTAAAAACGATGCTGGCGCTCGCGTTCTTGCCCAGTAGGAGGGCGATCCGCTCCATCCCCTCCTCGGCCTGGTCGCGCAGCCCCTTGGAGATCTTTACATTTCTGGCGGTGTACTCCACTTCCATGGTCAGCCTCCGCTCCTTTTTCTGGCAGCAGGATGATCCTGCTGGAGAACTTCGGATTCTATAACGATCAGTTGTCAGTTGTCAGTTTTCAGTGCGCGGCACCGAACTTCAACCGTGGGGCAACCGAGAAAAAGCGATGGCCAGCACGCCCTATCTGCAAACAACCAAACTGAGAACTGAAAACTGAGAACTGAAAACTGAGAACTGGCAACTACTCCTACGCGTCTCGCTGGCGGCGCTGGTGGGTGCTGGGGATGTTCATGTCTTCACGGTACTTGGCCACGGTGCGGCGCGTCAGCTGAATGCCCTGGGAATGAAGTGTGGCGGCAAGTTGGTCGTCGGTAAGCGGATGGCGCGCATCCTCTTCGGCGATAAGCTTGCGAACTTTGCGCTTGAGCACCAGCAGCGGCGTGTCAGCGCCCTCAGGTCCGTTCGATCCCTCGGAGAAGAAGGAGCGCAACTCGAGGACTCCCTGCGGGGTGTGCGCGTACTTGTTGGCCACGGCGCGGCTGACCGTGGAGGGATGAACGCCGATCTCCTCGGCCACTTCCTTGATCATCATCGGCCTGAGCGCCTCAATGCCCTTTTCGAGGAAATCCTGCTGGCGGCGCACAATGACTTCACAAGTTCGCAGAATGGTGCTCTTCCTCTGGGCGATGTTGCGCATGAGTTGCAGCGCGGAGCGGAAGCGCTCCTTCACGTACTCCTTCACATCTTTGTCAGTGCCTTCGGCGGTGAGCATCTGCCGGTAACGCCGGCTGAGCCGCAGGCTGGGCAGATTCTCCTCGTTCATGGAAACCACCCAGAGATCGTCGCGCTTGATGAACATCACATCCGGCTCGATCAGCCTTGACTCTTCACGGTTGTACTGGCGGCCGGGGCGGGGATCAAGGGTGCGGATAAATTCGATTCCCGCATGCGCCTCCGCGGGGGTAATCTGGGCCGCCCGCGCCAGGTCTTTCACGTCGCGCTTTTGCAACAAGTGCAGGTGCCGGTCCACAATCAGCGCGGCCACCTCGATGCTGCGCCGCCGCTCCTCGAGGCGCGCCTCGGCTTCGGCGTGGAAGCTGCGATGGACATCCTCATCCAACGCGCCCTCGCCAGCCGTTTGCCGCGCAAACAAATGAGCAAACTCATGCTGCTGGGCGGTGATCTGTATCAGCAGGCACTCGCGCAGGTCACGCGCGCCCACTCCGGCCGGGTCAAGCTGCTGCACCAGGTCGATGCCACGATGCAGCAGGTCCAGCGCCGCCGGCGGTTCCGGTTCTACCAGGGATTCGGGTTTCACCAGGGATTCGGGTTTCACCAAGGATTCGGGTTTCACCAGGGATTTGCTGAAGGCCGCAGCCAGTTCCTCTTCGCTGCCGACCAGGTATCCGTCCTCGTTCAGATTGCCGACGACGAACTCTACCCCGTTGCGCAAACCCGGATCCAGCTTTAAAGCTCCCAGCTGCCACGCCAGGTGATCGGCCAGAGTTGTAGGCTGGGAGAGAAAGTTCTCGTACGAGGGCTTTTCGTTTTCTTCGTACTCCGGCTGCGTGCGATAGCCAGGGTCCAGGTACTCCTGGAAGTACGATCCGAAGTCGATCTCATTAAAGGGATCCTGGGCTGGGGCCGCGGGCTCCTCGGCCACGCGCTCCTCAACTGCGCGTTCCATACGTTCCTCGCGGCCCGCAACCTCATCCAGCATCGGAACCGTCTCGTCAATCTCCTCCAGGACGGGATTTTCCACCATCTCAGCATCGATCATCTCCTTCAGTTCGAGCTTGTTGAGCGCAAGAACGCTCACCATCTGCATCAGTCCAGGAGTCAGAATCTGGCGCTGCGACAGCTTCACGCTTACATTTGTTTGCAACATCGCCATAAAATGGAACCCGACTCCCGTTTAGACTCGACGTCAGTGTACTGAAATGAGAAAAATTCGAATGGTCAAAATGCCGCACAACGAATCAAATGTTCCGGATTGGGCGGCGCTCAATCCGGGAATCTTTCTTATCGATGCAGTGTACCGCTATGAGCATGAAGGGATTGTCGGCAGGCAAAGTGCCTTCCGTCCTGGCCCAACTGAGGTTTATATCACCCCAGCGTGAAACCCTCGCCCAGGTAAACCCGCCGCACCTCCACGTCGTTGCCCAATTCGTGTGGCGTTCCGGCGCGGAAAATCCTCCCTTCGGCGATGATATAAGCCCGGTCGGTTACGCTCAAGGTCTCGCGCACGTTGTGGTCGGTGATCAGGACGCCGATGCCGCTGGCCTTTAGGTCGAAGATAATCTTTTGCAGCTCCAGCACGGCGATGGGATCGATGCCGCTAAACGGCTCATCGAGCAGGATGAAGTTGGGTTGGATGCACAGGGAACGCGCAATCTCCACCCGCCGCCTTTCGCCACCGGAAAGCGCATAGCCCAGCGTGGAGCGAATGTGGCCGAGATTGAGCTGATGGATCAGCCTCTCGGTGCGCGTGCGGCGCTCCTGGCTGTCCAGCGGCTGCGCCTCCAGCACCGCCAGGATATTTTCCTCGACGGTCAACTTGCGGAAGACGGAAGGCTCCTGGGGCAGATAACTAATCCCAAAGTTGCGGGCACGCAAATACATCGGCATCCCGGTGATGTCGGTCTGGTCCACCAGCACGCGCCCGCTCTCCGGCTGCACCAGCCCCACGATGATGTAAAAGATGGTGGTCTTGCCGGCGCCGTTCGGCCCCAGCAGGCCCACCACCTCGCCGCGCGAGATCTTCAGGTCCACTGCGCGGACTACCTGCCGTCCCTTATAGCTCTTGCCGATTCCTTCGGCGAACAATGTTTCCATCGAGTTTGCTTTCCCCACCCCTTCAAACTATCTGTTCCACACTTACTTCGGCGCCGTGGTCTCGGTCGTGGTCTTCTGTTGGCCGCCTTCGACACTGACACTATCATCGCTGCCATGGAAGATCAAAGCCTTGCCGGTCACCGTACCCCGCGTCGGGTCGGACATTCTGGGCGGCACGGCGGCGGTTCCGGTCAGGACATATTCGTTTGTGGCGCCGGTGTAGATCAACTGCTCGCCGGTTCCGCGCCGGCCCTCGCTGGTTAACACCACGTGGCCGCGGGCCGTCATGTGGTCCACCTGCGCCTGACCGCTTTCCCTGGCTTTGTTGGCGGGCAGCAAGGTGACTTCGACTTCATTGGAGGCCGAGGTTGCCGTGCCGGTCTCGGTGACCACGTTGCCCAGAACGCCGGAGTGCATCACCGCCTTGCGCTCGGCGTCGGAGTATTTCAGGTCGCCCCCGCGCACCCGAATCACCGAAGGCTGGTTAGTTTTCCCTTGCTCCTTGCCGGCGTCTTTACCCGGCGCTGCTCCGCCTGCGCTGAGCAGCACGGCCCGTACCGGCTCCGACGCATCCGTGGTGCGCGCCAGCAGCATTTGCTTTTCCCGGTCCAGCACGATCACCGGCGCAGCCACCGAGTTGGCCTGCTGCCACAACCGCGCATGACCGCGGAAGGTGGCTTCGCCTGTTGTTCCGCCGATTGCATGGCGCAACTGCGCCTCAGAGGAGATCACATGCGCCGGACCCTGCCCGCCCAAGGCCACTGTGCCCTGGCTGCCTGTTGGCTTTCCCGCCTGACCGTTGCTAGCTGAGCCTGAATCTATCCAACTGGCCTTCACGTTGCCGTGCGCAAAGGCATCGCCTGAGGCGCGCGAAACGTCCACCTTGTCAGCGGAAAGCTGCAGGGCGCCGTCTTCCACGCGCGGATTCACGGTCAAGTGCAGCCACTCACCCTGGCCTTCGTAGTCGGCGCGGCCTGCTGTAGCGCGCATGGACGCCTGCGGCGGCGCGCCGGGCCTGGCCGCCGGCGTCTGCGTCAGCACCACGTGGCCATCAACGGTGGCCGACTGAATCTGCGCCTCACTGCCCGGCCCGCGCTTGACTGCAGGAGTAGTCGCGAAATGCGCCGCGAGCCGGTCGCCGCTAGTGGTTTGCCGGGTTCCCGTCTCGGTGGTCTCGTCAATGCTCGCGTGGCCAACCCCGTTCAGGCCGGTCAGCACCGAATGCGGCCCTAACATTCCCGTCACTTCGTCAGCCGAAAGCCGCGAGGGAACAACCGCTCCCTGTCCGCGCTGACTCTCGCCCGTAACCACGACGCCTCCGGTTCCATGCACCGTGCTGGGCTCAAGGTGCCCACGATCGGACTCGCGAAACTCCACTTCAGCGACGGGTGAACGCCAGTGGCGGCTCAATGGCTGCGCCTGGCCTGCCTGCTCGCCTTGTTCCTGACTATCCATGGTCACGCCCTGCTCCAGGTGGGCATGGCGCAACTGGCCCTGGGCGTTGAATTCCAGCTCAGCAGTAGGAGAGGTTCCGTGCATCTGCCGATGCCGTCCCGCCGCCTCGCTTACCGAATCCATCGTCACCCCGCCCTCCATGTGGCCGTGGCGAGGCTGGTTGTGCTCGTCAAACTCCATATGCCCGGAGGGCGAGGCTAAATGGCTGCCGGTTGAGGTCGCGAGCGTGAACCAGTTCATCGCATCCAGCCGCACCGCCGATCCGTCTTGGCGAAATAGAACCTTGGCGTCGCCGGCTTTCGCTTCTCCGCCCTGGTAGTCAGCTGTAGCTTCGCGCAGGCGGCACAACTGGCTCTGGCGTTCGAATTCGGCGTGCTGCGAATGAATTTGAACCGTCTGTGTGCCGCGCTTCGTCGTCAACTCCACTGCGTGGTCCAGCACCAGCAGGCCCGAGTCGGAATCGTAAGTGGCGCCCATCGAACTGCCCGACCCCTGCACCATGGAAAAATCCACGTGCTGGCTGGTCTTGGCCACTCCGCTGTTTTGGTTGAAGATGAGGCCACGGGTCTTCACATGAATCTCACCACGCGCGGCAGTTTGGGCCGCAGAGGCTACGGGCGCGCCTTTCAACTTGCCGCCCACCACCTGCCCAGCCGCTGCCTTGGGCGCGATGGCCGGCGCAACCCCCGGCTGCATCAGAGTAATGTCCACAGGGCCGGCGGCAACGGCTATGCCAGCCTGCTGGTTGTACTCGAAATCCCCGCCTTCGATGCGGTCCACCCTGGTGCCGTCTTCGCCATACAACTCAATCTTCACGTCGTGCAGCATGGCGTTGCCTTGCTTCAGCTGAACGACTTTGGAGGCGTGAATCTTGAATAGGGTGCGGCCGCCGCGCGCCTGCGTGTAGGTGACCCCATTGGCTTCCTGCTGGATTTCAATGCCAAGCCGCTGAGGAAGGTCGCGGCGATTGAAGGGATTCTTAATCTTTCCCACGGCCAGAAACAACCCCAGCGCCACCAGTAGCAGAACTGCCGCTCCGAGCACCAGCGTCCGCAATTTTTCAATGGTCAGTCGCACCGTCAGTTCGCTCCCCCAACCAGCGTTGATAGCCTTGCAGCCAGCCGCGCTGCCAGGCTCTCGCCCAACTCGCTCCACAACAGGCGCGCTGTGGCCCCGGATGCCTTCTCCACGGCTGCCGTCAACTCCACCAGTTGGCGCACATTCTCTTCCACGTGCCGCGCGGCCACGGAGTCCAACTCCAAATCTTCTTCAAGGAACGGCGTGTCCGAGCCGAAGTCGATCCGGATGTGTCCGTCAGCCTCGTAGGCCCCTTCTTCAAAGAGCGGCCCAAAGCCCACCACCCGCACCAGCCGCGGCTCCCGCTTCCAGCGGGCGTCGAGGCTTCCGCCGGTCTCCAATTCCCACAGGGTCCAGCCAATCTGAAACTCGTAGGCGAAATCGTCGTGCAGCAATTCGAGCGCCTCGTCGACCGCAAAGCGCGGTTCAGCGCCCAACTCAACGGGACCATTCAGATCAGTTCCAGTGCCGCTCATTTCGACCACACGCCCATAAACCTGCTGAAAGACCGGCGGCTCGCTCCAGCTCACTGGCCATAGGGTCGCCGAATAGACCCGCTTCTCGCCGCCATGCGCGGCAAATGCGTCCAGCACCGCAGTCAGCTTTTCAGCCAGCGCGGCCAGACGCAGATTGGGATACCACATGCTCAGATAAAGAGTGTCGGACATCTCTACTGATTGTAGACGGACGGACAGAGGCGAGGATGCAGCGAGAAATCACCTGAAAAATGGGTGCCCCAGAGCGGGTGTGGGTGCCCCAGGTCCCGATTTTGGGATCTGGGAGACAATCTCTAAGACGTCACAATCTCGCTGAAGTCGGCGATGCCAGAGAAGTCGCGCAGCACCTCATCGATGAGGCCGAGGTTAGCTCCGCGAATCGCCGGGTCGTTGTCCAGCACCATCACCTTGTCAAAGAAGGCGTCTACCACCGGCCGGAGCGTGGCGATGGCGGCCAGCGCTTCGCCGTAGGCACGTTGCTGGCGGAGATTGGCCACAACAGGCACAAGCGCGGCAGCGGCATCGGCAAGTTGTTGCGCTTCCGCCGCGAGTTTCACATCCTTGGGCGAGCCGATGGCAAATCCTTTCTCCTCAGCCTGGCGTAGAATGTTCTTGATGCGCTTGAACGCCGCCGAAACTGCAAGGAAATCCTCGGAGCCGCGGGCCGCCGTCAGGGCTTCGGCGCGGGCAATCGCGTCGCGTACATCGTCGGCTCCCGCGGCCAGCACGGCACTGACTACGTCGTAAGCAAAGCCGCGCACGTCTTTCAGATAGAAGCTGAGCCGCTCGCTCAGGAAGGCCGCAACCTGATCGCGGTTGGTTCCTTCCACGCCGCTTGAGCCGACTACATCGGCCAGCGTCAGCGGCAAGCCTGACTCGGCTAGAATCTTCACAATGGCATTGGCCGCGCGGCGCAGTGCGAAGGGGTCCTTCGAGCCGGTGGGCGCGTTGCCGATGCCGAACATCGCGGCGATGGTCTGAATGCGGTCAGCAAGGCCGAGCAACTGGCCCTCGCGGTTTCGCGGAATTGAGTCCTCGGTAGACGCCGGTTTGTACTGGTCGTAAATCGCAATTGCTATGTCGTCACCAAGTCCCTGTGCCTTCGCATATAAACCACCGATCACTCCCTGAAGTTCGGTAAACTCCTTAACAAGTTCAGTGGTCAAATCAGTTTTGGCCAAATTAACAGCAGTTGTGACAGGGAATAAATTGAACGAAATGTTGTAATCACTATTCAGTTTTTGGGCTAAGTTATAAGCCACGTGCCGATTCTCTTCGGTCTTCCAGTGATAGCTGCCCAACTCCTTCTGGAAGGTTACGTTTTTAAGACTCTCCACGCGGTCAACGAGCGGCTTCTTCTGGTCGAAGTCCCAGAAGAAGCGCGCGTCCTTGAAGCGTGCTCTCAAAACGCGGGCGTTACCGTGGCGGATGATTGCTTCACCTTCGGCGTCTACCTGAATGTTCAGCACGGCGAGGAAGTGAGGGGCGAGTTTTCCATCAGAGCCTTCGACGGCAAAATACTTTTGGTGGTCGCGCATGACGGTGACCAGCACCTCTTCCGGCAGCGCCAGGTACTCCGGATCAAAGTCGCCAAGGACAACGGTTGGCCACTCGGTGAGATGAACGACGGTTTCGATCAGAGGTTCGTCTTCGCGCCAACGAGCTCCGGCGACGGTGCGTGTGGCAGCATCGAGCGCCTTGCGAATCGAATCTCTGCGCTCGGCCACATCGACGATTACTTTGGCGGCTCGAAGAGAATCCTTGTAGCTCTTCGCCAAAGGTAAAAGCACGGAGTGCTCGCCGTGCAACACACGATGGCCGCGACTGGCGTTGCCTGCTTTAATGCCGGCAATCTCCAGCGGGACAATGGCGGAGTCGAGCAGGGCAACGACCCAGCGCACGGGGCGCACAAAGCGCTCCGGCTTGCCCGCGCGCCAGTACATATTTTTTGCCCAGTAAATTCCGGCCACTTCTTTAGGTAACTCGGCAGCCAGCAGCTCCGCTGTCTTGCGTCCTTGGCGTTTTACCGAGGCTCCAACATATTCGCCCTTGGCGTTGGTGACTTTCTCCAGAGCCGCAACCGCGACGCCGGCCTTCTTGGCGAAGGCCTCGGCAGCGGGTGTTGGCGCGCCGTCCTTGAAGGCCACCTTCCACGATGGGCCGGTCAACTGGTCTTGAGAGTCGGCCTGACTCGCCAGCACACCCTCGACCAGCACGGCCAGACGGCGCGGCGTGGAGTACGTGGTGAGTTTGGCCCCGGCGGCAAGCAGCCGCTCGCGCGTGAGCAGTTCGTTGACACGGCGGCCCAACTCGGCCTCGGCCCCGGTAATCATGCGGGCGGGAACCTCTTCCAGCCCAATCTCCAACAAAAAGTCAGCCATAAAGTCAGGTTCTTTCTGCAATTTGAAAATCGTAAACAGCTAAAAGCTAGAAGCTGAAAGTCAACTCGCCTGTTGCAGCGCGTACGCTTTTGCAACGCCCACAGCCAATGCGCGAATGCGGGCCATGACGCCTACTCGCTCGGTGACGCTGATGGCGCCGCGCGCGTCCAGCAGGTTGAAGAGATGCGAGCATTTGAGGGCCAGTTCATAGGTTGCCAGCAGCGGAAAGCGACGCTTCTCAACGGCTCCCGCGCCTTCGCGTGCGAACAGAGCGTTGGCTTGATCAAGGAGAGTATGCGCCTCGGCCTCATAGAGCCGGAAGTGCTCCCATAGCTTGTCGACATCGGCAAACTCGAAGTTATAGACCGAAAACTGCAACTCCTCGGGCAGCCGGACGTCGCCGTACGTGATGGCCGCGCCAGTCACCGGATCGACAGCCCAGACGATCTCGTAGATCGAGTCCTTATCCTGCAAAAATGCGGCGATGCGCTCCAGTCCATAGGTCAGCTCGGCGCAGATGGGGTCCAGCTCCAGGCCGCCGCACTGCTGGAAGTAGGTGAACTGGGTAATCTCCAGGCCGTCGAGCATCACCTGCCAGCCGACGCCCCAGGCGCCGATGGCCGGCGACTCCCAGTTATCTTCCTCGAACTTCAGGTCGTGCTGCGAAAGGTCAATGCCGATGGCTTCGAGGGATTCCAGATACAGCTCCTGCACATTGACCGGCGGCGGCTTGAGGATGAGCTGAAACTGGGTGTGCTTGAAGAGGCGATTGGGATTTTCGCCGTAGCGGCCGTCGGCCGGACGCCGCGAAGGCTGCGCGTATCCCACCTTGTAGGGCTTGGGCCCCAGCACGCGCAGGAAGGTCTCCGGGGCCATGGTGCCCGCGCCCACTTCAACGTCGTAAGGCTGCTGCAAGACGCAGCCGCGTTCCGCCCAAAAACCCTGCAAGCGGAACAAAAGCTCCTGAAAGGTGAGTGGAGCGGTCTTTGATTTGGATAGAACCTGGGATGAGGTCACGGGCAACTCTCTCTGGTTTGAACTGGCTCGATTCTATCAGTCTTTCAGCCCTGTTCAGCCGGTCCAATCAGCTTTACAGCCTCGTCAGCGCCTCTGCAGAGCGCAGTTTGCGCTCCAGGTGCCGTTCCAGGGCTTGCAGCGTGAAGCGGCGCAGGTCCTGTGCGCGGCGGCGTGGCCAGGGTTCGGCGGCAAAGGCCGCCACCGGCGCGCGCAACATGCGCTGCGCTAGTTGCCATGAGTCGGCCGAAAGGCCGCTGGCGTTGCCGTTACGATGCACCGGACAGAATAAGCCGTCTCCCAGCTCGTCAAAGCTGGTTTCGCCGGCAGCGAGTAATTCGCCGCAGGCAGTGCAGTGGGCAATGTCCGGCAACAGGCCCATCAGGCGCGTCATCCAAAGCTGGAAGTAGGTGAGCGGCATCCACGTCTGCTCGACCGTGGTCTGGTCAAGGACGGATCCGATCAGGCGAAAGATCGTCTCGTGGGGATCGTGATCGGGCAGAGCCTCGTCCAGCAGCTCGGCAAAAAAGCTGAGCACCGTCATGCGCACCGGGTCGATGGGGGAGGAAAGCGGGGAGCGGACGATTTCCAGCTGATCCAGGCGTACCAGCTCCTGCTCATGCCGCTCGGCAAACCAGGCGCGAGCCACCGTCATGGGCTCCAGTGCTCCGCCAAAGCGTTTGCGGCTCTTGAGCGCCGATTTAGCCACGCCGCGCACGCGGCCATAGTCGCGCGTGAAAAAGCTCACGATCAGGTCGGCCTCGTGGACCGGCCAGGTGCGCAAAATTACGGCTTCGGAGGAGAGCACGCTCATGCGATTCCTATCTTCGCACCTTTGCCCATCTTGGAATGTGCTGTCGGGGCAAATTCCTTACCGTAAAGTAAGAAAATCTGAAAAATGTAAGGAATTTTGTGAAAAGTAAGGTAAAATAGATTTTGAAAGGAATCCCATGCCCACAGCAACCATGACTTCCAAAGGCCAGATCACAGTCCCAATCCAGGTTCGTATGGCTCTTGGACTGGACGCCGGCGATAAGATCGATTTTGTCGAACTCGAGAAGGGGCAGTTCACAATTATTCCCCGGACGGGATCGATTATGGAGATGCGCGGCTGCGTCCGAAAGCTGGATTACACTCCTACCATCGAGGAAATGGATGCTGCCGTCCGGAGACATGCAACAAGATTGGACGCAGAGACCCGCAGCGATTATGGCATCCGACCTGAAATTAAGGCCAAAAATCAGGCAAGATAAGGCATTTTCTCAATGAAAGCTATCGACACCAATGTACTGGTTCGCTTTTTCACACAGGATGATCCCGTGCAAAGTCCACGAGCTGAGGCGATCCTGGCATCTTTCTCTGCTTCCGATCCCGTCTGGGTTGGATTGGCTGTGGTGCTGGAACTGGTGTGGGTTCTGGATGATACGTATGAGATGAAACGGGACGACATCGCACAGATAATACACCAGCTTCTTACCAGGCAAGAGATTGTCGTCGAACGAGTTGATGCCGTTCGTCATGCCCTGAACCTATATCGCAATGGCAATGTGGATTTCGCCGACTGCATGATCTCCTGTTGCGCTTACGCGGCGGGGTGCGAGGGAACCCTCACATTCGACCGCCGTGCAGCGCGCGATGCGGGGATGGAACTGATCGGGTAGGCCATTCCAGCACAGACACAAACGCGCACCCCGATTGAGGGGATGCGCGCCTGGATAGCTGGATGGTAACGAACGCTGCTTAGTGGCCGAAGTGCTTGGCGTTCTTTTCGGTGAAGCTGGCCCACTTCTCCGGCACGTCGTCCTGGGCGAAGATGGCCGAGACGGGGCAGGCGGGGACGCAGGCGCCGCAGTCGATGCACTCGACCGGGTCGATGAACAACTGGTCGGCGTTACCGAAGGCGTCTTCGTCCTTTTTGGGGTGGATGCAATCGACCGGACAGGCGTCTACACAGGCGGTGTCCTTGGTGCCGATACAGGGTTCTGCAATGACGTATGCCATCTTTGATTTCTCCCGGGGAACTGAATCCTCGACGCTGATAGTAGCACAGGAGGCTTGAGGTTGACTCCATCCCCCTCGCAGCATTTGCGTTTCGGGAATTGGATGCAGATCCTCCTCGTATCGATTCCGAAAGTGAACCGCTCTGCGCGACGACCCTGGATAGCCTCAATAGCCTCAGCCGCTCTTTGCCGCCTGCGCCGCCCGCCGTGCCGCAAACTCCTGGGGGGTGGGGATAGGCGCCAGATTACGCCCGGCAAACATATCCGCGAACAGGCCCACCAACTCGGCGTGGATCAGCCCGTTGGAGGCTAGAATCTCACGGCTGTCCAGCCGGAAAAGCTGTCCGGAGAATCCTGTCATCTGCCCGCCTGCCTCCTCGACCAGCAGATAGCCGGCCGCCGTATCCCAGGGATTGAGGTTGAACTCCCAGAAGGCGTCCAGGCGTCCCGCTGCGACATAGGCCAGATCGAGCGCGGCTGAGCCGCACCGCCGCACGCCATGAGAGCGCAGGCTGAACTCATGGTAGAAGTGGATGTTAGGGCTCTCGTGGCGCTTGCGGCTGGGGAAGCCGGTAGCTACCAGTGCCTCGGCCAGCTCCGGCGTGCTGGAAATCCGCATCGGCCTGCCGTTCAACTGCGCGCCGCGACCTCGTTCGGCAACGAAGAGATCGTCCCGCAAGGGGTCGTAGATAACTGCAGCCACCATTTTTCCGTCTGCGTCCGGCGCAAGGCCTGCGGGGCGTTGTTCCAGGCCCATGGAGACGCAAAACTGCGGAAGCCCGTGAGCAAAGTTGGTGGTTCCGTCCAGCGGATCCACGTACCAGCGGAACTCGCCGTCGAGCCGGTCGCGCGTACCCTCTTCGCCGAAGATTCCGTGTTCCGGGAAGGCCTGGCTCAGCCGCTCCCGGATCAGCTTTTCCGACGTCCGGTCGGCCACCGTCACCAGGTCCACATCGCCCTTGTACTCGGTGGCGACGCCCTGGGAAAAAAACTCGCGCAGCCTCGCGCCCGCCTCGCGGGCGATGGCCGTGGCCTGGGGAACCCAGACCCAATCTCTCTGGTCGCCGCTCACAAGGCTACCCCGTTCTCAACCGATCCGTTCGCTTCCGGACTCGCGGCCTTGGCGCGGCGCGGAGCCAGCTTGCCCTCTTCCGTAATGGTGCGGATCTGGTGCTTGTAGATGAACAGATTGGGCTTGCCCTCGCGGGTCAGGCGCAACATTCCCTCGTCAAAGTACTCGATCCAGCCGCGCACCGTTTCGCCGTCGCGCATCTTGACCTGAATATTGACCTGGCGGTCGCACAGAGAGCGCAGGTAGAGCGCCTCGTGGCCGGTTTCACCCGGCGGAGGCGTCTTGGAAATGCGGCGCTTGAATAACGGAGGGGACATATTGCCATTTTAGATGCAGCCCACGCCGAGTAAGAGTCAGTTTGTAAGATCTTGCCAAAATACTGTGTGTTTCGATGGGGACTCGACCCCTATCCCAGCACCTGCACCGTCCCCTTGCCGACTAACTCCTCGACTCGCTCGACCCATCCGCGATCCGCCGCCACACTCATCCCCTGCGGCTCCAGGATGACCGCGTACTCGCCCTTCTTTTCCAGATGCAGCATCACCTTGCCCGGCCCCGGCGCCGCATCCGCCGCTCTCTTCAGGCCAACGAAGATCTCCTCCGTCGCGCGCTCCACGTTGATGCGAATCCGCACCCCGGTAGGCAGCTTTACCTGCACCTCTTCCAGTGCCTGAATCGAGTTGACGGCAATCTTCGGCGCAGCGTCCTCGTCGCCTGTCAGCGCTCCCCGAATCAGGACGGGCGCTTCCATCTTCAACTGGCCTGCCAGTTTTTCATAATCGCGCGGAAAACAGACCAGTTCGATCTTTCCTGTTGCATCCTCCAGCGCTGCCTGAGCATATAGCTTCGCGTCCCGCTTGGTCTTCAGCACCTTCAGCCCCAGAATCATCCCCGCCACCTGAATCTCGTCTGCCGCGTCCGCCTGCTGGCCCCAGCGCCTCTCCGGCGGCTTGCGCTCCAGCGCCTCGGCTACGGGAATCACCCCTGCCAGATTGCGCAGCTTCTCCGCGTACTTATCCAGCGGATGCCCAGAGACAAAGAACCCCAGCACATCTTTCTCATTGGCCAGCCGCTCGCCCTCTTCCCAGTCAGCCACCTTGGGCAGGTCGTCGCCGCTCACTAACTTGGGCCCCTCATCGAAGAGCCCGAAGAGGCCTGTTTGTCCCTGCGCCGCGTCCCGTTGCGTCTTCTGCGCCCGCTCCATCGCCTTGTCCGCCGCGGCCATCAGCGGCCCGCGCTTGCCCAGCGAGTCCAGCGCCCCAGCCTTGATCAGCGACTCGAGCACCCGCTTGTTCATCACGCGGAGATCGACCAGCTCGCAAAATTCCCAAATACTTTGGAATCGGCCGCCGGCCTCCGTGCGCGCCTTCATAATCGACTCAATCGCATTGCCGCCCACGTTCTTCACCGCCGCCAGGCCAAAGCGGATCGCATCTCCCCCATCCGAAACAAGAGGCGTAAACTGCGCCCCGGATGTCTGCACGTCCGGCGGCTCCACGCGGATGCCCATCTCCTTGCACTCGGCGATATACTTCACCACATTCTCCGGCTTCGAGGTCTCCGAGGTCAGCAGCGCCGCCATGAACTCCACCGGATAATGCGTCTTCAGATAGGCCGTCTGATAGGCCAGCAGCGCATAGGCAGCCGAGTGCGACTTATTAAATCCATACCCGGCAAACTTCTCCATCTGGTCGAAGATATCGCCCGCCGTCTCCTTCGGATGTCCCGCAGCTGCCGCGCCTTCCATAAAGCGGTCGCGCTGCTCGGCCATCGCCTCCAGGCTCTTCTTGCCCATCGACCGCCGCAGCAGGTCCGCCTCGCCCAGCGAGTAACTCGCCAGCACGTTTGAAATCTGCATCACCTGCTCTTGGTAGACGATAACTCCCAGGGTATCTTTGAGAATTCCTTCTAACTCCGGCAGCAAATACTCCACCTTGCGCCGCCCCAGCTTGCGCTCGATGAAGTCGTCGATCATTCCGCCCTGGATCGGCCCCGGACGGTACAGCGCATTGAGCGCCGTCAAATCCTCCACCGTATCCGGCTTGTAGCGCCGCAGCACATCGCGCATTCCGCTCGACTCAAATTGAAAGACCCCTGAAGTCAACGCCGCGTGAAAGACTTTTTTGTAAGTCTCCTCATCGTTGGGCGGAATCGCTTCAATGTCCAGCTTTTCTCCGCGATTCTTCTCGATCAGCTTCAGGCAATCGTCAATCACCGTCAGCGTCGTCAGTCCCAGGAAGTCCATCTTCAGCAGGCCCATCGCCTCAATGGCCTTCATGTCGTAGGCAGTGACAATTTCGTCGTTCTTGGTCTTGGCCAGCGGCACCAGCTCAGTCAGCGGACGCGGCGCAATCACCACCGCCGACGCATGAACCCCCGACCCGCGCACCAGCCCCTCCAGCTTCTTCGCCGTGTCGATCAGCTCCTTGATCTGCGCGTCCTTCTCGTACGCCTTGCGCAGCTCCGCCACCTGTTCCAAAGCCTCATCAATCTTTATGCCCACCGTCGCTGGAATCAGCTTGGCAATCCGATCCACGTCGCCATACGGCATGTCCATCGCGCGTCCGCAATCCTTGATCGACGCCTTGGCCGCCATGGTGTTGAAGGTGATGATCTGCGCCACCTGCTCGCGGCCATACTTCTGCGTTACATAGTCGATCACCTCGCCGCGGCGATTCTGGCAAAAGTCCACGTCGATATCCGGCATCTGCTTGCGCTCCGGATTCAGAAACCGCTCGAAGAGCAGCACGTTTTGCATGGGATCGATGTTCGTAATCTCCATCGCGTACGCCACCAGCGAGCCGGCTCCCGATCCGCGCCCCGGACCCACCGGAATCCCATGGTCCCGCGCATACTTGATAAAGTCCCACACGATCAGAAAGTATCCCGCATAATTCATCTGCTCGATGATTTTGATCTCATATTCAAGCCGGACGTCATACTCATGCACCGGCGAGCGCAGTACCCCGCGCGCCTGAAGGCCCCACACCGCGGTGTCGAGACGCTTTTTGTAGCCCTCGCGGCACACCTGCTCAAAGTAACTGTTGATGGTGTGCCCCTCCGGCACGGCAAACAACGGAAATGGATCGTCCACCGGCTTGAGCTCAAACGCGCACCGCTCGGCAATCTCCATCGTTCGCTTTAATACGCCCGGCGAATCCTTGAAGAGCAGCGCCATCTCATCGGCGCTCTTCACAAAGAACTGGTCGCCGTCGAACCGGAAGCGCTCCTTATCCTGGAGCTTGGAGCCGGTCTGCACGCACAGCATCACGTCGTGGGCGTGCGAGTCCTCGCCGCACAGGTAATGCGAGTCGTTCGTCGCCACCAGTGGAATATTCAGTTCCTTTTCCAGCCGGAAGAGCGCCTCATGAATCTGCTTCTCCTGCTCCAGCCCCTGGTCCTGAATTTCAAGATAAAAATTTCCCTTGCCGAAGATGTCCTCGTACTGCTGCGCCACACTCTTGGCCTTGTTGTAGTTGCCCGCCACCAGTTCTTCGCACAGCTCCCCGCTCAGGCAGCCGGAAAAGCCAATCAGCCCCTTCGAGTTTTCGGCGAGGTACTTCTTGCTCACGCGCGGCTTGCGATAGAAGCCATGCAGCGAAGCCTCCGAGGTAATCCGTATCAGGTTGCGGTAGCCCTCTTCGTTCTGGGCCAGCACCAGCAGGTGGTTATTGTCGTCTCCCTCGCCGGGCTGCCGGTGGTCTTCGTTTTTCGAGATGTAGAGTTCGCAGCCCAGAATCGGCTTGATCCCCTGTTTCTGCGCAGCTTCAAAAAAATGCACCGCTCCATAAATGTTCCCGTGGTCGGTCATGGCGACAGACTTCTGCCCCAGCGCCGCCACGCGCTCCATCAGCTTGGTAAGGTCGCAAGCCCCGTCCAGCAGCGAGTACTCGGTGTGCAAATGCAAATGTGTGAATTCAGCCATGGCTACCCCAGATTCCAGTCCGGTTTCCAGCCTTGATTCTAGCCTTCACCCGTTCCCGCACCCGCCCGGAAAGCAGTTGAAATCCCGTCCGGTTGAGGAAAATCGCCGTCGGAACTAGCCAAAATATTCTGATGAACTTTCGCTCTATGTTTGCTACTCTATGTGTGTGCCATATTGCAAGACTCAGATCTAAGGAAGGCTGAGATTAACCGTGACAAAGACTGCGATCCGCACAATTCCAAGGCAACTGCCGCACGCTTCCATTTATCTTGACGACCTCTTCGAGATCGAAGACATCTTCGTCAATCAGGCGAAAGGCTTGCCCACGCCTGTCCCGATCACGTTCGAATACATCTTGGGTAGCTCCATTAAGATCACCACGCGCGACGAACTAATAGAGCACGCAGGTTCTTGCAGTGAGTTTTCGCTGAGGCTCAGATCTGAGAAGCCATATGTCAATACGAGCGTGATTAACATAATTGGCATGGCCCACATTCAATTTGAGATTCCATACTTCCTCAGCGATCAAGCATGGGAAATATTTGGCAAAGTCGAACAGATTTTCAAGATGCGAAGAGACAGAATGAAGGCCTTTGCTGATGCACTCCCAAACAAAGCCTCCTTGTTGCCCTGGGCTTGGGTGCTGGTTCTCGTCGTAGTGTCGCTATTGCTTCATCGGTCCTTGCCTCCTTCGCTTTACTGGGGTGGCGCCCTTCTCCTCTTCTCACCCTTTCTTTTCGGCGCAATAGGAATATGGAAAAAGAATCTGATCTACCTACGCTTCATCAGAATGGATCAAAAGGCCAGAAGCGCAGCATGGAAAGATAGAGCTGAAAAGCTTGTTTGGCTTTTGATTGGGCTAGCGGTTGGGTTGCTTTTTGATCGCCTGAAACACTGACTGGAAGGAGAGCCGGAAAGACTAAGGCCCGGCGCCGGGTGCCCCCGGTCCCTCGCATTTGGGGACCGGGGAAACCACGAACCCCATGCGCGAAGCGCGCCCGCCTGGACGGCCAGTCCCTTGCAGATTATTTCTTCACTTCGTCGCACAATGATTCTCAGAAGTCTTTCTTCAAATCATCGACTCGGTACATCCTCTTCGCGCGGTCTTTCAGCCGAAAGCTGCCAGTAGAGGCCGAAACGTCCCCTAACTCCTTATCCAGGAGGATTTTGCAGGGAACTTCTTTGTTATCAGGATTTTACAGCGCAACCCTGTCTGTAACCTCAAGAAAACAAGGAATTTGCATCCAAAATACGGGTGGGGTACCCCTCCGTGACACGCGCATCGAAGCACGGGTAGGAGATCGTGAACCTTATGCCGGGTGCCCCAGGTCCCTCGCATTTGGGGACCAGGGAATCCACGACCCCCATGCGCGTAACGCGCCCGTCGCCTGGACAGCCAGTCCCCGCACGCAGTGCCTTACGCCGTGACGACTTTATGCTTGGCGATATACGCGGGATCGATCTCGACTCCCACGCCCGGTCCGGTGGGAATTTGCAAGACGCCGTTATCGTCGCTGCGCAGGGTTGATGTGGCGCAGGTATAGGGCAGGTCGTTGTTGAATTCCTTGAACTCGTGATAGGGGCCGGAGTTAGGAATCGCGGAAACGAAGTGCATCATATATAAGTAGCCGAGGCCAGTGCTGGAGATGTGCGGAATGCACTGCTTGCCCAGGACGTTCGCCATTCTCGCCACTCTCATGCAGCGAACCATGCCGCCGAAATAAAACATATCCTGCTGCACGATGGAGAGCGCGCCGTTGGCGACCAGCCAGCGGAAGTTGTGCGTGCTGGGTTCCTGCTCGCCGCCGGCGATGGGAATGCGCAGCGCGTCGGCGACCTGGCGCGTCTCCTCGTACCAGTCGAAGGGCACCGGCTCCTCGAAGAATGCGTAGTTGTACTCCTGCATCAGCTTGCCGATGGGAATGGCCTGCGCCGGCGTGTAGGAACCGTTGGCGTCGGCGGAGATGACCATCTGGTCGCCAAAGGTTTTGCGCACCAGCGGTATCAGCTTCTCGCTGCGCCCGGCGGGATATTCGGGATGGCTCATGCGGCCGCCCAGCTTGAACTTGATGGCCTTGGCTTTGGAGATGGCCACGTCGCGCTTGATGTGCTCGATGGTTTCTTCGGCGCTGATGTCGCGCTCGCCATTAGCCTGATAGACAGAGATGTGCGTGTTGTGAATGTCGCCGATGAGCTGGCCGATGGATTTGCCGGCCATTTTGCCGAACATATCCAGAATGGCGAACTCAATGGTGGCCAGCGGCACCCAGATGGCCAGGCCCTGCGCTTTATAGTTGCTCTGATAGACCGTGACCTCTTCAACAAGCGTTTCAATGTCGCGCGCATCCTTGCCGATAAAGAAGGGCTGCATCCGCTTGACGAAGATCGGATAAAGCACCGACATCTGCGTGGAATTGCTGATGGAGATGCCTTCTGCGCCGTCTTTTGAGCGTACACGGCAAAGATAGGAACTCTTATAGTGCAGCAGCTCGAGCGTTTCGATGATGACCGGGACAGGGAAGAGTTCCCGCTTGAAGACCGGCTGCTTCAAGGCTTCATCGAGCTTGGCGTAGCGGGCTTCCAGTTCTTCAGGCCGGAGAGAGGATGCAGGTTTGCGAACGGCAGCGCGCGCCAGCGGCGGCAAAGTGGTTGCTGCTCCACCAGCTAAGGCGGAAACAAGAAAATTACGGCGGCTGCTGTTCATCATGGGAATGCTCCTTATTCTGGCCGTACCTATCGCAGGATACCTTAGATCAGGATACGGATGCCTGATTCTGCACTTACCGGTTCGGTGAGGGGGTTGTTAAACTACTTATCTGCTCAATCATCGTTGCCGGGTTCATCCGCACGATCGGGCAACCGAAGCGTTGCGAGGAAATCATCCTACGAGGTGCCAGTTTCATGAACTATCTACGCGTGGTTTCATTCGCAACGCTGCTTACTGTCGCTATGCTGGGCGCGCCGGGCGTTGCCCAGGATGATTCTTTGCCGAAGTCCGCTGGGGCATCTGCGGCGCCTGCTGAGCCGGGGCTATTGTTTTATCTTTCGGGCGACCATGGCTTCAATGCGGACTACGCGGCCAGCGGCAACGCGGCGCCGAATTTCCTTGCGGACGTAAAGATTCTTCCCGGCGGCGCGAAAGGTTCCTATCTGCAATGCGGCAACAATCAACTGCTTTCGTATTGGGCGCCGGGCAACATCTATGCGCAGCGCGGGACACTTTCGTTCTACTGGCGGTCGCGCTACCCGGTGGACGAGACTGAGTTTCCCATTTTCCGCGTGGGATATGCCGATCATTCCAGTTGGGACCAGGTGTGGCTGCGCATCGATTACAACGGCCACGGCTTTGACGCCTTCGTCACTGATGTGAACCTGGGTCGGACGCGCGTTTCGTACACGATGCCGGATTTCCCCAAGCCGGACCAATGGGTGCATCTCGCGCTCACCTGGGACGAGACCACCGGCATACGCTTTTACGTCAACGGCAAGAGGTTGGCCGAAAAAGCTGCCACGGGAATGTTCGATGCCGGGCTGGATCAGTTCGGGCCGCATTCGCGCATCATCGGGCCCACAGGCGTCGAAAGCACTTATAGTTATGACCGTGGCGGAGACCTCGACGAGTTGCGCATCTACGACCGCGCGCTTTCGGACGAGAATGTGGCTTCGCTCGCCGCGGGAGAAACACCGCGGAATATTCCGGCTGTCACCCGCAGCTTGGCAAACGCGGAGACGCAGAAGGAGTGGTGGTTCCATTATGGATGGAACCGCATTGGCGATATTCCCGCTCCGTTGCCCGCGACAAACACAACTATACGCAAGGTGCAAATCAATGACGCATTCGACATAGGGCGCTGGTGGTGGAGGGCGAACGACGGTATCCGCGAAACTACATGGCCGGGCGTCTACAACCGCTCGCGCCTGCCGGGCCGCTTCGATTACTTTCAGCTTCCGGATTTGGATTGCTACGCGATCTCCGGCAAAACCATTACCTTCATCCTGCCGGAGGAGCCATGGAATCATCTGGAGTTCAACGGCGGCGCATTCGGCAACATGACGCTTCTGACCCCGGATGTCTCCGAAGAGGCGGTTCGCCGAAGCGGGCTTGATGGAACGGTGCTGCCCGGCAAGACACTTTTCGAGCGGCCCAGCGGGCAGGAGACAACCTTCCACGATTTATCTGAGCCGATGACGGGCGGTAAGCTGCGCTTTACCAATGTGGAGCAGGAGACGCCCATCAGCGAGTTTGCCGCTTACTACGTCCATCCCGGCGACCCGCCGCAGGGAATTGTCCAGCTCAAGTACAAGCTGTCGGCAAGCGTGCAGGCTGAGGACAATCCCAGCCTGACGCCGTTGCTCAACTTAATTCACGACCGCTACCCGGCGGATGAGCGCACGGTCATTATTGGCAGGCCGGGCGGATTCGATAGTGGCCGCAGCCGTCTTGCAGGTTTGCCGCAGAGAGTATCCGGTCTCCCTGGAAGAGAGTCCGGCCTACCGATTGTACACATCCTCATTCCCGCTGATTTGCGTGGATTGCCTGCGATCACCACGCATGTTCCCTCCTACACATGGGACAACATCTATGCCGGTCTTGACGGGATCGCCATCGAGTTGCCGGCGATCCATGTAAAGCCGACGCACGGCGAGTATGTGCCGATGAACATTGTGGTGAAAGACCCTCTGTGGCCGATGCGCGAGATGCTCAACTTCACTTTCTCGGTGAAGCCGGGCGAGCCGCACACCTTGTGGCTGGATACGCGCGACCGCATTCTGCCCAACGACAAGAGCCTGCTCATCACCGTTGCCTCGGCCAGCGCGGAGTTTAATGAGAGCGCATTGGAAGGCGCAGAGGTGCGGCTGATCTTCAAGCCCTATAAAGATGCAGCCCGAGAACATATTGCCGACCGCCTGACCGAGGTGCGCGACAATTTTTCCAACATGACGGAAGAGCACGTCAACAGCCGCCGGCTGAACACCTACAACCGCTTCTATGCCGACATTACCGACTTGCTGCGCGTGGACCCGTCGAACGATCTCGGCCGCAAGTACTGGCACGAATGGAATCCGGAGACGGCGAACCCGGATTTCACTTTGCCGAAGGTGCCGGAAGGTGTCCCCACATGGGCCTTTCTCCAAGCCAAAGACGTGGACTACTTCCAGCGCATCGCTGACTTCTTCATCGACAAGCGCCAGGCCTGGGATGGTGAATTCGGCGGCGGCCTGGGCGACGACAGCGACTTCACCAACCTCTTTCCCTCCCTCGCATTGATGGGCACCGAACCGGAGAAGTTGAAGCTCTCTCTCTCCAGGGAACTGGAGGCCATGTACGAAAACAAGATGTGGACCAACGGGCTGGCAACGGCGCAGTTCGATGAGCTTCATAGCTATGAAGATGGGCTCAATGTTCTCGGCCAGTCGTTGATGATGGATTTCGGCAATCCCAAAGATCTGGAGCGAGCAATGCTGACAGCCCGTCGCTTGGAGTGGCTAACCGGTATCAACGCCGCCGGGCACAGGCATATTCGCTCTGCGTATTTCAGCGGCTCAAAGATGGCCGAAGGCAGCGTATGGGGATGGACCAAGGCTCGTTCCTACATGGACTTTCATCCGGTGCTCGACATGGTGCTCTTCAACGGCGCGCCGGAGACACGCAAGATGGTGCTGGAGACCGTCGACGGAATGTTGGCGCACCGCAAGCAGGAAGCGAACGGCCGCTGGGTTACACGGACCGACATCAATTTCAAGACCGATGAAGATGTGCCCGGCGG
>CABEBX010000097.1_pt1 | contig 40700 bp, 33 predicted proteins | sample 3132671 | NCBI WGS metagenome assembly CABEBX01 (sample SAMEA5534346, study PRJEB31848) | metagenome | biome: tundra; feature: field; material: soil | place: USA | collected 2013-05 | depth 0.45 m
CAGCAGAATCCGCGCTGGATTCAGATGGAATCCGGCTCCAGCAACATCACGCTGTACAAGATCACTCTACGCAATGCGCCCCTCTTCCACGTTGCGACAGGCGGCGCGGTCAGCAACTTTACCGCCTGGGACATAAAGATCGTAACGCCTACCACCTCGCGCAATACCGACGGCATTGATCCTGGAAATGTGACCAACGTTACCATCACCCGGTCGTGGATCTCCGATGGTGATGACAACGTCGCTGTCGGCGCCGCCGGCACAACGGCTCCTGCCTCGAATATCTCAGTTACTAACAACCACTTCTTCGCCGGCCATGGCCAGTCATTCGGCAGTTACACAGGCGCGGGAATCAGCAATGTGCTTTGGGACGGCAATATAGCTGCCGGCAACGGAGTTGCCAATCTCGGAAGCGCGTCAATTACTGGAACGGCCGACAGCAACTCGACCGGCATCCGCATCAAATCCGCCAACGACCGTGGCGGCCTGGTCACCGGCATTCAGTACTCGAACGAGTGCTTACTGGACCACAAGATCGATATTCAATTCACGCCGTATTACAGCAGCGGCGATTCTACCAATGAGTTCCCGAACTACAAGAACATTTTGATGCAGAACATCATCTTCGTGAACGATGCATCAAGCACGGGAACGGTGGAAATGACGGGTGAGTACAACACCAACAGCGGCAGCCCCGTTATCAATCCTCTTTACATCACGCTCGATAACGTGACCTTTTCGTCCGCGCTTTCCAGCCTGGTGAATTCAACGTCTCCCGTCGAAACCGCCGCTGTTTGGGGAAATGGCAATTATAGCGGCGGTACCGGCCAATATGCTGCCCTTACCTACGGTCCAGGCGCTGTATCGACCAACTTCATCACGGCATTTGGCAACTTGGTCGGCGTCCCAGCCAACAACGACACGGTAACCAACAACATCACGGCGAGCAGCCTCAATCCGCCTTCTTGCAGCTTTACCTATATTGCGCCGGAGTTGACCGGCCCAACAGGCCTGCCACAAACCATCACTCAGGGCCAGAACGCGACAGCAGTGGTGATTCTGACGCCGGCCGTGGGTGGCGCTGCTTATCCCACCGGAACGGTCACGCTGACCGACGCTCTCACCAGCAGCACGTACACGGTGCCGCTGTCAGGAACGACCGACACGTTCTTTGTTCCGCTGACCGGTCTGACAGCTGGCACGCACACCTTTACCGCTACCTACTCGGGCGATACGAATTACCCGCTGAATGGACAGGCCGTCTACACGACAACGGCGCCTTATGTCATCACCGTTAACGCCGGCAGTCTGAGCAGTTCCAGCACGTCGTTGGGGCTGCCCGTCAGCACCTCCGTCACCTCCAGCTATGGCACGGCCATCACCGCAACGGCCACCGTCACCGGCGCCAATCCCACCGGCTCGGTGCAGTTTGTCGTAAGCGGGGGCGGCTTTACCGGAAGCTACACCTATGCCACCGCGGCGCTGACCTCCTCGTCGGGCACAACCAGCACGGCTTCAGCCAGCATCAACTTGCCTTACGACACCATCGCCTACAGCATTGCAGCCGTTTATAGCGGCGACTCGGTGAATGCCGGTTCCACTTCGTCCGTGGCTTCGCTTACTGTTGGAGCGGCCGCCACGCAGACTTCTCTAACGGTTAACTCCGCAAGCGCCGCGCAGGGCAATCCCTTTATTCTGACGGCTACGGTCACTTCCGCGGTTGGTACGCCGGTGGCAGCGCCCGTAACCTTCGCGTATTCCACTACCCTCTTAGGTGCGCAGACCACGCTTGGCACCGCTACCCTGAGCAACGGAGTGACTACGTATTTCCTCAACTCCCTGCCGGTTGGCAGCTACTACCTCTTCGCTAACTATGCGGGCAGCGGCAGCTATGGACCTTCAAGTTCCACCAGCGTTCCCATCACCGTCACAGCCGCGACGAACATCGTGCAGTTGCTCTACACCCCCATTGCGCTGCCTTACACCATGACCACCATCGCTGGCGGCGGAGCCGCGGTGCCCAGCAGTGGCAATATGGCCTGCGCCGGCGCCACTGATAAGTATGGTGACGGTTGCCAGGCCACGGCGATCGCTTTCACCGCTTCCGACGATATGCGCGGCGTAACTGCCGATCCATTTGGCAATGTCTACCTGACTGACATCAGCGCCACACGAGTGCGGCGCATCACACCTAACGGCATCATTACCACCTTTGCCGGTGGCGGTTCCACCTGCACTCCTCCAGCATCTACGTCGGCCAATGGTACCGGCTGCACGCCCACGCTGGCCAGTCTGACCAAGCCGCGCGGTGTTGGAAGCGATGCCGCCGGCAATGTCTATATTGCCGACTACACCGGCAATAAAGTCTATGTGGTCAAGGTATCCGACGGTTTGATGTATCTGGTTGCCGGCACCGGCACTGCTTCTTCAACTGGAGATGGCGGCCCGGCAACATCCGCAACAATCAACACGCCCCGCAGCGCATGGGGCGACAGCATCGGCAACATCTATATCGCCGAAACCGGCGCCAACAAGGTTCGCGTCGTCGATGCTATGGGAAATATCCATACCTTTGCCGGTGCGGGAGCAACATCTTCAAACGGAGACTACGGCCCGGCAACACTCGCTAATTTCAACAATCCGCAGGGCGTCTTCGTGGATGCGAATCTGAACGTCTACGTCGCCGATTCTGCTGGAAAGATTCGCGTCATCTGCGTTACCTGCGGCACCAGCTCTCCGCTGGATAATCTGCTTCAAGCGCTGGGCAAAACCACTACACTGAACAGCGCCACCAACGGCTACATCTACACCATCGCTGGGATCGGATCCGCCGCGGCTTACACCGGCACATATCCGATTCTTAGCACCAGCGTTTCGTTTGCCCCGCAGAAGCTATCCATGGACAACAGCGGAAACCTGTACATTTCCGACAGCAACGGCTTTATCTGGTTCCTGGATTTCCATACCGGATATCTCCGCGCCATTGCTGCGAACGGAACAGTTTGCGCTAACAAAACGGATAGCTTAGGCGACGGCTGCCCCGCCACTCAGGCCAGCTTTGGCAGCAATGGCGGCAACGGATTCGGCGCTGGAATGGACTCGCAAGGCAACCTCTACATCTCCGACTCAACCAACGGACGCATCCGCAAGGTGGTCACCGGCCTGGCATCGCCCTCGACCGCAGTCGGCGCCACCACTACACAGGCTGTGCTGTTCCACTTCATCGCAAACGCCGCGTTGATAAACATAGCTCATATGACGAGCGAGTGGACATCTGGAATACCCTCTTGCTCAGCAAACGCCGACGCCACTACAGACTGTGTGGTCTCTTCCAGCTTTACTCCGGGAGTTCCCGGCGCACGTTCCACGCCGCTGATGGTGACCGATACGCTCAGTCACACGGCGTATCTTAGTTTGTCGGGAATCGGATCCGGCGCCGGGGCCACGCTCGACCCAGCCAGCCAAATCAGATTCGGCACAGGCCTGAGTGTCGCCGGCATGGCCACCGACAATGCAGGCAGCGTCTACGTCTCCGACGCCGCCAGCAAGAAGGTTTTGCGCTTCGCTCACAGCGCTTTGACGCAGGGAACCGGCGCAGCGTCCACCGCGCTGGCCACGCTCACTGCTCCGGGCGCTGTCGCGGTTGATTCTCGCAGCTACGTCTATGCGGCCGACACCTCCACGGGGCAGATCACGCAGATTACGCCCGCGGGCGCGGTTTCGACCTTGCCGTTCACCTTCACCGCTCCCGCCGGTCTGGCCGTCGATGCGCTCAACAACCTCTATGTTTCGGATTCTTCAGCCCAGGCCGTCTATCAGATCAACCCCATCACTGGCGTCGAGCGCAATCTGAATCTGGGAACGCTGGTTACGCCCAAGGGCCTGACCATCGATCCTTCCGGCAACCTGCTGGTCGCCGATCCCGGTGTGCCGGCCATCTATCGCTTCAATCCGAGCGGCACGCGCACCACTGTAACGACTTCGGCCACGGCGCCCACGGCTGTTCTGACCGATGCGGCGGGCAACCTGCTTATCGCCGATTCGTCGGACATCCTTGCCGTGCCGGCCAGCAGCCACAGTTCGGCCTTTACGGTGGCCAGTCTTGCGCCTTCGGCTCTGGCGATTGACTCTGCCGGCAATCTCTACACCGGTTCTAACGACGGCGTCCTGAAGCTCATCCGGACGCAAGGCTACGTACAGTACTCCGCAAACTCCCCGTCGCAAGCCGTCTCAATGCTTGAGTCCGGAAACCAGGCATTGACGCTCACTTCGCTCAGCCAGACCGATACGTCAGGCTACAGCCTGACCGCGACCGCATCCACGGACTGCACGCTCAGTGGAGGCCTTCCCTCCGCCCTGTCCATTGGCGGAGCCTGCGCAATGACGGCAAACTATACACCAACAACCTACGTTACAACCACGGACACCGTCACCCTCAACGGCAACCCCCAAAATGCCGCGCTCTCCACGCCGTCGTCGATCCAGCTTACTCTTACCGGACCGGCTACCGCGCCTGCGTCCGTTACCGTACTACAGGCGACTCCATCCTCGCCGGTATACGGTCAGACCATCACGCTCAAGTCGATCACGACGCCAAGCGATTCGCTCTCCACGCTGCTCGTACCTGCGGGGTCCGTGACCATCTACATCGATTCCTCGACGCAGCTCACCGGAACGGTAGATCCGGCGACAGGCATCGCTACGGTATCTGCTCCGGGGCTGATTGCGGGCAACCACCAGTTCTATTCCACCTACACCAGCAGTAACGGATACACCTCGTCAACCTCATCGACAGCGAATCTGACTATTGGCCAGGCGACGCCTTCGATTACCTGGGCAACGCCCGCGGCCATCACCTACGGCACTGCGCTGAGCGGAACCCAGCTTAACGCCAGCGCAACCGGCGTGACCGGAGCCAGCCTTCCCGGTATTTTCACTTATTCGCCGCTCTCCGGCACGGTGCTGACGGCGGGCTCGCAAACTCTCTCCGTGAGCTTTGTTCCCACGGATACGACGGACTACACGACGCCGGCGACGGCGACCGTTCAGCTTCAGGTGAATAAGGCGGCGCCTGCAGTCGCGTTGGTCTCCAGCCTGAATCCGATTCTGTTGCAGAATCCAGTCACTTACACGGCAACGGTTTCTTCCGCGGCCGGTAAGCCGACGGGCACGGTTACATTCCAGGACGGTGGCGTGGCGCTGACAGCCTGCACAGGCGTTTCGGTGACCACGGCAACCGGCCTGGCAAGCTGCGCCGTCACCTACACAGTCACGGGCACGCACAGCATCACCGCGCTCTATAACGGCGATGCGAACTTCCTCGCCGCCGGACCCAGCAATACAGTCTCCGAAGCGGCGATCGACATCAATCTAGGCACTCCTGTATCAGGCACAGGAACCACCTCGCAAACGATTCTTCCGGGCGGTACGGCAACGTATTCGTTCCCCCTTGCTCCGAGCAGCGGCACTTCCTTCCCGTCGGCAGTGACTTTCACCGTAACCGGGATGCCCACGGGAGCTACGGCAACGCTTGCCCCATCGGCGTGGGCTCTGACCTCCAGCAATCCGTGGACGTGGACTCTGCCGGCAAACACTACACTGACCGGCAATACGCTGCTGTCCATCCAGGTTCCGCAGACCACCGCGTCCGCGCAACCTGCAGGCGGCACAGGTGGCAATCTGGCCTCGCGTCTGGCGCCATTCTCGCTGGCGCTGCTATTGCTGCCATTTGTTGGCAGACTGCGCAAGAGCGGCAAGCGACTGGGCAGGATGCTCGCGGTCGTATTGCTGGCAGGCGCGGGCATGGCGGCCATGGCCGGGCTGAGCGGCTGCGGCGGCAACAACGGCCTCTTTGCCCAGGCGCAGCGCAGCTACACAATGACTGTGACCGTATCCTCCGGTTCGCTGTCGCACACATCCACCATCACTTTGACAGTTGAATAAATAGGAGAGCTGAGATGCGTATATCGATTCGCGGAAAGGTGCTCCTTGTGGGCGCATGCATGTTGACGGGCGCCGCAGGTTGGGCCCAGCAGAGCCAGAAGCCGGTTGCGCCGGATACGGTTTCCACCGATCTGGCCGTAACCTTTGCCACCGAGCGGTTTCAGGTGCTGCCCGGACCGGCCAGCATGTGGTTCAAGGGTGGCGGAGCAGACGCCGCGGTGACCTTCAAGGGTGGCATGGGCATTGCCGCCAGCTTGACTGGCGATCATGCCTCGAACGTCACGCCGGGCGTGGATGCCAACAAGATCACCTACCTGGCTGGCCCGCGTTACACCTGGACGGCCTGGCAGGGGCATGCCACTGTTGCGGACAACCGGCGGCTGCAAGTCTTCGGGCAGGCGTTGTTCGGCTGGACGCATGGCTTCAACAGTTACTATCCGGCAGTCCCGGCGCCCACCTCCAGCGCGAAATCGTTGGCCATGCAGGTCGGTGGCGGTCTCAACTTTTACCTCACTAGAAAATTCGGCATACGCCTGCTGGAGGCCGATTATGTGCGGACAGCTCTGCCCAATGCCGCCACCAACTTGCAGAATGATATGCGGCTTTCTGCCGGCATTACTTATCACATCGGTAGACGCTGAGCAATCGACGATTTTCGCGTGTCAATCACATCCTTCCAGACCGGTTCTCTATCCGCCTGGAAGGATGTTTCTTTTCTTGCGGCGAAATCCGTAAGCAGCCCAGCACGAACACATAAATGCCTTTTGTTGCTCCCAATGGATAATCCACAATTTGATCCTGATAAGCCGGCCTGCGTTCATCGATTTGCCCGCACAAGAATCTCCGTTAGCGATAACAGCACAATGCGCTCAGTGGGAGTACCATCAGTCCTCCCAGATGGATTTCGAGTATTTCGTCGGCAACCCTTCCCTTAACGGACGGTCGAATGACAGTTAATCCGAAAGCCTTTCGAGCAGGCTGGCAAGCACCCTCCCATCCACGAGCGCATACCCTGGCTTTACTCGACCGTTGGCGCCCCTTGCAGCCTTTCTGCGCCTCCATTTGCCATTCGCGTCTTTGTACCTGATCATCAGGGTGACTGCTCTGCAATCCATGACATTCGTGGTAAATGAATGACAACGGCATGACAATACTCTTCATGAGTCAATAATTACAGGTGTTTTGTAGAGTATTCCTGAGAATCCCACTCTCTCCGCCACAATCTTGTCAATTCTCTGTAATCCAAGATAAATCAACGAGATACAAAAAGGGTCGTATCCACGAGCAAACATCGTGGATACGACCCTTTCATGACTCCATCAATCACGTCTATCCGCGTGTCATGGTTCCATCCCAGGTGCTGACCTTGGCGGGAATTGCCGTGCCGGTAAACCACGTGGAGGTCACATTCTTGGTTTCCGTATAGAAAAGAAAACCGTCGCGTCCCATGCAGTGAAGGTCGCCGAAGAACGACAGCTTGTGGCCGGTAAATCCGAAGACGGCCAGCGGAACCGGTATGCCGACGTTGATGCCCACCATGCCGCCGTCCGTGCGCCGGACAAACTCGCGCGCATAGTAGCCGCTCTCGGTGTAGATCACCGAGCCGTTGGCAAAACGGTTGTTGTTCATCAGCTGGAGGCCTTCTTCGAAGCCGTTGACGCGCTTGATGCACAGCACCGGGCCAAAGATCTCCTCGCGGCCACAGGTCATCTCTTCGGTCACATGGTCAAAGATCGTGGGGCCGACATAGGTTCCCTTCTCGCATCCCGCCGGAAGCTTCGGATTGCGCCCGTCAAGAACCAGCTTGGCGCCTTCTTTGATCGCCGTCTCAATCCAGCCAAGAACAAAATCCTTGTGGCCTTGATTGACGACCGGACCCAGGCCGGTGCTCTTGTCGTATGCGGCGCCGAGGTTCACTTTCTTTGCCATGCGGGTAATGGCTTCCACCAGCTGGTCGGCCACAGAGTTCTCCACGACCACCACGGGAAGAGCCATGCAGCGCTCGCCGGCGCATCCGCTGAAGGAGTTGATGATTCCCTGCGCGGCGCGCTCGATGACCGCGTCCTTCAGTACCAGGGAGTGGTTCTTGGCCTCAGTGAGCGCCTGCACGCGCTTGCCGTTGGCGGCGGCCGTGGCATAGATGTGCTGGCCGACGCTGGTGGAGCCGACGAAGGTGACTCCCTTGATGGCGGGATGGCGGAGCAGAATCTCGGCTTCATTGCGGCTGGTGGTCACCAGGTTCAGAACTCCGTCCGGCAAGCCGGCCTGCTTCCAGAGCTCGCTGATGCGCATAGCCGATTGAGGCACAAAGCTGGCCACCTTCAGCACCATGCAATTTCCGGTAACGATGCAGATGGGAGCCATCCAGCCATGCGGAAGCATGGCCGGGAAGTTCCACGGCGCGATGCCGGCAAAGACGCCCAGCGGCTCGCGGAACTGGACGGTATCGTAGCCAGTAGACACGTTCATCAGCGACTCGCCCTTCATCATCTGTGGAGCGCAGCAGGCAAACTCGACAACCTCGATCGTCTTGAGGACATCACCCGCAGCTTCGTCCCACTTCTTGCCGTGTTCCTGGGCACAGAGAAGGATAAGTTCATCCAGGTTTTCTTCCAGCAACTGCTTCATCTTGAAGAGCACCTGAGTGCGCTTGGCCACCGGCGTGTCCCTCCATGCGGGAAAGGCTTTTGCCGCCGCCTGGATCGCCTCTTCGACTTCTTCGGCAGTGCACTGCGGCGCGTGGGCAATGACCGCACCCGTTGAAGGGTTGTAACAAGGCATGTACTTGCTGGTCTTGGATTCACGCCAAACGCCGCCCGCAAGGTACTTCAGTTTTTTGGCGCGCTCGCCGCTGATGGCATCGGGCTTGGCGTCGCTGGGAACAGAATAGTAACGATCTGCGGTTACGACACCGGAAACTGTAGTTGATGTGGTCATGAAGATCCCTCTCGGAAAAATGTTTACGTGCTTATTGTCTTGATGCGAACCTGCATGCCGGCTCCAGCACAAATGTTGCCGTTTCGATCATGCAATATGCGTCTCTGAATCACATGCATATTCATCGTCTCTCCGCCTAAATTGGCCTGTTCGGCCCGGTCGAAGATGACGACAATACTCATGCTAGCATAGCCAGCATCACTCAATAGATCACGGTGCGCACCCGTACGAACACGCAGCAACGCCAGTGCTCCGCTCAAGGATTGCACATTGAAACAACTATCCGGAATAACTCCGAAGTGGAAGCCTGAGTCGTGACAATTCCCCGGCACAATATAACCTTCACGGATCAATGTGTGATTTTTCTTATTTGATTTTTCTGGTTTGCTGCAATCTGCAGTTAGAATTTAAGGAGGGAATCAGGAAGATGCAGGCACGGCAAGTCCGATGAGCCTGATACATGCAAAACCGCGATTGGTTCTTTTGCCCGGATGGCGAAATTGGCAGACGCAGCGGACTTAAAATCCGCAGGCCGCAAGGCCGTGGGGGTTCAAGTCCCCCTCTGGGCACCAAGTTTGCGATTAACCAACAGGCTTTCGGCGCAGTTGGCGTGCTGAATGGCTTTTCTGGTCTGGGGTGCTCATCCCCAGGCATACTCTCCTGTTTGCCCCGTGCCCGGAGTCATTGCACTATCGCGCAGCTTAGAGCATCGCCAGGGATAAAAGCGCTTCCAGCGCATTCAGCAGCTATTCCGAAATAGTCCCACTTTTGCTATACTCGTAGAGTTCACCTCAGTGCGGAGGTGGCGAAATTGGCAGACGCACCAGCTTGAGGTGCTGGCGCCCACAAGGCGTAGGGGTTCAAGTCCCCTCTTCCGCACCAAATTTCTCTCGTCCGGGCCAGCCGGACTGACTCGGAAAGCAGCTATCAACATGAATGCCCTTCTCTATTTCGTTATCGTCCTGCACGTAATTGTCTCCCTTTTCCTGATCGGCGTGGTTCTGCTGCAGCAGGGACGCTCTGCCGACCTGGCAGGCGCCTTCGGCGGCCAGGGCTCGCAGACCGCCTTCGGCCCCCGTGCCGCGGCCAACGTGCTCACCCGGCTCACCACCTGGTCGGCGATCATCTTCATGCTGACCTCCATCAGCCTGACCGTGCTCTACTCACGCTCCACCACAGGCTCTAAGTCCGTGCTGGAGAGCACCCAGTCTGCACCTGCCAAGTCCGGCAAGTAGACCCTGATCTACGACTATCCATCCAGGCGGCAGGTCACCCGACCTACCGTTTTTGCTTGAATTCAGCACTTCAACCGCGTCTTACTGCGTTGCTGCGTCCTACAATAAAATCATGATTCTGGAAACCTTTCCCGTCGGTCCTCTGGCCTGCAACTGTACCCTGCTGGGCGACCCGGAGACCGGCGAGGCCATTGTCATCGATCCCGGTGACGAGGTGGGTCGCATTCACCGTCGGCTCACCGAACTTGGCCTTAAACTCAAGCAGATTCTCGTCACCCACGCCCACATCGACCACGTGGGTGGAGCGCTGCGGCTCAAGCGGCTCACGGGAGCCCCTATCCTGCTGAACGAAAACGACTTGCCTCTGCTGAAGATGATGGAGATGCAGGCCGGCTGGCTGGGCCTCGCGACGCCGGAGATAGCCCCGCCTGATGAGAGCCTGACTGACGGCCTCAGCGTGGGCCTGGATCGCTACCCCGCCCAGGTCATCTACACTCCCGGCCATACGCAAGGCTCGGTCTGCCTCCACTTTGCCCCGCTCAAGCTGCTGGTGGCCGGCGACACGCTCTTTGAAGGCAGCATCGGCCGCACTGACCTGCCCGGCGGCAACTACGGCCAGATCATTGACTCCATCCACACCCGCCTACTCCCGCTGCCCGACGAAACCCGGGTTCTGACCGGCCACGGCCCCGAAACCACCATCGGCGCCGAACGCCGGAGCAACCCCTTCCTGCGCGGGCAGTGAGAAGACAGTGGTCAGTTGGAGCAACCGGTTCCTGCCTGTGTTTTCAGATAGTCAACCAGCCCGGCTACGCCGCAACTGAACTCCGCCTCGGCCGTGAGCAGGCTCACCACCAGCCAGCCGGAGTCAGCCATTCCGAAGAAATAGCCGGGATGGACCCAGACGCCGCGCTCCAGCAGAGACAGCACCGTCTGCTCGTCGGGCCGGAGCGCCGGAATCCGCAGTACTGCGTACCAGCCGCCCTCGACCTCCAGCCGACTCACCTCCGGCAATCGGGCGAGTTGACGGTCGAGCTCGACGAGGTTGGCAGCCACACGAGCCCGAATCTGCCGCTGAATCGCCTCGCGATCTTCGAGCCAGGCAGGCAGCGCGTGCTGTACCGGCGCATTCATGGAGAGAAAGGTGTCGGCGATGACCTCCAGACGCTCGAGAGCCGAGCAGGCTTCCGGCCCGGCCGCCACAATCCAAGCCGCCTTCATCTGCGGCAGCCCGGCAATCTTGCTCAGCCCGCTGACCACGAATACCGGGACACCCTCCAGCCCCGCGGCAAAGCTCTTCCCTGCCCCAGCAAAGCCGTAATCGAGAAAAACCTCGTCCACAATCAGCGCCAGGTCGAACTCCCGGCAGAGCCGCGCCAGTTCCGCGGCCTCCCACGGCTTGGTGAAGTGGCCGGTAGGATTGTTGGGGTGAACCAGGACAATGGCCCGTGTATGCGGCGTAACAGCGCGGCGAAATCCCTCTGCATCAATCTGCCAGCCATGGTCGTAGAGCAGCGCGGCTGCTTTTAGCTTTACGTCGTCTAATACAGCCAAATAGTCGAAGAGCGGATAGCCCGGCTGAGCAACGAGAATCTCGCTGCCCGGATCGCAGAGCAAACGAAAGAGGTAGCTGTAGGCCTCGCTGGTGCTGGTGGTGAGCACAATCTGCTCCGGCGTGAGCGAAACGCCGTGGCCGGCATAGTAGGCGCAGACAACCTCACGGGCACTGAGCAGGCCGCGCGGCTGCGGATCGTAGTCCAGCGCCTGAGGATTGGTGAGCGCGGCGAGCAGTTCATGATCGTAGGCAAAGCCGCAGCGGGTGGGATTCGAGGCCGTTAGATCGGCAATGGACTCGCCAGCCGCGACGCGCAGCCGGTGCGCCCGCCCCAGCTCGCTCTCCTCCGTGTTCCAGTTGGTTCGCTGTGAAAAGCGCATGTGCCTTATGGTCTCCGCATTCATTTTATTGGCTTGACTTGAGTTCCTCCGGGGCTGAAGCCCGTTATGATTGCAAGCCAACATTCAGTGGCCTAAAGGCCACTGCTCCCTCCGCTCAACATTCAGTGGCATGAAGGCCACTGCTCCCTCCGCTCACCGCAGGTGCCACAATAGAAGCAGGCGTCCTACTTTCAACATTACACGGGCGCGCAATCCACAGGTGTTTTGGGGAGGAAGATTGGCTCTGCGCGCGGTGGTCTTCGACTATGGAATTGTTCTGACTGGACCACCCGACGCTGCGGCCTGGGCCAACCTGCTGCGCATCACCGGCCTGCCCCAGGAGCGTTTCGAACCACTTTACTGGGCCAATCGCCCCGCCCTCGATGAGGGCAAGCTGACCGGCATTGGCTACTGGCAGAAGTTTCTGCGCGATGCCGGCCTGCCGCCGGATCATGCGAAGGAGCTGAACCGCTGGGACGCGCGCCTGTGGACTGTCGAGAATCCCGTTATGGTGGATTGGCAATTGGCCGTCAAGGGGCGCGGCCTGCTTACCGCCATCCTCTCCAACATTAGCGACAATGTGCTGGAAAGCGTCGAGCGCGAGTTCGACTGGATTCACCGCTTCGACGTGCTGGTTTGGAGCTATCAGCTGGGCATCATCAAGCCCAATCCGGCCATCTATCGCTATACCCTCGGCAAACTCGGCACACAGCCCGAAGAGACGCTCTTCATCGACGACAAGCGGCCCAACGTAGAGGCCGCGCGGGCGCTAGGCATTCAGGCCATCGAGTATTCCAGCGTGGAACAACTGCGCGAAGAGCTGATTGCCAAAGGACTGGATGGAGTTTTGCCGCTTCCCGGACTGTAAAGCTGTATGGGCAAGTGAAGGGTAATTATCTGCAAGGCGTTTTCAACAGCCTGAGCCTGAATCTCACATCCTGAGACGCGTAAAAAATGATAGGCCAGTTTCGCCTGCTGATAATAATCTGTTTATATTATTGATATTATAATACTTATAAGTATTATCTCTGCAAAGAGTGGAAGCGATGAAGCATAGATTGATGTATTAATCTGCAAGGAATTAGGGTCCAAAATAAATATTGGGGGGAGGGGGTACCCCTTTCAGGGACTAGGGACTAAGGGACCAGGGACTAGGAAAAGCCTGCTCCTATAGTCATTGTTCATTCGTTTATTGTGCGCCGGAGGCTGGTAATTATCTGCAAGACTGGCCCGGTACACTTACCTCATGGCCCTCCACCTCTATTCCGCATCTTTGCGAGCGGCCCAACCGTCCAGAGCTACAGCGACAGCTCAAAAGGTGAATATCATGCAAGAAATGAAAACATTGCGCGCGGCCGTTGCGGTCGTGCTGGGTTTTGTCCTTGCGCTGAGCGCGGGTCTGGCGCCGGCGCAGAGCGTGCCGGTGGTCACCGGCGACGCGCGGGTAGACAAGCTACTGAGCCAGATGACGCTCAACGAGAAGCTGACGCTGATCCACGGCACACAGGAAGATTCTTCGGTCTATCAGGGCCAGGCGGGCTACCTGGGCGGCATTCCGCGCCTGGGCATTCCGGGACTGCGCTTTGCCGACGGGCCTCCGGGCGTGCTCACGCGCCATCCCTCGGCGGGCGAGACGGCCACCATGGGCGTAGCCGCCACCTTCAGCCGGAAGACGGCCGAGGATAACGGACTGGTGATTGGCCGCGAAGACCGCGCGCTGGGCATCGACGTTTCCCTGCAGCCATTTGTGAACATCGACCGCGACCTGGAGTTCGGCCGCGGCTACAACACCTTTGGCGAAGATCCGTTCCTGACCGCTGAGATGGGGGTTGCCGAGGTCAGGGGAATCCAGTCGCAGCATGTCATGGCCCAGATCAAGCACTTCGTGGGCTACGACTCGAACGGCACCAGCACGTACATCGACGACCAGACATTGCACGAGGTCTACGTGGCGCCGTTCGACGCTGCCGTCAAGGCCGGCGTCTCGTCGATCATGTGCTCCTACAATCGCCTCAATGGGACCTTTGCATGCGGCAACGAGTCCACGCTCACCAAAATCCTGCGCGACGAGATCGGCTTCAAGGGCTTCATCACCTCCGACTGGGGCGCGGTTCACGCCGTCAACTTCATCAACGCCGGCCTGGACATGGAGATGCCCGGCGAGCCGACGCCATCCATCATTGCCTGGGGCATCCCGACCTTCTTCGACTTGCAGCCCGTGCATACTCCGGTTCAACATTCCAAAGAGGATGATAGCGATATGTTCGGCGGGCACATTCCCGAGGAACCGGCTTCAAAGAGCGACAGCCTGAACGACTTCGGCGTCAAGCTGGACCGTAAGAAGATGGCCGACGCCCTCAAGGACGGCACGGTCAACGAGGCCGCCATCACCCGCGCCGCCGGGTACGTACTCTATGAGATCGTGCACTTCGGCTACCTCGACGGCCAGTCGAAACACACCATCACCCCGCAGGCCATCGAGGCCAACGCCACAATCATCGAAAAAACCGGCGAAGAGGCCGCGGTGCTGCTAAAGAATGAAGGCGGCGCGTTGCCCCTGAAGGCCGCCTACCTGGACTCTGTGGCCCTGATCGGCCCCACCGCCGGCCAGGTGGACTCGATCGGCATCAACGGCGAACGCTCCGTCGGCCTGCCGCAGCGGCAGGTCGGCCCGATTGAAGCTCTCAGGAAGATCACCGGCAACGCCAACATCCAATTCGCCGTGAACGACGACATGACCGGAACGCCGGTTCCAGCTAGCGCACTGAGCCACGACGGCAAGCCAGGTTTGGTCCGCACCGGCTCGGGTGCCGGGCAAGCCGAACAAGCCGACGCGCAGATCAACTTCACCGGCAGCAACGCCCTTACGCCCAACTCGACCGTCACATGGAAGGGCACGCTCACCCCGCCTCACGCGGGCGTGTACTGGCTCTATCTGCAGGCGCTGGGAACCAATGCAAAGATATTCATCGGCGGCAAACGGCTGGGCACGACTGGCGTCGAACAGGGTGGCGTGCATGGCGACATCCTGCAAGCCAACCAAGACAACGTCGTTCCCACCACCGACGGACTCGATAACGTGCGCTGCGTAGTCAATTTGACCGCCGGTCCGCACCAGATCGAGATCAAGACCAGCCCTGACAGCTCCAACTCGCCCGTCCAGGTACGCCTCAATTGGTACACGCCCGAGCAGCGCAAGGCCGACCACGAAGCCGCCATCGCCGCCGCTAAAAGCGCAAAGGTCGCGGTCGTTTTCCTCTGGACGCGGCTTGAGCCGGTTTTCGGCCTGCCCGGCGAACAGGACAAGCTCGTCGAAGAGGTGGCCGCGGTCAACCCCAACACCATCGTAGTGCTGAATACCAGCCAGCCCGTCGCCCTGCCTTGGGTGGACAAGGTGAAGGCGGTACTGGAAATGTGGTGGCCCGGCGATGAGGGCGGCTGGTCGACAGCCAATCTGCTCGCCGGCAAGAGCAGCCCCGCCGGCCGGTTGCCCGTCACCTGGGGTAAGCGTCTGGAAGACTACGCCGCCACCGACCCCAAGTACCCCGAGCGCTCGCACAAGGGCGTGGACGGAAAAACCACCTACAGCGAAGGCGTGAACGTAGGCTATCGCTGGTTTGACAAGGAGAAGATCGCTCCGCTGTTCGCCTTTGGACATGGCTTGAGCTACACCACCTTCAAATACTCAGGGCTGAAGGTTGCAAAGGCCGCGGACGGCGGACTCGATGTGAAGGTGACGATCAAGAACAGCGGCAAAGTGGATTCGGACGAGGTTCCACAGGTTTATCTGGGCGCGCCCAGCGTGATTCCGGATGGGGTGAAGTTTCCAGTGCGGGCCTTGGTGGGATTTGATCGCGTTCCCCTGGCCGCCAGCGAAGCAAAAACCGTAACCCTGCACGTAGCGCCGCGCCAGTTGCAGTATTGGTCCACAAAAGAAAGCAAGTGGGTTACCGCAACCGGTAAGCGCACGGTCAGCGTAGGCGCCTCGTCGCGGGATCTGCGGGTGGAGCTGAGCATCGACTAGGACGCTTCCAGCGGTCCACGATACAAGCAGCAGGAACAAAACCGGCCCATGATGGAGCCCCATCCATCTTGGGCCGGTTTCTGCCGGCAATGCTGGCCGATTACACTCTTCCCATGGCCCTCCGCCTTTATGTCGCCACCACCAGCCAGGGCAAGCTGCGCGACTTCCGCACAGCAGCCGCGACTCACGCCCTCTTCATCGAGCCACTTCCGGGACTGGAAACAATCCCCGCACCGGAGGAGGACGACCTGACCTTCGCCGCCAACGCGACGCTCAAAGCTGTCTACTACTCGCGCTTTGCTCCCGGCACATGGGTTTTGGCCGACGACTCCGGCCTGGAGGTGGACGCGCTCAATGGGGCGCCCGGCGTGCGCTCGGCCCGCTTTGCGGCAGATGCCGGCATGGGGAAAGCGCCCAGCTCGGGAGACACGGATGCGCAAAATAATCGGTTTCTCTTGCAGCGGTTGGCCGGCGTTCCTCCGGCCCAGCGGACTGCCCGATACCGTTGTGTGCTGGTGGCGGCCCGCGACGGCGTGGTCCTGCATACCGCCGTGGGTACAGTCGAGGGCCTGATTCTAGAGGCGCCTCGCGGTACAGGAGGCTTCGGCTACGATCCGCTGTTTTATTTGCCCGAGCTGGGCCTGACCATGGCCGAAATCGACCTGGAAACCAAACACACGCTCAGCCATCGCGGGCGTGCGATTGCGGCGCTGCTAGCCCACCTGCGGTGGGGCAAGTAGCTCGCTACTCGCTCGCTTGGGGTTCGTGGTTACCCACCCTTGCGACAAATACAAAGACGTCGCAAGGATGGGGCACCCGATCATTATTGGATAGTCAACCAGATCAAGACGAGCAGCGCGCCTTGACGGGTGTGACGTGGAACACTAATAATGAATCAAAATCAGGCTACGCTTCCCCGTTTAACATGCCTAAACCGCCGAATCACGGAATCTTGCCTGGAATTTGACCTGAAGCCGTAAGGAGCTGACACCGCCATGGCAACTGCTCAAAACCCTGCCGCGCATACTGTTCGTCGCGGCGTTCAGCCGCTACGCGCCGCAGAGGGCTCGTCCTTTCTGTGGCACAAGCTGCATTCGCTCCTGGGCATCATCCCCCTGGGCGCCTTCCTGCTGGAGCACCTGCTGTCGAACTTCGAGGCGCTCAAAGGACCCATCGCCTACGGGGCGCAGGTCAAGTTCCTCAACAGCCTGCCGATGGTTCGCGTGCTGGAGTGGGTCTTCATCTTTCTGCCACTCCTCTATCACGCCTGCTACGGCGTCTGGATTTGGCTGCGGGGAAAATCGAATATCGTCTACTATCCCTGGGCGGGAAATTGGCTCTACGTGGCCCAGCGCTATACCGGCCTGATTGCCTTCGCCTACATTGCGCAGCACGTGATTCGTCAGCGCTTCATGGGCATCGCGCTGCCCGAGCATCCCATGGCCGCCTTCGCCAAGGTGCAGCAGGAACTGGCCAATCCCTGGATGCTGGCCGTTTACATCGTGGCCATGATCGCCATCTGCTGGCACTTTGCCTATGGCGTCTGGCTCTTCGCGGCCAAGTGGGGCATCACTCCCGGCACACGTGCCCGCAAGCGCTTCGGATTTGTCTGCGTGGCGCTGGGGCTGGGGCTGGCGATTCTGGGACTGTGGAGCATGTGGGCCTTTGTTGGGCCGGATTACAAGAACGCGCCCGAGAACCCGGCCATCTCACTCGTGGTTGCCCCGGCAACCTCTGGAACTTTTTTGATTTAAGCCCGGCGCTTTAGCTCGAAAGGAAGATACTTTATGGCAGCACCCAGAATCATCGTGGTTGGCGGAGGGCTGGCCGGACTTTCGGCGGTCATCAAGATTGCCGAGGCCGGCGGGACCGTCGATTTGTTTTCGATTGTCCCGGTCAAGCGTTCGCACTCGGTGTGCGCGCAGGGCGGCATCAACGCAGCCAAAGATCTCAAGGGCGAGGGCGACACCACTTACAAGCACTTCGACGACACCATCTACGGCGGCGACTTTTTGGCCAACCAGACGCCGGTGAAGGCGATGTGCGAGGCCGCGCCGGCGATTATCGATCTGCTGGACCGCATGGGCGTGCCCTTCAGCCGCACTCCCGAGGGGCTGCTGGATTTTCGGCGCTTCGGCGGCACGCTCTATCAGCGCACCGCCTTTGCCGGCGCCACCACCGGGCAGCAATTACTGTACGCGCTCGACGAGCAGGTTCGCCGCTACGAGTCCGAAGGCAAGGTGAAGAAGTACGAGGGCTGGGAGTTTCTCTCCGCGGTCATCGACTCCAAGGGCGTGGCGCGCGGCATCACCGCCCTCGACCTGCGCACCATGGAGCTGCGTTCTTTCTCGTCCAATGCCGTGATTCTGGCGACGGGCGGCATTGGAGCAATTTATGGCAAGAGCACTAACTCCGTGGTCTGCACCGGCTCGGCGCAATCGGCCGTATACCAGCAGGGCGTTACGTACGCCAACGGCGAGTTCATTCAGGTTCACCCCACCTGCATTCCCGGCGAAGACAAGCTGCGGCTGATGTCGGAGTCGGCGCGCGGCGAGGGCGGACGCGTCTGGGTTCCGCGCAACGCCGGCGACAAGCGCCTGGGCAGGCAGATTCCCGAGGCGGAGCGATTCTATTTTCTTGAGGAGTGGTATCCCAAGTACGGCAACCTTGTGCCGCGCGACATCGCCACGCGCGCCATTCATAAGGTGGTCTACGAGGAAGGCCTGGGCATCGACGGCCAGCCGATGGTCTATCTCGACCTGACACACATTGACCGCGCCACGCTCGACCGCAAGCTGGGCGGAATTCTGGAGATCTACGAGAAGTTTGTCGGCGACGATCCCCACGAAGTGCCGATGAAAATCTTTCCCGGCGTGCATTACACCATGGGCGGCCTATGGGTGGATTTCAATCAGATGACCAACATCCCAGGCCTCTTCGCCATTGGCGAGTGCGAGTATCAGTATCACGGCGCCAATCGCCTGGGGGCGAATTCGCTGCTCAGTTGCATCTACGCCGGATTCATCTCCGGGCCGAATGCTCTGAATTACGCCAAGAGCGCGGCGTCGCAGGAAGGCGACGGCGGTCATGCGGCCGAAATCGCTCGCCAGGCTAAACTCAACGCGAAGCTGCTCAAGAACGAAGGCAAGGAAAATCCCTTCAAGTTATGGCGCGAGTTAGGCGATACGATGACCAAGCACGCCACGGTGATCCGCTATAACAAGGGACTCAAGCAGGCAGACGAGAAAATCGTGGAGCTGCTCGACCGCTACAAGAATGTGAGCCTGGCCGACCGCAGCCAATGGGCCAATACCAGCTTCGCCTTTACGCGCCAGTTGAAGAATATGCTGGACCTCGCCCGCGTGGTGGCGCAGGGAGCGATGCTGCGCGATGAGTCCCGCGGCGCGCACTACAAGCCTGACTTTCCCGAGCGCAATGACGAGCAGTTCCTGAAAACCACCAAAGCCAGCTTCACGGATTCAGGTCCACGCTTTGAGTATGAAGAAGTCGACACGCAATTCATCAAGCCGCGGCGGCGCAGTTACGATGCGGCAAATTAAGGGAGACTGACAATGGCAAACAAGACTGTGCAATTTGAAATCAAGCGCCAGGCCAGCCCCGATGATCCGGCTGTGTGGGAGAGCTTCGAGCTTGAATGGCGTCCCGGCATGAACGTAACCACCGCGATGATGGACATCGCCGCCAACCCGGTCACTGCCGGCGGCAAGCCGACCACCCCCGTTACTTATGATTCGTGTTGCCTGGAGGAAATCTGCGGCTCCTGTGCCATGCGCATCAACGGAAGAGCGCGCATGGCCTGCTCGTCGCTGATCGACAATCTGGAACAGCCCATTCGAGTGGAGCCGCTCAGCAAATTTCCGCTGGTTCGCGACCTGCAAGTGGATCGGGCCGTTCTGTTTGAAAATCTGAAGGCGGTCAAGGCATGGATTCCCATCGACGGCACCTATGATCTAGGCTCCGGCCCACGCGTTTACCCTCAGCAGCAGGAGATCAACTACCCGCTGTCGAACTGCATCTCCTGCACCTGCTGCATGGAAGTCTGTCCGCAGTTCAACGAGGATACAGGCTTTGTGGGCGCGGCCACCATCGCCCAGGTCAAGCTCTTCAACAACCACCCTACCGGCAAGGTTCTAAAGGAAGAGCGCCTTCGCGCCCTGGCCGGCGACGGAGGCATCCAGGAGTGCGGCTTCGCGCAAAACTGCGTCGAGGTCTGCCCCAAGAGCCTGCCGCTTACAAACACCATCTCCGATGTAAGTCGCGACGTTCTCATTCAGAAGGCTCGGGACTTCTTCGGCAGTTGACGATACGGTCGAAGGCAGACAAGCTCGGCTGACGCGCCGGACCTGCCTGCCATCATCATGGGGCTTTGATGTTATTTGCCTCGGGAATATCGCGCCGCAGATACACCCATAGATAGAAAATGCTCATCGCCAGCAGGATGAGCGAGGCGGGCCGTATCATTACAAGGGTTAGCATCTGTCCTAATATCCCGTCTGTGTCTACATGCAGTTTATTGAAGACAATGCTGAGAACTGCCAGCGGAATATCTCCGGTCAACACCATCCCTATAGCATTCGTCAGGAGCGCGATCCATGCAATTGGGCCGCCCTCAGCCCACAAGATGGCGCAGGCCGGAACGGTGAGCATCAAGAGCTTTGCATCCCAAGGCCGATGATAGGTAACCAGCATGGTAAGAGGCACGACTGCCGCCAGCGCAATCCATGCTTTGGCCGGCGAAAAGCTCAGCCGGAGCGTGCGCAACCCCCATGCGAGCAAAAGAACTCCGCAGATTATATAGCTGGCTGGATTGTAGATGCGGGGGTCATTCCGGAAGACACTAATGGCGGCCTGCAGATCGATGACCATGGCGGCGCCACGGCCCGTGAGGGAGGCAGGGCCCGGTTCATTGATGCCGCCGGGCGCCGAAATGGTTGATAGATTCGATTGCCAGTCCTGCATCCAATGCGGCGCAACATGCGAAACCCACAGAAAGGCCGACAAACCCAGGACAGCAGTAATGAAGAGAGCTTGCAGCGCGCGTTTCCGATACACTCCGCCTGCTAATAGAAAGTAGAGCCAGACCAGACCCGCGTCATGGGGCTTGATGGCGAGACTGAGCGCGAGGCACAGAACGCCTGCCGGAACAAACCGCTCTCGAAGAAAGCACCATGCGGCTATCACGCAAAGGCCTACGACAATCCCCGCCGTATTGCCGGCACAAAAAATTGACTCGCAGTTGACAAGCAGGATGCAAATCAGAATGAGGGAGACGTCTGGCGCATAGCTCGCTCCAAGGTCCCACATCAGGAGTGCGGCAAGGAGAAAAACTCCGGCGGTGAGCACCACCCACAACACATGTGCAGGCCCCCAGGGCAACATCGCAAAAGGGACTACGACAATGAATGTTGTAGGCACGTTCACATACAACACCACAGCCTGATGAGCCGCAACTGTCTCCGATGGGCGTTCCCCGCCCTCGACCCGGTACACACTCTCCAACTCGCTTACTTTATAAGGATTGTGGAGTTGAAGCAGACAGCGCGTGCCATAGTAGACTGCCCTGAAATCCACCCACCCATTCGCGTTTTGCCCAACCGAGAAACCCCACCAGATGGAAATTCCGCTGGCCAGCAGGATCCACGCCAGTGCATTGCGCCGTGTCTTTGTCATGGCAGGCCTCTCTCCGGATCATGCCGCACGTAAACCCACAAATAGAATATGGCCATCGCCAGCAGGATGAGCGGGACGGGTTCTATAAGTAGGAGTGTACGTATCTGTCCAGACAGCCCCGTTGTGGATATTTGCAAATTCTTTGTGAGAATGACCAGAATTGTCAACGGAATATCCGCAGTAGAGACAATCCCCGCGGTAGTCACCAGGAGTGCAAGCCACGCAATCGCGCCGCCCTCGGCCCACAGTATGGCGCAGGCCGGAACGGCAAGCAGCAGGAGCTTAGCATCGTAGGAGCGATGATAGGTCACCAGCATAGTGAGAACTGTGACCGCCGCGAGCGCAAGCCAAGCGCTGCGCTGCGAGAAATGCGACCTGAGAGTGCGAACCGCACTAACCAGTAGCAGCGCTCCACAGACCAGATAGCTGACCGCATTGTAGATGCGCGGATCGTTCCGAAAGACACAGATGGCCGCCTGCAGATCTAAGACCCTGCCGGGGGTACGGCCAGCGCTGGAAGCGGGACCCGGCTCATTGAGGCCGCCAGGCGCCGAAATGGCCGACATATTGGTTTGCCAGTCCTGCATCCAGTGCGGCGCGACATACGAAACCCAGAGGAAGGCAGATAGGCCCAGGATACCGGTAACGAGGAGTGTTTGCAGAGCGCGCTTGCGATAAACCCCGCCCGCCAACAGGAAATATAGCCAGACCAGCCCTACGTCATGGGGTTTGATTGCGAGGCTAAGCGCGAGGCATAACACGCCGACCGACACAAACCGCTCCCGTAGGAAACACCAGACGGCTACCACGCAAAGGCTAACGACGATACCCGCTGTATTGCCGGTAAGCAAGAGAATCTCATTGTTGGCTAGAATCAAGCTGATCAAACCAATAGAGATTACTGGCGCGTAATCAGCCCCGAAATCCCAAATCAGGAAAGCGGCAAAGATGAGGCTTCCTGCCGTGAAGATGCTCCACAACAGGTGCGCAGCCCCCCATGGCAATATCGCAAAGGGAGCCAGGAGGATAAAGGTGGTGGGCAAGTTGACAAACAACGTTACAGTCTGGTGTGCCGTGGCGGTCTCCGACGAATGCTCCCCGCCCTCGGCACGGTAAACTCCGTCCAGCTCACTCACGTTGTAGGGGTTGTGATGTTCAAGCAGGCATCGGGTGCCGTAATAAACTGCCTTGAAATCCACCAGCAGATTCGTAGTTTTCCCAACCGGGAAACCCAACCAGATGGAAATTCCGCTGGCCAGCAGGATCCACGCCAGTGCGTTGCGCCGAGCTTTTGTCATGGCAGGCCTCTCTCCGCATCACGCCGCACGTAAATCCACAGATAGAATATGCTCATCGCCAGAAGGATGAGCGGGACGGGCCGCCTAAGCAGAACAATCAGAATCTGTCCGGGCACCCCCACCGCGGACAACTGCATATTCCTGGTGAAAATCGCGAGAAGAGTCAGTGGGAGATCTGCGGTCATCACAATCGCCGCACCATTCAACAGGAGTGCAATTCTGGCAGTTGCGCCGCCCTCGGCCCACAACAGGGCGCAGGCTGGAATCGTGAGCAACAGGAGCTTTGCATCCCATGGCCGGTGATAGGTCACCAGCATGGTAAGAGGCACGATCACCGCGAGGGCAAGCCAAGCTCTGGACTGTGAAAAGCGAGATCTGAGAGTGCTTACCGCCCAAACCAGCAGAAGCGCTCCGCAGACTATATAACTGGCCGAATTGTAGATGCGCGGATCGTCCCGGAATACACTGATGGCTGACTGCAGATCGATGACCATGCCCCCGGTGCGTCCATTGACAGAATTGAGGCTCGGGTCATTGAGGCCGCCGTGCGACGCAATGGCTGCCAAGTTGGCATGCCAGTCCTGCACCCAATGCGGCGCAACAAGCGATACCCACAGCACGGCCGACAATCCAAGGACAGCAACAATGAAGAGGGTTTGCAGCGCGCGCTTTCGATGGACTCCGCCCGCCAACAAAAAATAGAGCCAGACAAGACCCGCATCATGGGGCTTAATGGCGAGGCTGATCACCAGGCATAGGATGCCGGCGGGAACAAACCGCTCCTCAATCAAACACCAGACAGCCACCACGCAGAGGCAAACAACAATTCCGGCCGTATTGCCGGATGCAAAAAAACACTCGCAGTTGGCAAGTAAAATGCACGTCAGGAGGAGACTAACCTGGGGCGAGTATTTTGCTCCAAGTTTACCCATCAGCAATGCAGCCAGAATGAAAGCTCCTGCTGTAAGGGCCATCCACAGAACGAGTGCAGGCACCCATGGCAGCATGGCCAAGGGAGTGATGATGATGAATGTAGTGGGTACGTTTACATACAACGTTACGCCCACGTGGTCCATGCGGGCCTGGGGCGAAGATTCCCTGCTTTCAGACAGGAAAACGCGGTCCAATTGACTCACGTCGTAGGGATTATGGTGTTCAAGCAGGCAGCGCGTGCCGTAATAAACTGCCTTGAAATCCACCCACCCATGCGCGTTCTGCCCAACCGAATAGCCCCACCAGATGGAAATTCCGCAGGCCAGCAGTATCCATACCAGCGCGTTGCGCCGCTCCTTTGTCATGGCAGGCCTCTCTCCGGATCACGCTGCAGGTAAAGCCACAGATAGAATATGCCTATCGCCAGCAGGATGAGCGGGGTGGGTTCCATCAGCAGGAGTGTTCGAATCTGTCCGCCCAGCCCCACGGTGGATATTTGCATATTTTTTGTGAGAAGGAGGAGAATTGTCAACGGAACATCCGCGGTCAACACAATCCCCGCGGTACTCACCAGAAGCGCAATCCAACGGATCGGTCTGCCCTCGGCCCAGAGCATGGCGCAAGCCGGAATGGTAAGCAGCAGGAGCTTTGCATCCCATGGCCGGTGATAAGTCACGAGCATGGTAAGAGGCACGACTGCCGCAAGCGCCATCCAGGCTCTTCGCTGCGAGAAGCGCGTCCTGAGGGTATAAATTGACCAAACCAGCAGAAGCGTTCCACAGATCAGATAGCTAACCGCGTTATAGATGCGCGGATCGTTCCTGAAAACGCTAATGGCCGCCTGCAAGTCGATGATTATGCCTGGGGTACGTCCGGTGATGGCGTCAAGACTCGGTTCATTGATGCCGCCGCGCACAGAAATGGCCGATATGTTGGATTGCCAATCCTCTATCCAATGCGGCGCGACGTGCGAGACCCACAGAATGGCCGCCAGTCCGAGAGCAACGGTTACGAGAAGGGTTTGCAGTGCGCGTTTGCGATATGCCCCACCCGCCAACAGGAAATAGAGCCAGACCAGCCCTGCGTCATGGGGTTTGATGGCCAGGCTGGCCGCAAGGCATAGCACGCCAACCAACACAAACCGCTCCCGGAAAAAACACCAGACAGCCACGACGCAAAGGCTTACGGCGATCCCCGCCGTATTGCCACCGTCAAAGATCATCTCGCAGTTGGCAAGCAGGATACAAAGCAGGAGGAGGGATACCTTTGGCGCATATCTGGCTCCAAGATTCCATGTCAGGAGGGCGGCAAGGGTGAATAATCCAGCGGTGACCATAAGCCACAGCAAGTGAGCAGCTTCCCACGGGAGCACTGCAAAGGGCGCTACGAAGATGAATGTGGTGGGAACATTCACATACAAAGTCACTGCCTGGTTATACTTTTCGGGATCCCCTGGACGTTCCCCGCCCTCGGTCCGATAAACCTCCTGCAACTGACTTCGCATGTAAGGATTGTGGTGTTGAAGCAGACATCGCGTGCCATAATAAACACCTTTGAAATCCACCCAGCGAATCTTCTCCTGCCCTATAGAAAAGCCCCACACGATGGAAATCGCGCAGGCCAGTAGTATACAGGCTAGAGCAATCCGGTTCGTCCTTTTCATATTCATCTTCACTCTCAGAAGTTTAAGCCGGCTCTGAATGATGTGGTCCCGGTAGTTCGGACAGTTTTTGCTTTTTTCTTAAGTGGAAGTTCTTGCCTTTGGTTTTAGGCTGCCATGGATTCTGGCAGGCGGTTGAAGTATACCTGATCGGGCGTTTGCGCTTTCAGGCTGGAGTGTGGCCGGGTGGTGTTGTAGAAGTCGATGTAGCGGCCGATGGACTGCCTGGCCTCGTTGACCGTGGCGTAGGCATGCAGGTAGACCTCTTCGTACTTGATCGAGCGCCAGACCCGTTCGACGAAGACGTTATCGCGCCAGCGGCCCTTGCCGTCCATGCTGATCCTGATCCCTTCTTTCTTTAGCCGCCTGGTAAAGGCTTCGCTGGTGAACTGGCTGCCCTGGTCGGTGTTGAAGATCTCCGGTTTTTCATTCGTGGAAAGAGCTTCTTCGAGTGCTTCGATGCAGAAGTTGGTTTCCATGGTGATTGACAGCTTCCATGCCAGCACGCGGCGGCTGAACCAGTCGACCACCGCGGCCAGATAGACGAAGCCGCGCGCCATGGGGATGTAAGTGATGTCCATGGCCCAGACCTGATTGGGCCGTGTGATGGCCAGGCCGCGCAGCAGATAGGGGTAAATCCTGTGTCCTGGCGCTGGTTTGGACGTGTTGGGCCTGCGATAGATCGCCTCGATTGCCATCTTCCGCATCAGCGTCCGGACATGCCTGCGGCCAACCTCCAGCCCCTGTTGCCAGAGCAGATCGCGCAGCATCCGGTTGCCGGCAAACGGGTAATTCAAGTGCAGCTCATCGATGCGCCGCATCAGCCAGAGGTCCGGCTCGGAGACCGGCCGCGGCTGGTAGTAGACGCTGCTGCGGCTGATCTCAAGCACTTCAGCCTGTTTCTTGATGGGAAGATCATGCTCCGGGTCGATCATCGCTTTACGCTCAGCAATCCCGCCTTGGTGAGCGCCCCTTCTAAAAAATCGTTCTCCAGTGTCAGCTCGCCGATCTTGGCGTGCAGCGCTTTGAGGTCGACCGGCGCGGTCTGGTCCACTCTGGCCTCGCCGAAGACACCTGCTGCGCCCTCCTGCAACCGACTCTTCCACTGCGTAATCTGGTTGGCATGGATGTCGAACTGCTCGGCCAACTCGGCCAGCGTCTTCTCACCCTTGATCGCGGCCAAGGCCACCTTCGCCTTAAACGTCGCTGTATGGTTCCTGCGGGGACGTCTGTTCATCCGTTCTCCTCTTCACTGCCATCTTAAGGCTGCGGGCGAGCAGAACTTCCACTTAAACCCCTGTCCGAATTTGCGGTAAGCCGGCTCTGAATCATCGCCGAGAGGAAAATGATTGAAATTCTGAATTTGGACAAAAAGCAAGGGAGAGAACGCATCGGCAATGGATTAGCCAGCGTGTCTCTCCCCTCGCAGCAATGTAGGTGTTCAATTGTAAGCCCAGGCCCGAACTTGGCGGGATAGTGCAGCATTTACCTGTCTGGCATACATGTCTCTCCGCAAAGGTGCTCGCCGGGTATTGGCTGTCCTGGCGATGCCTTGACGGAGGGTTAAATGGAGTTGCCGAATGTCGTGCTGATGCTTCCGAATGAACTGCTGACGGCGTGAGCCAAACCCTTCATGCTGGCGACAGCTCCAAGGGCAATCAGGGCAACAAGCAAAGCGTATTCAATCAGATCCTGACCTTGCTCTCAACTCACCAAGTTCTCTAGCTTCACATACAGCCCGAGAAACAAGGTGTCCATTTGAGTACTCTCGGTAATTTGATTCTCCCTGACAGCTGACTGACATACGCCACAATAAAGGCGTGTGCATGGCTGTCATGGCGATACCTGGACCACTGGCTACAGAGCGTTGGCAAATGTGGAGCTGATGGTTCCAAACGAACTGCTGATGGCGCCGGCCAAGGATTGCATACTGGCGGTAGCGCCGAGAGCAATGATAGCAACAACCAAGGCGTACTCAACCAGATCCTGGCCTTCATCGTTGTTCACAAGGTTACGAAACCTGACAACCGACGCGAGAAAAATAGTGTTCATCCTGCGTTCCCCCCTTCAAAATTGTTTTCTGTCTTGCAGATACAGCTTTCCCGTAATGGCCGTCAAGCTGGCGACCATGGCGATGCCTGGAAAACGGCTACAGAGCATTGGCAAATGTGGAGCTGATGCTTCCGAACGCACCGCTGATAGCAGTGGCCAAGGACTTCATGCTGGCTGTAGCGCCAAGCGCGATGATAGCAACCACCAGAGCGTATTCAACCAGATCCTGGCCGTCCTCGCGGCTTATCATAGCCTGAACTTTCACGTACAGCTTGAGAAGCATGGTATTCATTTGAGTTCTCTCCTTTGTGTTCTCTCCGGAATTTGTTTTTTCACAGTATTGCAAATACCCGCCTCTTCTGAAGGCGTATGACTGCCAAGGCGATGCCTTGACAGAGGGTTACAGGGAGTTGGCGAACGTCGAGCTGATGCTTCCGAACGCACCGCTGATAGCAGTGGCCAAGGACTTCATGCTGGCTGTAGCGCCAAGAGCGATCAGAGCAACAACCAGAGCGTATTCAACCAGATCCTGACCTTCGTCGCGGCTGATCAGATCCTGGAACTTCACGTACATCTTGAGAAACATGGTATTCATTTGTGTCCTCTCAGTACTTAGATTCTCCCAGCCTGAGGCCGAGGTAACCTTTGTGATGCAAGTAGCGTGCCATTCACCCTCCCGACCATTTATTCTTATTAATCAATTACATACAGAGATCGAAACCGGGGGCGAGGTGTAAACATCTGTATACAGGGGTTACGGGGCAGTGCGGCCTTGTATACAGAACACGAAAGTGTAGTAACCGGGAAGCAACAGTATCGCAGCGAAGCGTTAGATCTCAAGCATTTCGCAGGGCCGGCTGCCCTGCTCAAGAACCCACTATGGTGTAAGAATTAGAATAGCGTCCATGGGAAGCAAGATGCATACGGCAGCAGACCACGAACATGGTGCGAACATGCACGCCCCAGAACAGCTCGCGCAGATTCACAACCAAAACCCAGAACTCTCGACGTCAGAGATGATTCCAGCAGAAAATCCTGGCATTCGACAGAAAATTCTTCGCGCTATCGTAACACTACCCTTTGTAACCGTCTGCGGCCTGGCGTTTGGGTTCGCCGCTGGAACCATCTGCCTTTTATTTGTGTTACCAAACGCTCCATGCACCCGCGATTACATTTTTTATTGGGCTACGGGTCAGCAACTCGCACACCACGCAAATCCCTATGACCCGGTTGCCGTTACGCGCATCGAGCGCTCCGCAGGGCTCCCTGCCAATCTAAACCCAGGCTTAATGCGGAACCCGCCCTGGGCGCTTCCGCTTGTCTTTCCGTTAGGGTTTCTCAGTCTGCGTTTGGGGTGGGTACTGTGGGCCTTGCTCCTGCTCGCGTGCCTGGTGGTTTCGGTTTACATGCTCTGGATCATCTATGGCCGGCCCAGCAATCGCCGATATTTGCTGGGCTATTCTTTTGGTCCGGCACTGATCTGCCTGATCTTCGGGCAAACCTCGCTCTTCGCGCTGCTGGGGTTAGTCCTGTTTTTGCGCCTGCATGGCACGCGCCCTTTTCTGGCGGGAATCTCGCTCTGGCTTTGCGTGCTGAAACCTCATCTCTTTCTACCTTTCAGCGTAGTACTGGTGGCGTGGGTACTGGTTTCCAGGAGCTACAAGCTCCTGGCCGGCGCTGCGGTTGGCCTAGCCGCGAGCTGCGCAATCACGTTTGCCATCGACCCCTTGGCGTGGACCCAGTACTCGCAAATGGTGCGTTCGTCTGGCATCGAGAGGGAATACATTCCCTGCCTGAGCTACCTGCTGCGCGATTGGCTCAGTCCACACTCCATCTGGCTGCAATACCTGCCGGCCGCATTGGGCTGTGTCTGGGCGCTAGCCTATTTCTGGCCTCGACGTCACTCCTGGGACTGGAAGATTGACGGCAGCCCGTTGATGCTTGTCTCCATCCTTGTGGCGCCCTACTCCTGGATTTACGATCAGGGCCTGGTCATTCCAGCCCTGCTGCAAGGCGCATTTTTAACCCGGTTCCGCAGCCTTTTGATCGCTCTTGCGTTCTTGAGCGCTCTAGTAGAAATCGCTCTCTTCCGCAGCTTGTCGCACCCTAACGACATGGTTTTTTGGACTTATTGGACCGCGCCTGCGTGGCTGGTTTGGTATATTGTCGCGCGCACTCCCTCCACGTGGGCCAGAGCCTGGTCTGCCTTGAGGGAAATGAAGTGAGGATGAGTCAGATATGTGGTAATGGCTTTTTTCTGCGATTCGGGCGTTACGGAACTTCAATCCATGCGCCTGGCGCAGGAGCAACTGAAAATTCGAGCGTGTCGCCCAGCTGTGTCCGTGTCTCGCGGATTGTGCCGGACGGAAGCTCGATTACGGAGTGTGCCCGGAGACAGGCCGACAGCCGCCATGGCGGCACCGCGCTCACCAGCTTCCTGATTTGATTCTTGCGGTCCAGATAGACAAGATCGATGGGGAACAGCATCCAGAACGTGTGGACGGCTTCACAGGGGCGTATCCACAAGCCCTCTCCGGGTACGAGGCATTTACGCCCCAGCAGGCCCTTGTTGCGCTTTGCGGCGCTATCGGCCACATCCATGCAGGTGGCAAGCACCGTATTGCGCGTCAGGTTTGAAACCCGCAGACGAATATCCTGGGGGGCCTGACGGCGTGAAGCGAGGCGGTTCCGCAGCCTCAATGCAATCCAGCGGAAGGGATTCATCCGTTGTCTCAGATCCTTTCGCCTGTCAGTCGCCGCGCTTTCTGCGGCCCTTCACGAACTCTGCCGGTTGCCTCCATGAAGCAGCCGAAATCCTCATTGAGGAACAGGAGAAGGGGCAGGCGCACTGCTGGTGCTCGCTCCGCTCGACCCGGAGCCAGCGGTTCCCATGCCGCCTTCAATCGTCAGCGGCGCCTCCGGCTTCAAGCTTTCGACCAGTTTCTCTACTGGCATGGTGAGCGGCGCAGGCTTTGGGGTAGTAGCAGCGGTCTTGGCATCGGGAGTATTCATGGGTATGCCGGAGTTGGACGGTAAAAATTTCCCAGGTAACTTCAGGTCAGGCAGAGGCGCTCCAACCGGTATGGGAGCCACAATCTCCGGCGTCACGATCACAATCAGCTCGGTGTTCGCTTTGGACTTCTGCATCGACTGGAAGAACTTGCCGAGAATTGGAATGTCTCCCAGGAAGGGGATCTTTGAGAAGGTCTCCGATTCGGTGTTGTCCAGCAGGCCGCCGATGACGAAGCTTTGTCCGTCGGCCAGCTCGACCTCGGTCTTCACTTTCCTGGTGGTAATGGCGGGCACTTCAAATCCAGATATCTGGACGGCATCGGCAAAGTCGAGGGCGCTGACTTCCGGAGCCACCTGAAGGCGAATCGTTCCGCGGGGAGTAATGGTGGGAATGAAGTTCAGGCGAACTCCATACTCCTTGAACATGATGGTAACCGTAGCCGCGGTGCCTGCTCCGCCTCCCTGAACCATAGGATAGGGATATTCTCCGCCGGCCAGAAAGCTGGCCTGTTTCCCGTTGGCTGCCAGCAGGTTGGGCTCGGCAAGAACCTGCGCCCCGATGGTGGTCTGGAGGGCCTGAATCGTTGCGCCGATATTCAGACCGGGGTAGAAGGCGGAGATATTCGTCTGAGATATTCCTCCGGTCACGGTGGCGCCAGTGTTGCCACTAGGTATAGTCGTCGATAACGTACCCGTTGAAATTCCACCGATTGTGTTTCCAAACCCGTTACTGAAAATATTGATGCCGAACTGTGACGCCTTGGTGCGGTCAACGCTGATAAAGCGCACCTTGAGGAGAATTTGCGGATCGGAGGCCGGCACAGAGACGTTGAGCAGGTTGACGACTTTTCCGCCCGTGGAGGCGATTTTGACGGCGCGATCGGAGCTGTTGAGATCCTTGACTGTGCCGCGAAGAAAGATTGAGCCGTTCTCGGAGCTGACCCGCAGGGAATCGCCGGGAAGCTCTGCCTTGAGTTCGCGGCGGATCGCGTCCAGGTTGTCGTGCAAAATGGTCGCGCTGGCGCGCACCGTTACATTAAAGAACTGACGGCCACCGCGCGAGTCCCAGATAATCAGAGTGGTTTCTCCAACGACCCTGCCCTGCACCATGACCTCGGTTGGGCTCGTGGCATGGACTTCGGCGATGTCGCCCTGACCAATGGATACCCGTACTATAGGCAAGGCACAGTCCACCAGCACGGTCTTGCCGACGGCGACAGAAAGCTCATTCGTTGAGTCCTGAGAAGAGGCGCCGGCGGGTTGAATAAGCGGCGGTGCAGTTTGAGCCTGTAAGCTCCACCCGGCGCAGAATACTAGAGACAATGCGCTGTAACACATAATGGAAATGCCGGTCTTCGCTCTCACTGGTGTCCCCCGGGAGAAGCAAATTTTTCTTGAGTCTGTTTCGAGCCGTTGAGCACCTCGATGGTAAAGAACCTGGGTGCGGCCTTCTTTACGCTCCGCGTCTTTACCGGCGCTGCAGCATGGCCCGCAAAGAGGTTGCCCGTGTCCGTTCCGGGAACCGCAGCAACCTTTGTATCCAGCGGATTGCGCAGCACCAGTTGGATTTTCACCTGATTGCTGGCCAAGCTAAGGGTCTCGGCCTGTTCCGGGGTAACCAGCAGGTTGACCACCTGCACTGCCTTGGCTTTGCCTTCAGCATCTTTTTGGAAATCGGTTCCCGCGGACAAGACTTGAATGTTCTGGAGAAGCGTTCGCGACACCGTGCCTTGCGCGGCGTTCTGTTGGCCAGGAGGCGTGCCTGCAATAAGTACATCCACGCGCATTCCGGGAGTCACGAATCCCGACACATTCACGACCTCATCAACTTTAACGGCGCAGGCTCTCATGCCCTGGGGGATGGTGGCTGCCAATCCGCCGCCGGAGCCGACTGCGGCCAGGCGGTTCTCGATAATAGGCTCACCCTCATAGAGATCCGATATAACGCCCCTCCCAACGGCACTGGCCTTGTTTTTCGCGAGAATGGCGCCCTTGGGAGGCGTACCTGAGATCTCGACGGTCGTCAGATTGTCAGCGTTGAGAATAGTTCCTAATTTAATGTTTGACTTGGCTGCGACCACCTGGGTAGTGGCTGGCGGCTTCGCCGCTGCCGCCTGGTTGCGAACCAGGCGGAAAACCAGATAAGTGCATGCGGCGGCAATGGCAAAAGCCACGACAAGGATCGCGAGTACTCTTCGGTTCATTTGGAAGCCTATTTGAACTGGCTACCCGGCCAGCTTCGCCTTTCTGTCCCTTGTGGCAAGTGCCGCGCAAAAGCCTGTATCGATTTCAGCCGAAACAGGGGTTGGACGCGCAGACTGCCAAGCAAGTTTAACCGCGTGTTCAGTGTATTCCCTTCATGCCACATAGTAACGGCGGAAGCACTGATCCAGGTAAAGGAGGTATCAAAAGAGTTATAGGTTAAGCCCTTTTATATGTGATTCTGGAAGAGATTATAATTGAACTCTTGAAGGGGGACGACTGGGCCTCTCTCAGTGCTCATTCAGGCTGGGATTGCCTGAGGCGCGGCCTCCACGGCAAGAAGGACCTGGCGGCGCGAGGGAGGAGATTCATCCGGTCATGAGGTCTTCCCCTATGATAACGCTTTTTTCCGAGCGACCGGAGCCGAACCGGCGGCCCTATTCCTTTCTGGTATCGCTTCTGGCACATGGCGTTACGGTTGGACTGGTCTATCTGGGGCTCGTCTCCCAACCCATCGTCAAGCCCCCGGCCCTCGCCCAAAAATATGAAGTGCGGCACATTGACCTGCACACGCTTGAGCCTCAGGTGCAGCGCGCCGCCAGCAGCGGTATCGAACAACTCCGCTCGCATTCCATCCAACAAAAGCTTCCGCCTGGCGGGAGCGCCGCTGCGAAGCCGCCGGCAATGCGGCAGGTAGTGCTGGCCCCGCAAGGACCCCAGACGCTGCTTCAGCCGGATATTCCCAAGCCTGTAACGCTCACCCAGGAAATCCCTGTGCCGACAGTCGTAATCTGGGACGGCAAGAAAACTACCGCCAAGAAGCTGGTTCCGCCTCTGCCGGAAAAGCCGGCTGTTGCCGACGTACAGCCTTCAACCCAGTTGCCAAATGAAGAATCGAAGCTGGATAACATCGCATTGGCATCCACCGATCTGACTTCCACGCTCCAGCCTTTATCTCCCAGCACCACGTCCCCCGTCGTGGTTCGCGGGCCGGAACCGGCGCCACCCACTCCGGTAACCACTGCCGTAGGGTCTGCGCAGCCAACTCCCGCCACGGTCATGTCGCTTTCTGATCTTCACATGGCGAACGGAGACGTCACGCTGCCACCCGTGAATGAGTCGGCAACCTCAGATTCCTCCGGGGCGCTGGCGGCGGGACATGCACAGGATTCGGCGCAGGCAGGGCAGGTCAATCCAGCCAGCAAGCCGGGAGAGACGGGTGCGGGACAAGGTTCAAGCAACGCCGGAAAATCAACAGATTCGGGCGCGGCCGCCCAGGGAGATGAAGCAGCTTCCGGGCAAACTGCTTCCCCTCGAACTGGTTCCGGGCACGGCAACCCGCTTTCGGCCGCCCATATCTCGCTGCCCCATGACGGCCAGTTCGGAGCCGTAGTAGTGGGTTCCACGCAGGAAGAAAGGTATCCAGAGACGGCCCCGTTGTGGAGCGGCAGGTTGTCGTACACCGTATATCTACACGTTGGCCTGGCGAAGAGCTGGATCCTCCAGTACTCGCTTTCACGGGCTGACAATGCGGCTGCCGCGGGCAACATCACGCACATCGACGCGCCCTGGCCGTATAACATCGTACGGCCCAACATCCCGCCCGGCGCAATCGATGCCGATGCCCTTATGATTCACGGGTTTGTGAATCAGGCCGGCCGCTTCGAGGCGCTGTCTGTCCTGTTTCCGCCCCAGTTCGCACAGGGGCAGTTTGTGTTGGATGCGCTCGCCCAGTGGCAGTTCCGGCCAGCGGCGCAAAATGGGCAAAATGTCCGGGTGGAAGTGTTGCTGATTATCCCCGAGGAACCGCAATAAGGCCCGCATCCCGGCGAGTCCAATGGACGGACAGGCCGGGACGTAGGTAGTGTTGTTCAGGGCTATGTAGTGCCGTTGGGAACCAACCGCGGAGTGGTTAGATTCCGCGAGATAGCCTGGAATATCTGTGTCAACTGCGTAAAATTCTGTTGATTGGGCGAGATGCAGCCATTACCTTTGTCGGAGAAGAAATATCCCGGAGAGGAGGCCATGTCCCCCAACGCTGTGCAAGCCTGGACGCCCTTGTAGGCGCTGTAGTTCGCATCCGTTGAACATGTCCCCGACGTTGCCGCGCCGTAACCCACCGTGTAGACCCTGGTTCCGGCAGAAGTCGCCGCTTGGGCCGCTAGGATCGCCTGACCGCACTGGCCCAGCGCGGATGGGTAGGTATACGAGTTCTTGTTGCTTCCGCTGCCGGTTCCGTTCAGGGTGCCCGTTTGCGCCTTCATCTCGCCGGAACTCGCACTCGCGGACATATCGCCGTCGCCGAGGATAATCAGGGCATTCTGCGAACCCGGATTTGCGACCTGCTGGGCAATCAGAGCCGCTTGCGCCGCATAGATGGCCTGCGCATAGTAGGTTCCCTCGCCGCCTTTGCCCTGAATGCCGTTACAACCGGTCTTTCCACCGGCCGCAATCACGATTTGCGAGGCGGCGTTCAAGGTAGTCGATGCATCGGTGGACTTGTAATCTTGCGCAAACCTAGCAATGGTATTGCCGGTGGTGCCTAACGGTGTCGGCGCTACCTGGTAGGTGTAGGTCACAGGCGGGTTCAAAAGCCCATTCGATACCGTCCCGGTCGTCACGTTTTGAAACGTATACGGCTCAATCGTAGGGACGGTGGTGGGGCATGTGTAATAGTCCTTGGCCTGCGAGGTTAACACAGAAGGAAAGACAAACAGGCTGACACTATCGACAGGCGTGCCGCCTGAGGTGCAGGTTGCGCCCGCCGCGCAGGGGTACATAAGCTTCAGCAGGGTCTGGACGCCCAGCAACGCGCAGGTTTCCCGCGTGCCCGAGCATTGCAGGCCTTTATCTGAACTGGTCATCGAGCTCGTTGCGTCGATGACGATGGCGATATTCCACGGAGTATTTTGCCCGCCGGCCATGGCCGCGGTCGCGGTAGCCCCAATGTTGAACGCGGGGACATGGAACATTCCGCCGAACCACAATGGAACCTTCGCTGTCTGCGTGACCTTGATAACGTTGAAACTCCCGGTTTGGGTGCCGGTCGAAGTGGCGCACCCCAGCCCCATATTTGAAATCAGGGTCGCGAGGCACTGGTAAGTCGGGGTAATCACAACATTTGTCAGGTTCGGAGTGGCGCTTTTCTGGCCCGTCTGCGCGCTATAGGCTATTACCTGGGCAGTTGCGGCGGTGGTGTCGGGCATGGCTGTGGCTCCTGCCAGTGCGGCCACGTTCGTTGATATTTGCAGCTGCTGGCGGGCAACATAGGCATGACCAAGGTCAACCGTTATCCCGCCAATCCCTATGAACGCAATCATGCTTACCGCCAACATAGGCACGGACTGTCCACACGTATCCTTCAATAGTCTGCGGGAAAAAGATACTATGTGCATCTTCATCGGACAACTCTCCCTTCAATAGACAGTTACAGGTTGGGTTACAGAAAGGTTTCCCGTCATGTGTTGCAAATATACAGGAAGCCAGGAGTAGGTGTAGCTGACTGTCAGCGAGGCGGGCGTGCCGGGTGAGTCAGCCGACAGCACCCCGAAAGCCGCGGTGCATGAAAACCCCGCACCCGTCGTTGGGCCGTACGTAACATTCGTGTAGCTCGAGTTCTGAATCGTTACCGTATAGGTCAGCTTCGACGCAGTGAAGCTCGGCAACGCGTAAGTAACCGCGGTTTGGATCGAACTACACGGGTTGGGATCAACATTTCGGGCGGGTGCTAACTGCAGAAGTGCGGCGTTTGCAGTGGCGACGTTGAGCTGTTCATAGCTGATCATGGCCATGCTGATCGAGAACATGAATGTCAGGATCATCAGCAGCATCGGCAGCACCAAGGCAAACTCAACCATGGATTGCCCCTCAACGTCAGAGCATAGTAAAGCGCGAAACCTGCCGCCAATAGACCGGGCTTTCACGCTTGCTCCGCAGGCCGCCTGAGTACGGCAAAAACCGTGCAGGAGCGACCTGGCCTGCCCGCGCAGATTGCTCAACCTTATCATTGTTTCCCTCCTCCCATTGTCAATCAAAAAAGCCCGGTAAGACGACATATTTTACTCCAAGGTACCGGGATGCTCTCAGGGTGCATCCCCGGCGGCGCCTAGCCACTGCCCTTTCGCAGCCGCTCCAGAAATTGCAGGAGCTCCCTCTGGTTGGCTCCGTTCACCAGCGGATTCAGCCCATTGCGCGCTGCCGGGGCATCTTGCAGGATGAATTGAAGACCAACACCATCGTTGCCCCAGCGGACGGCCCTGGAGTGCACGGCAATGGCATGTTCAAAGTTATCCTCCCCGTCACCAGCCGGTTGCAGCGTCATCAGGATCAAGGTGCCAGGGTACCAACGCTCCTCCGTAATTAAGTACAATCCTGTCGAGCTAATGTCCTTGATACTATGCGCCTTGGGAGCGGCGCCCGTCCAGTAATAGGCCGCCAGACCGGGCAGTGACTCCCGTGGGGCACTTCTCTTGTCCGGAGCTGTTCTTGGATCCGGGGACCACCAGCGCTTCAACCAATTCGTCGGCGGCTTGACGTACTTCATCCCCGGCTGGATAAGGCCCATCTCATACGGCTGTCCGGTCTCGGGGCGTTTCTCCTGAGAACGCTGCTCCGTGGAGCGATCTTTCAATTCCACCACGCCGGGGCCACCGCTCCATAGCGGCTTCGCCCGCAAGAGCACGGCGCTCTGCACTCCGCCGGCAACTCCGCTTGCGCTGGTAATCCGCTCCAGGCGGCCCTGCATCTCCTCTGCCACGCAGAGTACCAGCTGATCACCCGATTGAGTCTGCGACGAATAGATCGAATGGGTTGGCAGCGCCAGGATGCTGGACGGACGCGGGCTCGAACGTGAGACACGGAATGTGGGAAATGACTCAATAACCTCAATGACCCGGCAATCCTCGTCCAGGTAAATCAGATCCAGAAGGGTGTGCATATCCGTATCCGGAATTCCTCGAGACGGCGTCATCCAAAGGCCTTCACCAGACTTAAGCGCCAGCTTTTGAAGCAGACTCTTGAGTTCCGCGCACGGAAGATCGGCGGCCGAGACCTCCAAGCCAAGAAAGCATTCGCGAGTCTGGTTGTATGCGCAAAGCCTTCGTGATTCCATCGAACCTCTGGCCCTCAGCAAGGACCCGGAAACCGCGTACTATCTCAGAGAACCTATCGTTTGCTCAGCCTCTTGCATCAGAACCGCTCGTGCAAGTCCTTATCTGCGCAATCGCCTGATCAGGCGCAAACCCTGTTTCGTCAGGCGCGGAGGAAATAAATGCATCTGCCGCGCAGAGACACACCTACCCGCACCCGTTGCAGGGGTGGAGAACGGAGACACTCATCGCCGAAAGGCAATGCCCCCGCCAGCGGAATAATCGAGTTGGCCAGCTAAACCCGCGCGGCTTTACCGCGCCGCTGGCCTACCTGCGAAATCCGTGCTAGTTGTTCTTTCCGCGGCGGCGCAGAACCAGAATAATGATTGCGACGACAACCAACACACCGGCGACTACGCGGATAATCGTGCTACTGTCCATGGCAACTCCTCTTTCTTTCAGCAAAATGCTGGTTGCGCTCCCCGGTTTGAGCAAACACGAGCGACACCGGGCGCCAATATGGCGAAATTACCCGCCCGAAAAATTGCGGACCGGCCAGCAAAACGCGCCTTCACGACGCCGCCGGTACAAAAAGCTGCGCTACTTGACTTGCGTGCGGCGACGCTGGATCAAAACGATCAACACGACAACAACCAGCACACCGGCAACAATCTGAATGATTGTGGTACTTTCCATATCCAATCCTCCTTCCCTCAATGATTGAGCCCCGCAAATGATTTCATGATGGAAATAAACGCCGGCCCCATAGTGACCACAAAAAGCGAGGGAAAAATAAACAGCACAAGCGGAAAGATCAGCTTGATTGTGGTCTTTGCCGCCGCCTCCTCCACTGCCTGCACGCGCTGGGTTCTGAGTGTATCGCTGTGTACGCGCAACGTCTTGCCGATGCTGGTTCCAAACTGATCCGCCTGAACCAGCATGTTTACAAGATTGCGCACACAGTCGACGCCGGTGCGTTCCGACATGTGTTTCCAGGCATCACCGCGAGGGCGTCCAGCTCGTTGCTCCAGCACGACAATACCCAATTCATCGCACAGTTCCGGCTGTGCTGCTTTCAATTCCACCGCGGTGCGCGCCGTCGCCTGGTCCAGGCTTAGTCCAGCCTCGATGCAGATCACCAGAAGATCCAGCACATCCGGAAGGCCGCGCCGAATTTTGCCCTGGCGGCTTTTAATCCTTCTTCCCAGCCAGAAATCCGGCGCCAGAAAACCTATGCCAAGGGCTACGATGTACATAAATAGGCCGCCATAGGCCCCAAGACCGGAGCCAAAGACCAGGATGCAAAGCAGGAGAGGAACCAAGACCTTTGAGCCATAGAAGATTTTGTCCACTGACTCCTCGCGGAATCCGGCACGCTGGAGCCGCTGCAGAACTACGGAGACCTCGGCCTGGCTTCTTGGCAGGACATTCTCGAAGTGCCCTACCACGTCGCCGATCGAATGGCCCGTCTGCTGGATGGCATTCAAAAGGGATTTCTGCTTCTGCTCGGGATGCGGGTTGATCGCATCGGAGATTCGATGAAGCATTTCTTCGCGATAAAACAGAAGCAGTCCTCCGCTAACGATCAGCAGAAAAACGACACAAAATGTAAAAATCGCGAAAAATCCCATAGATTCCTTCAAACGTCCATGTTGACAATTTTGTGAATGATAATGCCGCCAACAACAATCATGCCCGAAGCTGCCCAAAGCATCTTTATGCCTGTTGGATCCTTCCACAAGATGCTTATCATCTCAGGGTTAATGAAATACAGCAATATTCCCAGCGCCACCGGTAATAAAGTGAGCACCCAACCTGTCATACGGCCTTGAGCCGTATGTACACCAACCTGCCGTTTCAGGCGAAACCGCTCCCGGATGACATGAGAGGTCTTGTCGAGAACCTCGGCAAGATTTCCCCCACTTTCCTTCTGGATCATAATCGCTGTTGAGAAGATGCGGAGGTCTTGGAGGGGAACGCGTTTGATCAGGTTTTCCAATGCCGTCTTCAGCTCCAAACCATAATTCTGCTCCTCGAAACAAGTCTTGAATTCGCAGCCCACAGGATCGGCACATTCACGAGCCACGGAGCCAATTGCGGCAACGAGACCGTGTCCGGCGCGCAAAGCGCTCACCATCAGATCCAGCCCTTCCGGCAAACCCTGCTGAAACGTGTCAAGACGCTTGGTGCGCTTATGGAGCACATAAGCAAGAGGCGCGGCGCCCAGCAGCAATCCAACCGGCAAGGCTATGAGGATGGAATCGAAGCGCAAGTAAGTCAAATAGGCCGGGAGCGCAAAGCAGAACATGCTACCAGCCACCAACGTTCCGGCGTTCCACTTGAGATCGGCCTGGTAAAGCAGGGTATGGAGGAGCGGCGCCAGTTCAAACTCATGCAACTTGCGATTAAGCCAGGGAATGGAACTGATCATGTCGCTCTTGAGAAGATTGACGTCCTTATTGCGCTCTTTATCATCGTCGTCCGTAGCCAGAGCCGAGTCGAGCGTGGCGTAGACCTGGTTGGCGCGCTGAGAGGCCCCGCCTCCGAGGGCGTATATCAGGAGAGCAACGACTGCAAACGCGCCCACGAAAATTACAATAACGATCAATCCCATATCTGTGCCCTCCCTTCCTCTTAATTAACCTGCGTTTCGCGCTCGAACAGGGCCGGCGGCAAAACAATACCCGAGAT
>CABEBX010000208.1_pt1 | contig 34546 bp, 25 predicted proteins | sample 3132671 | NCBI WGS metagenome assembly CABEBX01 (sample SAMEA5534346, study PRJEB31848) | metagenome | biome: tundra; feature: field; material: soil | place: USA | collected 2013-05 | depth 0.45 m
GCGTTAGGGCCTGGGCTGTGCGCAACTGGTTGAGGGTTTGCGCGCGAAAGAACATTCGCACGCTGTATTGATTCGACTTGAGATTCTGCCACAGTTCGAAGACAAGTTGCGAGTCCGGCGGAGTGTCGTCGGCAATGCCGTCCGCCTCCCAGTGCAGATTGAGTATGCCGCCCAGGTTGCAGAGATTGCCGTCATGGCCGCTGATGTAAACCAGGCGCGCGCCCACGGGACCGAGGGCTCCTTGAACCGCATGGGCGTGCTGCGTTTGCGCGGCTTGTTGCAGAGTGTCCAGAATGTGCGCCATCAGGTTGGAGCCGCGGACGTGGGCCGCTAAGGGCGTGCGCGTTATGTAATTGAACCCCTTTGTATGCAGAGGTATGAGACGGCGCAGAGTGGTTTCGTCTACCCGGCCCCAGCCAACCTCCTGCATCGGTTTGCCGTCGGCATATTCAAGCAGAAAATCTTCTACCAGCGTTGCCGCCGTGGCCACCGGCCGTGGATCAGAGAGGATGGGCTGCGCGGCAGGATGCGCGGCGTCCGGCGCAAGGATAAAAGCTAACTCTTTCAGCTCGGGGTTGCCTGCAATCGAAAAAAAGGCTGCCGGATCGTTGCCTAAAGTGGCTTGCTGGTCAGCCGCAACAGCTTGCGCGGTTGGCGGCGGAAAGGTGTCGGGGACAGGCAGGAAAAGCGGATCCTTCTCGTGCCGCTTGGCGGCAATGGTGTGCACGGGCAGAGGATTGCAGCCCGGCTCCAGCCCCGCGATGGTGCTGCGCGAGCTGAAGATATTGCGTTCGTCTGTATCGGAGTAGAAATAGATGTCGTTGCTGCCGGGGCAGCCGGTTGCGGGCAACAGGCCCTTGCGGGCGAAGTCCTGGCGCATATAAGCGCCCATCTGCTGGATCGCAGCGCCGCCGTGTGGTGTCAGAAATCCCAGCGGCACCTCCCACGCGGGCCAGGGGGCGGAAGATTGAAGGCCAAGAACCGAAGCGGCAACCAAAGGTGGACGGATGCCGTGGCGAGATAAGACCAGCGTGAAGCGCAACTTGTCTTCACTCTGGTTTTTGGATGCATGGGTTTGTACCGGGGCTACTATAACTGCAATCAGAAATGTGGCAAAGATCAGCTTTCGCATATTGATTTATTGTAACGGGGACCCATGGCACGAAAACGCCCCCCACCTTGCGGCAGGGGACGTTTGTTGGGCTGGCGGCAACTGCTTAGGCGCTGAACAGCAGCACGCCGGCGGATTTTTCTTCGGCTACGGACTCGTCGGCGCTGACCGGGCGACGGAAGAGCTGGTCGGCATCGATGTAGACCTCGAGGAAGGCGGGGCGCTCGGTGATTTGGCCGGCGATCATGGCTTCGCTCAAGGGATCCTCGACGTAGCGTTGCAGGGCGCGGCGCAGGGGGCGCGCGCCATATTTGCGATCCGTGAGGGTCTTGTCGAGGATCCACTTCTTGGCCTCCTCGGTGACGCTGATGGTGATGGACTTCTGTGCCAGATTGGTGTTGAGCTGTTGAACCATCAGCTCGACAATCTGGATGAGGTCGGCATCGTTGAGCGACTGGAAAATGATAGTTTCGTCGAGGCGGTTAAGGAACTCGGGGTTGAAGGACTTCTTCACCTCGGCAAGCACCTCTTTTTCGACTTTCTCGTTGATATTGTCTTCGCCATCACTCTGGAAGCCGATGCTATTCTTCTCCTTCACTAGGTACTTTGCGCCAATGTTGGAGGTCATGATGACGATGACGTTCTTGAAATCGACGGTGTTGCCCAGGCCGTCGGTCAACTGGCCGTCCTCGAAGACCTGAAGCAAAATGTTGAAGACATCGGGGTGGGCCTTCTCGATTTCGTCGAGCAGGACGACGGAATACGGCGAACGCTTGACGCGCTCGGTGAGCTGGCCGCCCTCCTCGTAGCCGACGTAGCCCGGAGGCGAGCCGATCAGCTTGGAGACAGAGTGCTTCTCCATGAACTCCGACATATCGAAGCGGATGAGTGCCTTGTCGGAGCCGAATAAAAAGTGGGCGAGGGTGCGGGCCATCTCGGTTTTGCCGACGCCGGTGGGGCCGAGGAAGAGGAAGCTGCCGATGGGCCGGTTGGGGGACTTGAGTCCGGCGCGTGAGCGGCGAATGGCGCGGGCCAAGGCCGAAATGGCTTTCTCCTGGCTAATAATCCGCTTGTGCAGCTCTTCCTCGACGCGCAACAGCTTTTGTGTCTCTTCTTCCTTGATGCTGGTGATGGGCACGCCGGTCCAGCGGCTGACGACGTCTTCAATGTCCTCGCGAGCCACGATGCTGCTGGCGGTGTCGTCGAGGTGGTACTTGTCGCGCAGGGCGCGCAGGGTTTCGCGTTCCTTGCGCTCCTCGTCAGAGTAGAAGCGGGCCTTTTCAAATTCGTGATTGGCGATGGCCGAATCCATCCTGTGCACAATGAACTTGATGCGCTTCTGGACCTCGGTGATCTCCTCGGGGAGCGAGGTCTGGCGGAGCTTGACGCGGGCGCCGGCTTCGTCGATGAGGTCGATGGCCTTGTCGGGCAGAAAGCGGTCGGGGATGTAGCGACTGGCGTGGGAGACGGCAAACTCGACGGCGGCGTCGGTGTAGCTGACGGCGTGGAATTTTTCGTAGCGGTCCTTGATGCCGTGGATAATCTTGATGGCCTCGACCTCGTTGGGCGGGGGCACCTTGACGGCCTGGAAGCGGCGCTCGAGGGAGCGGTCTTTCTCGATGGACTTGCGGAACTCGGCTGGCGTGGTGGCGCCGATGCACTGGATTTCACCGCGGGAGAGGGCGGGCTTGAGGATGTTGGCCGCGTCCAGCGAGCCCTCGGCGGAGCCCGCACCGACCAGGGTGTGCAGCTCGTCAATGAAGATGATGGAGTTCTGATTTTCCATCAGCTCTTTCATGATGTTCTTGAGGCGCTCCTCGAACTGGCCGCGATACTTGGTGCCGGCAACGATGAGCGAAAGGTCGAGGCCGAGAATGCGCTTGTCGGCGAGGAAGCTGGGCACGACGCCGTCCGCGATGCGCTGGGCGAGGCCTTCAACGATGGCCGTCTTGCCAACGCCGGGCTCGCCGATGAGGACGGGATTATTTTTTGTGCGGCGGCAGAGGATCTGGACGACGCGCTCCAGTTCGGCGTCGCGGCCCACGAGGGGATCCAGCTGGCCTTCCATGGCCGCCTGGGTGAGGTCGCGGCTGAACTCGCTGAGCAGGCTGGTATCGCGCTGGCGCTGCTGCGGCTGGGTTTTTTCCTGGGTGACGCGGCCCAACTCTTCGCGAATCTGCACCAGCTTCAGGCCGCGCTCCTGCAGGATTTCCGCTGCGAAGCACTTTTCTTCACGCAGCAGGCCGAGGAGTAAATGTTCGGTGCCGATGTGCTTGTGGCCCAGGCGCTCGGCTTCCTCGGCAGCATAGGCCAGCACCCGCTTGCACTCGTTGGAGAGCGGCAGGTCCACGGAGGTCGAGACTTTTTCGCGGATGGTGGTGTGTGCCTCAATCTGCTTGCGAATTGACTCCACCGAGGCGTGCGAGCGCAGGAAGCGGTTGGTCAACGCCTTGTCTTCGCGCAGCAGGCCGAGCAGCAGGTGCTCGGTCTCGATATAGGGCGAGCCGAACTGGCTGGCCTCATACCGCGCAAAAAAGATGACGCGCCGTGCCTTCTCCGTATAGCGTTCGAACATCATGGCCTCCCGTATTCAAGCTTGTTTTAATTAGTTCAAACTTGCTGCCTTCTGATTAGACTCAGTTTCCGCCCGAAACGGCGCATTTTTCGCTTATTTTTTTGCGGCGCGCGCGCCCGTTTGAAGAGTATACGCCGCTGGCGCGGACAACTGTCCACGGGAAAGTTTTCCCGCCTCCAGGCGCAGGACACACGTGGCGCGCGCGGCCAGATCCATGTTGTGCGTCACCACGATCGAGGTGAGGCCGTGACTCTTGTGCAACCGCTCGATCAGATCAAAGACGCGGTTGGCGGTGTTCTCGTCCAGGTCGCCGGTGGGCTCGTCGGCCAAGAGCAGGCGAGGATTGTTGACCAGCGCGCGGGCCAGTGCCACGCGTTGCTGCTCGCCGCCAGAGAGCTCGCCGGGCCGATGGCTGCCTCGATCCGCGAGGTCAACTTCCCGGAGCCAGTTGGCCGCTGTGTTCAGCGCCTCCCGCTTGCTGACGCCGCGGGCAAACAGCGGCATGGCCACGTTTTCCAGAGCGGTGAACTCCGGCAGCAGGTAATGGAACTGCCAGACATAGCCGATCTCGCGGTTGCGAAAGGCCGCTGCCTCCTGCGGCGAAAGCTGGGCCACGTTGACCGAGGCGCAGAGGACGGTTCCCGCGGTGGGCGCATCCAGAGCGCCCAGAATATGCAGAAGCGTGCTCTTTCCCGCGCCGGATTGGCCGACAATGGCCACCATCTCGCCGGGCTTGACATCGAGGCTGAGGCCCTGGAAGAGGGTGAGCGAGCCGCGCGCAGTGGTGTAGGTTTTTTCGAGATTCCTGACCTGAATGATGGGGGCGTGGCCGGCTTTTGCACGCGGCTTCGTCTCCCGCGCAGTGAGGGCGTCTTGGCTGGCGACCATTGGGGAGGTTTGGGTCATCCGTTGGTCTTATTTTACTGTGCCGGGGGTGGATTCCGCGCCGGTTGGGTTCCGTTGGTAATGCTGCACTTCGCTGAGGGTGACAGTGCACGGGATAAATCCGCTCTCAGTACTTCACCTTGTTCGGCGAGGCGATCCAGACGGCGAAGCTCGACCAGGCTTCATCGCCCAGCAGTTGCGTGGCGGGGAGCTTGCGCGCGGACGGGTCTTTGCGCAGTTCATCGTAGAGAAAGGCGTCGTCAAAGCCGGCGCGGGCGGCGTCGGCGGCGCTAGCGCCGTAGTAGAGGTCGTCGATGCGCGCCCAGTAAGCGGCGGCCAGGCACATGGGGCAGGGTTCGCAACTGGTGTAGAGTTGGCAACCGGCTAGCGAGAAGGTTCCCAGAGCCTTGCAGGCCGCGCGGATGGCGTTCACTTCTCCATGGGCCGTGGGGTCGTGCGAATCAGTTACCGTGTTGACGCCTTCGCCCACAATGCGGCCGTCGCGCACGATGACGGCGCCGAACGGACCGCCCGCGCCGTGGAGCACATTCTGGGTGGCCAGCGCGATGGCGCGGCGCAAAAACTCGGGATTTGCCGGTGACGGCATTGCTCGCTTGCTCCAGGGTTCGTTGGAAGGCCAGTAAAAATATAGCACAGGCGATGGCGAGGGACTAGGGACTAAGGGACTGAGGCACCTCGGGAATAGAATTTCAGCATGGCTGCTGCCCGCTCTTCGCTTGAAACTTTGAATGCCCGCATCATTGCCTGCAAGCGCTGTCCGCGACTGCGTAAATACTGTGCCGAGGTGGCGCGGGTCCGCAAGCGCGCTTATTTGGAGTGCGAGTATTGGGGAAAGCCCGTGCCTTCTTTCGGCGATCCGAAAGCGCGGGTGATGGCGCTGGGGCTGGCACCGGGCGCGCACGGGTCAAATCGCACCGGGCGAATCTTCACCGGCGACGGGTCGGGATATTTTTTCTATCCCGTGCTGCATGAGGCCGGATTTGCCTCGCAGCCCATGGCCGTGAGCCGCGACGATAGCATGAAGCTCACCGATATGTGGATCAGCGCCGTGGTGCGCTGCGCTCCGCCGGCCAACAAGCCCGCGCCGGATGAACTGCGCAATTGCGCGCCTTTTCTCGACGAGGAAATCGGCCTGCTCAAAAATCTGCGCGTGGTAGTGTGCCTGGGCAAGATCGCCTTCGACGGGTTTCTGGCACACGCGCGGCGGAGCGGGCAGATCACTTCGCGAGCCGGAATGAACTTCGCGCACGGCGCGGAGTTTACTTTGCCGAATGGATTGACGGTGATTGCCAGTTATCATCCCTCGCAGCAAAACACCAACACCGGCAAGCTGACGAGGCCCATGCTGCTGAAAATTTTCAAACGGGCAAGGGAACTGGCGGGGCGGGGCTGAGATGCGCTGGGCGTAGACTTGGAGACGTTATGGACAAGATCAAGAACCAAATTCTGAAGGAATTGCTTCCGGCGGAGAAGGAAGTTGCGCCGCAGGCGGCACCTGCGCAGGCTAAAGGACAGAAGTCGGCGTTGCAATTGGACCACTGGACTTCAGCCGTTTTATTGGAGCGGGCGGCGTACCTGCACAAGCTGGCCAGGCAGGGCAACGGCTCGGCAGGCGAGATGCTGAAGGAGTATCCGCGACATTGCCCGATGCTCTCGTTTCGCAGCCGCGACGGCGAGGCAGAGATCCATGAAAACTTTGCCGATGTCTTCTACGTGCTGGATGGGCGCGCCACGCTGGTGACCGGCGGCACGGTGGCGGCCGCACGATTGACGAAGCCGGGAGAGACGCGCGGGACCTCGATTAAGGGTGGAGTGCGGCAGGAGCTGCGGGCGGGCGATATGGCGCACGTGCCGGCGGGCTTGCCCCATCAGATGCTGGTGGCCGGCGAGCAGACGGTCACCTGCCTGGTGATGAAGGTGCAGGAGAATCCGTAAAGGCTGCGGTTGCTAACTTTTCTTGATCCGCAGACACAAAAACATCATTCACCAGTGCAGGCAATAGGGGCGTGACTACATCTGAATAATAGATGCCCCAAATCTTCCTTCGCGACCTAAAGTACCCGAAGATTCGGGATTAGCACACCGCGAAGGGATGAGTTACAGGCCGCCAACCAGCGTTCTGACCGCATAAAGAGAATGTTGCGTCAGGATGTAGAGTGTGCGGCGATCCGCTCCGCCGAAGATAAGATCAAGCGGACGTTCCGGCACATCGATTTTCTCCACCAGTTTTCCCTCCGGGTTGTAAACCAGGAGCTGGCCGGCGGCCAGATAGACGTTGCCGCGCTGGTCCTGCGCAAGGCTCTCTCCGCCCTCTTCCACAAAGAGTTGAAGGTCACTGATGTTTCCATCAACGGCCACCTTTCCCTTGTAAGTTCTCTCCTCCGCTTCCTCGGTCACGTAGAACGGATGGCCTATAACTGCTTTTTGCAGGCCGAACCCTCGAATAACATCGGCCATCTTAACTCCCCACGGCATATACCCTTTCAATAAGTCATCTCCGGCCGAAATGAATGCGCTGCCGTCGGGAGAGAGATACTGCCAAGGCCGCTTCCGCGAGAAATCCTTGATATTGAAAACGCCCGAGGGGAAGAATTCGGTCACGCCAGGGCGATCCTGCGCCTGCTGCGGCTCCAGAAGGGCGATCTGTTCGCCGGGCGCATCCGGCCGGAAGGCGTAGACCTTTCCGATGCCGCTGCGTGAAACCACCATCAAGTTGCCGGCCATGTCAAAGGCCAGGTTTTCCGGCTCCAGCGGGCTGTTGCGCACTAACACGGCTTCTTGGTTCTTTGCCGACCACCTATAGATCCGCTGCCAGTGCTTGTCGACAAAGTACAATGTTCCGCTTGCATCCACTGCGGCGCCGGAGATATTGAAGAATCCCGTTGCCAGCCGCTTGACTCGCGCCTTTGGCTCGAGCAGCGTCGAGGCCGCGAGAGGCTTGGAAGCAACCAGCTTCCCCGGCACGTCCAGCGAGGCAAACTCATGCGCCCGCGCCTCGGCATGATGGGTGGAATCAATTACTGAGTTATCGAATGAGACCTTGCTGTTGCTATCCACATGCACGTTGCGGAAGCGAATCCCGCTCGACTCGGAGACGCGAATGGCGGAAGCAGCCGGCTGATAACTGCTGATGACCCGGTAGCCGTGATAGTTGGCAATGGTGATGTTATGCGACCGTGTGATCTCCAGCGGCAGTGTTTCTGGACTTTCGACGCGCTCTTCCTCGGTTTGCAGGGCGTCCAGTTCCCAGTTCTCCACCCGGTCCAGGCGAATCTCGTTGCGCACGTGATGCTCGCTGGATAACTCGTAGACATGGCCCGGCGTCCTGGTGTTGGAGATGAAGAGTCCGGCTTGCGCAAAGGTGTCCGGCGTCCAGATGTTCGCGAATGTGCCACCTCCGCCGTCGGCGACCCACAGGCTGGGATGCTGCACATCCCAGCGATACTTTGGATTCGGATCGGCGGTGTGGGAGGTGTTATAGGGATTCATCCGCGAGCCATCGGCGGCGTTCGTTCCGTGTCCGCCCAGAAAGCGCACATCGTCCATCAGCGAATCGGCTCCGGCCATCCACAGAGCGCCCACGGCGCGGTTGTTGATGCCGCCGGTAAACAGTCCGATGCCGGTGACGATGTTATGCCCTCCCTGGGGAGCTTCCAGCAGCGCGCGCGGCGAGCCAACTCCCTGGAAGGCCGCCGTTCCATCGGCCAGGTCGAACTGCGTCCTGCTGGGGTGCAAGCCGATCAGCACGGTGTCGGGGCGAAGGAGAATCGTGTCTGTGACAAGATAGCGCCCCATGGGAATGTAGAGCACTCGATGCTCGGCGATGGCCTTCTGAATCGCGGCCGTATCGTCGGTTACGCCGTCGCCTTTGACTCCCAGGGTTTGCAGATTAATCCATGTATCGGCGGGCGGCAAGGCGGCGATGACGTTGGCAGCCGGGGGCGGCAACTCATTGACCGCATGTGCATCGAAGCTGGTCCGTATCTGGCCCGCATCGCCAGCGCCGTTCATCGTGAGTCCATGCGAGAAGGACTTTACTTCATAACTCTCGCCCGGTCCGGCAATCTTTTTTCCGCTCTCGCGCAGCAGGGCAAAGGTCTTCACCTGCCGGCAAGCAATATCTTCCAGGTTGATCTCCGTGCGCGGATTATTTTCATTGCCGAAGGTGATCGCCGGTCCGCTGATGTTCTCAAATCGGGAGTTCTTGACCCATAGCTCTTCGGCATAGCGCGGTTCAATTACGATAGCTTGCGGAAGATTGCGAAAGGTGTCGTGAATCAGCGTCAGTCCCGCTTCATGCTCGAGAATCGCGGCTTCGCTCTGGCCCTCGAAGGTCGAGTCAAGGAGCGTGAACTGCCAGCCCGGTGAAGGCTTTTCGGTGATGATGCCGTAGCGGCCGCCATAGAAGCGCAGGTCTTCGGCCTCGTTGCCGATGTCCTTGAGCGCGGCAAGTCCCGAGCCGATATGGAAGTCCATGTGCGCCAGATAGCAATGCTGCGCAACGTGGAAGCGGATGGCAACGGCGGCGGGATTTTCCTGGCCGATCTCGATGTCCACATTGCTCATGGCGGAATAGAATGTGCCGGGATTGGCATCGGGAACGGCGTCATTCAGCGGAACTGTCCCCTCGATTGGCGCGGGAACCTTGCCGGTAGCCCGGTCGATTCTTCGTTTGCTGTCCGCCCGTCCGCCGGCGAAGAGGAACATATACCCCAGGCCCTCTTGATAGCCGGGCGTGTTGTTGGCCAGCACAAAGACCGGCCGCGTGGCGCCATAGCCGATGACGCGCACGGCCGGCCACACATAGATGGTTCGCGTAATGCGATAGCGCCCCTCGGGCACAAAGAGAATGCCTTCGCCTCGCGCGGCCGCCTGGTCGATGGCCGATTGAATCGCCGCGCTGTCGTCGGCGACGCCATCGCCATGAACAGGAAAACTATCCTTGGTGAGATAGACGGCCTTCGCGTCGTCAAGCCGCGCGGGGTAATAGGACGCTCCCCAGAGAGGAAACGCGGAACAAAGCAGAACAAATCCGAGCAGCGCAGTCTTTTTCATGGCTTTCCCATCAGAAGCGCAAAAGACAAAACCCTCAGACTGGCGCACCAGGATGAGGATTTTGCCTAACTGCAATTCCCAGGTTGAAGATCATCCCGCTTTTTCCAGCAGGCAGGGGGAGAGATCCTTGCGTTCGACCATGTCGCTGGTGATTTCCAGGTCGCGGACTCTTTTGTTGTTGGGCAGGTGGAACATCAGGTCGAGCATCAGTTCTTCGAGGATCATGCGCAAACCGCGCGCGCCAATTTTACGGGACAAAGCCTCGCGGGCGATGGCGGCAATGGCTTCCACGGTGAAGTGCAGGCGGACGTTTTCGAACTCAAACAATCTTTGATACTGCTTGAGGATGGCGTTGCGCGGCTTGGAGAGAATCTCGATCAGCGCGGCTTCGTCCAGCTCGTCGAGGATGCCCACGACGGGCAGGCGGCCGACAAATTCCGGAATCAGGCCGTACTTGATGAGGTCCTGCGGCTCGGTCTTGCGCAAGAGTTCAGTGTCGCGATGGGAACGGGTGGTGGCGGCATCGGCCTCGGCGTCGATGGACTTAAAGCCCATCGCCTTCTGGCCCACGCGGCGGCCTACAACGCGCTCCAGGCCGACGAAGGCTCCTCCGCAGATGAACAGGATGTTGGTGGTATCGACGGCGGTGAATTCCTGGTGGGGATGCTTGCGCCCGCCCTGCGGGGGCACGTTGGCCACGGTGCCTTCGAGAATCTTGAGCAGGGCCTGCTGCACGCCCTCGCCGCTGACGTCGCGGGTGATGGAGGGGTTCTCGTCCTTGCGGCCGATTTTATCGATCTCGTCGATGTAGATGATGCCCTGCTGGGCGCGGTTGACGTCGCCGTCGGCAGCCTGGAGGAGCTTGAGGATGATGTTCTCCACATCCTCGCCCACGTAACCGGCCTCGGTGAGGGTGGTGGCGTCCACGATGGCGAAGGGTACGTCGAGCATCTTTGCCAGGGTGTGGGCGAGCAGCGTTTTACCCGAGCCGGTGGGGCCGATGAGCAGGATGTTGGACTTGGTCAGCTCGACATCGCTGTTGTGCATCTTATTCATCTGGATGCGCTTGTAGTGGTTGTAAACCGCCACGGCGAGCTTCTTCTTGGTCTGGTCCTGGCCGATGACGTAGTCGTCGAGGAAGCTTTTTACCTCCTGCGGCTTGGGCAGGTGGCCGGCGACGTTGGCCGCAACGGGGGTTTCTCCGCCGCCGCTGCGGTCGTCCTCGAGGATCGAATTGCAGACGGCTACGCACTCATCGCAGATGTAGGCGCGGGGGTAGTCGCTGGGCGACGAGATCAGCTTGGCCACAGCATCCTGCGACTTGTGACAGAACGAACAGCGCAGCGCTTCTTCAGGTCCCGTGCGCATTTTCATCTACCTGCTCCCTTTGGACGAGTATAGCTGAGTTGCGTTGTCAACGGAGTCAACGGGCGGCTCCGCCAGCGAATCAGGTGCGCGGCCGGTCGATGATTTCATCGACGATGCCGTATTCCTTGGCCTGCTCCGCGTTCATGATGAAGTCCCGCTCGACGTCGCGCTCGATGCGGTCCAGGGGCTGGCCGGTATGTTTGGCGATGAGGTTGTTGGTAATCTCGCGGATGCGCAGAATCTCGCGGGCATGAATGTCGATGTCGGTGGCCTGGCCGCTCAATCCGCCCATGGACGGCTGATGGATGAGAATGCGCGAGTTGGGCAGGGCAAAGCGCTTGCCCTTGGTTCCGGCCAGCAGCAGAAACGCGCCCATGCTGGACGCCTGGCCGATGCAGATGGTCTCCACCTTGTTTTTGATGAACTGCATGGTGTCATAGATGGCCAGGCCCGCGGTGATGGAGCCGCCGGGGGAGTTGATGTACAGATGCACGTCCTTTTCCGGGTCTTCGCCGGAGAGGAAGAGCAACTGCGCCACGACGAGATTGGCAATATCGTCGTCGATGGGCGTGCCCAGAAAAATGATGTTGTCGCGCAGCAGACGGGAGTAAATGTCGTAGGCGCGCTCGCCCCGGCTCGTCTGCTCAACCACCATGGGAACCAATGCCATAGAGTCTCTTCCCGCTCTTTCTTTGTTTTGCCGCCCTACGCGGGCAGCCGTTCGTAAAGTGCAGACGCGGTTTTTTCGCGCCGCAGTTGCTCCTTGATTCTTTCCAGTCCGCCGTCCGCCTTCAAACGCGTTCGCAACGCATCCAGCGTCTCCCCGGACTGCACGGCGGCCAGTTGCAATTCGCGGTCCAGTTCTTCGTCGCTGATGCTGATGTTTTCATCAGCAGCAATGCGGTCCAGCAGGATGTTGGTCTTCACCTCGGCCACGGCGCCGTCGCGCTGGGCGGCGCGCAGGCGGGGAAAGTCCAGCTTGCGCATCTGCTCAGTATTCATGCCCTGGGCCGCCAGGGCGCGCAGGCCGCGCTCCAGGCGCGTGTCAATCTGCTGCTGCACCAGCGACTCGGGAACCGCAAATGGGTAGCGCTCGGCGAGCGCGGCGAGGAGCCGGTCTTTGGTTGCGCCTTCCACGCCGCTGCGTTTGCGGTGCCCCAAGTGCTCGCGGACGCTGCTTTCCAGTTCCGCCAGATTTTCGTAGTGGCCCAGCTCCTTGGCAAAATCGTCGTTCAGCTCCGGCACGGTGCGCTTCTTGATGGCCTTGACCTCGACTTCATAGGCCACGGTCTTGCCGGCCAGCTTGGGTTCGGCATAATCGGCCGGGTAAATGATCTCGGCCTTCAACTCCTGACCGGGTTTGGCGCCGCGCAGGGCAGTGGTAAAAGCCTCCACGGTATCCTTGCCGCCTACTTCGACCAGCGTGTCTTCACCGGCAACTACCGGGGTCCCCGCGGACAGGTCTTCGTCCGTGGGGTGGTCAACCGGGGCTGCCTCCGGCTCGTCCGCGATGAGGCCCTTGTAGGTGATCTGCGCCCAGTCGCCGTCTTTCAGAACCCTGTCTTCCTCCACCGGCTCGATGGTGGAGCGCGACTCGCGCAATTGCTCCAGTTCGTGCTGATACTCCTCTTCGGTGACATCCACCGGCGGCTTTTCCACGGTGACCGATTGATAGCCCTCGATGGAGAACTCCGGCACAAACTCAAAGATTGCTTTTACATGCAGCGGCTGGCCGTCCTCGACGGTCAGCTCCAGCACCCGCGGCTCACCGACCGGCCTGACGCCCAGGTCGAGGACCGCCTTGTTGAAGCGCTCGGGCAAAAGGCCGTCGATCACGTCTTTGCGGATTCCGTCGGCAAAGCGTCGCTTGACGACCGATTCCGGCACCTTACCGGCGCGAAAACCGGGAATCTTGGCATATTTTTTATAGTTGCCGATTACCTTTTGATAGGCCTTGGAGACCTCATCGGCGGGGATGTCGAGCACCAGTTCGCGGGTGCAGTCCGGGTTCAAAACCGGCCCATGCTGGTGATCGTGATCTTCGTGATCATGACCTTCGTGATCGTGGCTGTGTTCAAGGCCTTCTTGCGAAGCCTGGGCCTCGTCAGGTTGTGGATTGTTTTCGACTGTGTCGGTAGAGCTCAACGTTTTGCCTTCCATGCGCTATGCGCGCCGAACAAAATGCCAGATTGGGGGATAAACGGCCTGTTTTGGGCCGCAAAACAGCGTTCAAGGCCGCAAACAGCCGATAAATGAGCAGGTTGCAGCAGTGGGCGGCCGCTGAGGACACACCATCCCCGCGCGGACGAGGGAAATCCCTTCACTTATGGTATGAGGGTTTGCTGGCAGGGTCAAACCGGCTGGGCTGTTTTTGGCGCTGGGGGCACCGGGAAAGTCACTCCTCCACCGGAAAGGGCACTCCTGTTACTGCTCGGCAAGCTGGGGTTTGCGTACTTAAGGCAAAAACCGGGGATGGGCCGCGCCGCATTGGGCGAAGTGGGTGCGGGCCTCGGCCAGGCTGAGGGTTCCGTTCACTGTCAGCCGGACATCGGAGGCGTCGCCGTCCTCCTGGCCGTCATCCTCCCACCAGCAGACGGGGCACAAGGCCAGCGCCTCGGGCGCCTCCAGCGTCTTGTATCCGCAGCATGGACAACGAAAACTAGCCATCACAAATTCCCTCAAGAAGATTGGACGACAACAGGGGCTTGCGGGATTACATAAAGGCCTGATTCTGGCGGTTAGCCTCTCGCTTCCAACTGTTGATCAACTCGCTTGAGCTGTGCCACGCACTGAGATTTGTGGGCTGGGTCACACTTTTTAGCCCAGTGCGCGGGTGTACACTGCCTTTTCCGTTTGCAATACCAGAGCCATGCCCATAGAAGAGAACCTTAGTGTATTGAGCCAATCGCAGGGACCTGGCCGGCCTCTGCTGGAACTGACCATTGGCGGCCTGCTGGAGCGCACCGCCAGCCGCTATCCCGAACGCCTGGCCGTGGCTTCGTGTCACCAGCAAAAGCGGCTCACCTGGGCTGAACTGAGCGCCGAGGCCGATCGCGTGGCGCGCGGTCTCTGGTCGCTAGGCGTGCGCCGCGGTGACCGCGTGGGCCTGTGGTCCACCAACTGCATCGAGTGGATCATGATGCACATGGGCTGCGCGCGGGCCGGAGCGGCGCTGGTGAACGTGAACCCGGCCTACCGCTCGCACGAGCTGCAGTTCACGCTGCAACGCTCGCGCATGAAGGCCCTGTTTCTGTGGCACAAGGACAAGCGCGCCGATTACGAAGAGATTCTGGGCCGTGCGCGCCACGGGCTTAACCTTGAATTGGGACACACCATTTACTTTGATTCGCCGGAGTGGCCGGCGCTGCTGGACGCCGAGGGCCGATTGCCCGACCGCGTGGCCGTGGACGATGTGGCCAACATTCAGTACACCAGCGGGACTACTGGATTGCCCAAGGGCGTGATGCTGACGCATCACAACATCGTGAACAACGGGCAGTTTTTGGCGCAGGGATTTCACTATACCGAGCAGGACAGCATCGTAGTGCCGGTGCCGCTGTTTCACTGCTTTGGCTGCGTGATCGGAACGATGTCGGCGCTGAACACCGGCGCGGCGATTATTCTGCCCAGCTGGACTTTTGACCCGCGCGCCACGCTGCAGGCTGTGCATGACGAGCGGGCGACGTCGGTGTATGGGGTTCCCGCGATGTACGTGGCGGAACTGGCGCTGCCGGAGTTTGCGAGCTTCAACCTGACCAGCCTGCGCACGGGAATGATGAGCGGCGCGCCCTGCCCGGTGGAGCTGATGAAGCGCGTGCTCAATGAGATGCACTGCCGTGAGTTGGTGATTGCCTACGGCCAGACGGAGACCTCGCCGGTGGTGACCATGAGCGACGCCGACGACACCATCGAGATTCGCGTCAAGACGGTGGGCCGCGCCATGCCGCAGACCGGAATCCGCATCACTTCGATGGCGACCGGCAAAGCCGTGCCCATTGGCAAGCAGGGCGAGGTGTGCGTGTACGGTTACGCGCTGATGAAGGGTTACGACGGCGATCCGGTGGGCACTGCCAAAGTGATCAAGAAAGATGGCTGGCTGCATACCGGCGACCTGGGCGTGATGCACCCGGACGGTTGCATCCACCTGACTGGACGCTCCAAGGACGTGATTATTCGCGGCGGAGAAAATATCTATCCGCGCGAGGTGGAGGAGTTTCTCTACACGCACCCCAAGGTCGGCGAGGCGCAGGTAGTCGGCATTCCCAACGCAAGACTGGGCGAGATTGTGGCCGCATGGGTGCGTCTGAAGCCCGGCGCCGAAGCTACAGAAGAGGAGATCAAGGAATTCTGCAAAGGCCAGATCGCCTACTACAAGGTTCCCGAATACGTTCGCTTCGTCACCGAGTTTCCGGCGACGCTTAGCGGGAAGATACAAAAATACAAGATTCGTGAGTTCGAGATTGAGGCGAGGGGATTGCAGTCGTTGGCGGACGCGACGACGGCGTAGAGATTGCGAGTCCAGCGAAACTCCCAGGTCTCAAAAAACGAGACCTGGGAGTTTCGCAAATTGCGGACGCACTACTTGACGCGGGTAGCGGTAAACTCCTGCGCGGGGCGGTCGCCGGCCTGGCGGGTGAACTTGATGGTATCCCCAACGGCCTTGCCGGTGTAGAGCATCTTGAACTCATTGCCGTTGCGGTTCATCACCGTGGCAAAAGAGATGTTGTCGCCGTCGATTTTGCCGTCGGAAATGGCCATTTCTCCGCGCGGGGTGGTGACGGCGCCGGTCAGTTTTGCGCCATCGACTTTAAGGTCGAAGGTGAGGGTTTGCGTGCCTCGAGGCGATTCAACGGTGGCGGTCCACTTGCCGTTGAAGTCCGCGGCCAGAACGGCGACGGAACCGAATGCGAGGAAGAGAACAGCGAGCAGCGCTTTACGAAACATAGATTTCCTCCGGGAAAAGATTTTGGCGGAGGATCGAAATCCCCCGCCTGTGATGAGGACGCGGAGCGTGGGCGATAAGTCTCAATGGACGGCAGAGCGGCAGCGGCCTGGCTATTTTTCCCTCGGTACGCGCGGGGGCGCGACCACCGGCTTGTCGTAGCGTCCGCGGAAGGCGTTCCAGCGGACGATGGTGATCTCCTGAAGCATTTTGAAGCCGTCTTTGAGGTAGCTCATGCGGGAGCGCTCGTCGTGGGCCCAGGTGACCGGCACCTCGATGATCCAAAAATCGCGCTTGAGGGCGATGAACAAGATCTCCGGGTCGAAGCCCCAGCGCTCGATGGTCTGAAGCTGGAAGACGGTCTGGGCGGCCTGGCGGGTGAAAGCCTTGAAACCGCACTGGGTATCAGCGTAGGGCAGGCGCATGATGAAGCGGGTGACGGCGTTGAAGCAGCGGCCAAAGAATTGGCGATAGAGGGGCTGGCGCTGGGTCTGGCGGTCTTTCTCCAGCCAGCGGGAGCCGATGGCGATGTCCGCGCCATGCCGGATGGCGGCAAAGAGGCGTTCGGCCTCCTCGATGGGCGCCGAGAGGTCGGCGTCGGTGAACAGCACCACATTGCCCCGCGCCTGGAGCATCCCGGAGCGCACGCTATAGCCTTTGCCGCGGTTGCCGGGGTTTTCAAGCAGCCGGACCTCGGGCGCGGTTTGGACAAAGGCGCGCACCACGTCGGCGGTATTGTCAGTGGAGCCGTCGTTAACCACCAGGACCTCGGCATTCCAGCCGCGGGCGCGAATGAAGCCCACCACCGAGGTAAGCGCCGCCACGACGCGGGAGCTCTCGTTGTAAACCGGAATCACGAAGCTGTACTTTGGCCGGGCGCTGCTGCCGGTGTTGCGCTTGGAATCGTCTTTCACGTCTCCGCCCCCTCCCGGAAGCCTAGTTCCGCCCTCAATCGGGGGCGGGAAAGCTCAGGGAATGTTACAGGACATCATAAACGCCTTGGGGCGAAATTGGCTGTCTGCTTCACAGGAGCATGGTATTTCCGGCAAACTATTGAGGGGAAAAGGCTCAAATTCACAGTGGAGCCTTGTTTTTCACGCCAGAACAGGTAGAATCCGGTTATGCTGAGAGGGGAGGGTAGAAGACATGACAAAGGCAGACCTGGTGGAAAAGGTGACCGCGGCGGGCGAACTGACGCGGCGCGACGGCGAAGTCATCGTCGAGACCATCTTTGATGCGGTGATCGGTGCGCTCAAGAGCGGAGACAAGATTGAGATTCGCGGTTTCGGGTCCTTCCGCACCCGCCAGCGCAACTCCCGCATTGGGCGCAACCCCAAGACCGGGGAGCGCGTCGAGGTTCCGGCCAAGAAGGTTCCCTACTTCAAGCCTTCCAAGGAGCTGCGCGACCTGGTCAATCCCCAGGAAGCCAAAGCCTGATGAGCAGCGGCTGGCTCTCAAGCCGCTAGCTTGAGTTCCCTCTGCTGGAGCCAGTCCAGGAAGAAGATTCCCGCCAACAGCGGGAGCAGCCAGATTACGCGGCACTGATAGCGATCGTCGACGACCGACAGGACGCCGGTGACAGCTGCGTTGGCGACGACCGTGGCTACAACGACCAGGGTGAGGCCGGCAAGCCGGGGAGAGTGGCGGCGCCAAAGGAAGGGAATCAGCACGGCCATCGCTGCCAGCGATGCGACAACCGTCCACCACTGAATTTCGGAAAACAGGTCGAGAGGCAGAGCATCATGCGCCTGCCGGCTGCCAAGATAACTCGCTCTCGCTTTGGGCAGCACTTCATCGAACTGTTGCAGCATCCAGTCGTTCGCATTGAAGCCATAGGGACCGAAGTGCAGGAACTGGTCCCAGAAGTTGGCGGCCGAACGGGAAAGCTGCTGGAAGGGATACGCGCGCACCGTGGCCAAAACCAAGGGTATCTCTTCCTTCTCAATCTGTGTTTTTTCCGCGTCGGATGCGCTCTCGTAGGCCCCATTCGGTTCCCAGAGAAATACATCCGGATCGTCGGTGAATTGGCTGAGATGGTTGCAGACTGCCCATTGCAAATGGGGGCAGTTTTTCTCCAGGTACCAGCGACCGGGGCCATCGGCGACGATGCGAGCTATCAGATAGGGCGGTCGAATACCGTTCAGTGAGGGTTTGCCGTAGAGATAGCCATGCAACGCCATCTGGGCCCCCGCCGCCACCGCAATGATAGCCACCACCTCGCCCAGGCTGCGCACGCGGCGCAGGAAGGGCCTCCGCTCAAATGCAGCAAACAAAACCAGCAGCAGACAAAGGCCGGCAGCCAGCAACAGGTGCGAGGCGTGGGCGGTAATTCCCCAAATGGCGATGAGATAGAGGCCCCACCGCTCGGCGCGGCTGAGCGTCTCGCGCGCAAAGGCCAGCAGATAGATGGCGAGATAGGCAAGAGGACCCAGGATGTCGGGCATGATGAAGCTGGCATACCAACTGGCGCTGGTCAAAAGGCTAAGAAACAGAATGAGAATGAGATAAGGCGTCACGATGCGCCGCGGGGATACGGAACAGGCTTGAAATGAGCGGGCCAGCAGCCAGACGATCCAGGCAACCAGCAGGCATTGCAGGGCAACGACGGGCCAGGGGGAGATGTTCCAGTGAAAGGAAAGGATGCCCAGACTATAGAAGAAGGATCGCACACCGTAGTAATCCGTAATCTGATGCAGGAACAACGCCCGCGCCACCACGTGGCCATCCAAGAGATAGGTCATTGAATCCGGGTAAATCAGCGGAAAGCCGTTCAGGATGGCCGGCCAGGAGAGCAACAGCGCGCCCAGCAACACCGCCCCGCCGCGCATGGCGCAGACCCGGCCTTTTTCGTCCCGCGCGAGTTTCTGGCCTTCAGCTTTGGCAACTGTCATGGAAGGTCGCCTTCAAATTTTATTTTCCGGAGAACGCACCCATCGTATCATCCGGGAGGCCGAGCGACTATCGCTGTGCTGCATCTGGCCGGATGCCGATTGCGCTCATCATGCGCCCGGCATGGCCCTCAGAGCCGCGATGGGAGAAGAACAGCTCCCGATGGCAGCTTGTGCAGCCGCCCACGAGATGAATGGCCCGGGGCTTGAGGCCGGCGGCGAGCAACTGACGGCGGTTGGCTTCGACTAAATTCAAATGCAGGCTGGGGCCGATGGACGAGTGGCCGGGAGCGCGCTGCGTCATGAAGAGCATCGGATACTTGGTCCGCACCGGGTCCGAGTCGTAGACCTCGCGGAAGAGCTCGCGGGCGTAAGCGAACTGGGACTCAAAACTGGAGAGGACCTCTTCGCCCACGGCGTAGCAGCAGGGGCCGATACCGGGACCGATGGCGGCAATCAGATCCTCAGGCCGTGATTCGAATTGGAGCCTCATACGGCCAATGCCGGACTCGACAATGCGCTGCACCGTTCCCCGCCAGCCGGCATGGAAGGCCGCCACGGCGTGCCGCTTGCGGTCGGCTACAAGAATCGGGATGCAATCGGCGGTCCGGATGCCCAGCAGGAGACCGGGCTCGTTGGTCATCAGGCCGTCAGCACTTCTGGATTTCTCCCGGCTGGCGTCTGCCGAGCTTGCCAGGAGCACCAGGTTGGAATGAATCTGGTGAACGTCGACCAGCGGCGTGGATGGGTCTCCGCTGACTGCCTGGGTAAAAAGCCGGCGATTCTGGGCCACTGTATCCCGGTCGTCCTCGGTTGTGAAGCCAAGATTCAGCTCGCCTGGGGCATCGTCAGCGCAATAGGCCCGGGTGAGGCCTCCACGGCGTGTACTGAAGCCGTGCCAGAGCCAGTTCATCTTTTCCCAGGCGGGAACCGCCAGCCACTGGACTCCGTTGGGGGCGATGCGGGGAAGCTGTGCGGGGGAGACCAGTTCCTGCTGCGTGGAGCGCTCAAGACGCATCCGGGTAGTCACGCCGGCAGCGGACATTCCGCGCAGATTGCGCGTGAGGCCCGCACGCTCAAAAAGCGCGTCAATCTGCTGAATTTCCGGCTCGGGATAAGCCTCTGGAGTGAAGGGTGGCATCAGACTTCCATTTTAGAGCGGTACACAAACAGGCCCGCCTTCCGGCGGGCCCTTTCGAGAGGCATTGTAGGAGGGGGTCCAAAGGGCTTATGGGGAAGAGGTTCGTACGGAACCTTCGAGAGGAAGGGATACCGTTCTTGGCGGGTGGTGTTTCGGGGAAGCCTCTGCTAATTGCCATTATAGATGCGGGGAAAGCGAAAAGGTTTCATGGTAAGCGGGATTATTATCAACAGATTTCCACAGCTCTGCGGTGGTCACAGGCGGGGTATCCACGCGGAAGGGGCACGTTCGCGGTTGTCCCTGGTCACGGTCTATGGCAATGCACGCCGTCAACTCCAGCGATGTAAGATGTTTGCATATGTCAGATGAAGATGTCGGCAAGGTATTAGGAGTTTTGCCTCCTGACGGCTCCAGGCGAGCCGCCCGCCAGCCGTCCATCAAAGACATTGCGCGGCTGGCCCACGTATCGCACCCCACGGTCTCCCGCGCCCTGCAGAACAGCCCTCTTGTGAATCCCCGGACGGCCGAGAAGATTCGCAAGATTGCCGAACAGGCGGGTTATCACGCCAGCGCCGTGGCCCGGGGACTGGTGACGCGGCACTCGCGCACCATCGGGCTGGTGGTGACCACGGCCGCCGATCCGTTTACCAGCGAAGTCTTCAGCGGCATTGAGCAGGAGGCCCATGACCGCGGGTATTGCGTCTTTCTGGCCGAATCGAAGGCCGACCCCGAGAGCGAGAGAAAAATAGTCCAAACCTTCGCGGAGCGGCGGGTGGACGGAATCATCGTCACCGCATCGCGCGTGGGCGCTTTGTATCTGCCTCTGTTGTCGGAGATGATGGTCCCGGTCGTTCTGGTCAATAACCAGCATCCCGGAGCATTTGTGCACTCGGTGATGATTCGCAACCAGGAAGGCGGACGTGCGGCAGCCAATCATCTGATCGGGCTGGGGCACAGGCGAATTGCTTACCTGGGCGACCAGACCGGTTATCAGTCGGACGCGGAACGCTGCGCGGGCTACCGCGAGGCTCTGGATGCAGCTGGAATTCAGTTCACTCCGGAGCTGGTGGTACAAGGCGATGGCAAACCTGAAGGCGGCCTGCGCGCCATGGATCAGTTGCTGGCGTTGGCCAATCCGCCGACCGCGGTCTGCTGCTACAACGATATGACCGCCCTGGGAGCGATGCGGTCGATTTGCCTGCACCGGTTGCGCGTTCCGGAGGATATCTCCATGGTGGGCTTTGACGATCTATTCTTCGCCTCCTACACACAGCCGCCACTGACCACAGTTCGCCAGCCGATGCGGCGCATGGGTCAAATGGCGATGGAGAGCCTGTTCAAGCTGATGTCGGGGGATGAGTCGGAGATCCGAATCAAGGTCGATGCCGAGCTGATTGTGCGGGAGTCGACGGCGCGGGTGTGGACGGGTTGAACGGGGTTCTACCCACCCTGGCATTTTTCACAATTTTTGTATGTGTGCATCGTGCTATCCCACCCTTTCCGCAACGAACGCGGAAAGGGTGGGGCACGACGCATTACAGAAACACTGAAAACGCTTCTACGAAAAGCGGGTTCGCCGCCACAGCAGAGTCCCGCAGAGGCCCAGGGGCAGGATGGTGCCGATTATCAGCGCGATCATCCAGGGCATGTTGAGCGAGAGATGCTGGCTGACGGTGCCGATGCCCAGCCAGACAAAGATTCCCACCGCGACGATCATCACCACGGCTTCCCACCAGCGGCGCATGGGCGGATGCTCGGCCAGCGGATCATTTCCGGCGACCACTGCGGCCACCTTTGCCGTGTCCAGGCCATAACGGTCACACTCGCGGTCCATGGCCAGCTTCCAGTTCACAAGCTCCGAGGCGCCGGGGTCGGCCATGCTGATGGAGACAGCGCCGGCAATCATCACCAGCGATCCGGTGAGGATGAGCGCCTTTGCGGAGGTGGTCAATCCGTAAAACTCGGCGAAGACCAGCGCGCCCCACGCCAATCCCCACAACTGATTGGTGTTGGAAAGCGGGATGCCGCGCCCGATGCCGATGTATTTCGCTGCAAAGTTCTGGAAGAGGTCGCCAATCACCCAGCAGAATCCGCCCAGGAAGGGCCAGAAAAGCATGGGGCGCGCGCGATGCAATTCGCCGAGGAGATTTCCCGCGCCGCCATGAAAGATGGCTGCCAGGATGGTGACGGTGCCCAACTCGCCGAAGGTGAAAATGGTGACGAAGGAGAGCGGGTTCATGCCGCTGATGTAGGCCTTGCGGTAGGGAATATACATGGTGCCCAGCAGGACGCCCGCGCCCAGCGCCGCCACGATGCCCACCAGAGCCTTGCCCGGCGCATTGGACTGGCTCGTCGTGGCATAGGCCAGAACCGCCGCGCCGCCGACGATGGCGAATGCTCCTCCCAACACCTTTGACCACTCCTTGATGCCGGAACCACGCAGCTCCTTAAAGAGCAGCCAACCCCAGAAGAGGCCCACCAGGCTATTGGTGTTCCACAGTGGAAAGGCGATGGCCAGTCCCACGTTGCGCACCCCGAAGATGGTGAGCGTGTTGGCCACGGCCCACAACATTCCGGCCAGCAGCGCCCACACAATGAGGTGGGGTTTGTCGCGCAGGTCGGAGAAGATGAAGCCCGTGCCCTTGAGCAGCGTGGGAACCGTCCAGCGGGCCACGAAGGCGCCCATCACCATGCCCATGGAGATGAGGAAGGGCGAAAATCCGGCGTTCACCAGCTTGGTGGGCGCTTCGGCAGTGCCCAGCCAGACGGCCGCGGTCAGCCCGCAGAAGACGCCGAGTTTATGAAGGGAGAGAGTCGAACGCCCTCGTGAGGCAGGCCCATTGTCGCTCAAGAATTCACCTCAGGCTCATCAGAAGGATTATTCCCAAAATCAATACGCCGACCGGAACCCACAGGTGCACGTCGGTAAGGATGGAGACCAGCCGGGATTGTTTCATCCGCCTACCTCTTCCAGTCGCACGGGCCGGTGCTCGTCGTAGGACTTGCGCGCCGCCAGCGCCATCGCTACGGGAATCCGCCCGTCGATGCCGGTTACCGCGGTGGTCCGCTTCTCGCGGATGGCGGTGACAAAGGATTTCAGCTCGCTGGCAAAGCTCTCCGTATAACGCTCCATGAAGAAGTTGAGCGGCAGGTTCGTATGCACGGATTTTCCGTCGCTGACCACGGCCTGGTTAGGATAGCAGTTTTCCGTTGCGATCTTTCCCTCGCTGCCCAGAATCTCCACGCGCTGGTCGTAGCCGTATGGGGCCTTGCGGCAGTTGTCGATGGTGCCGATGACGCCGTTGCGGAAACGCAGTACGATCAGCGCGGTGTCCAGATCGCCGGCCTTGCCGATCTCCGGGTCAACCCGGACGCCGGCCGCCGTGTAGATCTCTTCCACCTCGTCGCCGATGAGAAAGCGCGCCATGTCGAAGTCGTGAATGGTCATGTCCATGAAGATGCCGCCGGAGACTTTGACGTAAGCGAGCGGCGGCGGCGCGGGATCGCGGCTGATGATGTGCAACAGGTTGGGCTTGCCGATTTCGCCCGTGGCTACCGCATGGCGGACGCGGGCGAAGTTGGCATCGAAGCGCCGGTTGAAGCCAATCTGCAATTGCACCCCCGCCGCTTTCACGGCGGCCAGGGAGTTGTCGATCTGCTCCAGGCTGAAGGCGATGGGCTTCTCGCAGAAGATGTGCTTTCCGGCTTTGGCGGCCTGCACAATCAGATCGGCGTGGGTGTTGGTGGAGGAGCAGATCAGCACCGCCTCAATCTGCTTGTCGGCGATGATTTCTTCGCTCGAAACGGTTACCCTGGGAATGTTGCAGCGGGCAGCCAGCGCCTGCGCGGCCTCGTGATTGACGTCGGCGATGGCGACTATATTTGCCTCCGGCAGGCGGAAGGCCAGCGTTTCCGCGTGGACCTTGCCGATGCGCCCGGCGCCGATGATTCCGATGTTCAGTTTTTGCGTGCTCAATGTCTCCCCCTGTGTCATTCTGAAAACTCTGTTCGTTGAAAGCCCGTCCTTTGTCTTCGGCGAAAAGCAAGCTACAGCATACACTTTTCTCCAGCGGCCATGCCCCATCGATTCCCGGTGTTAAAACAAGGAATCGACGGGATCAAAGCAGCGGCTCAGGCAAAATACTTTTCCACGGAGCGCAGATATTCGCGGCTGCGCAGCGCGCTTTCCTTGGGCTTTCCCATGCCGGGAAGGATGTCCTGCTCCACCAGCATATAGCCCTTGTAATCGCGCGCGGCGAGCCAGCGCAACATCGCCGGGAAGTCCACGCAGCCCTTGCCCAGCTCGGGGTAGAGGCCGTTACGCATGGCGGTGAAGTAGTCCCACTCTTCTTCGCGGCTGCGCTTGGCGACGGAGGGCTCAAGGTCCTTCAAGTGGATGTACCAGATGCGCTCCGCATAGCGATCGAGAGCCGCGGTCACGTCGCACTCCTCTTTGCCGGTGCCGTGATAATAGTGGCCCACGTCGAAGACCAGGCCCATGTAGCGCGGGTCGGTCAACTCCAGGAATAAATCAATCTCATCCGGGGTTTCCACATAGCCGGCGCAGTGGTGGTGGAGGACCGTCCGCAGGCCTGTCTCGTCGAAGACCGCCTTGGCAATCTTGTCCGCGCCGCCGGCAAAGACCTTCCACTCCGCCACGTTCAGCCCCATCTCCGGCGTGATGCGCCCGGCATTTTTGGTGCGCACGGGGTCGACGCCATTGTCGTCTGACAGCACCAAGAAGGGTGCCGGCGAGGTGGCCACGGCGGCCAGCAGGCGCGCCGTCTTCACCGCATTGGCGACGCCGGGGGCATGGGCGGCGGGATACTTCATGGCCACCGGCACAAATGCGCCCAGCATGACCAGGTTGCGCTTCGTGATTTCAGCACCCAGGGCGGCGGGTTCGGTGGGCATATAGCCCCAATCGCCCAGTTCCGTTCCGGTGTAGCCGGTCTCCACCAGTTCATCCAGCATTCTGTTAAATGGGACTGCCTGGCTCTTATCCTGATTTTCCAGCGAGCCCCAGGAACAAGGCGCATTGCCAACCAACATCTTCTTCATAATTTCTCCTCTTTCAAGTGTTTCCTTGTTTCACAGAAAATAGCGTTCGCGCTTGCGCGCCTCTTCATAGCGGGCTCTTGCGGCGCGCACGCTCTCCATCTCGGAGACTTCGGCTACCGCAACATCCCACCAGGATTCGTAGTCCGGCACGCCCACAGCCGGATCGGTCTCCACCACGATGACCGTAGTGCGATCCAGCGTTTTGGCCTTGCTCAGGGCTTGCTTCAATTCGTCCAGCGTAGCGGCTTTCAGGGCATGAGCGCCCAGGCTGCGCGCATTGGCGGCAAAGTCCACGGTTATTAACTCGCCGTCCATCAGACCGGAGGTTTGCGAGCGGTAGCGATAGCGGGTGCCGAATTCTTTCTGACCCAGCGAGCGGCTCAACGCGCTTATGCTGCCAAAGCCGTGATTGTCCACCAGCACGATGATGAGCTTGACGCCCTCCTGCACGGAGGTCACAATCTCGGATGGCATCATCTGGTAAGTGCCGTCGCCCAAAAAGACATAGACTTCGCGGCTGGGGTCGGCCATCTTTGCGCCCATGGCTCCGGGAATCTCATAGCCCATGCAAGAGTAGCCGTACTCCATGTGATAGCCGTTGGGCGAACGCGTGCGCCACAGCTTGTGCAGGTCGCCGGGATGGCTGCCCGCCGCCGAAAGCAGCACGTCGCGCTCTCCAGCAGCCTCCCACATAGCGCCGATGACTTCGCTCTGCGCGGGCTTTCCTGGATTATTCAGGTGGAAGAGGCGGTCAACTTCGGCCTCCCATTGGACTTTGAGGCCGGCAGCTTCCGCCGCATACTCCTTGCCGACTTTGTAGTCCTTGAGCGCAGCCGTAAGTTGCTCGAGGGCAATGCGCGCATCGGCCACTACGGGAATCGATGCAACTTTGTAAGCATCAAACTCCGCCGTGTTGATATTCACGAAGCGAACTTGAGAATTCTGGAAGGCGGTCATGGATGAGGAGGTGAAATCGGAGTAGCGCGTGCCGATGCCGATGACCAGATCAGCGGAGTGCGCCAAGCGGTTAGAGGCCAGTGTACCGGTAGCGCCGATGGCTCCCATCGACTGCGGATGGTCCCAGACCAGCGAACCCTTTCCCGCCTGCGTCTCTGCCACCGGAATGCCGGTTTGCGTGACAAATTTGTCGAGCGCGGCCCAGGCTTCACTCATCAGCACGCCACCGCCGGCCACAATCAGCGGCTTGCGGCTGGAGCGGATGGCTTTCACCGCGCGTTGGAGGGATAGCGTGTCGGGCTGAGGGCGGCGAATCAGCCATACCCGCTTGCGGAACAATTCTTCTGGATAGTCGTAGGCTTCGGCCTGCACATCCTGCGGCAGCGCCAGCGTGACCGCGCCGCAATCGGACGGCGAGGTGAGCACGCGCATCACTTCAGGCAGCGCGGTGATGAGCTGCTCGGGGCGGTAGATGCGATCCCAGTAGCGGGAGACCGGCTTGAAGCAGTCGTTGACGCTGATGTCTTGCGTGGAGGGAGACTCCAGTTGCTGAAGAACCGGCGCGACGTTGCGGCGGGAGAAGATGTCTCCCGGCAGCAGCAGCACCGGCAGGCGGTTGATGGTGGCCAGCGCCGCGCCGGTGATCATGTTGGTGGCGCCGGGTCCGATGGACGAGGTGCAGACAAAGGCGCGCAGCCGGTTGCTGGTCTTGGCAAAGCCCGCCGCCAGGTGCACGCCGGACTGCTCGTTGCGCACCAGGTAATAGGGGAAATCCGGATTCTGTTGCAGGGCCTGGCCGATGCCGGCCACGTTTCCGTGACCGAAGATGCCCAGCACACCGGCGAAGAATTTATGTTCCTGCCCGTCCCGTTCGACATGCTGGTTTTTTAAAAAGCAAATCAGGGCTTGCGCCATCGTGATGCGACGTGTTGCCATATATTTCCTCAATTCAACGAAGCTAAATGATTTTTACCGTTTCACCAGCGGAAGCCGGGGATCGATCTCGCGCCACTCGTTTCTCACCCATGCGTAGTCGGGATCGTCGGAGGCGGCCAGGGAGCGCGCCGAGCCGGCCAGCGCGTTCAGGTAATAGACGTTGTAGCCGTGCGCCGCCACCACCGGGTGATAGCCCTCCGGCACCAGGACAAGCTCGCCGTCGTGCACCGTCAATGTCTCATCAATACGGCGGTCCGGGGTGTACACCTTCTGAATGGTGAAGCCCTCCGGGCGCTGGATGCGGTAGTAATAAATCTCCTCCAGGTCCACTTCTCCGGGAGGATTGTGCACATCATGCTTGTGGGGCGGGAAGCTGGACCAGTTGCCCGCCGGCGTGAAGACCTCCACCACAATCAGGCGATGGGCAGGAAAACTGGGAGGAATCATGCTGTTGATCTGGCGCGATGCGTTGCCGCCGCCGCGAATCTCGATCGTCACCTGGTCAGGCGTCACCAGCCGCGCCGGATGCTCTTCTTCGGCGCGAGCGTAGCAGAAGGCCAGATCGCAATCGGATTCAGCGGTTACCGTGAAGCTGGTCTTCAGCGGGAGATAGAGCGTGTGGGGAAGGCCGTCGAAAACGGACTTCCGCCCGCCGATGCGCGGCCAGTCGCCCCGCGCGCTTTTGACCGAGCATACCCCGCCCAGCACCACCAGAGCCAGTTCATTGGCGCCGGTTTCTCCGTCGAAGCTCTGGCCCTGAGACAGTTTGCGCGCCTCAAAGGAGAGGTACTCATAGCCGAAATTTTCGATACGGTTGTGGAAGGCGTCGGGGCGGACCAGCAAATCAGCCATCATCACTCCTTGAAATGCACACGTGTGCATTTCAAGGCTAATCATCGCCCTCTCAGGCCGTTCCTGTCAACTTGAAAAACCCTCTGATACACACTAATTGTCCGCCCAACCACTGTAATTTTCGCTCTTGACCTAAACTGCGGGGGAGTGGTACGGTTATTATGCACACGTTTGCATTTTCCGGAGGAAGTATGGCCGCGAGTGAATCGAAGACCACCTACAAGAGCCCGCTCTATCAGATGACGCAGACTACCCCCACCTGTTTATGGAACGATTCGCCATCCATCGAAGAGCTGACGTATTCGATCGATCACGGGGCCGTGGGCGCCACCTGCAACCCATCCATCGTCGTTTCTGTACTCAAGAAGGAACTGCCGCTGTGGAAGCCCAGCATTCAGGCGCTGGCGACCAGCCACCCGCAGGCCACCGAAGAGGAGATTGCCTGGTTGCTGGTGGAAGAGATGTCGGTGAATGGGGCGCGGCTGCTCAAGCCGATCTTCGACCGCGAGAAAGGGCGCAATGGCCGCCTTTCCATCCAGACGGACCCCAAGACGTATCGCAACCCCGAGGCGATGCTGGCGCAGGCCACCCACTTCAGCCAACTGGCGCCCAACATGATTGTCAAGATCGCCGCCACGCGCGCCGGCATAGTCGCCATGGAGGAAGCCACCTATCGCGGCATCAGCATCAACGCTACGGTCAGCTTCACGCTGCCGCAGGCCATCGCCGTGGCCGAGGCCGTGGAGCGCGGCCTGAAGCGCAGGGAAAAGGAAGGCTTGGAGATCGCCACCATGGGGCCGGTATGCACACTGATGGTGGGCAGGCTGGATGATTGGCTCAAAATCGTCATGGAGAGGAAACAGCTTTCGGTCGACCCCGGCTACCTGGAGTGGGCCGGAGTTGCGGTCTTCAAGAAGGCCTACAAATTGTACCGTGAGCGCGGCTATCGGCTGCGGCTGCTTTCTGCGGCGTTTCGCAATCACATGCACTGGAGCGAATTTATCGGCGGCGATGTGGTGATCTCTCCGCCTTGCGCCTGGCAGCGCCGTTACAACGCCAGTGGGATCGAAGCGATTCCGAGGATGGACAATCCGGTGGATGCGAAGATCGTGGAGACGCTGCTGAAGAAGTTTGCTGACTTTGAGCGCGCCTACACGGAGAACGGGTTATCTCATGAGGAGTTTGACACCTTTGGCTCCACGCGCAGAACGTTGCGTGGCTTTATCGCTGCCGGCGCGGAGTTGAATGCCATGATTCGGGATGTTATTTTGCCCAATCCGGATACGGAATAGAGGCGCTGCGGAGTCGGGAAAATGCTTCCGGCCGTGCAGCTTTTCATCCACTGGAACGGCGCCCTCTAACAGCCGTTCCTAAACCGCAGAAAGCTATAGATAACAAGAGATTTGCAGCCGTCTGGAGGAGTACAATTTGTTTCCTATCGACGACTGGTTCTACAGCGAGGCTCATCCTGGCCAGTTTTTCCTTGACACTGGCCGTGTAAAGTTGCTAGTTTGCATACGCGGAAGAGGAATAAGAGAAATCCACCGCCAAACACATGTCTGTGCGCTTCTGTCGAGTGGAAACGCTCCCCGGTTGAGTGCTGGCGTGTCTTTGGGGGCGGATTTTTTTGTATGCCTTGACCGTATTTTATCGCAGCCTTATCGGAGCCTTAACCTAAATGGTTAAGCATGTTTGGAAGGCAGTTGTGATTAAGAATCTTTGGAGGCAGTATGATTTCGATGAATCGGTATATGGGACAACGAGCTAGCATCTCATGGTGGATTCGCCTGGGATTGGCGCTGTTGTTGATTCTTCCTGCTCTGGGCGCGTATGCCCAGTACGAAAGTGGAAGTCTGGTGGGAACCATTCATGACGCTACTGGGGCCGCAATCCCCAATGTGAGCGTCACGGTCACCAACAATGCGACCGGAATTGCCACGATCGTAACGTCGAACGGCGCGGGCGACTATGAAATCCCATCGCTTCGTTTCGGCATTTATACAATCACCGCAAAGGCTGCCGGTTTCGCCGATGCCGTTGCCAAGGAAATCACCGTCCCGGTCGGCGGCCATATTCGCATCGACCTGGTGATGAAGGTCGGCGCAGCCGAGACCACGGTCCAGGTTTCCGGTGTCGCGATGCAGCTTGAAACCGAATCCAGCCAGCGCGGACAAACCATCACTGAGTATCAAAGTGAAGCTCTTCCGCTGGTAAGCAGGAACTATTCCGACCAGGTAGGTTTCGTCACCGGCGCGCGCCAGGCGCCCACAATGGTTGGCACCACCTCGGTCACCAGCCTGTTGCGCCAGGGTTCGTATAACATCAACGGCCAGCGCAGCATGTTCAACAACTACATGATTGACGGCATCGACAACAATGCCTATGGCGAGAGCAACCAGGGCTTCGACAACCAGATTATCCAGCCCACGCCCGACGCCATCGCCCAGTTTGAAGTGGTGACCAACAATGAGAGCGCCGAGTTCGGCCGCTCATCCGGCGCCACCATCAACGTTGCCACCAAGTCCGGCGGCAATCAATTCCACACCACCCTCTACGAGTTCATTCGCAACACCGACCTGAACGCGTTTGGCTATATCAAGCCAATCACCGTCAATGCCGTCACGGGCAGTCAGTATCCGTTTTTCAAGCCGGCCTTCAAGCGCAATCAGTTCGGCGCCACCTTTGGCGGGCCGATCATGAAGAACAAGTTCTTCTACTTCGTTGATTACGAGGGATTCCGCCAGACGCTCACGCCCACGACCGTAGGGACCGTCCCAACACTGAATGAGCTTAACGGCATTCTGGCCGTCGCAGTGATGGACCCGTTTACCGCCAGTTTGGCAACCCCCACCTACATTCCGGCGGGCACGTCGATTCTCACCAGTCCCGACATCGATCCGACTGCTGTGAAGATTGCGAATTACTACAAGGCCATACTCCCCGGAAAATGCACTGTGACCGCTGGCTTAGCCGGAACAGGCGTGGCCTCCAGCGACTGCCCCATCAATGCTCCCTTCACCGACAAATCCGACAAGGGCGACCTTCGCCTGGATTTCCAGCAGAGCGATAAGAGCTCCTGGTTCCTGAAAATCAGCGACCGCAAGGAGACAGCCGTCAACTTCCCGACGCTTGCCGAGCCGATCGATGGCCAGACCAACGGCGAAATCAAGATTCTCGATCAGCAGGTTGCGCTGGGCTACAACCACACCATCAGCAGCAACAAGATCATTGATGTCCGCTTTGCCCTCTCCGGCACCAAGGCCGGCAAGTGGTCCAAGGCCATCGGCACCAGCTACATCTTGCCAACCGACATACCTGGCCTGCCCACCATCGCCAACGTCTCCGGTGGCCTGCCCTCGATTGCCATCTCCGGCGGCTTTACCTCCTTCGGGCGCCAGAGCACCAATCCGCAGTGGCAGAACCCCTCGGTCATGGACCCCAAGGTCAACTACACATGGGTCAAGGGCAAGCACTCCCTCAAGCTCGGCTATGAGTTCGAGTACATCTGGATGGAAGTGGAGGACTCCAACCCGCTTTATGGTTCCTTCACCTTCGGCAAGGGCTACAGCGTTTGCCCGGCGTCAGCTGGAGTTGGGAACTGCCCCACCGGCAACAGCGCCGTCGCCGACACCTACTGGGCCGACTTCCTCTTTGGAACCCCGAGCGCTTACTCGCTGTCCACTTACTGGATCACTCATCTGCACCAGAATATGCAGAGCTTGTACGTCCAGGACGACTGGAAGCTCAGCCCCAAGCTGACCCTGAATCTGGGCGTGCGCTGGGAGTATGGTTCGCCTTACTCGGAGCGCAACGGATACCTTTCCAACTTCAACCCGGCGACCGGGACCATGCTCACCCTGGACCCTGGATACACAACCTCTGCCGCAACATGCGGCGGGACAACTGCGTGTATCAGCCACTATTCAGGCGGCGGCGGCGTCTACGGCAAGACCCTGGTACATCCTGACCTGGTTGACTATGCTCCGCGCCTGGGCTTTGCCTATGCGGCCACGCCCAGCATCGCAGTTCGCGGCGGCTTCGGCATGAGCTATGTCCACTACTATCGCGCCGGCTCGGGCAATATGATCGCCATCAACGCCCCCCACGCGCTGTTTACCGCGGTATCCAACCCGGCGACCGCTACCACGACCGGCTTCCAGAGACTTTCGGCTGGATATCCTACTGGTCTGGCCACCGTCTTCAGCGCCGGCACGGACAACATTGACTACATCCCCTCGAACACCAAGGACAGCTACGTTGAGAGCTACTTCCTCAGCGTGCAGAAGCAGTTGGCCAAGAACGTACTCTTCGACTTGGCCTATGTGGGCAACCATGGCGTTCATCTTCAGGGCTTTGTCAATGCCAACCAAAAGAATCCTCAGGCGGGCTTCATCGGCGGCGTGCCGGCGAATGGCTGGTCTCGTCCATACCCCAACTGGGGCGGGTACTTGCTCAACAACCCAGCGAACACTTATAACAATGGCGACATTACCGAGGCTCTGAACGGGTTCAAGTCTCACTATCACTCGCTCCAGGCCCGTTATGAGCAGCGCTTTGTTGGGGGCTTGACCCTGTTGAACTCCTTCACCTGGGGTCATGCGCAGGACAACGCCTCCTCCACCCTCGAAGCCAACACACCGGCTCCGCAGGACGCCAACAACCTGAGGGGCGACTACGGCCAATCGGACTACAACCTGCCTCTGGCCAATGTCACCAGCTTCGTCTATGACCTGCCGTATGGTAAGGGAAGACATTTCGGCGGCAATAGCGGCTCGGTGCAAAGTATCTTCTTGGGCGGATGGCAGGTCGGCGGCGTTATCACCGCTCAGGGTGGCACGCCCTTCAACCTGACCTATACGCCGTCTTCGACCAACCAAGTATCACCCATGCTTAACCAAAGCTGGCGCGGACAGAACCTCTATCGTCCCAACCTTCTTCCCGCAGCGCACTACACTCAGGGCAAGGTGAAGCTGGCCAGCGGATACGTCCAATATGTCAACCTGGCATCGTTAACGCTGCCGTCCACCTATATTGGGAACACAGCCGCCAACGGCGTATCGAGTCCGTTCGGCAGCCTGCCCAAGAACTTTGGACGCACGATGCCCTTCTACCAGGCGGATCTGGACTTCAACAAGAAGTTCAGCGTGATGAATGACAGAATCAAGATCGAATTCCGCTCGGAGTTGTACAACATTACCAACCACACCAACCTGTACCTGCCCGGAGGTTCGGGCGGCGGCACAGTCACCGGTACGATGAATAACACTACTACCCCCGGTGGCAGCGGCGGCACCATGACCGGAACCTTCTTGCCGCGCATCGTTCAGTTCGGTTTGAAGATCATCTACTAACCCGTTCCACTCCTGTGTGCCGGCCACTGCAAAGTGGCCGGCATACTTTTCATATGATTCCTTCTCCTCCAGAGTGGCCCGGTTCGTTGATCAACCACAATGGATTCAGACCACGCAAACATGCCCAATAAGGCGTGCAGGGGAGATGTTTGGCCGCAAAACTCTATTTTTCGGAAGGAGATATCCTCATGCTGAAGAAAACTCGTATTGCTGATAGTTCAACGCACACGCGTTTCGGGAGGCCGGCATTTATCGCTGGTTGCGCAATGGCGTTTATCTGCGTCGTTGTCCTGCTGTATGGCTTGCGTTCTTTAGCTCTCAAGGCGAGTGAGTCGCATATGACAAAAGACCCTTTTCTTACTCTGATGACACAAGCAGCAGCCCACGCCAAACAGCATGGAGACCGGTTTGTTCCGGCGCTTTCTCCTGCCTACGAAACTTTGTTGGGACCGAAGGCATTGGTCCATGTCAAGGCCTTGCAGGCCGCCGGTTTTGCGGTGGTTCCGTGGACAGTTGACGACGTGGAGTCCATGCGCGCGCTGCTCGATCTGCATGTGGATGGAATTATCTCCGACCGCCCGGATCTTCTGGCGGCAGTGCTGAAAGAAGCGCGCCAAAAGGCGGCCGGCAATACGGTGCAGCTAGCGTATTTGGATAGCTTTGACGCGCAGGGACACCGAAGCGGTCGCGGGTTGCGCCCGGAGAACACCCTGCCCGCGTTTGAAGTAGGCCTGGATAACGGCATCAACTCCATCGAGACTGACACAGGTGTGACGACTGACCGTCAGTCGCTAATCTGGCATGACCAGTTTCTCAATCCGCAATCTTGTCGCCGAGCTGACGGTCAGCCCTATACGCTGGAGAATCGCGTCTACATGTATGACATTTCCATGGTGGATGCGCAGCGGATGTTCATCTGCGACAAGCTGCACTTTGGACCGGACCAGAAGAACGACTTGGCGCTCTCGCCGGTCAGCGTGGCATTTGCTGCGCAGGAGCATATGATCAGTCCTTATGCGCCCACCAATGTGGCGCAGTTATTTCGCTTCGTTGACTTTTATGCGCACTGGTATCGGAGCGGGGCGGGGAAGTCATCCCCAGATGCGGAAGCTCGCGCGCGTACCGCGGAGCGTGTCCACTTCAATCTTGAAACCAAGATTGTGCCTCCCGGATACTCTGAGGCAAAGGTGGCGGCAGTTGCGCGTAGCGTGCCGGAGTTCGTCGTAAAGCTGTCCGGCAAGCTCCCGCCCTCGTCCTTTGCGCCCAACAGGACAGTGAGCCCGGAGGTCTTTGTCGACACATTGTGCGGCTTCATTCAGGAGTATCACATGGAAGACCGCGCTGACGTGCAAAGCTTCGATTTTCGCACTCTGCTGTTGGTACAGGAAAGGTATCCAGCTATC
>CABEBX010000229.1_pt1 | contig 33257 bp, 24 predicted proteins | sample 3132671 | NCBI WGS metagenome assembly CABEBX01 (sample SAMEA5534346, study PRJEB31848) | metagenome | biome: tundra; feature: field; material: soil | place: USA | collected 2013-05 | depth 0.45 m
CTGGCTCCGGGACTGATGGAGCAGCTCTTTGAGTTGGGGCTGATGGGCATCGAGGTTCCTGAAGAGCTGGGCGGCGCGGGCGGCAGCTTTTTCGACGCGGTGCTGGCCATTGAGGCGATCTCCACCGTGGACCCCGGCGTGGCGGTTCTGGTGGACGTGCACAACACGCTGGTCATCAACGCGCTGCGCCGCTGGGGAACGGAGGAGCAGCGCCGGAAGTGGCTGCCGCGGCTGGCGACCGATACGGTGGGCGCCTACGCGCTGAGCGAGGCCGGCTCGGGCTCGGATGCCTTTGCGCTGCAAACCCGCGCCGAGGCGGTTGCCGGCGGCTACCGGCTCGACGGGCGCAAGCTGTGGATCAGCAGCGCGCGCGAGGCAGGGCTGTTCATCGTCTTTGCCACGCTCGACCCGGCGGCGGGCTACAAGGGCATCACTGCCTTTGTGGTGGAGAAGGGCGCGCCGGGATTCACTGTAGGCCGCAAAGAAGACAAGCTGGGGATTCGCGCCAGCAGCACCTGTGAGCTGATTCTGGATGGTTGCCAGGTGCCGGAGGCCAACCTGCTGGGCAAGCCGGGCAAGGGCTACAAGATTGCCATTGAGACGCTCAACGAGGGGCGCATCGGAATTGGCGCGCAGATGCTGGGGCTGGCCGAGGGCGCGTGGGGTCACGCTGTTCGCTACGCTCAGGAACGGCGCCAGTTCGGCAAACCGATCGCGGAGTTTCAGGCGGTACAGTTCGCGCTGGCCGAGATGGCTATCGAGATTGAAGCGGCCAAGCTGATGGTCTACAACGCGGCGCGTCTCAAGGACGCGGGCAAGTCCTATCTGCGCGAGGCTGCGATGACCAAGCTCTTTGCCTCGCGGATGGCCGAGCGTGTAGCCAGCCAGTGCGTGGAGGTTTTTGGCGCCAACGGATTTGTGCGCGATAATCCGGCGGAGAAGTATTACCGCGACGCCAAGGTGGGCGCCATTTATGAAGGCACATCGAATATGCAGCTGGCGACGATAGCCAAGCAGGTGCTGGGGCGGTAGCGAGGTTTAGCTGGCGGAATCTTTCTGGCGCATGGCCTTTACGCCCGACAGAATCCCAACGCCTATCAGCACGATGGCGCTCACCACAATCCAATGCGTTGGCATGTGTACCAAGTACGCGGCGTAAGCCAGTCCGCCGATCATGATAGCGAATCCGGCAGCATAAATTCCAAAGGACATTTGATCTCCTTACCAAGTCAATAGTGCAGTTGGGCGCCAAGTTTTACGGACGAGAAGTTAAAGCACTCAGCTCACACCAACTGGGCCCGTTTGGCGGTTCGTGCTGGGCTGGGCGGGGGATCGAGCAATACTGGCCTGGTTGCGTTCTCCTCCGGCAGTGAATCGTGCAGAACCATGTTGAGCAGCGACGTGTGAACCCGAATGCGGCCGTTGTATTCGATATAGCCGAGCTTTCTAAAGCGGTTCATGAAGAAGCTGACGCGGGAGCGCGTGGTGCCGATCATCTCGGCAAGAGTCTCCTGGGTTACCGGCGGGATCAGGGTCTCCGGCTCGCCGGATCCGCCATATTCCGCCATCAACAAGAGTGTTCGCGCCAAGCGCCTTTCGCTGGAGTTGAAAAGCTGATCGACGAGGTCCGCCTGGGTTCGGATGCCGCGAGTCAGGATGAACTGCATGAAAAAGTCGGAGAACGTATGTTCCTCATGCAGGACGTTGAGCATTTTGCCTCTCTCGATCTTGAGCGCATGGCAAACGGATACGGCCATGGCCGAGGCCGTACGCACCGCTCCCGCAGCCGCCATCGACTCCTCGCCAAAAAAGTCCCCGGCCGCAAGCATCGTTACCGTGGCCTCTTTACCCCTCTGGGAGACGACCGTGAGCTTTGCCCGGCCATTCTGGAGATAGAACACAGCATCGGCCAGGTCTCCCTGAGAAAAGAAAGCCTCTTTTGCCATGTTATGGAGGATGCTTCGTCCCGGTCCTTCAGTCTCCAAAAAAACGGTGGTGTCAAAGGGCCTCTTCTTTACTGCTGTCATCGGAACGTCCTCCTGCCTCATGCGGTCCGGCTATGGATAAGCCACATCATGGTTGCGAGTGGGCGGGAACAGATTGGCCTTCCGCCGCAAAGCGCTCCATGACTCGCACATTTCAGCATCCCATTCCCAATAAGTGGAAGTCTGAGCAATTCAGGTCTATGGTTACGTCAGATTGGAGGGAGGTAACCTGTTTGGAATGAGAGTGCAGTTTGCGGATGCAGTGGCTATATGAGCTGGTTGGCCTTGCGCCGGCCACCCCCTTACAGCTTTTGCGTTCTCTGCACGGCGTGTACGCCGGGGACGCGGCGCAGGCCGAGGACCATGCGGTTGAGGTGGCCCAGGTCTTCGGCTTCGGCAATCAGTTCGACGATGGATTCGCCGTTCTCGTCCTTGCGGATATCGACGCCGCTGATGTTGGAGTTGTCGTCGGAGATAACGGCGATCAATTCCTTCAACATGCCCATGCGGTCGTCGCAGGAGACGGTGATCTTGACCGGGTAGCGCTGCGGCCGGCCGGAGTCCTTGCCGCCCACGCGGGACCATTCGACATTGATGCGGCGGTCGCTCTCGTAGAGCAGGTTCTGCACGTTGGGACAACCGCGCGCATGGACGGCCACGCCCTTGCCGCGAGTGACGTAGCCGACGATCTCTTCGCCGCGAATGGGGTTGCAACATCGGGCGCGGTAGACCAGCATGTCGTTCTGGCCTTCAACCTGGAGCGAATCCGAGCCGGTCAGGTGCAGCTTGCGCACCGCGTCGGACATGGCCGCCGCGGTGCCGGGCTTGATCTCCGGCGCGGGTTCAGCCTCCGGCAAGGTGGTTGAGCCGGGAGCCAGCTTGTTGAGCAAATGGCGAGCGGAGTGCTTGCCCAGGCCCAGGGCGGCCAGCAGATCGGCGGCCGTAGCCACGCCGTACTCGTTGGCGATGCGGCCCAGGTCCTGATCGTTAATCTGGTTCTGTGGCACCTTGAATTTGCGCGCCTCGCGCTCCAGCAGCTTGCGGCCGATTTCGACGGCCCGCCGGCGGTGATCTTCGTTGAGCCAGTGCTTGATCTTGTTGCGGGCGCGGGGACTTTTTACAAAAGTCAGCCAGTCGCGGCTCGGCTTGTGGTCCTTCTGGGTGACAATCTCGACGATGTCGCCGGTGCGCAGCTTGGTGCGCAACTGCGCCATGCGGCCGTTGACCTTGGCGCCAACGCAGGTGTGGCCCACCTCGGTGTGAACGGTATAGGCAAAGTCGACGGGCGTGCCGTCGGCTGGGATCACTACGACCTTCCCCTTGGGCGTAAAGGTGTAGACCTCGTCGGGATACAGGTCCATCTTCAGGCTGGAGAGAAACTCGTTGGGGTCGGTCATCTCCTTTTGCCAGTCGACCAGTTGCCTGATCCAGTTCAACCGCTCCTCGTCGCGTGCCGTGACCACCCCTCCGCCAGCCTTGTACTTCCAGTGGGCGGCAATGCCTTCCTCGGCGATGCGATGCATCTCCTCGGTGCGAATCTGCACTTCGAACTGGTGGCCGGTGGGGCTCATCACCGTGGTGTGCAGCGACTGGTAACGGTTGGCGCGGGGCATGGCAATGAAGTCCTTGATGCGGCCGGGCACCGGGCGCCACAGAGTATGAATGAGGCCGAAGACGGCGTAGCAAGCGGCTACATCCTGCGTAATGACGCGGACTGCCAGCAGGTCATAGACCTGGTCAAAGGAGACTTTGGAGCGCTGCTGCTTCTGATAGATGGAGTAGATGCGCTTGATGCGCCATTCGACCCTGGCCGGAATGTTGTTTTCCCGCAGTTGCTCGGTCAGCGTGTCTTCCACGCCGCGCAAGAACTGTTCGCCCTCGGTGCGGCGGGATTCAACGGCCTCCGCGACCTGTTCGTAGCTGACCGGATCGGTATAGCGGAAGGCCAGGTCCTCCAGTTCGCCGCGCACCTTGCCCATGCCCAAACGGTGCGCAAGAGGTGCGTAAATATCCAGGGTCTCGCGGGCGATGGACTCCTGGCGCTCCGGCCTCAAATGCTCCAGGGTACGCATGTTGTGCAGCCGGTCCGCCAGCTTGATGAGCACCACGCGCACGTCTGAAACCATGGCCAGCAGCATCTTGCGCACGTTTTCTGCCTGGCGGTCTTCGCGATTGGCGAACTCAATCTTGTCGATATTGGTGACGCCTTCGACGATGTGGGCCACCTGCTCGCCGAAACTGGCCTCAATTTCTTCGTTGGTAGCGGGTGTGTCTTCAACCGAATCGTGCAGCAGGCCCGCGGCAATGGAGGTTGCGTCCATCTTCATCTCCGCCAGCACCTCGGCTACCTCGAGCGGGTGGATGATGTAGGGCTCACCGGAAGCCCGCGTCTGCCCTTCATGGTGCCGGACGCAGAACTCCCAAGCCTTGCGGATGAGATTAATGTCTTCGCTGGGACGGTTGGCGTGGGCCTTCTTGAGCAGCGCCTCAAAGCGCCGGTCGATGATTTGCGGGTCGATGGCGCGTGCGACGGGTAGCGCCTTCCCCTTGGGAACCGGGGGCGCGCCGGGAACCTCCGCCGGTATGGGCTGCCGGGCTGTCGCCATGCTTCATTATAGGCCGGCTGCGTTCGCAGTGTAGGAAAGGAAGCCAGGTTGCTGTTCATTGCGATGCAGCTGTTGGATTCGATTCTTGTTACGATGAGGGAAGATGAACCCGACTAAGGAAGCCCATGACCAAGACCCGCACCCCATGGCCTGCTACGACCAGGAAAGCGCCCAAGACAGCCCAGCCCGCGCCGCGTTCTGAGCGTATTCAACAGAAACCCCACCCTCAAAAGCGGCAGGATGTCCAGGATTCCAAGGGAGATACGCGCGCTGGAGCCAGGATCAACCGCCGCGCCGCCGACCGGCTGCGTTCCGGCCATTTATGGGTCTACGCCTCCGACATTGAGTCCCTTGAGCTGCCAGCGGGCGACCTTCCCGCCCTCCTGCCTGTGGCCGACAGCCGCGGATTGCTTTTGGGCACGGCGCTTTACAGTCCCACCTCGCAGATTGCCCTGCGGCTGGTTTCGCGCGAAGCGATCAGTGAGGCGCAATGGCTGGATCTGCTGGAAACCCGTCTGCATGCGGCGATTCGGCGGCGCAAGCCGCTGCTCGACGAACAGAACGACGCCTGTCGCTTGTGCTTCAGCGAGGCAGACGAACTGCCCGGCCTGGTGGCGGACAAGTACGGCGAGTTGGTGATTCTGCAGCTTCTAACCAAAGGGCTGGACTCTGCCGCGGTGCGCGAGAGTTGCGTGCGTGTGCTGCGTGAAGAGCTGGCACCGGCGGCCATTCTGGAGCGGCCTGATCCGAGAGTGCGCGAACTGGAAGGGCTGGCAGCGCCGAGTTCTGAACCTCTTTATGCCGCTGGCGCCGCCGACCTCAGCACCGAGTTCCGGCTCAACGGCCTGCTCTTCCAATACGACGCCAACTCCGGGCAGAAGACAGGAGCCTTTCTCGACCAGCGGGCGAATTACGCCGCAGCCGCCGAGTGGGCAAGACGGCTGGGCCTGGGCAATCGAGATGGGGGCGGACGGGCACTGGACGTGTGCTGTTACCAGGGCGGATTTGCCCTGCATCTGGCCGAGGTCTGCGCTCATGTGACGGGGATTGACGCCTCCCGCGCCTCGCTGGAAGTGGCGGAGCGAAATCTCCTGGCCAATCGTGACCGGCTCACCGCGAAGGTGGAATGGGTGGAGGGCGACGCCTTTCAGGTTCTGCGCGACTGGTCGGATGCGGGCGAGAAATTCGACGCCATCGTGCTCGATCCGCCGGCATTCGCTAAAAGCCTGCGCGCTGTCGAAGGCGCGCTGCGCGGCTACAAGGAACTGAATTTGCGAGCGCTCAAGATGCTGCGCCCCGGCGGACTGCTGGTGACCTGCTCCTGTTCCTATCACGTGGGCTGGGCCGAGCTGGAGGCCAGCGTAACCGCTGCCGCCGCCGATGCCCACAGGCGCGTACGGCTGCTGGAACGGCGGGGAGCTGCTCTCGATCACCCTGTGGTGCTGAATTTGCCGGAGACTGAGTACTTGAAGTGCCTGGTGCTGGAAGTGGAGTAAGCGGGCGCGCCGTTCAAAGCCCTGCGAATCGGACCTTCAGAGCGCCGCCCCGCAACCGGAGCAGAACCGCGCGCCCTGCAGGTTGGTCTGTCCGCAGCGCGGGCAGGCCACCAGCAAACCCGGCTGCGGCGCCGGGGGTATATTCACGGTCACGTTCAACGGATAGCCCCATCCCGGCATCGCGATCCCCAGCGTCGCCGCGATTCCCGCCGCCTGGATGGCGTTGAACTCCCGCACCCGGCCGAGCATGAAGAAGCACTCGATAAAGCTGACGAACCCGGTGAAGAAGGCGCCGACGACCGTCAAGGTCAGGCAGATGTAAAGAATCCCCAGCCCGGTCCGCCGCAGGTAGAAATGGTGAAGGCCGAGACAGCCCAGGAACAAGGCCAGCAGCACGCCCACCACCTCGTCGCGGCGCACTGCCGCATACTGCTGGTAAAAGATCGCTTGCGCGTTGGGATATGGTTGGCTGCTCATGGCTGGTTCTCCTTGTTCTCGTCACAAGATACGCATCCGACGGCGCAATGGTTCCGCGCCGCGCAGATGATCCTCACTCTGAGATGTTCAATTCCTCCGCACTTTATTGTTTGTGCAGATAGCGGCTGGCAAAGTCCAGGAATATGGGCCAGTTCGGTCCCGGGGTGTGACGGCCGGAGTGCTGGCGGAAGGCCACGTCGCCCGCAATCAGAGCAGTTTCAATGGGCGGAAGCGTCGTTGTACCCAGATCCTTCTTTCCCAGCAGCCGGTAGACCGGCCCGGCGGCGGCGGCGGCCAGAAACATTCCCGTGGAGTCGGCCCAGCCATCCCCTTCCGTCGTGCCGCCGCTAATAAAGACCGGACGCGGCGCGCTCAGGGCGATCAGTTCGTGGGCGTCCACGGGCAGGTCGCCGGGGGTGAGCGGCCCCGCGTACTTGAGGAAGTTGCCGGCCATCCAGTGGTACTCGCCGGTCGCCGCCAGGTTCTCCAGTTGCTCACCGAAGACGTGCCGGTAGAGCTTGGCGCCGCCGGTGCCGGAGGAGCTGATGTAGGCGATGGCGAAGCGCGGGTCGTACGCCATGGCGACGAGAGCCGTTTTGCCGAACCTTGAATGTCCCTCAAGTCCGACCTGCTTGGCATCCACGGATTTATCGGTCTCAAAGTAGTCCAGCGCGCGGCTGGCGCCCCAGGCCCAGGCACGCAACGTGCCCCAATCGTCCAGCTTGCGAGGCTGGCCCTTGTTCATCAGGCCGATAATGCCCGCCGTGAGTCCGGCGCCGTTGTCTGCCTGAAAGCTGGTGGGAGTCAGGATTGCGTAGCCCCAGCCACGGGCCAGCACCTGCTGCTGCCAGGTTGGTCCTTCGTTGCCGGGGCCTCCAGGCATCATCTCGGGGAGGCTTTTGGCATTGGCCGTCATGAATTCTTTGCTGAAGGCCAGCTCCATAATCACCGGGACCGGACCGGATGCGTTGGCCGGAGTGGTCAGCGTCAGCTCCATCGTCACTGCAATCTTCGGGTAGGCGGAGTTGTCCACGTGGCCTGCCAGTTGCTTGGTCACGACCGGCACGTTGCCGACCTTCTCTCGGGTCGTGTTGACCACCTCCCAGCTCACCTTGGGCAGGTTGGCGGGCACGCGGCCCAGAATCTCACGGTCGAAATCCTCGACGATCTCCGGACGTCGCTTGGTCCACCATTGCTGAGCGGAGGTAATGCGCTTGCCATTTTTGAGCAACAGCGGATCGGGCAGGTTGGGATAGACGTTGGCCTTCGACTCGTCGTAGTTGGTCAATTCGGGCGATTTGGAATCATAGCTGGATCCGGGCCGCAGCTCCTTGATTCCAAGCAGGTTCATCAGCCGCTGATGGTCCTTCTCCGCTGAGGCGCGCATAGCCAGTTGTTCGGGCGTGGGCGCGGGACGAGTTGCGGAAGCCGCTTGACCAGCCAGCCTAATCGTTCCTGAAAAGACCAGCGCCAAAACCGCCAGCTTGCAACACGTCGTCTTCATCATCGGCAACCTCATTTCCAGAGCGTCTCCTCAACGGAAGACGAAAGCGACCCAAGAATATCGGTCTGGCGACACTTTGGGCAAGAGTAACGCAGTTGCGCCGAGGAATGGATGGAAGCGAACCTGATCTCCTGAAAGAAAAAAACAGAATAAGAGCCGCAACCCCTTCCAAGGCTGCGGCTCTTTGCGGCTGTGTTGCAGCCGAATTACATTTCCTTGACGCCTTCTACGAAGGCTTTGAGTTTGCGCGAGCGCGAGGGGTGGCGGAGCTTGCGCAGGGCCTTGGCTTCGATTTGGCGGATGCGCTCGCGGGTTACCTGGAAGCTCTGGCCTACCTCTTCCAGCGTGTGCTCGGAGCCGTCTTCGAGGCCGAAGCGCATCTTGATGACGCGCTCCTCGCGCGGGGTGAGCGTGCGCAAGACTTGCGAGGTGTACTCCTTAAGGTTGACGCTGATGACCGCTTCAGAGGGCGAGACGGCCTGACGGTCTTCGATGAAGTCGCCGAGGTGGGAGTCTTCCTCTTCGCCGATGGGGGTTTCGAGCGAGATAGGCTCCTGCGCGATCTTGAGCACCTTGCGGACTTTCGCGACGGGAATGTCCATGCGCTTGGCGATCTCTTCGCTGCTAGGCTCACGTCCGAGTTCCTGAACCAATTGACGCGAAGTGCGGATGAGCTTGTTGATGGTCTCGATCATGTGCACCGGGATGCGGATGGTGCGGGCCTGATCGGCGATGGCGCGGGTGATGGCCTGGCGAATCCACCAGGTGGCGTAGGTGGAGAACTTGTAGCCGCGGCGATATTCGAATTTGTCGACGGCCTTCATCAGGCCGATGTTGCCCTCCTGAATGAGGTCGAGGAACTGGAGGCCGCGGTTGGTGTACTTTTTGGCGATGGAGACCACCAGACGCAGATTGGCTTCGATCAGCTCTCTCTTGGCCTGGTCGGCGTCCATGTCGCCCTGGATCATCTCGCGCTGAGTGCGCTTCAACTCGATGATGAGGACGCCCGCATCGACCTCGATTTTTTCCAGGTCAGCCTTGCAATTTTTCTGCTGACGCCGGTACTCCTTTTTGAGCTCGTCACTGCGGCTGGATTCGTGCTTCTGTTCAAGAGAACGTATTTGCCGCTCCAGGGTGCGCATGGTGTCCACGGTCTTGTTGACCTTGTCGAGCAGGCGCTTGCGCTCCATGGGGGTGTACTTGAACTCGCGGACGATGCGCGAAACCAGCACCTTTTCGCGCGCGATCGTCCAGCGGGCATGGCGCGCGGCTGAGGCTTTGGCCTTGGCGGAGGCGGCTTGCTTCTCCTCCAACGTGGTAATTTTCTTCTGGTGCTTGGCCAGCGCGTCGATGCGGGCTACGGTGGCTTTGACGCGCGCCAGCACGATCTCTTCGGTGAGCTCCTCGTCGTCGAAGATCACCACCTCTTTGATGTTGCGCACGCCGCGCTTGAGGTCCTCACCCAGCGCCATGACTTCGCGAATCACGATGGGCGAACGGGAGATGGCCTTGAGCACGCGCATCTGGCCGCGTTCGATGCGCTTGGCGATCTCCACCTCGCCCTCGCGCGTCAGCAGCGGCACGGTGCCCATCTCGCGCAGGTACATGCGCACCGGGTCATTGGTCTTTTCCAGCGTCCCCGGCGTCAGATCCAGCTCGACGTCTTCACCCTCTGCATGCTCGAATTCCTTGTCGCCGTGGAACTTGGGGCCGTCCAGCAGGTCGATGCCCTGGGTGCCGATGGTGGTGATCAGGTCGTCCAGATCCGCGGGCGAAGTGGCCATCTCCTCGGGCAGCATCTCGTTCACGTCGCCGTAGGTCAGATAGCCCTTTTCCTTGCCGACTTCGATAATGGTGTCGACATCGTGCTCGTGTTCGGGCGCGGGATTATGTTCGTGGTCGAATTTGTCGTCGCTTGCCAAAATATTCCAACTCTCTACGGCATTCCCAGGGATACTGGGCTCTGCTCAATTTCGTAAAAGGTCGCCGCTCACTCCACCCCAGCGACGAAGACCTGTCGCCGGGGAACCCGTTCCTGTTGGTCGCGTCGACTTAGCTGTGTTGCCCCAGGGTATTGTTTCCCTGGCAATGCTACGCGCAATGCAGGTTCAGCACCGTTTTGCGCGCCGGTGCGCGGGTTCCGATCCAGTATGGTCCAGGGCGCGCAGGGAAGGACATCCTGATTAAAATCCCAAACAATCAGCGCGTATGGACATGAACCTGCGGTCACCCGCATAAAAGATGCGGATTCAAGGGTTTGCTCGGAACAGGATGACAAGCGCTTCAGGTTTCACCTGGGTCGCCCGCGAGCCGCGGCTCATGGTTGGGGCAAAGGGGCGCGCATCTGCACAGAGATCAATAGATTACCACGCCTTGCCTGCTCATTCCAAGGCAAAATCGGGGCAACGTCGAGGAGCTTTTTCAGTCAACCCGGCAGCCGGGATGAGCAATTATGCTCATCCCCCGCTCCAGCTTCTCTCTAATTTGACGCGGTAAGGCATCCATTTGATGCAGGATTTAAGGCGTTGCGCGAGGACGGAAAGCAGTTATTGCGCGGGATTGTGCAACTGGCGGAGCGCGCGGTCCAGATCGAGCTTCTGCTGGGTCAACAGGGCCAGCTCGGCATGGTCGCCGCGACGCTCAGCCTCGGCGATCAGCGCTCGCAGATCGCGTTGGCGGCGCACAATGGCCCGCTCGTGAATCTCCTGAATCGCGCTATGCACCTCGCTCTCCTCGGGCGGTTTGGTTTCGGCCAGCAGCGTTTCGGCCAGCAAGGCTCGCTGCGCCTCGTCCTCAACCACGTCCATGGGGTCACGGGCCTCACGGCCGGCGAGCGCCTGCAGGGCAGAGAAGGCTCCAAGATGTTCAAACCAAGTGGGTTGCTGGGCAAGAGCCTCGGCTGCCAGCTTCCTCGATCGCGCGAAGTCAGGATCGTTAATGGCCAGTGCCCGCAGGAGCACTCTCTCGACTTCGGTGAGTGATATGGCCTTCGCGTCGATGTGGTCGCGGCGACGGAGCGCGGCCTGGCGCAATTCCTCACGCATGATCGCCGAGTCGATGCCCAGCTTTTGCGCGGCGTCGGCGGCAAACTGGTCGCGGGCGAGCTTCTCCGGCATGCGGCGAATGTGGGGCAGCAGGAAGTTCATGGCCTTCCCCTTCTGCTCCGGGCTGGCGCCGGGAAACGCAGTCCGCGCCCGCTCGATCAGGTAATCGGCCTGCCGCTGTGCGCCGCGGATCGCCGCGGTGTAGGCTTCCACGCCCCGCTCACGGATATAGCGGTCGGGGTCAAGCCCGCCATCGAGAGTGACGATCTTGATGTTGAAGCCCTCTTCGGTAAGCAGGGCGATGGACTTTTCGGCGGCGTTTGAGCCGGCGGCGTCGGGATCGAAGTTGACCACCACCTGCGAGGTGTGGCGCTTGAGAATCGCCACCTGCTGCTCGGTAAAGGCAGTGCCGCTGGTGGCGATCACGTTCTGTATTCCGCGCAGGAAGACCGAGATGCAGTCCATTTGGCCTTCGACGAGGAGGGCAAACTCCATCTGGCGAATGGCAGTGCGGGCCTTGTCCAGGTTGAAGAGGACGAGACTCTTGGAATAGAGCGGCGTCTCCGGCGAGTTGATGTATTTTGCGCCCGCTTTGTCGCCCGTCTCCAGCGTGCGCGCCGTGAAGGCGATTACGCGGCCGCTCTCGTTGGCAATCGGAAACATCACACGTTTGCGGAAGCGGTCGTAGATGGGGCCCAGGCCACCATCGCCCTGTTCCTTGGCGCTGAAAAGACCGGAGGCGCGGAGGGTTTCGTTGTCGGCCATGCCGCCGAGCCGGTCGCGCAGGGCGTTGAAGCTATCGGGCGCGTAACCGATGCGAAAGGTCTTGATGCCATCCGGAGTCAGCCCGCGGCCGGCAAGATACTCGCGAGCCAGAGCGCCTTCGGGTCCGCGCAACTGCTCTTCGAACCAAAGAGTCGCCGTCTCGTGCAGCTCCAGCAACTTAGCCCTCTGCCGTGCTCCGGCAGCCTCTTCCGGGGAGGAGAACTCGCGCTTGGGCAGCGGAATGCCGCACTTGCCCGCGACGATGCGGACCGCCTCGGGGAAGCCCACGTTCTCGATCTTGCCCACAAAGGAAAAAACGTCGCCTGAAGCCTGGCAGCCGAAGCAGTGGTAGAACTGGCGCACCGCGTGGACGGAAAACGACGGCGTTTTCTCCTTGTGGAAGGGGCAGAGGCCCTGGTAATTCTGCGCGCCGGATTTGCGCAGGCGGATGTAGCCCTCGATCACCTTGACGATGTCGGCCTGCTGCTTGACGGTTTGGGCGAAGTCGGACATGGGGCTGTATTAAGGATAAGGCTTCAGCTTCCGCCAGCACATTCAGAAAACACGCCCTAATTCCCCTCCGTGACAAGCAAGGCGGCAGCCGAGTAGAATTTCACGCAAACGATGTATTTGGAAGTCAGATGGGGTAAGCTGACTGGCTGGATCGCGGGGAGGGCACTTGTGCTGCCCTCACTAGTCTGCAATTGTCCTCGTTTTGCTGAAATAGGGAGAATCACATGAGAATGATTACAGTAATTTTGGCAGTGGTCCTGGCTGGCTCAACTGCGATGGCGCAACAGAGTGTGCCGCCTCCGCCTCAACCGGCCCTGGACAAGCCCGCCGTCAGCGGGCCGTCGCTGGAAGTGACTCTAAAATTTATTCAGGACAAGCTCAACACGATCGGCACGGTAAACTTTGCCGGCTACGTCCATGACTCGGCCAACAACACCGATGGGGTGCAGAAATTCTCTGCCACCATCAGCAACGCAGCCGCCAATGCGGGCGCGTGTACCCTCAGCTACCATCGTCTTGTCCTCAATAACGGCAGCAGGGAACACGACGAGAATATGTTCATCAATCTGCGCGACGTGCAGAGCATCGCGGTGCTGCCCGATGAGCAGGATTGGCAGATGTACCTGGTGCGCAGCGGAGACACCACCAAGACGGTCAAGGATGTTCCGGAGATCTCTGCTCTGGTGATCAAGCTGAACAATGGTAAAGATCCCACCCTCCGTTTCTACGAGCAGGATTTGGCTGATCGCGTGGCCAAGGCCATGGTTCATGCCGTGGAGCTGTGCGGAGGCGGCCCCAAGCCTGAGCCGTTCTGATTGGTAGACTAGGGCTACGACCGTGTGATTTAGTAATTGTGCCTGGATATGTGCGGGCGAGGACGCCCGCACAACAGCCGGCCAGGAGGCCGGCGCTACATTCATGACCTTGGGTCGCAACGCTCACCGACCGCGTAAACTGCAACCGCGAAGTATTTCAAGCTTCGCGCTGATTTGTAAAAGGGGAGAATGTTATGCGCATTGTTCCTGTGTTTTTGACGTTAGTCCCGGCTGCCTCCATCGCGCTGGCGCAGGAGAATGTGCCGCCGCCGCCCCAACCTGTTGCCGACCACCCGCCCGCGGCAGTTCAGCCTACCGCCAACGGTCCGTCTTTGGACGCCACCTTGAAGTTCATCCAGGACAAGGTGAACCAGCAAGGCAAGATCGTGTATGTCGAAACTGTCACCGATTCCGTCACCGGCGAGAGCGCCGGTGCGAGCTACCCGGCCGCAACGGCAGACTCCGTCCGTCGTGTGTCTTTTGTCGCTCAAAGTGCCGCTCCTAAGTCCTGCCCGAAAGGGCTACCATGGCCCTGCAGGTGGCGGTTCTGCTTTACAGCGTACCGCGGAGACTCAAGTGGTCGCAGTCGATCCCATTGGCGCGTTATCCTTCCAGGAAAATGGATCAGACATGGAAGTGCGGAGGGCGGGGTTTGGCATCATGGTGCCAGTGATGGCGGATTGGACGAAGACCTGGTCGGTTTATTTCAAGAACATCGAGAGGCTGGAGGTTATCAGCGCTACGGACTACAAGCACCGCCTAAAGCCGGCGATGGCCTATCAGGATGATCCGCCGTACTTTGAACTGGTCATTCACCTCGCCGCCGGAAAATCCGTGCAGCGGCATATCCAGAAGATTCCCAGCGGAAAACACGGGAGGACCGCGGATTCAGACGACAGCATTCAGGAATTCGCACTTCATTTCCGCGATGAAGATACGGCCAACCGCGCAGCCAAAGCGATGATCCATGCCATCGAACTCTGCGGCGGAGGCAGCCAGCCCGAGCTGTTCTGAGCGCAACGAAGACGAGACTCGCGCATCCAATCCTCTGTAAGGCAGAGGAGCTTCCCCATGTCGCTTCGTCCAGTAAAGCAGATTTTAGAAACCAAACCCACCGTCGAGGGCGCCGGCGTGAAATTGCAGCGCGCCTTCGGTTTTGGAAAAACCGCGGAGTTCGATCCCTTTTTGTTATTGGATGACTTCCGCAGCGACAACCCGACCGATTACGTGGCCGGGTTTCCCTGGCATCCTCACCGGGGAATTGAAACCATTACTTATGTGCTGGCCGGCGAGGTGGCGCACGGCGACAGCCTGGGCAACAAGGGCCGCATGACGGCCGGCGACGTGCAATGGATGACGGCGGGAAGCGGAATCCTGCACCAGGAGATGCCCAAGGGAGACGCGCAGGGCCGCATGCACGGATTTCAGCTTTGGGCCAACCTTCCCGCAGTACTCAAAATGACCGCTCCGCGCTATCAGGACATTCCGGCTGCCGCTATCCCCGAGGTGACCGAGGACGACGGGACCAAAGCGCGTGTGATTTGCGGCGAGTTCTGGGGCCAAAAGGGTCCGGTGGAGGGCGTGGCAGCAGACCCGCGCTATGTGGACATTTCTGTTCCGCCGGGAAAGCGCAAACGCATACAGGTGGAGACCACGCACAACGCCTTTGCGTATGTCTTCGCCGGCTCGGGGACGTTCCGTGACGCCTCGACGCCTCGCGCGGTGCTGACGGAGTCGGCTGTTGACCCCAATGCGGCGCCTGTGTACGACGCAAAAAACCACTCTCTGGTCTTGTTTGACCTAGGCGATGAGATCGTGGTTCAGGCTGGACCAGAGGGAATCCGCTTTCTGCTGGTTTCCGGCAAGCCGCTGGAGGAGCCTGTGGCCTGGTATGGGCCGATCGTGATGAACACCGATGCTGAATTGCGGCAGGCAATGAGCGAGTTGCAGGATGGCACGTTTATCAGGCGCGAGTAAGCCGAATGCGCGGCGAGGAGTTGGAAGCTTTCATCGCTCCGTCAACACCTCCGCCCCGATAACCTGCTGTGGCATAACTCCGCGCCGGCGCAGAGTGCGCAGGCTCAGCGCGTCGTGGCGCTTGGCCAGGCGGCGGCCGTTACGGTCCGCGACCAGGCGGCAATGGAACCAGCCGGGAGGATCGAGTCCCAAGGCACGATAGAGCAGAATTTGCCGCGCCGTAGACTTGAGCAGGTCCTCGCCGCGCACGACTTCGGTAATCTTCATGGCCGCGTCATCGGCGACGCAGGCAAGCTGATAACTTGGCACGCCGTCGCGCCGCCACACCACAAAGTCGCCAAAGTCCACACCCGCCACAAAGCGCTGCGGGCCGAGATTCAAATCATCAAACTCGATTGCTTCGCCGTCGGGGACGCGGAAACGCCAGTTGAAGTTGCCCGGCTCGACGAACTCGCTCGCGGCGGAATTGGGCGGCATGGTGACGACAGCGGTGCGGCATGTGCCGGGATACACGGGTTCGTCGTCCAGCGGATCCATATCTCCGTTGCTTGGCTCGCCACTGCTTTGCAGATGATTTTCACTGGGCGAAAGATACTCATGCGGCGCGCTGAGCGCGGCTTCCAGATCCTTGCGCGAGCAGCGGCAAGGGAAGAGAAAGCCGCCCTCTAGCAGCTTTCGACCTGCGTCAAGATAGATCGAATGGCGGTTGCTCTGCTCGTAGGGAGCAAATGGCCCGCCAAGGTCTGGGCCTTCTTGCCAGCGAATTCCCAGCCAGTGCAGGTCTTCCAAAGCGGCCTCGGCGTACTCGGCGCGGCTGCGGTCAGGGTCCAGGTCTTCCATGCGCATGACCAGAGAGCCGGCGGCGGCTAGTGCGCGCTGGTAGGCGGTCCAGAAGGTGCGCGCGTGGCCCACGTGCAGATAGCCGGTGGGCGAAGGCGCAAGGCGGCCGCGATAAGTCGATGGCGGCGATGAAGACAGATTGGCCATGTTCGTTATTAGTGATCCGGCCCCAAAGAAATGCAACACTCCCTCCCACCCATTCCGCAAAAAGCGCGGAATGGATGGGGCACAGCGTTTCAAAACTTCTGGGCCGGATCAATAGTGTAGCCAGCCTCGGGCGCTCGCGGCGCGGTAGACGGCGCTTGCGCGCCATGGGGCACCCGGCCAATTTGCTGCATTGCCGAGCAGGCAAACTCAAACTGCGCTATAGACTTTGCGGCACAGTCAGTTCCACGGTTTGCCCCTTGCGCCAGACGCGGAAGCTTGAGGCAGCGCCGCTGCGGATGGTCTGAACAAACTGCTGCATATTGCCGACATCCGCGCCGTTCAACTGGAGAATTACGTCGCCGGCGAGGATGCCCATGGTGTCGGCCAGGCCGCCATTTTCCACGCTGACCACCACGAAGCCCTGTGCCTTAGTCAAAGCCAAGGGAGCCATGTCGTCCTGGATGACAGGGCGAATGTTGAAGCCGAAGTGAACGCCGGAGGAAGGCGCGGCAGGGGCGGGAGCAGCGGAAGGCTCAGCCGCGTTTTGCGGGGCCGGGTTGGCGATCTGCTGCCGCAACTGAGCCGCAGGGACTTCGTTGCGGGGATAGCGCAGATCGACGGTCAGAGGGCCGCTTTTGCGCAGGATCTCCGCACGCACCACGCCGCCCTGGGGCTTGGTGATGGCCTCATAGACGGCCGCTCCAAAGGCTTGTTGCGTGCAGGCCTGGCCGTTGACGGTGCGCACAACATCATTCTCCTGAACGCCGGCTTTCTCCGCGGGTCCATCCGCATCTACTTCACGAACCAGGCATCCGGTTTGTCCCTGGTGCTTGCGCTGTTCCTTGTCCGTCATTGCCCCCAAGGCCATGCTGAAGGACATGTTCAAATTTTTTCCGTAGGCCACTGCCAAAGTTGCCAGCGCATCGGCAACCTGATGAGCAGTATCCTCGCTTGAGACGCAGATGATCCCGTTTCCGGCCTCTTTGCCCATGGGATAAACGCACCAGGGGGTGGGGGAATTGAAGGCCCTTATCTCAAAGTACTCAATGTTCGCATAGGCGATCGAAGCGACAGTATCCTGCGAGTAGGGGGTATCAATGGAGGTTAATCCGAGCAGGCCCTGGGGCACGCTCTTCACGCCGCTCTCGTTAAAGAACAGGTTGATCCCCAGATCGTTCTGGGTGAAATTCGTCAGCGTGTAATGGGTCGCCGCCGTGTACCAGCCCGAGGGGGCAAAGTGCGGAGAGAGGAATTGCAGGCGGTTGGCGGCCTGATCAACTCTAGCCATGTAATGCGGCTGATACCAATGCGTAGAGGTCCTGCTCGATGCCAGCAAGGGCGCCGGCGAAATGAGGGCAAGGCAAAGCGTTGCTGCAAGGAAAGTGCTGCGTCGAGACATGTTGATTCACCCTTCTGAGCGCTGCCGAGCATTGGAGCTCTGTGAGGCTCCGTCTTCTTCAGACAAAGGCTGGGGGAAGCGTCAGCACCTTTGGCAACGAAGGAATATGTCCGGCATGGCTCGCAAGCATTCTATCCCCATCGGCGCTTCGACGGCTAATGCGGCGCGGCGATGCTCAGAAGAGCTCCGGAATGGTGTGGAAGGAGATGCGGGTGGGCGCGGCCCTGAAGGCGGTGAGCATGGTGGCGGGGGCCAGCGTGCTCAGGCCGTACTTGTGATTGAGCGCGTCCATGGCTGCGAGCAGGCGCGTCCGGTTCTGCTCATTCTCTGAGCCGTCAAAGAGATTCAGCGTATGCAGCTTGTCGGGCACCAGGCCGTTCAGATGCACGCCGATAAAATACGGCCGATCATACGCGGCACCCGCGGGTCGCGATGCCCACAAGCGGCTGAGCGCGGCAATCAACGCCAGATTGTCCTGGCACTCGGTCAGGCGGATCTCGCCCTTCCATCCTCGTGTGGGCATGCCGAAGCTGCGTGTCGGGGTCCCCAGCGACAGGTCTTCGTCGCTGGGGTGACTCACGGGCTTCTTCTGACTGCGCGGCACGGCAAAGCCGATGACCAGCCCGATGCTGCCGGCCCACAATCCGCCCGAGCGCAGACGCATGGCTGCCTTGTGCAGCAGCTTGTGCGCCACCGCCCAGGCCTTCTCCGGCGTGCGCATCTCCGGGCCGAGCACATGCTGGTGGCTCATCGACTTGGGGTGCTCGGCCTCCTCCATGTCGAAGTCCTCGCCCCGAAGCCAGTGGCCCAGCCGCGAGCCCAGCACCGAACCCCAAACCTCGCCGGCCTGGTCGCAGTCGAGCGCCAGCAGTTGGTCCATGGTTTGAATGCCCTGCTCGTTGAGCCGCTTCTCCATGCGCGATCCAATCCCCGGCAGGTCGCGCAGCTTGAGCTGCCGCAACGCTTCAGGCAGAATGTCCAGCGGTAGCGCCACCAGGCCGTCGGGCTTCTCCATGTCGCTGGCCACCTTGGCCAGGTAGCGATTGGTGGCCAGTCCCACCGAACTGCGCATCATGGGGCCGACGCGCTCCAGAATGCGCCGCTTCACCTGCCGGCCAAGCTCCATGGCCGCCAGCAGCGGCCGTTCCCGGCCCATCAGACGGCAGGCCATCTCATCCACCGACAGCACCGCCGTTACCGGCACGCAGCTCTCCACGGCCTCGACAATGCGGTGATGGTACTGGACATAAATCTCGTGGCGCGCCTCCACCAGCACCAGGCCGGGGCATAACCGCTTGGCGTCGGCGACCATGGTTCCGGTTTTGACGCCGAATGCCTTGGCCTCGTAACTGGCAGCAATGCAACAGGTTGTGTCAGCCATCATGGGCACAATGGCCACCGGCAGGCCGCGCAGCTCGGGCCTGGAGTCCTGCTCCACCGAGGCAAAATAGGAGTTCATATCGACAAACAGCCAATTGAGCCGCTGGCCGTCGTCCGAGCGGTCTACAGGCTCTTCAGGAGCGGACAGTTTGAGGCTCTGAAGCTCCTCCGGCCACTCCTTGAGATTGGAGGGCTCGGGGAGATTGGAGGGATTGGGGAGATTGGAAGGATCGGGGTCCGGCTGCGGATTGGGCTCGGTTGCCATCGTGAAACTATATTCGCCTTTTCTTCTCCCAAGTGCAAGTGGAAATTAAAAAAATTGTCGATAAAATCATTGGCGCGCCTGAACTCCAATCCGAAAAATGCGTCAAAAACAGGTGAGCCGTTGTGTCCATACAGCGGCATAGTTCCTGAAGTATGTTGTAGTTGGTGACTGACGATGGATAGCCTGATTCAGTGGTTTACGGTCTGCGAAAACGTGGTCGCCGTTCTGGTGACACTGGGCGTGGCCCTGCTCCTCGTCTGCTGCCTGGAGTGCGTGACTGCCCCCAGCCGCGACAAAGACGATATCTTCAACAGGCACACGGTGTAGAGGCGCGGGGTAGCGGCCCTCGCTTGCCAGACGTATTTATTGACTCCCTGCCTTCAGATATTCCTCAAAGTGAGCCAGTATGCGGTTGAACAAATGTTGCCGCACGTCCGGCCCGGTGATAGAGTGCGTCTTGCGCGGATAGATCTGCAAATCGTAGGGAATCCCCGCCTCAATCAGCTTCTGCGCAAACTGCACCGAATTTTCCATGTGCACGTTGTCGTCGCCCGTCCCATGCGCCACAAGCAGTCGCCCTTTCAGGCTGGCCGCCGAGTTGACCACGGCGAACTGCTTGTAAACTTCGGCAAACTCCGCTGGCTGGCCCATGGTGCGCTCGGTATAAACCGAGTCGTAGTTGCGCCAGTCGGTCACCGGCGCCACCGCAACCCCGGCGCGGAAGCGGTCGGAGTGCGTCATGGCGTAGAGCGTAAACGTTCCGCCCCAGCTCCATCCCCACCAGCCCAGCCGCCTGGGATCCAGTTGCGGATAGCGGGCCAGCGCCGCGTCCACCACAGTCAGTTGATCCTCTAACTGCACCGCGCCGGAGTTATGCCATGCTATTTGGGCAAAGGCGCGTCCCCGTCCGCCCATGCCGCGATTGTCGGCGTGCAGCACTGCAAATCCGTGTGCGGCGAGCAGCTCGTCGAAGAGCAGGTTGTCGCCCCAGCGGTTGACCACCGTCGGCGCGCCCGGTCCTCCGTAGGGATTCACAATCAGCGGGACAGAAGCTGGAGCCGCTCCCTCGGGCAGCAGCAACGTGGCGTAGAGCGTTGTCCCGTCGTGGGCCTTGACCGTAATTTGCTCCGGCGCACGAAGGTGGTAGGGCTCCAGCGTACGCGTTGCCCAGAGGAGATTGCACTTGCCCGCATCCGCGCACAGCCTGATCGTTGGCGGTTCCATGCGCGACGATTGCCGCTCCACAAACGCGCTGCCCACTGGCGCAAAGTTGGCGCTATGTGTGCCCGCGCCCGCGCTCAACTGCTTTCGCTCGCCTGCAAAACTGACTTGCCACAACTGCTGGTCGAGTTGGCTGCCCTCATTCGAGGCGTAGTCCACCAGCTTGCTCGCCAAATCCACGCGATAGACCTCGCCAACCTCGAAATCGCCTTGTGTCAGTTGCCGCTCCAGTTTGGCGGTGGCGTGTGCTGGATCGCGCTGGTCATAGCTGTAGAGATACAAATGATTGTGCCCGTCGGCCCAGTTCGTCAGCACAATGCTTCCGTTGCCCACCCAGACGTCGTACTTGTCGTTGAAGAACTTATCGTCCGTAAGTAGCAGCACCGCGTGCGCCTGCCCCGTCCCGGCATCGGCAAAATAAATGTCGCGATGCTTCTGGTCGCGGGTCAGCATCTCCACCCACACAGTTTTCCCGTCCACCCAGCCAAAGCGCGGAATGTAGTCCTGCCCGGCGCGAATCGGCAGACTGACCCACACCGTCTTGCCACCTTGAGCGCTCACCACGCCCACGCGGACGGCCGGGTTGGGGTCGCCTGGCTGCGGATAGCGCTGCCCCTCCACCGTGGCGTGCGTCGGAATCCAATCGGTAATCGGATACACCGGCACATCGGCCTCGTTCATCTCCAGATAGGCCAGCCGCTTTGAGTCAGGCGACCAGAAATAGTTGCTGCGCACGTCCAGCTCTTCTTCGTAAACCCAATCCACCTCGCCGTTGAGGGTTGTTTTGTTGGGCGCGGGAGCCACCATCGTCATTGGCGTTCCCGCCTCCTTCAGTCGCACCACCGCCAACCCATGCTCGCGAATGAACGAGATCGATTCGCCATCCGGCGAAAACTTGGGATCGTCGCCCGAAGCTGCACCTGTTGAGCCCACCTTCACGCTCGCGCGGGTGTGCAGATCATAGAGCCATAGCCGACCGTTTGCGTCGAAGAGCAGGTGCGCCGAATCCGGCGCCCAATGGTAGCTGGCCATCTTGTAGCGCTCGCGATGGTCGCGGTCCGTTTCCGATGCGCTGGCCCCGCTGAACGAAGCGAACCTGGCGCGATTCACTATCACATACGCATCGTCCGAGCCAGGCTCTATCTCCGACAACTCGCCAACTGCCATGAAAGTGAGATGCTTGCCGTCCGGCGACCAAGCCAGCCCCTCCGGCTGCGTCCCAATCAGCGGTCCATGCCCGTAGATCGCCTCCACCGTCAGGGGCTTCGCCGGCGATTGAGCGGTCAGCGGAAGAGTTGAAAGCGAAAGGGCGATAACGGCAGCAAGCAGGGGAGCGGTTGTACGAATCAAGAGAAAATCCTCCGGAAGTGAAGCCCGATATCGCTGGCAGATTGCACACTCATGGATGCGGAGCTTCCATGTGGCAGTGTAAATCAACCGGTTATGCACCTTGCGCAGCACGGCCGAACGGTGTATCTTCCGGGTCATGCACTGGGCAACTTCACAGGAACGGCGCTCTCTGGGTCAGGCGCGGCGCAAGCAGGTGGGCCGCCAGCAACACAGCGAACTGAGGCCCAAGGCGCGGCATGCCTCTGCCCTCGAGCTTGTCGCTCGCTCGATGCGCGGCCGCGTCCCCGCGCTCATCCAGCTCAAGTACCAACTGATGGCCGCGTCGCCCTTCGGCTACTTCCGCGGCGCGGTGCCGGTGATGGCCGCCGACCTCGCCGTGCTGCCGAACACCGGCATCGTCTGTCAGCTCTGCGGCGACGCGCATGTGCGCAACTTGGGCGCCTATGCCGCTCCCGATGGCCGCCTGGTCTTCGACATCAACGACTTTGACGAGACTATCCGCGGCCCCTTCGAGTGGGACCTGAAGCGCATGGCCGCATCGCTGGTGCTGGCCGGACGCGAATCCAGACACAAGGAAGCCTCCGCGCGCATGGCCGTGGAAAAATTCGTTGCCCGCTACGCCGCCCAGATGCGCGCCTTTGCCCGGATGCCCATCCTCGAAGTGGGACGCTTTCAGGTCCACCGCCTGGGCCGGGTTGAGCCCGTCCTCGATGCCCTGCTCAAGGCCGAGCGGGCCACGCCGCTGCACACCCTTGACCAGCTCACCGAGCCCTCCTCCGGCAAGCCCATCGCACCCCGCCATTTCAAGGAGATCAAGCCCACGCTCACCCGCATCACCGGACGGCAGCAAGCGGCTGTGCTGGCTGCGCTCGGGGCTTATCGCGAAATATTGGAGCCGCAGCGGCAGCATCTGCTGTCGCTTTATCGCCCGGTGGACGTGGCCTTCAAGGTGGTCGGCACCGGCTCGGTGGGCTTGCGCGACTACTGCGTCTACTTCGAGGGCAACGGCCCCGCCGATCCGCTTTTTTTGCAAGTCAAGGAGGAGCCGGCCTCTGCGTATGCGCCCTATCTGCCCGACGCCGAACCTCCCCACCAAAATGGCCAGCGCGTGGCGCAAGGGCAGAAGGCGATGCAGGTGCAGTCGGACCCCTTCCTCGGCTGGACGCACTTCGCCGGGCGCGACTACCTGGTGCGCCAACTGAACGACCACAAGGGTTCCATTGATTTGGAGGACCTGGCCGGCAGCGGCCTGGAAGCCTATGGCGAGGTCTGCGGCGAGTTGCTGGCTCGCGGCCACGCCCGCAGCGGCGACCCGCTGACTTTGGCCGGATACATCGGCACGGGCAACGGCTTTGCCGAAGCGCTGGCGAAGTTCGGCGCGGCCTATGCGGATCAGACTGAGAAGGACTGGAACGAACTGAAGCGCTCGGCGAAATCCGGCACCAAGCAGTAGTACATTTTCACAGTTATTGAAATATGGGTTCTTGCGGTATTGTACATTTTAAGGTACAGTTGTACTAGATAAGGTGCAGGATGAAAGAGAATCCTCAACCGCAGAAAATACCGCTGATCTTTTTTCGCCCGGAATCAGGAAACGAGCCTGTGCGGGAGTGGCTGCTGGAGTTGCCGGTAGCCGAACGTCAAGCAATTGGAAAAGATTTACTAAAGGCGCAATGGCGTTGGCCGGTGGGGATGCCGCTCTGCCGCCCGCTGAGTAACGGTCTATGGGAGATTCGGACAGACCTGCCGACGAAACGAACGGCGCGGGTGCTGATTTGCCTCTGCCGCGGGCATCTGGTGGCACTGCACGGATTCATCAAGAAAACGCGGACAACGCCGGAGAGCGATCTGGCATTGGCGCGCAAGCGTCAGAGGGAGTTGGAGCAATGAGCAAAAAGCATATGGGTTCGAGCATCGACGATTTTCTCAAAGCAGAGGGAATCTTCGAAGAGGCGCAGGCAGAGGCGATCAAGGAAGTGGTTGCATGGCAGTTGGCCGAGGCGATGAAGAAGCAGAAGATTTCCAAGAACAGGATGGCCACGCTGCTCAAGACCAGCCGCACGCAGGTGGACCGGCTTCTCGATCCGAAGAATGACATTACACTGTCGAGCTTGCAGCGCGCGGCGGCGATGGTCGGGCGAAGGGTTTCGATTGAGTTGGTGTAGGGTTTGCTCGTATGAATATATAGTGGATTCGCTGGCTTCCGGGGCTCAGAATCGAGACTTGGGCCACCCAATTTTGATGTCGGGCCAGAAAACTGATCTCTGTTCTCTGAACCCTGATCTCTGCCGTTACGCTCTTCCCGCGAACTCCCGCGTCTCGGTGAAGACTTTCACCTTTTCGCCCACCTGAATGTAGAGCGGCGCCTTGATCTCCAGACCGGTCTGGAGGCGGGCGAGCTTGGTGACGTTGCCGCTGGTGTCGCCGCGCGCGCCGCCCTCGGTGTATTCCACCTCCAGCTCAACCTTCTCCGGCAACTGCAGGCCGATGGGGTTGCCGTTGAACTTGTGCAGTTGGATGATCACGCCCTCGACCAGCAGCTCCAGAGCGTTGCCCATCATATCGCTGTTGAGCGTATGCGTCTCGAAGTTCTCCTGGTCCATGAAGTGCGAACCTTCGCCGTCCGAGTAGAGGTACGAAGCCTCGACCAACTCCAGGTCCGGCTCCTTGAATTTGTCGCCAGCCTTGAATGTCTTGTCGAAGACGGCCTGGGTGAGCAGGTTGCGCATCTTCAGCCGCACTAGCGTCTGGCCGCCGCGCGCCGTGGGCGTGGAAACCTCGGCCTCCATGCAGTAGTACGGGGTGTTCTCAAACTCGAAGTACATCTTGCGCTTGACGGTAATCGCTTCCAACAGTGCGGCCATTGAATCCTCAATCAATCAGTCGTTCGCAGCCAAAGAGCGCGTGTGCGCTCATCCGGCTCCCTGTCCATTATAGGGGGATGCGGCGTCGGCGGGCTTGCTCCTTTTTTCTGCCCGTTGCATCCAAGAAAGGAGTCCGCCTGTGCGGGCATCTCTTCCCCAGAAAGAACTTCCATGGCACGCGAACTGCTCACAGCACGTCTTGAACGCAAAGACTGCATCTCTGAAGTTGCCCAGTGCTACCACTTCGGCTTCATCCTCGACGAGTTGGAAAGCTTTCCCTTTGCCGCGGGCCAGTTTGTCAGCGGTGTGGCGCTGGACGCCAACGGCAAGCTGCAGACCCGCGCCTACTCGCTGGCCTCGGCGGCCAATCAAAACAAATTTGAGCTGTGCGTGAACCGCGTCGAGGAGGGCTTCTTTTCCAACTACCTGGCCAACCTGCCCGACCTGCCCATCGGCGGCACCATCCAGATTCACGGGCCGCACGGACACTTCATCCTCCACGAGCCCATTACGGACTCGATCCTCGTGGCCACCGGAACGGGAATTGCGCCGATGAGGGGATTTTTGCAGAGTCTGTTTCCGGCAGACGGACCGGATCGCAGCAACGGCAAGCAGATCTGGCTGGTTTACGGCACACGCTACGAGAGCGACATCTATTATCGCCAGGAATTCGAGGCGTTGGCTGCCCGCGTGCCGAACTTCCACTACCTGCCTACGCTGAGCCGCGCCGAGAAGAGTTGGACAGGGCTGCGCGGCTACGTTCAGGAACACGTGGCCCGCATCATCGAAGAGCGCGCCGCGCGGCTTGGCCAAGCGCTGCCTGTGCCCGCACCCGAGCCAAATACGGAATTGAACTTAGACATCTACGCCTACATCTGCGGCCTCAACGAGATGGTCTCCAGCGTGCGCGAGCGGCTGACTGCATTAGGCTGGCACAAGAAGCAGATTGTCTTTGAGCGCTACGACTAGGCAGGTAAAGCAGCGGAAATCCGCTATAGATTGAACAGTTCCCTGAGTCGCCGGGTCTGGTTGCGGCTGACGGGAATCTCGGTCTTCTGTTTGTCATCCATGCGCAACTGGTAGCTGGACTTGAACCAGGGGACGACCTCGCGAATGTGGTTGATGTTCACCACAAAGCCGCGATGGGCGCGCCAGAAGACGGCAGGGTCGAGCAGGTCCAGGAGTTCTTCGAGCGTGCGGCACTTGGAGCTGCCTTCGAAGCTCTGCGTCACTATGCGAATCACGCCGTCGTCGATGGCCGCGAAACAGATCTCCGCCTGGTCAATCAGCAGCAAGCGGCTCTGCGCCTGGACGATGAGCTTGGCTGGCTGCGGAGTGCGCGAGGCGCCTTGCGGACGGTTGAGCAAACGCAGCAGCGACTCGATTTGCGACTCCGGCAACGGGCCTGTCACGCCATTGGGCGTGCTGCCGGCTAACCGGCCTCGCACGCGCTCCACGGCCTGCTCCACGCGCGCGCGATCAAAGGGCTTCAGCAGGTAATCCACCGCGTTCACGTCAAAGGCGCGCACCGCGTACTGGTCATAGGCGGTAGCAAAGACAATCTGCGGCAGGGGCTCGTCCTCACTGCCTGCCTTTGATCTGAGGTCCATCAGCTTCTGAATCACCGCAAAGCCGTCCAGCCCCGGCATTTGCACGTCGAGAAAGACCATGTCGGGATGGTGCTCCTCGATCAGTTCCACAGCTTCGATGCCGTTGGCTCCCTGCGCCACCACGTCCACGCCGCCCACCTGGGTGAGCAGGTAGGCAAGCTCCTCGCGGGCCAGTTGTTCGTCGTCGATAATGAGCGCGGAGAGATTCATGCGAGCGGAAGAAGAATGCAGCTTGATTGTAGGGATGCTGCTCCGGCCCGGTCAATTACAGCGGATGTTAAGCTGGGCGTATGGGCAAGCAGGACCGGAACGAGGAAAAGATTGTCCGGGTGCGGGAACGATTGCTGGATTGGTACGAGCGCTCGCGGCGCGACCTTCCCTGGCGGCGCAGCCGGGATCCCTACGCTATCTGGGTTTCTGAGATTATGCTGCAACAGACCCGCGTGGCGGTGGTGGTGGAGCGCTACCAGGCCTTCATGGCGCGGTTTCCCACGCTGCTTTCGCTGGCGCTGGCGCCGGAGCAGGAGGTGCTGGCCGCGTGGAGCGGGCTGGGCTACTACCGGCGGGCGCGTATGCTGCACGAGGCGGCGCGGTTTGTGGCCGACCACGGCCAGAGCAACCTGCCGCAAACGGCTGCGGAACTGCGCCTGTTGCCGGGCATCGGCGCATACACGGCAGCGGCCGTGGCCAGCATCGCCCACGGTGAGCGGGTGGCCGTGGTGGACGGCAATGTGGAGCGGGTGCTGTGCCGGATGGAAGGCTGGAAGGCCGGCAGCCGCGTGGGCGGCGGCTCTCAAGTCCGGCGCAAGATCGAGGCCCTGGCCGCCGAGCTGGTTTGCCCGGAGCGGCCAGGAGACTCCAACCAGGCGCTGATGGAGCTAGGCGCAACCCTCTGCTTGCCGCGCAATCCGCAATGCCTGGTGTGCCCGGTGGCCGATGACTGCAAGACCCAGGGGGAACACGAGACCGCGCCTCGTCCGAAAATGATTTGCCGCGAGGCGGCTTACGCGCTCTCGGTGCGCAGCGGACGGCTGGGTGGACAGGCGCATCGGGAGGTTCTGCTGGAACAGCGGCCGGTTTCGCAAACGGTGATGCCGGGCTTGTGGGAGCTTCCCGCACTCACCGAAACAGCCGTTCCCGCAGGGGAGCTGCAGCTGACCGTGCGCCACGCCATTATGCAGGTAAACTATTTCGTGCGCATTCGCACCGTTTCCGAAAACGACATCGACGCGCTGACTGTAGCAGGCGGAGTATGGCGGTGGGTTCCGCTAAGCGAGGCGGGCGGGATGGCGTTGACCGGCCTTACCCGCAAAGTGCTTACCCGCTTGCATCTGCTGGAGGCCATTGCTCCGCAGGAGGGCGACGACGTACTCTGAAAGTTCGATAGAGGCGTGCTGTTGAAAGCGCCTGTTCTGTAGTTCCAACCCCACAGGGAGAATCCATGCATCGCAAACTGGTTTTCGCCGTTATGGCCGCAGGCATTGTGGCCTCCATCTTCATTCACGCCCAGCAACCCACTGCTAGTGCGGTTCCTGAGATTGCCGGATTGCCGGCGGGCGCTCGCGCCGCTGCTGCGTCCATTGATCCGGAAAAGATTCGCGCCCATGTGCGCTTCCTCTCGCTCGACCTGCTGGAGGGCCGCGGCCCCGGCACGCGCGGCGGCGAGCTGGCCGCCGAGTACATTGCCACGCAGTTTGCCCTGGATGGCGTGGTGCCGGCGGGCGACAACGGCACCTACTTCCAGCACGTTCCGCTGGTGGCCGTGCACACCATCGAGGACAAAACGAAGTTTTCGCTGGCACCCGCCACGGGTCAGGCAATTGACCTCGCTTACGGTACGGAGATTGTCTCCAAGGACCAGACCGGGCAGACGACAGCCGACTTTGATGCGCCCATCGTTTTTGTGGGCTACGGCATTGATGCGCCGGAATACCACTGGAACGACTATGCCGGAGTAGACCTGAAGGGCAAGATTGCGCTGATGATCGTTAACCAGCCGCCCTCGGACGACGTAAAGTTTTTCAAGGGCAAGGCGCTCACCTACTACGGCCGCTGGACCTACAAATACGAAGAGGCCGCGCGCAGGGGAGCGGTGGGCGTGCTGCTCATTCACCGGACGGACCTGGCCGCTTACGGCTGGGAGGTGGTGCGCAACTCGCAGGCTATCGAGAAGAGCTATCTGCAGAATGATCCCAGCAACACGCTGCGCGCCGCGGCCTGGATTCAGCACGACGTGGCTCAGCGGCTGCTGACGCTGGCCGGGCAGGGTGACCTGGACAAGGCAATCGAGCTGGCGGGCAAGCCGGGGGCATTCCACGCGATAGAACTTCCAGTCAGGCTGCGCGCGCACATCGAGAGCCGCGTGCGCCGCTACGTCTCTGACAATGTGGTGGGCCGCGTACCCGGCGCGAGCACGGAAAATCAAGCAGTACTTTACACCGCGCATTACGACCATCTGGGCATCGATCCCGACGTGAAGGGCGACAACATTTACAACGGCGCGGCGGACAATGGCACCGGCTGCGGCATCCTGCTGGAATTGGCACGCGCCTACGCACAATCGTCCGTGCGGCCGCCCCATGCGGTCTACTTTGCCTCCGTCACCGCCGAGGAGCAGGGCCTGTTGGGCTCGCAATTCCTGGGGCAGCACCCGCCGCTTCCCACCGCGCAGATGGCGCTCGACCTGAATTACGATATGCTGCTGCCCATTGGGATTCCCCGCTCGGCGAGCCTGGGCAACGCCGACCGTATCGACTTCTGGCCCACGGTGCAGAGGGTGGCCGTGGCCTTCGACCTGGCTTTGCTGCCCGATCCGAATCCAAAAGCCGGCCACGCCTACCGTTCAGACCACTTCTCGCTGGCTCGGACAGGTATTCCAGCCGTATCCCTCGGTCAGGGCACTCTCTTTGAGGGTCACGATGAGGCTTGGGGAAAACAGCAGTCCCAGGATTTCGTGAAGAACCACTATCACCAGCCCTCCGACGAGTACCGCGCCGACTGGGATTTTCGTGGCAATGCCAAGATGGCGCGCTTCGGTTTTGTGCTGGGCTGGCTGGCCAGCCAGCAGCCGAAGAGCATTGAATGGCTCCCCGGCGACGAATTTGAAGCTGCGCGCAAGGCCAGGCCCACGCAGTAATGCATTCCATGAGGGTTCCCTTTTCCTCTGCTTTCCGCGGGGAGGGGGGAACCCATTTTATTGCAAAATAATCTCGTATAAAATGCTCATTTCAGGCGATTTACCTCACAATTGCATATTTTTAAACCAGATATTCACGCAAAAAGGGTTGACAGCAGTCCACCGTAGGGTAGATTCATCCCAAGATAGGTAATTTTTCTTTCATCTGGTTCCGCAAAAAGACGGATGCTGACTACCCAGGTCAGCACTGTCTGGCCGCAGAGTTTTGCCGGCCAAATCGGAACCTCTATGAAGGAGAGAAGGTCCAATTTTAGATCCAATTTCAGGAGGAAAGCGATGCGACGTTTAGCAGTCTTTGTACTTTTTGTAGTGTTTGCGATCTGTGCCCGCGCGCAATTCGATACGGCAACGGTTCTTGGAACCGTAACCGATCCGAGCGGAGCGGTTGTTCCTCACTGCCAGGTGGCGTTGCACAACACAGCCACCGGGGCGCTTGCCACGGTAGCCACCGACGACCGGGGAGAGTTCCGGTTCATCGACGTCTCCATCGGCTCTTATGAGTTGAAGGTGACGGCGACCGGCTTCCAATCGGCTGTGGCCAAATTCGGCCTGTCGGTCGGCGCTCACCAGCGCGTGGACGTGTCTCTGAAATTGGGTAAGGCGGAGACCACGGTAACTACCACGGCCAATGTGACCCAATTGGAGACTGAATCGAGCGAACGCGGGCAGGTGGTCAATGAGCGGGAAATCGTCGAACTGCCGCTGAATGGGCGCCAATATTCGAAGTTGGTCGAGCTGACGGCGGGCGTCGTTCCCAGCCCCAGCCAGCTGGGTTCAGGCTATGGTCAACGCGAGGGATCGTTCAATATCAATGGTCTGCGCAGCGTTTTCAATAACTACATGCTGGACGGGTTGGACAACAACTTCTATGGCACCTCCAACCAGGGATTCTCGAACCAGGTGGTGCAGTTGTCTCCGGATGCCGTGGCAGAGTTTCAGGTGGTGACTAACAACATGAGCGCGGAGTACGGCCGCTCGGGCGGCGCCACCATCAACGTCGTCACCCGCTACGGAACCAACCAGCTACACGGCCGGGCATGGGAGTTTGTGCGCAACACGGCCTTCGACGCCTACGGCTACTTCAAGCCGAGTAACGGCGGCAAACCAGCGCTGCATCAGAATCAGTATGGCGCTACTTTTGGCGGCCCGTTGAAGAAGGACAAGTTCTTTTTCTTCATGGACTACGAGGGCTTCCGTCAAACCAGCTCCTTCACCGATCATGCCACCCTGCCCACCGCGGCTGAGCGTGGCCTCACCAGCACCGGCGCGCAACTCGGCTACTATCTGATCGACGATACCGCCGATGCCAACACCGCCAGCACCGGCACTTTGCCAGTCGACAACCCGTGCAACTATAACGTCGGCCATAACCCATGCAACAACAGCAACTTTTTTGCCGGTGGCCTGGGTTTGGCAGGCGGTCCCACGCAGACGGCGCTCGGCGGCACACAGTATTTGAACGGCCATATTACTTCGACGGACGTCATACCCTACTCCGCGAAGATCGTACAGACGATGCTGCCGGCCACTACCAACAACAACGTGACCAACAATTACATCATTCTGCACCCCGACTCTTTTGACCGCGACAAGGGCGATGTGAAGTTGGACTATGACGTCAAGAAAAACCTGCGCCTCTTTGCCCGCTATTCGCAAGCGCGGTTCAATGCTTATGACCCCGGAACCATTCAGGGCTTGGCGGGCCTGGGCGGCGACGGCAACGTCTATGCTCCGGTTAAACAGATCGTGGGCGGCGCCACTTGGACCATCAGTCCGAAATCCCTGATGGAAGCGCGCTTTGGCTTCTCGCAAATGAAGGCAGGAAAAACTCCGCCGCTGGCCGGCGGACCCAGCATGGCTACGCAATTCGGCGCCAACTGGGCAGGTCTGCCCAGTGACCCGCAGTACACCGGCGGAATCTCATACGTGTATTTCTTTGATGGTGGCTTTACTAACCTGGGGCGCTTGTGGACCAGCCCCCAGTACCAGAACCCCACGACCTGGAATCCCAAGTTGAGCTACACGCGGCTGCTGCCGGGCCACACGCTCAAAGCCGGACTTGAGTACACCATGCTGCACGTGGCGCAGCAGGATCTGCATCCGGTGATGGGCGGCGATATCTATGGCGCGCAGATGAGCGGCATTTGCTACACCGGCGTCTCCGTTGCTCCTGGCGTAAGTGCATACTGCTATGCGCCTAACCCATATGTGTTTTCAGCTAACTACCCCTATGACGGAGTTGCAACCTCCACATCGAACAGGATGTTCGATTATGCCGACTTCCTGCTCGGCATGCGCTCCACGACTGGCCTCTCCAACTCCCCCATCGCCAACATTCGCGATTGGGGCTTCAGCGGTTACGTGCAGGATGACTGGAAGGTAAATAAGCGGCTGACGGTGAACCTGGGCCTGCGCTACGAGTTCGCCACCCCCATCTACGAAGCCAACAACCAGATGTCCAATTTCAACATCACCACCAAGACCATGACGCTGGCTAGCTCCGGCAACCCTTATACGATCAATTCGAATAAGAAGGACTTCGGACCCCGTGTCGGCGCGGCCTTTAGCCTGGACAACAAAACCGTGCTGCGCGGCGGCTTCGGCATCAGCTATTCGCACTGGAACCGCACCGGCTCCAGTTACCTGACGCTGAACGCGCCCTACGGAATCACTACGCTGGAGTATGTCTATCCCGGCCTCTCGACATATTCAAACACCCAGAGCGGGTTCACGCCTGCATTCGTCAGCTCCTTACTCAGCACCACAAACTACAACCCTCAAATTACGGCCCTCCAGTATATGCCGGCTGATTCGCCTGACACCCAGGTGCGGAGCTGGTTCTTCAGTGTGCAGCGCGATATGGGACGGGGCTTGCTGGTCGATCTGGCCTACGTGGGCAATAGCGGCATTCACGAGGTCTTCTTCAACGACATCAACCAGGCCAATCCGCAAGCTACTGCCGGAGGCTCTGCACCGCTTACATGCACACCAGTGGCGACGTGTGGGGAGCGTGTCTTCCAATACCCCGGCTTCGGCTCCATCATCGGCACATTGCCCTGGGGCTCCTCCAGTTACAACGGCCTGCAAGCCAAGGTGGAACAACGATTCACCAACGGCCTCTACCTGCTGAACTCCTTCACCTGGTCCAAATCCATTGACATCGCCGCCCAGTCTCTGGACGGCGGCGGCAACTGCGACAACTGCGGCAATGGCATTCCTTCGGTGCAGAACATCTACAACTGGCAGGCAGATCGCGGCATCTCCTCCTACAACCATCCGCTGGTCAACTCCACCGCCATGGTCTGGACGATGCCCATCGGCAAGGGACACCGGCTGGGAGGAACAATGAACCACGCGTGGGATACGGCACTGGGCGGCTGGCAGATGACCAATATCTTCCAGGCTCGCAGCGGCAACCCGCTCACCATGGCATATAACCCCAGCACTAATACGCAGGTTTCGGGCATTATCACCATCAGCGGCCGTAATTCCTACCGTCCTAACCTGACGGGCAACCCCATTAAGAACACGAGCTGGGCCTACAACACTAACCTGAGCGGCATTCAATACCTCAACAACCAAAGCGGCTCTGCAGCCGCATATTCCACCCCGCCAGCCAATGCGCCCTTTGGCAATTCACCCCGCGACGCTGTTCGGGGCTTCGGCTTTTGGCAACTCGACACGGGCCTGACCAAGGACTTTCCGTTTACCTCGAAAGCCCACTTGCAGTTCCGCGCTGAGGCTTTCAACCTCACCAACCGGACCAATTTCGGCGATCCGAATACCTCACTTGGCGGCAACTT
>CABEBX010000236.1_pt1 | contig 32608 bp, 27 predicted proteins | sample 3132671 | NCBI WGS metagenome assembly CABEBX01 (sample SAMEA5534346, study PRJEB31848) | metagenome | biome: tundra; feature: field; material: soil | place: USA | collected 2013-05 | depth 0.45 m
CCGGTCCCCAAATGCGAGGGACCGGGGGCACCCGCGGGCTGCTCAGGTCCGAGAATCTGGAGCTGGGCACCCGGCTCCTCGTCCTCTTCTCCGGGATCGTAATCGTCGCATGTATCCCGCCGATTGCAGCTTGCGCAGTCGCTGGGTTCGCAGACTTCCTTTTTTGGGGCCATTTCGTCGCCTTCATCGGTGACGGTCATGGAGTGCACAATTTCGGAATTCTTACGTTCGGAATCGCGATCGATATTCTGCGAGGCGATCTGGACGGCGTAAAGGAGCAGGCCGGTGCGACGCGCATCGATGCGGGAGCAGAGGAAGGCAGCTGTGATCTTGGAGATGGCTACCTGGATGGAGGCGGAATCCTCCAGCAGGGGGAGCTTGAGGTCATCAAATACGATGTATTTTGGTGAGGCCATGGTATGCGTGCGGGCGTGAAAATAACAATAAGCCAACTCGCCGAGAGCCGGAGATTGGCATCGTTTACCGTTGGTCTTGATATGACGACAAAGCTGGAACATCGGGTACCCCCACCCATATTTTGGACACAAAATCCTTGTTTTCTTTGGTTTACAGGCAGGGATGCGCCGCAAAATATAGAAAACAATGAAGTTCCCTGCAAAATATTCCTGGCAAAGGAGTTACGGGCCGTTTCGGCCTCTGTTGGCAGCTTCTGGATGGAAGGCGGCGCAAGAGGACGTGCCGGAACGATGATTGAAGGATGACTTCTGGGATTATTGTGCGACGAAGTGGGGAAATAATCTGCAAAACAGGGATCAGGGGTCAGGGGAGTCGTACAGAAAGTTTCGCCAGCCTCCCGCTCATCACGATAATGCTGTGATGAACGGGGCACAGCTTCTTATGACTCATGTAATCCGTTGGGCCTGATGATCGGGCCACCTGCCCTACATACTACTTCTTGGACTGACGCTTGAAAATGGCATGGTACATCCAAGAATTCGCAGACTCATTTCCCTTCAACTTCTGCGGCAGCATGGCAGGCAAGAATGAAACAAGCTCCCATCCATCTTTGCCCATTGCGTTCAGATGCTTGCCGATAATGACCAGACTTTCAGTGGAATCTGTAATGTTCCCAGCAGAAGTCACCTCGTACTTTGCGTTAATCGTAATGACGCTATATTCCCATTTCGCCATACCTCGCATTCTAAGGTCCGTCCTTGACAATGGCAACGCTCTAATAGGCACTCCCCAAAATCACCTTCCCACACAGTGAGCGTCTTGGGCGTCCTTGCGGTCGAATAACGGACAATCCGGAAGGCGCATCACAGCCCCAGGACCTGCCGCATCGGCGAAAATATAAATGGATGGCGAAGCGGTTGATAGCGGCGGGATGGGGTATGCGCGCGGGAGTGTGCCTGGCGGCAGTTGGGGCAGCGCTGTGCGCGGTTGCTCCGGCCGCTCAGGCACAAAGTGGGATACCGGATGCGCCGGCGCCAACCCTCGTCCCCCAGGAGCGCGCGCTTCCCGACCAGGTTGCCGAAAAGCCCTCTCAGCCACCGGCGTTTCAGATTGTCGTGACGCCGCTAGGCTTTTCAGGGCCGGGGGCAATTTACCTTGGCCAGCGGAACAGCGCTTTTTCGCTGGATTTTCTGGATGAAAATCGATTGCTGTTCACCTTTCGCGTGCCGGGACTGGTGCACCGCGAAGCCGTAGAAGGCGAGGAGCGGCAGATTCGCGCGGTAGTTCTCAAGCTTCCGGAAGGCACGGTGGAGGCCGAGGCCCTGTGGACGGTTCACGACCGGTCGCGCTATCTATGGGCGCTCAACGGCGGCCGCTTTCTGCTGCGCGACGGCAACAATCTTGAACTGGGCGACGCGGCGCTGGAGCTGAAGCCCTTTCTGCGCTTTCCGGGACCGCTGTTGTGGCTGGAGATGGACCCCGCGCAACAGTTTCTGGTGACCAACTCACGCGAGCCGGTGGCTACAAGCAGCAAAACCGGCGAGGCGGGCAATCAGGCTACGGTGAAAGAGTATGGGCAAAAGTCCGACGGCGAGTCCGATCTGGAGGTGCGCATCCTTCGCCGGGACACCGGCCAGGTGGTGCTGGTCAGCCACGCCGGCTCCACGGTGCATCTGCCCATCAACTCCGACGGCTACCTGGAGAGCCTGCGCGACATGGGCGACGAGTGGGTGCTGAATCTGAAGTACTTCAGCGGCGGCAGCAGAATTCTGGGTCATGTGGAGTCGAGCTGTTCGCCGCTCTTTGATTTTCTGTCGCAGCGGGAGGTGCTGGTAACGACGTGCACTCCTCAGGGCGCGGGCAAGCTGGTGGCGATGACCACCGAAGGACGCCGCCTTTGGGACGCGGAGACTTCTGCTGCGACGGTGTGGCCACTGGTGGTGAGATCACCGGACGGATTGCGGATGGCGCGAGAGGCTTTGGCCGTCAGCCACCCGGTCAGAGCCGGTTCGACCCTCGATCAAAGCGACATCAAAGGACAACTGGTGGAGGTTCTTGACGCGGCGGACGGCAAGGTGGTGCTGGTGACATCGGCCAGCCCGATCCTCGATGCGGGCGGAAATGTGGCCATTTCTCCCTCGGGACGGCGCGTGGCCGTGCTGAAAGGCGGGGCAATCCAGGTCTTCGAGTTGCCGGCGCCGACGCCGCTCCTGGAGCCTTCATCCCTGGCCCCCTTGGCTCACCCGCCCGGCCGCTGACCGGAGATACACCGCCCATCACGCCTGCCCGTGTAAACTGGGCAGCGGGAGAGATTTCTTGTCCAAGACTGACGTTCGCTACGCGGTTGCTGCGCTTACCGACTGCGGCAGAGTGCGCCCTTCCAATGAAGATACGTGCAAGTACTCCGCCGATCATGGAGTCTATGTTGTCTGCGACGGCATGGGCGGCGCGGCTGCCGGAGAGATCGCCAGTTCCATGGCGGCGGAAGAGATGCTGCGCCAACTGGGTAGCCGTGGCGAGATCGATTCTGGGGCTGTGCTGCTCGAAGAAGCGATTGAAGAGGCTATTCGCTCCGCCAATGAAGCCATTCATTCCCGCGCCGAAAGCGACTTCCATCTCAACGGCATGGGAACTACGCTTGTTGGCCTGGTGACGGAAGGACGCCGCGTGCTGGTCTTCAACGTGGGCGACAGCCGCTGTTACCGACTGCGCAAACGCAAACTGGAACAGATCAGCCGGGACCACTCGCTGGTAGAAGAGCAGGTGCGGATGGGCCGCATGACGCCCAAAGAGGCCCTGCGCTCCCCGCTGCGCAACGTGATTACCCGCGCCTTGGGCACGCAGCCGAGCGTCGAGCCGGATATCTTTGAGCTGAAGGCCGAGGCTGGCGACATTTTTCTGCTCTGCTCCGACGGGTTGACCGGCGAAGTCCCCGACCCGCAGATCGAAGCTCTTCTGGCCGCCGATCTGCCTCTCGAAAAGATTTGCGCCACCCTGGTAGCGGCGGCCAACCTGGCCGGCGGGCACGACAATATCACCTGTGTGCTGGTACGGGCGGAGGGGTAGGGCGGTTGTTGGCGACGCCCTCCCCTTGCGACCAAAGAAAGGCATAAAGCTGGGGCACCGGACCCAGTTATCAATTATGCGAATGTGTGAACTAAGGTTCTGTCAGTCCGACTACCAAAGATTGACAAAGCTTGTTATTGGGTCCAGCATTGGAATCAGGAGATTTTCCCCATGAATGTTTCGCTGACCCCTGAACTGGATAACTTCGTTGCCGGCAAGGTTGAATCCGGCCGTTACAATTCGGCCAGCGAGGTTGTCCGCGAGGCTCTGCGTCTGCTGGAAGAGCACGACCGGGCGCGGGGCGCGCAGATTGCCGCCTTTAACCAGGAGATTGGGGCAAGATTGGCCTCGCTGGACCGTGGAGAGCACATCAAGCCGGAGGCGGCGCGGCGGCGGCTTGAGCAAAAGTCCCGTGAGCGGCGTAAGCTGAGCGCATGAAGGAGTACGTTCTCAGCACTGGCGCGGAACTGGACCTCGACGAGATTTGGGAATATATTGCTCTGTATAACATTCGCGCCGCTGACTGCTGGATCGACAAGCTCTTTGACGCCTTCGACACCTTGTCGCAAAACCCTGGAATGGGGCACAAGCGAGAAGACCTCACAGCGTATCCGATTCTCTTCTGGCCGGTGGGCGCATACCTGATTCTCTACCGCGTCCAAAAAGAATACATCGAGATTGTGGCCGTGACTCAGGGCGCGCGGGATATTCCCTCGTTTCTGCGGCAACGCAATCCATAAAATTCGGAAAATTAGATTTCTATTGCCATGCGCCTTCTCAATCGTGCTTCTTGACCTTCTTGAAGAGCAGAAGCATGGGGATGCAGAGCAGGGCGAGGAAGGCCATCAGGCGGAAGTTATCCATATAGGCCATCAGGGCTGCCTGCTGTTGCACGCTGCGGTAGAGCATTCCTATGGCTTTTTGATGCGCGGTGACCATGTCGGCGCCCTGGGAAAAGAGTTTTGCCTGCAGGCCGCGCACCAACCCGCTGGTGACGGGGTTTCCCGTGCTGGCGTTTGCGGACAGATAATTCTGGTGGGCCTGCGCACCGCGGACCAGCATGGTGGTAACGGAAGCGATGCCGATGGAACCGCCGATGCTGCGCATCAGGTTGTAGATGCCGGTGGCGTTGCCCATCTCCCGTTTGGGCAGGCGGCTTAGTGTCATGGTGGTCAAGGGGACGAAGATAAATCCCATGGCGAAGCCGCTCAGAATGTTGGGCATGATGACTGAACCCATGCCGATGGCGAGATTGATCTGGCCCAGCAGCCAGGTGGAGTAACCGAGAACGGCAAAGCCGAAGGCCATCAGCAGGCGGGGATCGACGTAGCGGACAATCAATCCCGCGATTACCATGGAAGCCATGGCGCCGATGCCGCGCGGACTAACGGACATGCCACTCTGCAACGCCGAATATCCCAGCATGGTTTGCAAGAACAGGGGCAGCATGGCCGTAGAGGCATACATAACGAAGCCGTATAGACAGGTAACCACCGTCCCCACGCTGAAGTTGCGGTCGGCAAAGACTTGCAGGTGAACGATGGGCTCGCGGTCCTTCAGTTCGCGGACGATGAAGGCGATGAGCGCCAACGTGGAAATGGCAGCCGTCCACCGCACCCAGGTGGTGGCGAACCAATCCGACTCCTGCCCCTTGTCCAACACAAGCTGCAATGTCCCCAGCCAAAGGGCCATCAGGCCGAAGCCGAGATAGTCGATTGCCCCTTTGAATTTGTGGCGCAGGTACGGTGGATCTTCGACGTAGAGGTTGACCATGAAGAGAGCCAAAATGCCGATGGGGAGATTGATATAGAAGATCCAGCGCCAGGAGTAGCTGTCGGTGATCCATCCGCCGAGTGTGGGGCCGATGATGGGGGCAACAATAACGCCGACCCCATAGGCGGCCATGGCGACGCCGTGCTTGCGGGGAGGAAAGCTTTCCAGCAGGATGGACTGGGCCAGCGGCTGCATTCCGCCGCCGCCAATGCCCTGCAGAATACGGGCCACGATCAGCATGGGCATGGATATAGCCATGCCACACAGCAGCGAGGCGGCGGTAAAGATCAGGATGGAGAAAATCAGCAGCCTCTTGCGCCCAATGCGCCGCGCGATCCAGCCAGCGGCAGGCAGCATGATGGCCGTGGCGACAAGATAGCTGGTCAGAACCCAAGTGGACTCGTCAGTGGTGGACGAGAGATTGCCGGCAATGTGCGGCAGGGAGACGTTGGCCACCGAGGAGTCGAGCACCACCATGAAGGTGGCCAGCATGACCGACGCTGCAACCAGCCACGGGTTGGCCGCCGGCTTCCAGTCGTGGTGTTCGTCTGCATGATGCAGCGCGCCGGTGGCCGTGCTCATACAGCTGTCCGTTCCCGCACGTTGGCAGGCAACGCTGGAAGCAGCGTGGCGCGGGTTTTGCGTTGAACTGGCCGCATGGTCAATTCATTATAATTGACGGCCATTTGCGGCACGTCATTGACGCGTTATGGCGGCGCGAGTATTCTGCGGAGGGTAAATAGAGGAGCATAACCATGAACAGGCGTGAATTAATCAAGCGTATGGGCGGCGCGTGTTCCGCGCTTGCGCTCTCCAGGTTTGCAATTGCTCAGGCTGCGCCGGGCAATAAATTTCTGGGAACCAGGTCTTCTCTGCAAGGATACCGTATCCCGGACTGGTTTCGCGACGCAAAATTTGGCATATGGTCGCACTGGGGTCCGCAATCGGCCATTGAAGACGGTGATTGGTACGCTCGCAATATGTACATCCAGGGATCGGACCAATACCGGTATCACGTGGAAACCTATGGGCATCCCTCCAAGGTCGGCTACAAGGATTTGGTGGATAACTGGAAGGCCGCCCAGTGGGACCCGGAGCATCTGATGAGCCTGTACAAGAAGGCCGGCGCCAAATACTTTGTCAGTATGGGCGTTCATCACGATAACTTCGACCTTTGGGATTCTAAATATACACGCTGGAACGCGGTGAAGATGGGCCCGAAGAAGGACGTGGTGGGAATGTGGCGGGATGCGGCGCGGAAGCAGAGTTTGCGCTTCGGAGTCAGCGAGCACTTATGGATCAGTTACAAGTGGTTTGCCGTGAGCCACGGCTCCGACAAGACCGGCCCGTTGGCAGGAATTCCCTATGACGGCATCGATGCGCAGTATGCGGATTTGTATCACGATGCCGACAGCGCACGCTTTGCCGGATCGACGAAAGTCGATTGGAGCGATAACGGGATTCCTGAATCATGGAAGAAGCATTACCTGGATCGCATGACCGACCTTATCGACAAGTATCAGCCTGACTTTCTATACACCGACGGTCATCTTCCGTTTGAAGAATACGGGATGAAGATGGTGGCTCATCTTTATAACGTGAGCGCTCAGTTGCATGGCGGAGTGACCGAGGCAGTCTATACCAGCAAGGAAGAGACCGATTGCGCGATCGGCACTTGCCTGCTGGATCATGAGCGCAGCGTCACCGATGAGATTGCCAAGAACCCGTGGCAGACCGATACCTGCATTGGCCAATGGCATTACAAGCGCGGACAGCAATACAAGACGGCCAAGAAGGTCATCGACATGCTGGCAGATATTGTCAGCAAGAATGGCAACCTGCTGCTGAACTTCCCGCTGCCCAACTCGGGCGCATTGGATTATGAGGAGATAGTGGTGCTGGACGGCATTACGGAGTGGATGGCGGTGAACAGCGAAGGCATTTATGCCACGCGCCCGTGGAAGATTTACGGGGAAGGCCCCTCGACCAAGGTTGATGTCCATGCAGAACGATTCAACGAGAGCAAGCGCCCCGCCTTTACCTCCGAGGATGTCCGCTTCACCACCAAGGGAAGCACACTGTACGCGTTCGTGATGGGTTGGCCGGAGAAGGAGGCCGTTGTGAAGGCTCTCGGCTTTGCCAGTCCGCAAGCCCCCGGCAAGATTCAGAAAGTGACGCTGTTGGGCTACAAGGGCGATCTCAAATGGAAGCAGGACGAAGCCTCATTAAAGGTAGAGATGCCAGCGGAGAAGATTTCCGACGTGACGATAACGCTGAAGCTCGAACTGGCGTAAAGTTGTTGGCGTGACATATCGGGCGTAGGCCGGCGACAAAGCCAGTCTGCGCCCGTTGGTTTTTGAATGTTTGTATAAAAGGAATCTTTCACCCGCGAATCAGAGGATTATGATGATTCCGGCGGTGAATCCTGCCGATAGCAACAGGGTTCGTCCGTGGAGTTCGAGGAGGACCGATGAAAGACAAGCACAAGAAGAAGCACCTGAAAGCTGATCTGGCGACGACGCACTCAAACGGCAAGCAGAAGCACGGCGACCTGCCGGCGCCCGTGCTGGGCAATGCCAAGACGCTGCACCTCGGAACAGACTGCGACTACGAAAAAGAGCTGAGGCGCTTGCAAGTCGAACTCGTCAAGCTGCAGGAGTGGGTTAAGCAGGAAGGCCTGCGGGTTGTGATTCTGTTTGAGGGCCGCGACGCGGCGGGCAAGGGCGGGGCGATCAAACGGATCACCGAGTCGCTGAATCCGCGCGTCTGCCGGGTGGTGGCTCTGGGCACACCCACGGAGCGCGAAAAAACGCAATGGTACTTCCAGAGATATGTTCCCCACCTGCCCTCAGCCGGCGAGATGGTGTTGTTTGATCGCAGTTGGTATAACCGTGCAGGCGTCGAACACGTAATGGGTTTCTGCACCGAGGCGCAGTATCAGGAGTTCTTTCAGAGCTGCCCTGAGTTTGAACGCATGTTGCAGCGTTCGGGGATTCGGCTGATCAAGTACTGGTTTTCCGTCAGCGACGAGGAGCAGGAGCGGCGCTTCCAGGACCGCATGAAGAACCCCACCAAGCGCTGGAAGCTGAGCCCCATGGACCTGGAGTCGCGCAAGCATTGGGCCGATTACTCACGCGCCAAGGACAAGATGTTCGCGGTGACTGACACCAAAATGTCTCCGTGGTTTGTCGTAAATGCGGAGAACAAGAAGTGTGCGCGGCTGAATGTGATCCGCCATCTGCTCTCGCAGTTCGTCTATCGCGATCTGACGCCCGCGCCGTTGGAACTGCCCAAGCTGGAAAAGTCGAAATACGTGCGCCCGCCCATCCAGGAACAGAACTTCATTCCGCAGGTTTACCGGTAGGGAGTCTGAGGGGGTTCGCGCGCTTACGAATGTTGCCAATCCTGCCTACCGCAGGCAACCAGTATGGAGACGGCGCAGCGGCCGATTCAGACTTCAAGTTTATATGTAGTCTCGGAAGAGCTCTTCGGAGGGCGCGGCAATCACGCTCCGGCCCACCAACATTCCGTCCTCGGCGGCGACTTTGCAGCCGGCGGCTACGGCCGCCTGAACGCTGGCCACGGCACCGGCTACGCTGAGGTATTTGTGCGTCACCGGCTTATCCAGGCCGATGTTGATCAGGGTCTCCACATTTGAAACGGCTACGTCCACATCCTTGGGCAGGCCTCCGGGCGGAATGACGCGGCCGGTGACCAGGTGGACGAGTATGAATTCATCGCCTGCCGGGTAAACATCCGGCAAGGGAACAACCCGCACGCCGGGCGGCACGACACGCTCCAGCGCGGCAATGATCTCGTGGTACTTTTCCTTGATTCCAATGGCCGCTTGGCGCGCGCCGACTATCTCCATGGCCATCTGCAAGCCGCGTAAAAAGGGCTCTAAGTGGTGATGGAGCAGCTCCTTATCCTTGTGCAGCAGGGGTTCACATTCTGCCGCGTTGACAATGAAGAGAGACACTCTGGTTTTGAACTTGACGGCTGTGGGAAAGCCACCGCCCCCGGCGCCAACGATGCCGAGTTCCTCAAGACGGTCGGCAGACGGGGCCGCTCCCCCACCTGATTGACTCGCGACTGCCCGGCAAATCCCGCCATACAGGGTCCGCCTCACAAAAAGCCGTCAAAAATCCGTTTGACTCTGGATTGAATTGTACTGTATGCTTTATAATAATTCAATAGTGTTCAAAAGCGTCCAAAATGAGATGCCTGATCCCAAATATCGGTAGTACTTCTTTCAAGTACCGGGTTCTGGATATGCCCGCCGAGACGGTATTGGCGGAAGGGCGCGTGGAGCGGATTGGCCAGCCAGGCGGGGAGTGTCCTGACTACCAATCGACTATCGCCAAGTGCCTTGCGACGATAGCGGGAGAAGGCAACGCTCTGGGCAGCATTTCGGAGATCGGCGCGGTGGGCTTCAAGGCCGTTCATACCGGGCCGCTGAGTCAATCGCAAATCATCGGCGACGATCAGCTCCAGGCGATGGAGGAGTTCACCTTCTCCGGCGGCATCGGCGAAAACAGTTGGGAGACGCGCGCCGCCGTTTTGAAGGGCCTCAGCGGCTTCGGGATCGAACTGGATGAGAAGAAGAACCGCGCGGCAACGGGACTGGGCGCGATCTCTACCGAAACATCGCCGGTCAAGATTTTGATTGTTCCGGCAAACGAAGAACTGATTGTCGCTCGCGAAACGGTGAAGGTGGTCAGCGAAGCGCGGAAAAAATGATTTGCGAGTTCCCACCCTAGGTCACCCCAGCGAGCAAAAATCGCTCGCCGGGGACCCCGAAGCCGCAAAAACAAGAACGCGGCGAAGGTGGGGCACCCGGAAGTAATACGTTCAGGAATTTTATGAGAAGTGGAAGTGAAATAAGGTCGACTTCAGCGGGTTCCATCGACAGATCGATGGTGGAGCAGATTGTCCGCCAGGTGGCACTTGAATATCTTGGGCGCGGGAAGAAATCACCGGCGCCGCTGCTCACTGTGCAGACTTCTTCGCGGCATATGCACATCTGCCGCGAAGACATGGATGTGCTCTTTGGGCCGGGAACCGAGCTGACCTTTGACCGCCCACTCTTCCAGGAAGGCAACTTCGCGGCCAAGGAGACAGTGACGATCGTCGGGCCACGGAGCCGCCTGATTTCCAACCTTCGCATTCTTGGACCGATGCGCAAGCAGTCGCAGATTGAGCTGGCCTTCACAGATGCCATCATGCTGGGCTTCACGGATATTCCCGTTCGGCTCTCCGGCGACATTGCGGGCACTCCTGGAGCCATCATTATTGGGCCCAAGGGCGTAGTCGAACTGAAGGAAGGCGTCATTCGCGCCGCGATCCACGTGCATATGAACCCCACCGAGGCCGCGCACTTTGGAGTTTCGAAGGGCGACCGCATGAAGCTGCGTATCGGAGGCCCGGCGGGCGTGACCTTCAACAACGTACATGTCCTCATTGACCCAACAGCCAAACTCAACGTCCACATGGACACGGATGAGGCGAACGCGTGCGGCGCGCATTTAACCAAAGAAATTGAAATTTTCAAGTAACACCACAAAGAAGAGAGGAAGCGATGAAGCAAGCGCTTGGAATGATTGAGACGAAGGGCCTGGTGGCGTTGTTTGAAGCAACTGATGCCATGCTCAAGTCAGCAAACGTTACGTTCGCCGTGGATGCAGTGATTGTCGGCATTCTCGATGTCGTCGAGATTGAAGGCAAAATATTGGAGAAGCCCTAATGCAGATTCAGGACCAGGTGATTGCCGAGATCGCCAAGGAAGTGGTTGCGCGGCTTCGTGTCCAGATGCAAATGCCGGACAAACCGGCCGCACTAGGCGTTGGCGGCGCGGGATACTTCAGCCACACCATTGCTACCCCGACGGGCGAGGGAGTCACCACTCCTCTCACTTTTACGCGGCAACGGCAGATGATTGTTGGCGATGCATTGAGGATCATTTAGCTGTGTTTTTGGCGCGCATTGGCGGAACGGTAGTTGCGGCAATCAAGCACTCGACGCTGGACGGTTGCAGGTTTCTGCTGGCGCAACGTCTTGAATCCGACCGGAGCGTGGGCCTGGAGCCGATTGTGGTGGTGGACTGGCTGGGCGCGGGAAACGGAGCGATTGTGCTAGTTTCTACGGACGGCGATATCGCGCGAACCAGGCTGGGCAACACAACACCAGCTCGCATGGTCGTGGTGGGAATTCTGGATTCCGTGCAGTCCCACGCAAGCGCGAGGCAGGAGTAACGCATGAGGCTGGGCATCGTTCGCGGGCACGTCACACTCAGTCCGGCTGTCGCTGCGTATCGCGGCAAAACGCTTGTGGTCCTGGAGCCGGTAACGATGGAGAATCTGAATGCCAGAAATGGATTGGGCGGAGGCAAGTCTCTGGTCGCCGTGGATGAACTTGGCGCCGCCGATGGCCAGATGGTGGCATTCACCGAGGGCCGGGAAGCCGCGAATCCGTTCTGGCCTGACGCAGTGCCGGTGGATGCGTATTGCACACTGATTGTAGATTCCATCAACATTCATGCGAAGACAGTTTCTTGAGGATCTGAGGTGGGGAGTTGAAGAGCGAAATGAAAAGCATTGATCTTACAGGCCAGAAGGTTTTAGTAATCCGCGATGCCCGGAGCGCCTTGGCGGCCGGCGCGAGCCAGGTGCTTGTCTGCAAAAACTGTGTTGTAACTCCTTCGGCTCGCGACTTCCTAGCCCAACACAATATCGAGCTGGTGACAAGTGGCGATGCAAAAGCCGCCGCCACCGCTGCCTATAGTCAAACTTCCGCACTCCCAGCCTCCGGGGGCAGCGACGGAGTACAGGGCCGTCACGCTCCGAATCCACGACTGTTTACCACGCCGGAGGCTGAAGCCGTCAAAAAGGAAATTTGCGCGGTCGGGCGCAAGCTCTGGATGCGCCAGTTTGTTGACGGCAACGGCGGTAACATCTCTTATCGCATCGGCCCCAACGAGGTCATCTGCACGCCAACCCTGATGAGCAAGTACGACTTGACGCCCGAAGACCTGAGCATGGTTGACCTTGAGGGAAATCAGATCGCGGGGAGCAAGGCGCGCACCAGCGAAATCTTACTGCACCTTGAAATCTATAAAGAGGTACCGGAGGCAAAGTCTTGTGTCCACTGCCATCCTCCACATGCCACCGCGTACGCCATCACCGGAAAAGTGCCGCCGAACATGGTCATTCCTGAATTTGAAGTCTTCATCGGCAAGGTGGCTATCTCTCCGTATGAAACGCCGGGCACAGCAGAGTTTGCGCAGACCGTTCTACCCTTCGTAAAGACGCACAACACGGTGCTGCTCGCCAATCACGGAATCATCTGCTGGGCAGACACGGTCACCCACGCCGAGTGGTATGCGGAAGTGCTGGAGACTTATTGCTGGACCTTGATGCTAGCCGCGCAACTGGGCGCGCCAATCTCCTACATCTCGGAACAGAAGGGCGCAGACCTGCTGGCCATCAAGAAGAAGCTCGGCCTACCCGACATTCGCTTCGACACGTCAAGGATGAAAGAGTGCCAGCTCTCCGATCTTGAGGTGCCGGGTTCCATCGCGCTTACTCCCAGCCCCTGCGACGGCAACATCGGCAGGCCCGCGGAAACGGACCTGGAGATGCTGGTACGGTCCGTCACCGATGCGGTGATGAAAACAATTGGCGCCCGATGAGTGAAGTTTCCTTAGACCAGCAAGTAGCTGACCCCGCGCTCGTCCAATAATTGACGTTGTTCCGGAGCAAGATTCTGGTCGGATATGATCTGATCGAGTTCCGCGAGATCGGCCACGTGGATCATTGCACTTCTGCCGAATTTCGTATGGTCGGCAACGATAATCACGCGCTGCGCGCACTCTATCATGGCGCGAATCGACGCAACCACAAGCGGGCTGCTATCGCTGAGACCGTCCTTGGTGATGCCGCGAATTCCAATGATGGCAACGTCCGCTGAGATGCTGTGCAGCATTCGTTCGCAAATCGGGCCAAATTGTATTCCGAGACGGGGATAGAGATATCCGCCGGTCAATGTAACCTCGGTTTGCCGGCATTCCCAAAAAACCTGGGCAACCAGGATCGAATTGGTGATGACCTGGATGGGGCGATCGTAGAGGCATCTTGCTACTTCGACGACTGTAGAGCCGCCCCCCAGAACGATGGTTTGCCCATCTTCGACCAGTTCTGCAGCAGCTTTCCCGATGCGCACTTTTTCTTCGTGACAACTCACAGAGAGCTGCCTGAAGTCGAGCGCCTCCTCGCGAGAGTTGGTGGACATAGCCCCACCGCGAACTCTCCTGATATTCCGGCTGCTTTCCAGGTCAATCAGATCCCGGCGAACCGTCGCTCTGGATGCATCGAGCCGCTTGCACAAATCTTCCAGATCGACAAAGTCCTGCCGCGATAAAACTTCCAGAATGTTTCGGTGGCGCTCGATTTGATTCATAGTAGAGAATGTACCGTTACAACAAACAACGGAAGGTTCTGCGCGGATTCATCAGCTAGCTTGATTATGCGCCAATTGTTCAAATCGCTGCAACATTCTTCGGAAAAATCCTCTTGCGTTCAGGTCCTAGTCTCACAGATGGGGTCGAAGCTGCGATCTGCTGTCGAATCAGAGAAATAGATGCAACCCATGGTGAATAGACTGAATCCTGAGCCTGTGTTAGTTCTATTCAGGGTTAATACGGGAGTTTCTTCTAAAATATAGCCCAAAGATAATAAAGGCTTTACTGGTCGGGGCGGAGGGATTCGAACCCCCGACCCTCTGCTCCCAAAGCAGGTCAAACGATTTATTGAAACCTATTGAAACTTGTAGGAAATAAGTGCTTTTGATTGAATTATTTGCAGTGTTCTCTCCAAACCCTGTTGATCCTTGTTGTTCTTGGGTGCTTTGACAGTTACAAAATCGACTACAGTGAGAAATCTGGCTGTGTTTCTCTATATGGAGGAATATCGGGAAAAACAGCAGGCGCCCCTGTGCGAGATGCCTGACGGGTAACTGGTATGGCCTACTCAAATTGCCGTAACAGGAGTGAGCCACGACGAGCCCAGTCCATTTCTTCGTCAACTATTATTCCGCTTTTTTGTCGTGGCGCGTTTCTGTCCGAGGACCTTTCTTGACGCCCGCTCAAAATCGCTCTCGAAACTGCGATCCTGGATGACATTGAAGCTCTCAAACTGCTTCTCCGCCAATTCTTTGGCCACCTCATGCGAGACCTGACCCGCATTCGTTAGCACATCGAACTCATTGAACTTTAGGAAGGCATCGAGCTTTTCTACCCAGTCGGCCATGTGCATCGGAATATGGCGCGCCGCCTGATTCTCAGCATAGTCCAGATACATACTGACAATGCGTTCGAGGGCTTTGATCTCGTTTTCTTCCAGATAGTTCTTCGCGATGGCAATGTCTGCTTTTTGAATGCGGCCGTGAGGCGCATTCTTCCACGTCTTGAGTCCCATGTTGGGTTGGCTGGCCTGGGCGCGCTCGGCAATCAACTCGGCTGCCGTTTTGCCGGTGATCGCCCAATGCAACTTGTTCTGTACCGTCTTGAAGAACACCTGCGTAATCTCGGCATTCTGGTTGTAGTCGATGCTGCACTGCTCGTAGATGTCGGTGATCTTGAGATAGAAGCGCCGTTCGCTGGCGCGGATGGAGCGAATCCGCTCCAGAAGTTCGTCAAAATAATCCTTGCCGAGACGCTTGCCCTGCTTGAGGCGTTCATCGTCCAGAACGAAGCCCTTGATGAGGTACTCGCGCAGAACCTGTGTAGCCCAGATGCGAAATTGCGTCGCCTCGCGACTGTTGACCCTGTAGCCTACCCCGATGATGGCATCCAGGTTGTAGAAGTCCAGCTCGCGGGAGACCGCTCGCGTTCCTTCGGTTTGAACTATACGATATTTTCGTATAGTTTCTATCTCATTTAATTCATGAGATTTATAGATTTCCTGGAGGTGATGATTGATGGTTTGCACCCCAACGCCAAAGAGGTCTGCCATCCTCCGCTGCGTCAGCCAGAAGGTCTCGCCTTCAAAGAGAACCTCGACGCGCACCGCTCCATCGGGCGTGGCATACAAGATGATCTCGTGGTGCAATGGAGTCTGCCCGTCTACTGTCATTTCGCTCCAACCCTCCACTATCCAATTTACAGGAAACCAACGGGGATCCTACCGTTGATCTAGCTGTGAAGGGCTCGAAATAAAGCTGACGCTCAGTTGATATCTTCGGACGATCAGCTTTGGCCTGGGATCGCATTTAGGCGAGGGACAGCTTTTGGTCTCAAGGATCGTTTGAGGGATTTACTGTATCGCCAACACCACACACCAACAGGTTTCAACAAGTTTCAACACCTCTGCTCCCAAAACAGGTCAAACGATTTATTGAATCCTGTTGAAATTTGGAGAAAATAACTGTTTTTGATTGAATTGTTTACCGTATGCTTGCCGATCCTTGTTGATCATTGTGGCTCTGGGGTGCTTTGACAGCTACAAAATCGACTACATCAATGAAATCCCGCGCGTTTCTTTGTGGAGGCGCATAACGGGAAAAGCGCGTCAGTTACCGCAGCCCCACTCGGTGTTCCCTTATCGGGTATCATGCCCTTTTGTTCGCCCTGGTGGAGTGAAGAACCACTCCGTTGTCTACCCACGCGGATGGGATTTTGGCGAGGCTCGGGATCAGCGCGAGTCGCCGTCCGGTGTGGGAGAGACCACCACGAAAGAGGCTTCCTGGCTGGCCAGCGAACTGCTTCCGATCCAAACCGTGTAATGGCTCGCTTCGATCGTTGGGGAACTCTCCAGGTTGAAGAAGGAGAGTTCGTTAAAGCCCAGAGGGAAACTGATCTGTTTTGATTCGCCTGGGAGCAGAGTGACTCGCTCGAATCCCTTGAGGCTTCGTACTGGCTGTTCAATGCTAGCGCCCAGGTTGCGCACATAGCACTGGACTACCTCGGTGGCCGTGTGCTCCCCGGTGTTGGTCACTGTCGCCGTCGCTTCAAGTAGAGGTGTGCTTCGATTCGCCAAGGCCTGTGACAGCGGGATGCTGGTCTTTGACGCCTTGACGTCCCGGTAGGAGAAGCTGGAGTAGGAGAGTCCGTAGCCGAAGGGGAAGAGCGCGCTGTTGGGGAGATCGATGTAGCGGGAGACGAAGCGCGAGTCGCCGACTGGCGGCTTGGAGAGGTCAATCCCCGTGGGCGGGCGTCCGGTCGGAAGCTGGTTGTAGTAGAGCGGCTCCTGGCCGACGGCGCGAGGGAAGCTCATGGGCAACTTGCCGCTGGGCGATACATCTCCGTAGAGAATATTGGCGAGGGCATGCCCGGCCTCGGTTCCGGGGAACCATGCCTCCATGATGGAGGGGATATGTTTGGCAGCCCAGTTGAGAACCAGGGGACGCCCGGAGAAGATCAGCAGAACGACCGGCTTGCCGGTGGCGACGACGGCTTCCAGAAGCTGCTGCTGGTTGCCCGGCAGATCGAGGCTCGCGCGGGAACCTCCTTCGCCGCTCATGCTGCTCAATTCACCCAGCGCAAGGATGACCACATCGGACGCCTGAGCTACCTGGATGGCCTCAGGGAAACCAGCTTGCGAAGGATCGTTGATTTCTGTTCCCTTGGCGTAGAGTAGAGTGCCGCCCAATTGTTGTGCTCGCTCTGCCAGCGCCTGCCGAAGGGTGATGATGTCGCGATCCTGACCGACGCCACTCCAGACTCCGGTCATCACTTCGGCGTTATCGGCGAGCGGTCCGATCAGAGCGACCCGCTTGCGTAGTGGTGAAAGCGGGAGCAACGGTGCACCGTCTGTGAGTTTGTCATTTTGCAACAGGACGAAGGACTCTTCGGCTGCTTTGCGGGCCAACGGCCTATGCCCGGCGACAGCAGCCGTGACCTCCACGCCTTCTGCATAGGGATGTTCAAAGAGTCCGGTTGCGAACTTAACCCGTAGCACCCGCCGCACCGCCTCATCGACCACATTCATGGAAATCCGGCCTGTGCGGATGAGTTCAGGCAACTGGGTGTCGTAGTAGTGGGACATCATATCGACATCGACGCCAGAGGTGATGGCTTTGCGCGTTGCAGTCGCGGGATCGAGCGCAATGCCATGGTGGGTCAACTCCATCACGGCGGTATAGTCGCTGACAACAAACCCATTGAAGCCCCACTCCCCGCGCAGAATCTTACTCAGAAGAAATGGATTGGCGCTGGAGGGGACGCCATTAATGGAGTTGAAGGCGCTCATGATAGTGGCGGCGCCGGCTTCGACAGCAGCATGGTAAGGAGGCAGGTAGACCTGGCGGAGAGTAATCTCCGACATATCTGTAGTGTTGTATTCGCGGCCGGCCTCCGCAGCGCCATAGGCGGCGAAATGCTTGACCGAAGCGGCCACGTGGCCCGGCTTGGAGAGGTCATCGCCCTGATAGCCGCGAATGTAGGCCCGCGCCATGGCGGCGCCGAGATAGGGGTCTTCGCCGGCGCCTTCCACGGATCGGCCCCAGCGGGGATCGCGGCTGATGTCGACCATCGGGGAGTAAAACCAGCGAACGCCCGCGGAGGAAGCCTCTTCGGCAGCCATGCGAGAGACAGCGACTACGAGCTCCGGATCAAAACTGGCAGCCAGGCCCAGGGGCACTGGATAGATGGTGCGGTAACCGTGAATGACATCCGCGCCGAAGAGCAGGGGAATGTGCAAACGACTCTGGTCAACCGCCAGATGCTGATAAGTGTTGGTACGCTCAGCGCCGACGGTGTTGAGCATGGAACCAAGCCGGCCTGTGGCAGCCAGTTGCATGGCATTCACATGATTGGCGGAGACAGGGTTCAGGGTGTCCATCGCGCCTGGTTTATCCTCAGCCGGCGGTGTTCCGCTCGTCTGAGCTGCAGAGGCATTGCCGGTATCGTTGTATTGAACGAGCTGCCCGATCTTTTCTTCGAGCGTCATCTGGCGGAGCAGATGCTCCACGCGAGCCTCGATCTTTGGATCGGCGAGCTGGGCGTTGGAAGGATGTGCGACTTGGTTGGATTGATGAGGAGAATCGGCTGTGGCTGCTTGTGCGGCTGCATATGGCTCAACTCCAACCAGAGCCAGGCAGAGGGTGACGCAGGCAAGGATGTACCGGCGGCGGGAGTTCATCCAGAGGCCGGCGGCGGGAATCCTGACGATGTTAGCAGCAATGTAGCGAATTAAATGTAATCGTAACAACAAGATATCTCCCAAGCGTGGTCTGAAGAACATGCGCCGATTGCCAGCTGGCGTATGATGCCAAACAAATGACGAAAGTACGGATGCGTCTCTGTTGGGCAAGCGGCCTTCCCGATGGCATGGGAAGACAGCTATCCCTCGGTGGCGCAATCGTTTGCGCTCTGCAAATTTTATATCATCCGCAAAGATAAACAGTCAAATGCGAGCCTGATACGCGTGGTATCGTTCACTTCGATCAAGTAGAGGCTGAACCTTGTCTATATCGACTTGTGGAAACCCCACCTGCGCATGATCGCGGCTTAGGCCGGTCAGGCATTGCAGGTCAGCTTCTGCGGCCGTTCGATCTCCGGCTACATTTGACAGGGAAGAGCAGTGAATGGTATTGATGACCAATGCGCAATCGTTTGCGCTAGTTTACCTTATCGCTCGCTCCCCCTCTTGGCCGTCCTTTGCAACTGGCTCTGGGGGTGAATCAGGAAGCCGCGCGGGGGCACCCAGATTCCAGAACGACGAAGATAGTTTGGGAAGCAGGTACTTCGAGTATGAATCCGTTACGCGCGGCGCTTATCGCCGGTTTCCTTGCCGTCGCAACCATGGGCTGCCCTGGACAGGGCCAGGAAGCCGCCACTGCCATTTCCATCGATGTAAACGCATCGGCAACGCCCTTCCCGCACTTCTGGGAGCAGATGTTCGGCTCGGGTCGCGCCATATTGGCGCTACGCGATAACTACCGTAAAGACCTGAAAGAGGTTCACGACCGGATTGGCGCCCGGTACGTCCGCTTTCACGCCATCTTCCACGATGAAGTGGGCGTCTACGATGAGGACGCGCAGGGCAAACCGGTTTTCAACTTTTCTTATGTGGACCAGATTTATGACGGGCTGCTGGCCCAGGGAGTGCGGCCGTTTGTGGAGATCAGCTTCATGCCCCGCAAGCTGGCGACACGCGAGGCGATTCATCCCTTCTGGTACAAGCAGAATATTGCTCCGCCCAAGGATTACGCCAAATGGGACGCTCTGATCGGCGCCTTTGGCCGGCATCTGGTGGACCGGTACGGCATTGACGAGGTGGCGCAGTGGTATTTCGAGGTTTGGAACGAGCCCAACATCGATTTCTGGGCTGGCGAGCCAAAACAGTCCACCTATTTTGAGTTGTACGATCACACGGCGCGCGCGCTCAAGGCAGTGAATCCCAGGCTGCGCGTTGGCGGCCCAGCCACGGCGGCCGCTCATTGGATTCCGGAATTTCTGGAGCACGTAAACAAGGAGCATGTGCCGGCGGACTTTGTCTCCACACACGGCTATGCCGACGATACGGTCGAGGATCTCTTCGGAACGCATGAGGAGATTCCGATGCACGACCGGGTCTGCCGCGCCATCCAGAAGGTGCATAGCGAAATTCGCGCCTCGGCGCTGCCCACGCTGCCGCTGCTGTGGACGGAGTGGAATACTCCCTCGTATGACAAACTGAATGCGCGCGACAATTGGTATGTCGGGCCGGCACTGGCCAGGGATATTAGCCAGTGCGATGGCTTGGTGGACCAGATGTCGTGGTGGACCTTCGACGATGTCTTTGAAGAGAGCGGTGTGATGCGTGAGCCGTTCACCGGCGGTTTTGGGCTGATCGCCTCGGGCCGGATCAAGAAGCCCAGCTTCTATGACTTCGCGGTGTTGCATGAGTTGGGCGAGGAACGGCTGGCGAATCCCGCTGACAACCTGCTGGTGACGCGCCGCAAAGACGGCTCACTGGTGGTGGCCGCGTGGAACCTGGTGGATATGGACCAGTTGGCCCACGGCGCTCCACTGACCTTGCGGCTCAAGTTCAAGGGAGTAGCTCCAGGCGCGAAGGCGACCATACAACGAGTCGATGAGACCCACGGAAACCCCATGTCGGCCTACCGGGCCATGGGCAGCCCGCGCTATCCTACCCAGGCACAAATTGAATACCTTAACAATGCCTCATCTCTGCCCGCGCCCGAGTCGCGGAAACTGGAAACAGGCGTTCTGGAGATTACCTTGCCGGTCAATGGACTGGCGGTGATCGAAGTTCCGGCGCAAGAAGCGAGGGAGGAGATGCGATGAATGTGCGAAGCGGCTGGCGAATCACGACTTCCGGCTTTGCAATGAGTCGACGGCAGGCGCTCAAGTCGATGGCGGCGGTGGCGGGATGCACGGTGGCGGCAACGGTGGGATGCGGCGGGGGTGGACAATCGGTTACACCCCCCACCACGCCCACAGCTCCCACTTTGCCCGTGGGTGTTTTTAACCCATCCGCAGCCGACCTGAGTTTTCTGGATGCTTTGGAGCGGCAGGGATGCCTCTACTTCTGGGAACAGGCCAGCCCCGTGACCGGGCAGGTACTGGACCATGCGGCCAACAATCTGAGCGGACAGATCGACCCCACCACCACGCAAGCCAGCATTGCCGCCACCGGCTTTGGTCTCACCGCGCTGTGCATTGCCGACCAGCGCGGCTACCTGACCGGCGTGACCCATGCGCAGATTGTTGCGCGGGTGCGAACTACGCTGAGTTTTCATCTGAACAATATGCAGAATGAAAACGGATTCTTCTACCACTTCAACGATGTGAACACCGGTGATCCTCTCTCCGGCTCAGAGGTCTCCTCGATCGACACAGCGTGGCTGATGTGCGGTGTTCTCGCGGCGCGCGCCTATTTCAATGACGCGACGATTACATCTTTAGCCACGCAACTTTATGAGCGCGTGAACTGGCCGTGGATGCTGAATGGCGGAAATACCTTCGCTATGGCCTGGTATCCGGCCACGGCTGCTAATCCCGGCTTTACCTCTTACCGCTACGACACCTATTGCGAGTTGATGGCGCTCTATCTGCTGGCCCTCGGATCGCCCACCTATCCCATTCCGGCGTCTTGTTGGGCCGCCATTGCGCGCCCCAGTTTCACCTACGAGGGCTATAGCTACATCAGCAACAACGCCGATCCTCTCTTCACGCACCAGTGGTCTCATGCGTGGTTCGACTTTCGCTCCAAGAGCGATGCCTATGCCAACTACTTTACGAATTCCATCTACGCAACGCAGGCCCACGAGACATTTTGCATTATGGCCTATCCGAACTGGTACACAGAGAATTACTGGGGCATATCTTCTTCGGATTATGTGGGTGGGTATACCGCCTGGGGCGGACCGCCCGCGCAGGGGCCAATCGACGGGACCGTCGTACCTTGCGCCGCCGCCGGCTCGCTGCCCTTTTTGCCCAACGAGTGCCTTCAGGTTTTAGAAGCTCTGCGCTCGAGCTGGGGCGCGCAGGCCTGGGGGCGCTATGGCTTTGTCGATGCCTTCAATTCCAATTCTTCTCCAAAGTGGTATAACACAGATTGTCTGGGAATCGATCTGGGCATTTCGGTGCTGATGGCGGAAAATCTTCGCTCCGGGCTCGTATGGCAAACTTTTATGAGTAATCCAGAGCCTGTGAACGCCATGCAGTTGGTGGGATTTCATTAGACTCTGCATCTGCGACAAGGGATTAGGAAATTTTGATAACCAAGCTAAACGGTATGTGGATGATGAGCCGGCGCCAGATGGTCAAAGCGGTCGCGGCAGCGGCTGGATGCGCTCTGGCGCCCGGAGTTATCGCTTTCGCAAACGAACCCTGGAAACTATCTAAAGAAGATGAGGCATTCCTGGACGACCTGGAACGGCAAGGATGCCTGTTTTTCTGGGAGCAAGCCAGCGCGAAGACCGGGCAGGTTCTCGACCGTGCGCGCAACGACCTCACCGGCGCGCTCGACCCACGGCGTCAAGCCAGCATCGCCTCCGCTGGTTTTGGCTTGACCGCGCTCTGTATCGCGGATCGTCGCGGCTACCTGCCTCATGCGGAGATTTTGGAGCGCGTGAAAACGACGCTGGAGTGGCACCTGAACAGTCTGCCGGAGGTGCACGGATTCTTTTATCACTTCACGGATATTGAAAGCGGAGCACGTTATCAGGGATCGGAGCTTTCCTCGATCGATACATCACTACTGCTGTGCGGCGTCCTGACCGCGCGAGCGTACTTTGAGGACGCACGAATCCAGTCACTAGCCCAACAGATATACGAGCGCGTGGACTGGCCGTGGATACTGAATGGCGGTAAGACGTTTTCGATGGGATGGAAGCCGAAGACGGGATTCCTCCACTCGCGCTGGAAAACCTATTGCGAGCTGATGATGATTTACCTTTTGGCCATCGGCTCGCCCACCCACGCCGTGGCGCCGGAGTATTGGGATTACTTTTCGCGTCCCGTGATCCATTACAAAGGGTACGACTATATCAGCGGCAACGACCCGCTGTTTACGCATCAGTATTCGCAGGCGTGGTACGATTTCCGCGACAAACGCGACGCCTACGCCGATTATTTTGAGAATTCCGTGACCGCGACACGCGCCCACAAAGCGTTCTGCCTCTCCCGCCCGAAGTGGTACAGCGAGGAATACTGGGGCATCACGGCCTCAGACTCTGTGCGTGGTTATACAGCCTGGGGCGGACCGCCTAAGCAGGGACATTTGGACGGGTCGGTTGTTCCATCGGCCGCGGCCGGCTCACTGGCCTTTCTGCCCGCGGAATGTATCTCCGTTCTGCGCGCCCTGCGCTCGAAATGGGGAAAGCAGGCCTGGGGGCGTTATGGCTTTGTGGACGCATTTCATCCTGCCGCCAACTGGTATGACCCGGATGTGTTGGGGATCGACCAGGGCATCTCGGTCTTGATGGCTGAGAATCTGCGCTCCGGGCTTGTGTGGAGTACATTTATGCACAACCCTGAGAGCGTGAGCGCGATGCAGCGAGCCGGATTTCATGGGATGGGGCTTGCGGAATGAGCTGATCGCGCCTGACTGCGGTACGCATCTTGGGACCGAAGCAGTTTTCAGTGCTCAATGTTCGCGAGTGCGCAACCCTTTGCGCTATCCTTGGAGAATAACTGCATGACGAAGATCCCGTTCAAACCGATTACATTGAAAGAGTTCGCGGAAATCCTGGAACTCTCTCAGTCCACGGTTTCCCGCATCGTCAATGGCGCGGGGGCCGCGCATCGCATCGCAGAGGAAACCCAGCAGCGCGTGCTTCATGCTGCCGCGCTTTACGGCTACACCGCTAATGCCGTGGCCCGCAGCCTGCGTCAGAAGCGAACTTACACCGTTGGCGTCATCGTACCGGAGATCAGCGAAGGTTACTCAACGGCGGTTCTCAGCGGCATTGAGGACGAGCTTCTGAAAGATGGCTATTTCTATTTTGTGGTCAGCCATCGTCATCGCGCCGACCTGCTGCTGGGTTATCCGCGTATGATGCTGGCACGCTCCGTTGAGGGCATCATCGCCGTCGATACGCCCATCGAAGAAGAGCTTCCCGTACCCCTGGTCGCTGTCTCCGGACACAAGCGGCACGAAGGAGCGATCAACATCGAATTGCACCATGAGCAGGCCGCGCGCTTGGCGCTCTCGCATCTTCAGACGCTGGGACACAAACGAATTGCCTTCATCAAAGGGCAGGCCTTCAGCTCGGATACCAGCCCGCGGTGGCGAGCGATTGTGGATGTGGCCAAGGAACTGGGCATCAAGGTTGACCCGCGGCTGGTCGTGCAGTTGCAAAGTCCGGAGCCAGGCGCCGGACCGGGCCTTGAAGTAACGCGGAAGTTGCTGGAGACCAAGCAGCCTTTCACGGCCATCTTTGCCTTCAACGACGTCACCGCGATCGGGGCGATCCTCGCTCTGCGAGAAGTGGGGCTGCGCGTCCCCCGCGACGTTTCAGTGCTTGGCTTTGACGACGTGCTGGTTGCTTCGACCAACAACCCGCCACTGACCACCATTCATCAGCCATTGCGCGCCATGGGGCAAGCCGCGGCAAGCACGCTGCTGGGGCTCATCCGGGACGATATTCCGCACCCCCACCCGGCCGTCATCACGGTCTATCCCAAGCTGGTAGTGCGCAAGTCCACCGGCCATGTCTCCACGCACACCGCGCCGGCCTCACTTGGCGCCGAGGACTGATAGAACCAAATCCTGCGCATATCCCCGCGCCTCGCGCAAATATATTCCCCACAAAAAAATGTTCTGCGTGGAATGACATTCCACGCAGAGCAGCAGATTAGAGAACAGATTCGAACTGGCTCGGGCCGTGAATTCAATCGCCAGACCCGTAAGCCATTCATTGAAGAAATTGGTGAAGGCCGGGGAGCATCGGTATCGACACTCCCCGCCGCGGTTAGAAGCTGAAACGGGCCTGCAAGTCGACGGTGCGCGATCCCAGTGCGCTCCCAACCCGGCCGAAGTATGGACTGGTGATATCGGTGTTAACCCCGGGGTTGAGGTTCGTGATGTTGAAGAAGTTCAGCATGTCGGCCTTGATTTCCAACTTCGCTTTGTCGCCCAGAACTTTCATATTGGGCAATCCGAAGCTCTTGGCAATGGTCAGATCGACATCCTTGTATCTGGGTCCGGTGAATTGATTGCGTTCCATTCCCGGCGCGGGCATGGCCATGTTGACCTGTCCAGCGGTGTCGGTGATGAACGAGGTGAAATCGGGAATGGAGAAGTAGTTGTTGTTGAACAAATTGGTGTTCGTGCCAGTGGTTTGGGTGCCCGGATTGGTGAAGTTGGTTCCGTGTTCGAAGGCATTGTTGCTGTGATCGTTTCCGCCCGTGCCCTTATAGTGGGGCTGCAGAGACGCGGTTCCCCACTGAGTACAGAGTGAGCAGATGAAGGAGTGCGGCTGGCCGAAGTACGGGGTCCACCCGAAACCCGTGTGGTAGGTCATGATACCGCTGAGCGCCCAGCCCCCGGCAACCTTCTCGGCCCAGGCCTTGCTGCCGTGGAAGAGGACCGGCTGCCAGGTGCCAAATACCTTGAAGCTGTGGGCGACGTCGAAATCGGAGCGCCCGTAGTTGAGTTTCATGTTGTACACGTAGGTAGCGCGCCCGTACGGGCCAGACATGGTATCCATGCTCTTGGCCCAGGTATACTGCGCCTCAGCCATGAAGGTATGCGAGAACTGATGCTTGAGTCCGGCGAGCAGCATGTTGTTGTGCGACCTGCCGCCGACGGTGAAGTTCGTGATGCTGTCCACCATCGGATTCAGCGCCGCGCCTCTCAGCACTCCCTCGGCGTTGCCGTTGTCGACCATGGGAAGGTGGCGGCCCACGCTGCCCTGGTAGCCGAGATTGGCAACCAGCGCGTAAGGCAGGCTGTACTCTACGTCCAGCGAGTAGTGTTCATAATACGTGGTGTGCAAATCATTCAGACCCAATCCGGACAGATTCGCATGGCCCGCCGTAGGCAGACCCGCGGTGTTGAACGTGGTGATCATGGTTGGATTGGACGGATAGCCGAAGATGTCGGTTGGACTGCTGGATATAGCGTACTTGATTTGTGGAAGGATGTTGTGGGGGTCGTTACTTTGGGCCCACATCCAGTTAGCTCCCGGCGGGTTGTTAATCATGTTGTTGGAGTTTGCGATCTGATCCTGGTTATAGTTCAAACCGAAGCCGCCGCGCACCACCATCTTGCTCTTGAAGTAGTCGGGAGCCCAGTTGAAGCCTAATTGCGGTCCGAAGTTCATCTTCTGCGCAGTCCAAGCCCCAATACCGGGCTTGAGCGTGATCCCCGTCAAGAAGCTGGAGCCGGTGCCATAGAGCAGTGTGCCCATGTTCTTGTCTTTGTCCGTCACAGGCCCAATGAAGGAGTAGCGCAGTCCGGCGTTGATCGTCAGGTTGGGACGCAGCTTCCAGGTGTCCTGATAGAAGATGCCCAGGACATTTTCGCGGAGGTCGTTGCGGAAGCCTCCTGGAATGCCGGTGGTCGCCTGGAAGTTGCCATATTCCAAAAACGGCGCGTCATTCATGAAATCCCAGAGATTGAAGAAGGAGTAACCGGGCGCTCCCATCGGCGCGCTCATGTTATACAGCCGGGTCAGATCGAAGCCGAATTTCATAGTGTGCGAGTGCAGAACCTTGGTGGCTACGTCCTTGTAGCTGTAGGTCCACTGATCAAGATGGGCTGGGCCGCCTGCGCCGAAACCGCCGAGGCCGATATTCCCGATCCCGTTGACAGCAGCGGCAGGCAGGCCAAAGGGAGCCTGCGGATTGCTGGCCAGTTCACTATAGCGCCACCCTGCCGCGTTGGCGCGGGCTTCGTTCAGGAAGGTCGGCGAGAAGGTGTGGTTCCAGATCACCGAGGTGGCTTGGTTCACCTGCGAGTGATTGAAGATGTCATAGCTATATCCGCCGTTATATTTGGTTGTCGTGGTTGGAACCCAGAAAATGGCGAAGCTGAGGTGATCGCTCTTGGTTACGTCAGCGTCCAAGCGTCCGTTATACGACTTGAAATTGGAAGTCCTGGGTTGGCTCATGGAGTATTCGGCAATATCGGCGACGGTCGAGAGGCCGTTTCCAACGCCGGGAGAAGAGTTGCTCACCCAACTGAAATCCTGATGGCCCAGGCCGCTGGTGAGCGGTGAGCCGATATTCAGGCCGCCGGAAACATCGACGCATAATGAGCTCGGAATTTGCGCAGTCGCGCAGGTCGCGCCGGTGATCCGCGTGCCCATAGCGGTGGCTCCCGGGAAGGTCAAATAGGTGTGCGCAATGCTGTTGGCAGGCGCCAGCGCCGCCAGCGTCGGGGCGACATACCATCCGGTGCCCGTTGCAGGCGAGTTCAAGTTTTGCCCCTCGTAGTTGAAGAAGGCAAAGATCTTGTTCTTCCAGATGGGACCGCCCACGCTGCCGCCGAACTGGTTATAACGATCTGTGTCCTTGAGCAGACCACGCTGGGCAGGAGTGCCGGGCACCTCCGAAGCAGTGCCGTTCCAGCGCTGATAGGCGTTCAAGCCCGGCCGGACGATCTGGGCGGCAAAGCTGCCATGGATCTGGTTGGTTCCGCTCTTCGAAGTGATTTCGGTCATCGCGCCCGCGAAACGGCCATTTTCAGCGTCGTAGGCGTTGGTGACAATTTTGATGTTCTCGATCGACTCCACGCTGGGTGTAACAATCGTCGAGCCGCCCCAAACGGCGCTTACCGTGCTGATGCCGTCCACGGTGGTGCCATTGTTTTGAAACTCGCCGCCGTTGGCGTTGGCCGACATGCCGCTTTCCGTGGCGAAGATGCTGCTGTTGGAACCCAGGTTGCCGCCGCCGCCGTGCGAGGCGTTTGACCCCGTTCCTGGGGCTGCGAATCCACCGCCGCCAGCGCTTTGCGCCCCGTCTGCAATGACACCGGGAGCCGTTTGAATCAGGCCGGTGGCATCGCGCTGGAAGGTTGGCATATGCTGGATTTCATTATCCGAAATGGTTCGCCCGCTGTCCGCGGTTTCTCTATCCATTTCCGGCGCGTAAGAGGCATTGACGGACACCGACTCCGAAACAGCGCCCAGCTCCAGCTGGATGTTCAGGGCATTGGGCTGCTCAGGAATCAACTGCAAGTCGTTGAGGATCTTTTTCTTGAATCCCTGCTTTTCGGCCGTCAGAGTGAAGTGATCTGCAGGAAGGGCGTTGAAGTTGAAGATGCCCGCATCGTTGCTTGTTTGAACAATCGTCTTGTTGGTTGCGAGGTCTGTGAGGGTAAGGGTTGCGCCCGGAACGAGTGATCCCGCCGGGTCCATCACAATACCCTGGATGGATGCCCGGTACTGGGCCTGAGCCGGAACGGCAAAGAAAGCCAGTAGCAGCAGCAGCACGGCCGGCCACCAGGAGGCCAAGGCGAACAGATGCCTTGGGGTTTCCAATTTCTTGGCGATAACATTTTTTGAATCAATGAGTTGCATCGTTGTCTCCTGAAGAATCGGTTACAGTGTTCGGGTGAATCGTTCGCTCTTGGGAGCGGAGAGTGAATTTGGCGCGTGTTGCGCAATCGATTGCGCGACGATTTATTGGTACCACTGTGAAGATTTCATTGTCAACTATATTTTTTTAGGGAGGGGGCAGACCGCCCGGCGCTTTTGCCGCCCCTCTGGAATTGAACTGCTGGACGCCCGGTATATACTTGCGGCGGATGTACGAGTTCCACTCAAGAAAAGGCGACAAGGATGACTGTGAAACAAGGATTCTCATCTGGGAGGGAGATTTTCCGGCTTCGCTCCCTTGTATTTGCAGGGCTGCTTTGCCTCTGCGCGGCGGCGAGTTCTGCGGCAGGAGCGGGCCGCCACGTGCCGCTTACGTTGAAGCCCGACGACGTTATTCCCACCGGCAATGAGTGGATTTCCCTGCCCGATATCCGCGCCGTTGACGGCGCCCTCAACAGCTTCAATGTACTCTCGATGCGTGACCGGGGCCTGCTCCAGGTGACCGGAGAACGCGGCGCTCCAGCCCTGCTGCCGTACTTCCTGGTAGCCGGGAAGCAATTGCCGTTTCGCAATCCCTCCTGGGAGCTGATCGAGTACTGGATACCCACCGCGCATCTGACGGTTGATGGCCTGGAAGCTACACTCACCTGGTGCGCGCCTCCCAGTTCGCGGGCTGCGTTTCTGCGCATGACGCTGACCAACCACCGCGCGGCGCCGGTGCCGGTAACCATGGGATTGAAGGCTTCCTTTGGCTCACTCGACCGCGTCACCTATGTGCCCGTGGAACTCCGCGGAGAGCGGACCGTGGGCCCAGCGCCGTGGGTCGATCCCGGCGAGGTCTTCAGTTTCATTACCCACGATACTCAGTTTGCCTGGTCGGTGGTTCATCCTGGATCGCAGGCGCTGGTCACTGTGCCGCCGCTGTCTATTACTCCCACAGCCGATGTGAGCCGCTCCCTGACTCTGGCTCCCGGCGAGACAGCCGAAGCCCTGTTTGTCCTGAGCGCCGGGATTGAGGAATTCAGCGCGGCGCACAACGCCAGGGCTTTGAAGGAACTTCTGGCGCGCAACGGCGCCGATGCCATGATCGAGCAAACAGCAGCCTGGTGCAAAGGCCGCACGCGCACAACCGGGCAGCCGGACCTGGATTTGCTGATGAACCGCAATTATCTCTTTACCGAACTCTATGCCTGGGGAAAAACCATCGATACGGAACAGTTGATCGGCGTTACCTCGCGAAGCCTACGCTATTACGTGGCCGCTGCCTACTGGGATCGTGACGCCATGCTGTGGAGCTTCCCAGGGCTTCTCGACATCGATCGGCAGATGGCCGCCCAGGCGCTCGACTACGCGCTCACCACGCAGTTGCGCAACACCGGCACGCACAGCCGCTTCATCGACGGCATCGTGCTCGAGGACGGGTTCCAGTTGGATGAAGCGGTGGCGCCGATCATTGCCCTGGCCGAGTATGTGAAGCGAACCGGCGACGACGATTTTCTGCGCGCGCATCGAGCGGCTCTCATCACGCTGCGCGACCGGCTGCTGTCGCGCTATGACGCGGAGACCGGCCTCTATTCCTCGCTCCAGGATTCACAGGACGAATTTCAGTTGCTGCCATTTCTGACCTATGACAATGCCTTGGCCTGGCGCGCCCTGGCGGATGCGGCAACGCTCTTCAGCCGGCTCAACGAAACCGCCGAGGCGCGCAAGATGACCGAGCGCGCCGCTGCGCTGCATGAGGCTATTCTGGCCCACGCCGTCTCCAGTGGCGCTCCCGGCGCTGATGGACCGATCTTTGCCTCGGCAACCGATGGCAAACACTTTGTCTTCACCGATATTCCGCCTGGGTCCTTGATGAAACTGCCGGCTCTTGGATTTATTCCGGAGACCGATCCGGTGTTTGTTCGCACGTACCGCTGGCTACATTCCAACGGATACGAGTATTCCTATTCAGACAAGCCCTACGGCTTGCCCGGGAGTTATCGTCTGCCATTCACCACTTCGTGGACGATTGCTGATCACCTGTCGCTAACCATGGGGCGGGAGCAGGCGCTCAAAGTGCTTCGGGCCAGCGGATGGGACGGAGGAATCATCACCGAGGGTGTCGATCCGGCATCAGGCCTGCCGGACCAGCAAGGACGTGCCTTCGCCACCGCCGCCGGTTACCTGGCCCATGCCATCTGTCAGATGGCATGCACGGATGAACAACACTGAATGACATTGAGCGGAGCCAAGTCATGAAACGCCTGCGCAAGGAGGTAGAAGTCTTCCTTCGCTGCCCGCGCTCCATGCGGATCCTGATCGTATCCAACATGATCTATGCCCTTGTGCTGCCGGTGATCGAGATCTTTGTGGCGGCCTACGTCATGCGGAATTCGCACGCTGTCAGCAGGGTTGTCACCTATCAGTTGGCGGTTTACGCGGCCACGCCTGTGGCGTTCTATCTGAATGGCATCTTGCTGGGCCGCGTGGAAGTGAAGCATCTATACGCCGCCGGGATGCTGCTGTCGGGGGTGGCGATGATGCTGTTGATGCGATCGGGCGTCCTGACGCCCCAGGGTATCGCGACCTATGGCCTGGCTATGGGTCTGGCCACCGGACTCTTCTGGGCCAACCGCGGATTTCTGGCGCTGGCCACCACCAACGACGACAACCGCAACTACTACTATGGGGTCGAACTATTCGTTGCCGCTTTGGCCGCTGTCGCGGTTCCGGCGCTGATTGGCTGGTTCATCAGCGGCGCCAGTCTCTACGGCTGGCTGGGGGGAACTGCCGACCGCGCCTACCGCATGATCGCGCTGGCCGTTCTTGGCCTCACCGTTCTATCCGCCATTCTGCTGGAAAGGGGCAGCTTTCGCAATCCAGGCCGTACGCACTTCGTCTTCTTCCGTTTTCATGCGCTTTGGAGGCGGATGCTCGCGTTGGCCCTGCTCAAGGGCCTGGCGCAGGGATACATGCTGACGGCGCCGGCCATGCTCATCATGCTACTGGTCGGTCAGGAAGGAACATTGGGAATGACGCAGGCCATCGGCGGCGTCTTCTCCGCCTGTCTCCTGTATACGGTCGGGCGAATCACGGCACCCCACCATCGCATGATCGTCTTTGCCTGCGGACTGCTGTTGTTTCTCCTCGGCGCGGTCAGCAATGCTTTGTTCTTCAACGCCGTGGGCGTACTGATTTTTATAGGGTGCCTTGTGTTGGCCAAACCTCTGCTGGACCTTGCCTATAATCCCATCGAGTTTCAGGTGGTGGATGTGGTCTCGCGCAAGGAGGGGCGGAATGAATACGCCTATCTCTTCAATCATGAAATCGGACTCTTTACAGGACGTTGCCTGGGCTGCGCCTTGTTCCTGGCCATTGCCCACTGGTGGTCTGGAGTCGCGGCGCTCAAATATGCCTTGCCCGTGGTTGCGCTGTTGCAGTTGTTTTCCATCTGGGTAGCAGGCCAGATTTCCCGGAGCCTGGAAGTGGAGGACCGTACTCCGCTCCCCGGCTTCAGCGGACCTGCTCCGGAATTCTGAGAACAATGTTGCAGAAGACAAACGCAATGATCCATGCACATCCCATTGCACAAAGAGCTGGTGTCAGCCTGCCCTCAACCACTTTTCTTGCAAGTTTCTCTCGACCATGAATCGTCAATCGAGCATGACGGTGATAGCCTAGTCGATCTCCTGAGAATGCTGTTGCACGCAACATCAGCTTCCCTAGTTCTGGGCCGAATGGACAATAACGTGTTGAAACTTTACAGGTCGCGCATCTGTCTTGGAAACAGAGGGTTCTCCTTGGAACGCTGTTCCACAACTATCGAAAAATCAAGAGCATAGCGATCCACGAAGATCTTAGGAATCTTCATCTGTAGTCGATTCTGTAGTTGTAGAATCCCCAGAGAACCACAAGGTTCCATAAGGAGCCTATTTTGAAGCGAAGAGAAACTATAGTAAATACAGAGGTTACTGGTCGGGGCGGAGGGATTTGAACCCCCGACCCTCTGCTCCCAAAACAGATCAGGCAGTTTATGGAAACCTGTTGAAATTGAGTGAAAATAAGTGCTTTTGATTGAACTGTTTACCACGTGCCTACTGATCCCTGTTGAAGTTTGTTGTTCTTGGGTGCTTTGACAGTTACAAATTCGACTACAGCACGTACTCTGCCTGCGGTTGTCGTGGCGGGACGCATATTGCGCTGGCGAAGGAAACGCCTTCCGGTCGCGAGGCAGAAGAGAATCCTGGTGCAAGTCGCAAGGTCATATCCATGCCAAGGCTCGGCGGTCTGCATCATCGCTACGACTGGCCGCTCGACTGCTACCGCGAAGATTTCTACTCAAAGTTGAAGATGGACTGCGGGAGAGCTGCGTCCGCCGGACAAT
>CABEBX010000244.1_pt1 | contig 31656 bp, 25 predicted proteins | sample 3132671 | NCBI WGS metagenome assembly CABEBX01 (sample SAMEA5534346, study PRJEB31848) | metagenome | biome: tundra; feature: field; material: soil | place: USA | collected 2013-05 | depth 0.45 m
AACGGCGCCATCATGGCGATGACCATAAGAACCAGCCATCCCCTCTTATAGAACTGTCCTTTACTTCTCATCCAAGCCTCCATAAAATTGTTACTTGTTGCTTTGGTTACTGGCCCACACAATTACCTCAGTCGGCAGATTTACCGGCAGTGGTCAGACCACATTTGAAGCGAGACTAGTTTCCTGCACGATATATGGGTCTGTCAAGAAATAAATGCAAGCGCGAATATGCATCCATAAACAGCCTTTAAAATGAATGACTTGAGTGACATGGTGCAACAGAAACATACCCCAATTGTCAGGCCACTGCCGGCTCAGTAGCAGGCCAAAAGCATAGAGCCTGAGTTCACTCAGCATTTGCCGGACGGCGCTCGTTCTTTGCCATCCTGCACGGCCCAGCCTCTTCGCTGACAAGCTATCTGGCGGGGCGAGAGGTCCGGAAATATTCTATACCGTTCACTGTAACGTTAGCCCGTTCTGACGCATGGGCGACCTTGCTGCCACTTCAACGAAACAGAGGCGCGGCAGGCGGATTTATTGGATGTTTTTCGGCTTGGCGTCGGCCTTGATTGTCTTGGACGCCGCACGGCGTTCCATGCCTTGCGCGGTGCGAGCCATGCGCAGGTGCTGCTCCATAAGTTTTTGAGCTTCCACGGGGTCGTGCGCGCGAATGGCGCGATAAATTTTCCGGTGCATCTCCGCGGATTCACGCAGGTCGGTGGAACGTTCAACGGTTTTACGGCGTTTGTCATACAGAGCCGAAGTGATGGTCTCCATCAAGGCGGCAAGGATAGGATTGCCGGAAGCCTGGGAGAGAATGCGGTGAAATAGCACATCGTGGATCAGAAATTCGGCGGGATTGTCCACGGAAGCAAAGAACTCGGCAACCTCTTCGGCCAGCGCGGTGTGATGCTCCTCTTTTCCTCGCTCAGCGGCCAGAGCGGCAAGATGACTCTCAAGAATCAACCTCACTTCAAACATATGCCAGGATTGGAAGCCATGTAGCACCCCCATCAGGCTGAAGGATGCCTTTCCAAATTCGGCTGGGCCGTCGGCGACGAAGGTGCCAACCCCGTGCCGCACCTTCATCACCCCCATGGCTGCCAGGTAACCAATACCAGTACGAAGACTGGCACGGCTTATCTTCAAGGAACGCGCAAATTCGCGTTCTGGAGGGATTTTGTCACCCAGTTGCAGCGTGCCATTCTCAATGAGGGAACGAATATGGTTGACCACATGCATGGTCCGATGCGTATCCGGAATTTCCTGCTTCATCCGCGTCATAAGGGCTGACACCTGCTTGTATTGCTTGAAATGCAGGGGCAAAACGAGATTAACACTAAAGACCTGCCACCGTACGGAGAAATTCATTTACATTCTATGTTTGCCTGCTGAATGTGTATACTGTGGTCTGACCTCTCAGGTCAATTCTCAACTCTCCCCCGGAAAGGCATAGAATTAGCCATGCTGCTCCTCGAAGATCGCTTATTTCCCGCCGATGCGTCAACACGAAAGATAGCAAGAGCTTTATACGCGCAAGTCCGAAGCTTGCCCATCATCAGCCCTCACGGGCATACGCCGGCAGGCTGGTTTGCCACAAACGAGCCTTTTCCCGACCCGGCAAAGCTGCTGGTGCAGCCTGATCACTACGTCTTCCGCATGCTCTACAGCCAGGGAGTCTCGCTGGAGGATCTGGAGATTGGCAAGGCGGAGTTGACGAATCCGCGCAAGGTCTGGGGCATCTTTGCCAGCCATTACCATCTCTTCCGCGGAACTCCGACGCGCATGTGGATGGACTATGTCTTCCAGGAGGTCTTTGGACTGGAGGAGCGGCTAACGGCGAAGAATGCTGACCTGTACTTCGACACCATTAATGAAAAACTGCGCTTGCCGGAGTTTTTGCCCCGCGCGCTTTATGAGCGCTTCAATATGGAAGTGCTGGCAACCACGGATTCTCCTCTCGACTCTCTGGACGATCATAAGGCGATCCGCGCATCGGGATGGAAAGCGAGGATCGTACCGGCCTTCCGGCCCGACCCAGTGGTTGATCCGGAGTTTGCCGGATTCTCCCAGTCGATCCTCAAACTGGGCGAGAATACCGGCGAAGACTGCTCCACCTGGAAGGGCTACCTGAACGCGCTGCGCAAGGCGCGCCTGCGCTTCAAGACACTGGGCTGCACCTCGACCGACCATGGGCATCTGACCGCGCAAACCGCGGATCTGCCCACTAACGAAGCCGCGGAACTGTTTTGCAGGGTGCTGGCCGGCAACGCCGATGCCCGGCAGCAGGAACTCTTCCGCGCCCAGATGCTGACCGAGATGGCGCAGATGAGCCTGGAAGACGGGCTGGTGATGCAGATTCATCCGGGAAGCACGCGCAACCACAACCGCATGCTCTATGAGAAGTATGGCCGCGACATGGGCGCCGACATCCCCCGGCCAACCAACTATGTGGATGCGTTGCGGCCCCTGCTGAACCGCTTTGGCAACGAGAGCAAGCTGACCATCATTCTTTTCACGCTGGACGAATCGACCTACGGCCGTGAATTGGCTCCGCTGGCGGGGCACTATCCCTGCCTGCGGCTGGGGCCGTCGTGGTGGTTCAATGACAGTCCCGAGGGCATGATGCGCTTCCGCCAGCAGGTGACGGAGACGGCAGGCTTCTACAACACGGTTGGATTTAACGACGACACGCGCGCCTTCCTCTCCATTCCCGCGCGGCACGATGTGGCGCGGCGCATTGATTGCGCCTTCCTGGCCCGGCTGGTCGCTGAACACCGGCTAGACGAGGATGAAGCATTTGAAGTAGCGTACGAATTAACCTACGGATTGGTGAAAAAGGCATACAAGCTGTAGGGGGAGAAAGAGAATGGGCAAGCTGGATTCCGGAACATTGCGCGGAGCGGGGATTTTACCGATCGTGAAGATAGGACATGTACGCTGGACGATCTGCGCCATGCTCTTTGCAGCCACGACGATTAACTACATGGATCGCACGGTTCTGGGGCTTCTGAAACCTACCCTCATGCAGAGCGTTGCCAATCATGGCATCGGCCTGACAGAAAAGGGTTTCGCGGACGTGGTGAGCTACTTTGTCTTCGCCTATGCGGTCGGATTGTTGTTTGCCGGCTGGTTCGTCGATAAAGTCGGCACGCGCATCGGCTACATGGCCATCATGGCCGTCTGGAGCCTCTCTGCGATGGGCCACGCGCTGGTCAACTCTGTGTTTCAGCTTGGCATCGCGCGCACTTGTCTTGGAATAGGCGAATCTGGCAACTTCCCCGCAGCCAACAAGACAAACGCCGAGTGGTTCCCGCAGAAGGAGCGCTCGTTTTCTTTCGGCATCTTCAACTGCGGCGCCAATGTTGGCGTGATCCTGGCCACGCTCATCGTGCCGTTGGTGACCTACCTATTTGGCTGGCACGCCGCTTTCCTGGTCACCGGAATTTTCTCGGCTTCGTGGATCGTGCTGTGGTTCTTCAAATATAAGAAACCCACTGAACATCCCACGCTTTCTGCCGCTGAACTTGCCTACATCAACCAGGACCCGCCGGAAAAGAAAGGTCCATCTACGCCGTGGTTAAAGCTACTGAGCGTCCCCCAGACCTGGGCATATTCCATCCCCAAGTTCCTTACCGATCCCATCTGGTGGTTCTATCTCTACTGGCTGCCGGGCTACTTCAGCGACAAATTTCATTTGGACCTGCTGCATCTTGGGTTGCCGCTCTTAATTGTTTACAACGCCTCGGCCGTGGGCAGCATCTACGGAGGCTACCTGCCCGCATCCTTCATCCGCCTGGGCCTTACGGCACAGCGCGCCCGGCTGGTGACCATGCTTATCTGCGCCGTCTTAGTCGTTCCGGTTTTCCTTATCAACTTCATTCACGCGGACAATTTTGGGAAGTGGACCGCTGTCGGTTTGCTCAGCCTGGCCGCCGCCGCGCATCAGGGCTGGTCGGCCAACCTGTTTACCACGGCCTCGGATATGTTCCCGCGCAGCGCCGTGGCCTCGGCAACCAGCATCGGCTCCTGGGCCGGAGCCGTCGGCGGCTTCCTGTTTGCCAGATATATCGGCCACATCCTGCAACTGACAAATGGCGACTATTCGATTCTGTTCATCATCGCCGCCAGCGTTTATCTCATCTCGCTACTCATCAACGTCATACTCGCACCGGGACTGAAAAAAGCGGAGTCTATCCTATGAGCCTTTACTGCGCAGTTGGAAGCGCCGATACCGATCTGACTCCACAGCAGTTGAACGATTTGCTGGTGGAGAGTTTGGCCAAGCTGGGCCAGCGCAACAAAGTGCTGGCCGTGCCGCCCGATCAAACCCGGGCGCACTCCCGCGCCGGCGATCTGACGCGATCCGCATGGAAACACTATGGCGACCGGATGAAAGCGGTTCTGCCCGCGCTGGGAACCCATGCGCCGATGAAGCCCGAGCAGATCGCGGCGATGTACGGCGATATGCCGCTGGATCTTTTCAAGGTGCATAATTGGCGCACGGACATCGAGACTCTTGGCGAGGTACCGGCCGATTTCATCCGCGAACAATCGGAAGGTAAGCTGAGTTATGCGTGGCCGGCGCAGGTCAACAAGCTGATCTCGCGGGGCGGCTTCGACCTGATTCTCTCCATTGGCCAGGTTGTGCCTCATGAAGTGATCGGCATGGCCAACTACAACAAGAACATTCTGGTAGGCACGGGAGGCCGTGACGGCATCAATCGCAGCCACTACCTGGGCGCCGTCTACGGGATGGAGCGGATCATGGGCCGCGCCGCCAATCCTGTGCGCAACGTGCTCAATTACGCCGCCGATCATTTCCTGAAACATCTGCCCATCGTTTATGTGCAGACGGTGGTGAGCCGCAGAGCCGACGGCGGGTTGGCGGTGCGCGGCCTGTACATAGGCGATGATGTCGAGTGCTTCACGAAGGCCGCGGAGTTGAGCCTTAAAGTAAATTTCGAAATGCTCGACAAGCCGATCAAGAAGGCCGTCGTCTATCTTGATCCCGAAGAATTCCACTCCACATGGCTTGGCAACAAAGCGATCTATCGCACCCGCATGGCGCTGGCCGACGGCGCCGAGTTGATTGTTCTCGCTCCAGCCGTCAAGGAATTCGGCGAAGACAAGACCATCGACGCACTGATTCGCAAATACGGCTATTACGGCACGCCGGCGACTCTCAAGGCGGTGGAAGCCAATGCCGATCTGGCCAACGACCTGAGCGCGGCTGCGCACCTGATTCACGGCTCCTCGGAAGGACGCTTCAAAATCACCTGGTGCCCCGGCCATCTCAGCAAGGAAGAGGTGGAGGGCGTCGGCTTCAGTTATGGAGATTTGAACGCGATGCTCAAGCGCTACGACCCGAGCAAGCTTAGTCTCGGCGTAAACAAGGTTGATGGAGAAGAGATATTCTTCATCTCCAATCCGGGCCTGGGGCTTTGGGCGCATAGCAGCCGCTTTTAATTCGGAGAGAGTATGGGCAAGAAGAATTTAATACTTCCAAAGTATTCGGTTGGAACCGGAGACCGTTTTGCGCACCAGGCCAAGGCGCAGTTGCAGGCTTGCATCAAGGCTCTAGAGGCCGGCGTTGAAGTGGCTCCCGTATGGAACAAGTCGAACCGCGAGCATAGCATCATCGGCTCCGAGCCAGCCGCGACGCGCGCCGCCGCCGATGCCGCCGTCAAGGCTCTGGGTTGGAAGCTGCCTTACTTTTGCGACGCCGATCACATCACGCTGCAGACCGTTGGCCACTTTCTGGATGCGTGCGACTTTTATACGCACGATGTTGCCGACTTCATCGGCCAGCCTGCGACCGCCGCCGACATCGATCAATTCGTCGGCAAGCATAAAGAATTGCTGGGACACATCCACCTCGAAGAAGTCAGCGAGAGCTTCGAGATTACGACGGAGATTCTTCGCCAGTCCGCTCAGAAGTATCTGACCGCCGTGAAAAAGGCTGGCGAGATCTATCGGGTCATCGTTGCCGCAAAGGGGGAAGGGAAGTTTATTTCGGAGGTCTCGATGGATGAGACCGACAGTGCGCAGAGTCCCGTTGAGCTGCTAATTATTTTGGCGGCCATCGCCGATGAAGGCATTCCCGTGCAGACGATTGCACCCAAATTCAGCGGCCGCTTCAACAAGGGCGTGGACTATGTGGGCGACGTGGCGCAATTTGAACGCGAGTTTGCGTTGGATGTCGCGGCCATCGCCTACGCTGTGAAGCATTTTGGACTGCCGGGTAATCTCAAGCTCAGCGTGCACTCCGGCAGCGATAAATTTTCCATCTATCCCGCGATACAAGCGACCATCAAACGCTTCAACGTTGGCGTTCACCTGAAGACCGCGGGAACGACGTGGCTGGAGGAACTGATTGGACTGGCTGAAGCTGGCGGCAGTGGCCTGGCGCTGGCCAAGGAGATTTACGCAGAGGCCCTTGCAAATCGTGAGGAACTGTGCGCACCTTATGCAACCGTCATTGATATTGATACGGCCAAGCTGCCGTCCCCCATGGTAGTCAATGGCTGGTCTTCCGAGCAGTACACCTCAGCCTTGCGCCATGTGCGCGGCGCAGCTGCATACAACGCCAGCCTGCGCCAGTTGTTGCATGTAGGCTTCAAGGTAGCGGCCAATATGGGGCGCAAGTATCTCAGCCTGCTGGAAGCCAATGAAGCTGTAATCGCGAAGAACGTGACCGAGAACCTCTACAAACGGCACATCGCTCCTGTTTTTCTTGGGCGAAACGCTTGATTTTGATGTTCCTTTGATCTAGATGAAGAGACGACAATGAAAAGGGGTGCAGTATGACAAAGACAGAAGCCGCATTTGATCTGACAGAACTGACGGAGATGTACAACTTCAGCGGGAAAACAGTCGCCATTACCGGAGGTGCCGGAGTTCTGGGCAGCGCGATTGCAGGCGCGTTGGCCGGTTGCGGCGCCAAGGTAGCCATCCTGGACATGAATGAGGAAGCGGGCAAGGCGCTGATCGAGAACATGGGAGAGCTTGGCAAGCAGATCTCGTTTTTCAAGTTCAACGTGCTCGACCGCGAGAGCATTGTTCAAGTATCACAGGATTTGATCAAGAGTATGGGCAAACTGGATTGCCTGATCAACGGCGCGGGAGGCAATAAGCCCCAGGCCACAACCAGCGCTGAATTGAAATTCTTCGATCTTCCCGCGGACGCCATACGCTGGGTCTTCGAACTGAATATCATGGGCACGATTCTGCCCTCGCAGGTATTCGGAAAAATAATGGCGGATCAGGGGCATGGCGTGATTTTGAATATTTCGTCGATGAACGCCTTCCGTCCGTTGACCCGCATTGCCGCCTACTCTGCGGCAAAAGCCGCGGTGAGCAACTTTACGCAATGGCTGGCGGTACACATGGCGCAGGAATACTCGCCGAAGATACGCGTGAACGCCATCGCGCCCGGTTTTTTTCTCACCAACCAAAACCGTTTTCTGTTGACTGACAAGGAGACGGGCGAATGGACTGCTCGCGGCAAGACGATCGTTGGGCACACGCCGATGGGACGCCTGGGCGAAACCAAGGATCTGTTTGGCTGCGTGCTGTGGCTGCTTTCGCCGGCTTCTGAGTTCGTAACCGGCGTGGTGATTCCTGTCGATGGCGGATTTTCCGCATTCAGCGGCGTGTAACAACCAAGTTACGCACGAAAACAAAGAGAGGCTGCATTCTCCGGCGCAGCCTCTCTTTGTTTGGAACGAATCCGTTTATTGCAACGTAACTTTGGCTCCTGCCTGCTTTGTAATCGCCTCGCCGGTCTCGGCCTGCACCTTCACGTGCTTGCCGGTTACTTCCGCATAGGCTATGGTCAGGCCGGTCCTGGCGCTGATCTTCACATTACGCAAAACCACGCCGGAGATAGGCGCTTCCGGCAAGCCAACAATTGCTCCCGCCATGGTGCTCCCCGTGGCTGTCACATTTTCCAGCACAATGTCGTGGAAGTGCGGGGTCAGCCGCGTAACGGGTTGCGCCGTTTCCGTATCGGGTGGCAGGATTTTGGGATAATACTCGCTGATCACCAGTGCGTTCTTGACATCCTTCATCTCAATATCGCGAAAGAACAGGTGGCTCACATCGTTGCCGCGGTCGCGGTTGGACTTGACGCGAATGCCATTGTCCGTACCCTCGAAGTGAATGCGCTCGGCGCGGATGTTCTGCGCGCCGCCGGCAATTTCGCTGCCGATGGAGAGGCCGTGCCCGTGCAGGAAAGTGCAATCGGTAATCGTAACATCGCGAGTCGGATCGTCCGGCCCCGGTGAGTTGATTGGACCCGACTTGATGGCGATGTTGTCATCCCCCACGTCGGCAAAGACATGATCGATGACAACGTGCGACGAAGAGAAGGGATCGATGGCGTCCGTATTCGGGGAGCGGGGCGGCGCCAGAACCCTGATGTTGCGAATGACAACGTCGTCCGAGTAATAGGGAACCAGTTGCCACATCGGCGAGTTTTGAATCGTGACTCCCTCGACGCGCACGTGCTGGCAATGGTCGAAGATGATGAGCTTGGGCCGCGGATGACCTGAGCCAAGAACGCCGGCGTTTCGAATGCTGCGCGCCTCTTGCCACCATGTTTCTCCATTGCCGTCAATTACGCCTTCGCCGGTAATGGCGACATGGACAGCATTGGTGGCGCTGACCAGCGGCTGAAGGTCGGGCAAATGAAACATGGTCAAGGGCGGATAATCCGCATGGTCGGAGGAACCGAGCAGCGTGGCGCCCTTGTCAAGCTGCAACGTAATGTTGCTTTTGAGCACAATGGGAGCGCTCAGATATGTGCCGGCAATCAGCCGAACCGTGCCGCCACCTTGCTTTGCACACGCATCGATGGCAGTCTGAATTGCGGCTGTATCTTTGCTGACGCCGTCGCCCTTGGCGCCAAAGGCGCGCGGGTTGCAGCCCAGGGATAGCTCGAGAGCGTTTGCCGAAATGGCCGTGAAGGCAGACGCTAAAGATAGAAGCAACAAATAATGCTTGAAGGAAAAACTCAGCCGAATCATCCGGACTCCTCGAATACGGGGATGCCAACAAAACCAGCATACGCCAGAAGGAGAGAGCGGCCATACTGCGAAGGGAATGAACGCAAAATGGAGTGAGGGCACCGTTTAACGTATAGAATCTGAAGGGTTTATAATTATGGCGGAGAGGGAGGGATTCGAACCCCCGATAGCCTTGCGACTATGTCTGATTTCGAGTCAGGTGCATTCAACCGGGCTCTGCCACCTCTCCGCATCTACACGGCCCCAGCACGCTTATAGTTTACCGGGAAATGCGCTAAGGATGCAATGCCTGTGTTTAAAAGCGGGACAAGTTGCGCGGCCGGATCTGGGTGAATCAATGCCGCGGAATAAGATGATGCTTGACAACGCGGGCGCAACGCGCTATAAGTGACCTATGGTCATTATTGACCATCATTCTGATATGAGTAAACGTCTAAATACGCCTTCTGCCTCGCTTGTTTATGCTCTGGCAGCCGGCAGCAAGAAAGATCTCCCGGGCTCCGGGCGCCGCCAACGCCGTGCCGTAGAAACCCGGCTGCGGCTTTTCCGTTGCGCATTACACCTGTTTGCCGAGCGCGGATTCCCCTCCGTTACGGTGGAAGAGATCACCGAAGCAGCGGACGTGGGTAAAGGCACATTTTTCAATTATTTTGAGAGCAAAGAACACGTGCTGGGCGTGATGGCAGAGATACAGCTGAGCAAGATGAAAGAAGCACTCACCGCCGCCGGGCATCGCAGGCAGAAGATTCAATCTGTACTTCATCGTCTGGCACAACGGCTCGTGGAGGAACCCGGGCGCAGTCCCAGCCTGGCGCGCGCATTCATCTCCTCATTCCTGGCCAGCGAGGGCGTGCGCACTATCATTTCACACAATATGAAAGAGGGCCGCAGGATGATCGCACAGATTGTAGCGGCAGGGCAGGAGCGTGGGGAGATCGACCCCAACCTGAAAAAGGATAAGGTGGCGATGCAACTCATGCAAACCTGCATAGGAACTGTGCTGCTTTGGTCGCTGGATGAAACGCCCGCGCTCAAAGTGCGAATCGAGAACAGCTTTCAACACTTCTGGAGAGCCATCGCCCTCTCCGGTCAAGAGCAGAAACCATGACAATAAAACTTCGCATAGCCGCTTTTCTTTGTATGGCCAGCGTGGCCGTGAGCATGACTGCCGCAGCGCAGCAGCCCGCGCCTTACAGGCTCACGTTGCAGGATGCGATACAGAAGGCGCTTCAGGCCAACTTGAGCGTGTTGTCCGCCGGCACCAGGGTTGAAGAGGCGGAAGGCACGCGGATGCGCCGACTGTCGGCGGCGTTGCTTCCGCGCGTGAGCGCCCAGGCCTATGCAAATTATCAGAACCACGATTTGCAGGCCCAAGGACTCTCCTTTGCTGGCCTTCCTATACCGAAGATGGTCGGACCGCTGTCGAATTATGATTTCCGCGTTTATGCGCAGCAGAACGTGTTTGATCTGGCCAGCTATCGCGGATTCAAAGCCAGCGAACGCGCTCTCGATGCCGGCAAAATGGACTACCGCGATGCGCGCGACCTAATTGTGCGCGCCATTGCCGCACTTTATCTGAACGCTCAGTCCGCCGAGGCGCGAGTGGATGCAGCGCAATCGCGAGTAACTGATTCCAGCGCGTTATACAAGCTGGCGAAAGACAAGCACGACGCAGGAACGGCAACGGGCGTGGACGTACTCCGCGCTCAGGTGCAACTGGACAACGACCGGCAGGCGCTGCTGATTGCCAGAAATCAGTTGAAGCGGTCGCTGCTTGAGCTGGCGCGCAACCTGGGCATGAGCCCAGCTACGCCGCTGGAACTTGCAGAACCACTCAACTATAGGGCCTTGAATCCGCTGGAGATTGAAGCGCTGGCACCGGCGGCGCTGCTGGCACGCGCCGATTATCTCTCTCTAAACAGCCAGCGAGCGGGACTGGTGGAGCAGCAACGCGCCAGCCGCGCGCGCTTCTATCCGAAGCTGAGCGTCAACGGGAATTTTGGCGAGATAGGGCGCAGCATCGGCAGCGTGCGGAGTACTGGCTTGCTGCAAGGCCAAATCGATTTCACTCTCTTCGACCGTGATCGCAATGGAGAGGCGCAAGAGCTTGCCAGCCGCGTGAAGCGCATTGACGATCAAATTGCAGATCTGCGCCGGGGCATTGAAGAAGACATCGGCGATGCGCTGCTGAATCTGGACTCCACGACCGAGCAAGTGGCCGTGGCCAGAGAAGGGCAGGAGCTGGCGCGGCGCGAGTTGCAACTAGCGCAGGATCGTTTTCAATCGGGCACTGCCAATAATGTCGAGGTGGTCACCGCTCAGGATGAGCTGGCACGCGCCGAGGAGAACTACATTCTTGCTGTAAGCAGTCATGTGGATGCAAAGTTTGCGCTGGCGCGCGCTTTGGGCGATACAGAAACGAACATTGCTAAGTTCATGGGGAATCAGTGACGCCTGGGTTGTAATCGATGGCAGCAATTGCGAGGTTTGAAGCGATGAAACGAATTATTCCAGTTGTGATTCTGTTGGCGGCGGCCATTGCCGCGAGCGTGTATTATTACCATCGCCTGATGGATAAGCCGGCGCCGGTCAACCAGCTTACGCTCTCCGGCAACATTGAAGCGCATGAGAGCCTGGTGGGCTTCAAGGCGCCAGGCCGCATAGTCGAGCTGCCGGTCGAGGAGGGACAGCAAGTTGCGCAGGGCGCGCTGCTGGCGCGGATCGACAACGCTGATTTGCAGCAGAAGGTGCGTGTCGACGAAGCCACAGTGCGCGTGCGTGAATCAAGCCTCGCGCTTACTCTTGCCGGAACACGACCTCAAGAAGTGAAAGCGGCGCAGCAAAGCATGATGGACGCCGAGGCCGACCTGGAGCAGAAAAAACTGGATAACGAACGAGCGCGACAACTGTTCGCCAAGGATGAGGTATCAGCGCAGGACCGCGACCAGGCGGCAACCGCGCAGAAGCGCGCAGAGGCGATATTCAAGGCAGCGCAGCAGCGCTACAACGAAGCCGTCGAAGGCAGCCGCAAGGAAGACATCGCTATCTCGCACGCCAATCTCAATCAGGCCAATGCCAGCCTCGGGCTGTCGCAGGTAAATTTGGGTTATAGCATCTTGTACGCTCCATCGTCCGGCGTGGTGACCGTGCGGCAGGCGGAGTTGGGAGAGGTGGTTGCGCCGGGCTCTCCGGTGGTGACTCTCGCCGATCTTGACCACATATGGCTGCGCGCCTATGTCGCGGAGACCGATCTGGGCCGCATAGCCTGGGGCCAGAATGTGACTATCACCACGGATACATATCCGGGCAAGCAGTATCACGGGCGAATCTCGTTCATCTCATCGGACGCTGAGTTTACGCCCAAGAGTGTGCAGACAACCAAGGAGCGCGTTACGCTTGTTTACCGAGTCAAGATCGATATTGACAATCCAACTCATGAATTGAAACCGGGAATGCCTGCCGACGCGCGCATTGATCTGGCCGAAAGCAAGACGCCGACAAATAAATGACCGAACCGCTCCAATCCGCGATTGTGGTTGAGGGATTGACGAAGAGCTTTCCCGGCGTACAGGCCGTCGATGCTCTGAGCTTTGACGTGCGCGCCGGAGAAATCTTCGGACTGGTTGGACCCGACGGGGCAGGGAAGACAACCACGTTGCGCATGTTAGCGGGGATTATGCCGCCGGACGCAGGCAAGGCTACGGTCGCGGGCTTTGATGTGGCGCGCGATCCGGAAGGCGCCAAGCACGCTCTCAGCTATATGCCGCAGCGTTTTGGACTTTACGAAGACCTGACTGTCGATGAAAATATCCGCTTTTATGGAGATCTTTTCGGAGTCAAAAAAACAGAGCGAGACGGGCGGTCAACGCAACTATTGCAAGCAGCTGGCATGAGCGAGTTTCGCAAACGGCTGGCGGGCAAGCTCTCCGGCGGAATGAAGCAGAAACTCGGCCTAGTGTGCGCGCTGATTCATCGGCCCAAGGTAATTCTGCTCGATGAGCCGACCACCGGCGTAGATCCGGTTTCGCGGCGCGACTTCTGGCGCATCCTTTATGAGCTGGTCGCTGAGGGAGTGGCGATTCTAACTTCGACGGCTTATTTGGACGAGGCTCAGCGCTGCCATCGCGTGGCGCTGATGCATCAGGGCACATTGTTATTTTGCGACACGCCGGTAAATCTAAAAGCTCAGTTTGGCAAAGGAGTCTTATCGATTACAGCGGCTGATCCGAGGCGGTTGCGTGACGAACTGGAAGGCGCGGAGGGAATATCGAGCCTCTTGCTGACTGGGGATGGGCTGCATGTGGTGGTGGATAGTGCGGCACGACGCATTCCCGAGTATGAGGCAAGGCTCAGGCGAGCCAACATTCCCTTTGATGCGCTTCAGCAGGTGGCGCCGTCGATTGAAGATTTATTTGTAGACGCGGTCGGCGTGGGAGCAGCCTCTCATGCCTGAGAATAATAACTCTGTCGTGGTCGAAAACCTGGTCAAGCGATTCGGGCAATTTGTAGCCGTGGACCGAATCAACCTTGAAGTGCGCAAGGGCAAGGTCTTTGGATTTCTTGGGCCGAACGGCGCGGGCAAATCCACCACGATTCGCATGCTCTGCGGCTTGCTCAAGCCCACATCGGGACGCGCTGAGGTTGCGGGATTCGATGTAAGCCGATATCCGGAATCTGTGCGACAGAATATTGGCTACATGTCGCAGAAGTTTTCTCTTTATAACGATCTGACAGTTATCGAAAACATCCGATTGTTTGCCGGGCTTTATAGCGTACCCGCCAGCGATCTTCAGCAGCGGATAGAATGGGCGCTCAAAATGGCCAACCTTAAAGGCCAGGAGAATCTCATCACCGGAACGTTGCCGGGAGGTTGGAAGCAGCGGCTTGCTCTGGGTTGCGCTGTCTTGCATAAGCCTCCCGTCATCTTTCTCGATGAGCCGACCTCAGGCGTCGATCCCATCACGCGACGCCAGTTCTGGGAGCTGATTCATCAGATGGCGGAGGAGGGAGTTACGGTCTTTGTCACTACGCATTACATGGAAGAGGCCGAGTACTGCAACCGCCTGGCGCTGATTTTTCGCGGCAAGATCGTGGCGCTGGGAACGCCATCGGAACTCAAGCGTGATTTTATGAAAGGCGAGCTTCTTCTTGTAGAGTGCGAACCGCTGGGAGATGCGGTGGAAGCGCTGCAATCGGTCCCCGACGTGATTGATGCCGCAGTCTTCGGCAACGCCCTGCATCTTGTGGTCGCGAATGCTGCGAAATCAGTTCCACAGCTTCAGAGTTATCTTGCCGAACGCGGCATCGCGGTAACTCGCATGGAGAAGATTCATCCCAGCCTGGAAGATGTCTTTGTCTCGCTGACGACGGGCCGTGAAGCGGCAGAGGAGCGCAAGCCATGAGCCTGACTCGTCTGCTGGCTATTGCCCAAAAAGAGGTTGTGCAAATTCTGCGCGATACGCGCAGCCTGATCATTGTTGTCCTTATGCCCGTAGTCCTTGTGCTGCTCTTCGGTTACGGCGTCAATCTCGACCTGAAGGGGCTGACGGTTTATGTGCTGGATCAAGACGGCAGCCAGGCGAGTCAGGATTTGCTGAAACACTTTCAGGCAAGCGAGTATTTTCACATTGAACGCGTGGTGAGCGACTATTCGGAGCTTACTCGCGCCATCGACGACGGCCACGCCAATATGGGCATCGTGATTCCGTGGGACTTTTCGCAGCGCCTCAGCGACGGCAGGCCTGTCGAGATTCAGGCGCTGGTCGATGGCTCCGACGACAACACGGCCAATGTGCTGATCGGCTATTCCCAAGCGGTGGTGCAGGGGTACACGGCGCAGATGCAGATCAATTGGCTGCACGGGCACGGGATTTCAATTCAGCCGGCAGCGATGAGCGTGGAAACGCGCACCTGGTACAACGAAGACCTGGAAAGCAGCGCCTTCATTATTCCCGGCGTGCTGGCGCTGGTGATGTCCGTAATCGGCGCGTTTCTTACCTCGCTGACCATCGCGCGCGAGTGGGAGCGGGGCACCATGGAGCAGTTAATCTCAACGCCGGTGACGGCGATGGAGATCATGCTGGGTAAGCTGGCGCCCTATTTTGTGCTGGGAATGTTTGATACGGTCATCAGCGCGCTGATCGCGATCTACTGGTTTGATGTTCCCTTTCGCGGCTCGTGGGTCACGCTGATGGTGGCGTCGGCGATGTTCATGGTGGTGGTGCTTTCACTGGGATTCTTAATTTCCGTTCTCGCAAAAAACCAGTTTGCGGCCAGTCAGATTGCGCTGGTAATTACATTTCTTCCAGCGTTTCTGCTATCTGGATTTTTGTTTTCCATCGAGCAGATGCCCGTCGCGCTGCAATGGATCACGCGCATACTGATCCCGGCGCGCTACTACGTTTCCGTACTGAAGAAAATCTTTCTCAAGGGAACGCCCGCGGCTATGCTCTATGAGGATTTGATTCCACTGGTTGTCTTCGCGTTTGTACTGGCGCTTGTAGCCACACGCAGCTTCCACAAGAGGCTGGACTAAGCACCTGCGGTGCGGCCAAACGCTCGCTATTCGCTCGCAGCAGATCGACGATACAGTCGAGTCTGCAAGTTAGCGGTTTGAATCAGAGTTTGTGATAGGAGAAGAATAAATGCTGGGGCGGCTGAAGCAGATGCTAATCAAGGAGTTCATCCAAGTCTTCCGTGACAAGCGGACGCGCGCCATTCTGCTTGGGCCGCCCATTATCCAGATGCTGGTCTTTGGCTATGCGGCTAACTATGAGATACGCCACGTGCCAACAGTCGTTCTTGATCTGGATCACAGCCAGGAAAGCCGCGAACTGGTTTCGCGCTTTACTTCCAGTCCGTATTTCGCCGTTCAGCGGCAGTTGACGGACTCGCGCCAACTCGGGGATTTGATTGAGCAGGGAGATGCTACGATCGGCCTGGAAATCGATGCGGGCTTTGCCGCGAAGTTGCGCAGCGGCGAGACCGCGCCGTTGCAGGTGATTGTGGACGCGACCAACTCGAATACTGCGTTGATTGCCTCGGGTTACATCTCGCAGATCGCGTTGGCTTTCGCGCACGAGTACCAAATGGACCGCATTTATCGCATTGCGCCGCAGTTGCTGGAGGTGATCCCATCGGTGGAGCTTGCGCCGCGCCCATGGTACAACCCCGACCTGAGTAGCCGCTGGTTCTTTGTGCCGGGAATCATCGGCAGCCTGACGCTGGTTCTGGTGGTAACGCTTACGGCCTTTGCCGTGGTGCGCGAGCGCGAGATTGGAACGCTGGAACAGATCATGGTCACGCCCATCCGCCCGGCGGAATTTATTCTTGGCAAAACGCTGCCGTTTTTTCTGATTGGCCTCTTCGACGTGACATTGATTGCGGTGGTCGGCTCTCTCTGGTTTCAGGTGCCGTTTCGCGGCCATGTTGCCGTGCTGGCGCTGGGCGCTGTGCTGTTTTTGTTCTGCATGCTGGGGGTGGGTTTGCTGATCTCCACTATCTCCGCAACGCAGCAGCAGGCGATGGTGACGTCCTTCTTCTTTATCATGCCGGCGATTACGTTTTCCGGGTTTGGATTTCCCATCAGCACCATGCCGCAGTGGATGCAGATGATTAGCTATGCGATTCCGCTTCGCTATTTCTTAGTGGTGATTCGCGGCACTTATCTGAAAGGCGCAGGGATGGATATTCTGTGGCCGCAGATGGCGGCTATGGCCGGCTTGGGGGTCGCCCTGCTGACGGCGGCCGTTCTACGCTTCCATAAGGCGCTGGATTAACAGACCGGCACGATAGAATCAAAGGGTCCATTGGAGTTCGGTTTCTGATGATGGAGTTCCATATATCCCGGAAGGCGCGCGAACGCTACCAATGCGCGGAGACCCTGTTTTCCTATACGGGGAACGTGGTTTTTGCCAATGCGGCCGCGTGCAGAGATTTTGCGCACCGCATGAACATGGTTCGCGAGGTGGAGAAGCATCCAGAACGGGCGGTTCATGCCGGCCAACTCTTTGCCATGGGCATTATCGACGAGGCCAGCCACATCCTGATGGCGCGCTATCGAGAGCAGTTCGACCCCGCGGTGATGACCGGCGCCCTGGAATACTTTTCCGCCAAAGTGGGCGTAGAGGCAATGGACAAGATGCTGCTTGATTTTGTCCAGCAATTTCCTGGCATTTCGGTGATTCGCGGCTTGGAGACGCCGAGGCAATGGCTTGATGGGCAAACGGATGGCACTCCCCACAGGGCCGCAGCGCTGGAAGAGTTGCTGCTGCTGTGGACCGCCAACCGCAATGAAGCCTTTCAGCCCTTTGAAGAGCTATTTGAGGACAAGTCTCTGGCTGAAAAGACCGTTTATCGTCAGGTCACCGGGCAGCTCAACGAATATTTTGCCACGCGGTCGCTGATTCCGCTCACCGGAGCTAAGCCGGTCAATTTGCTTGAACTGTTGCGTGCGCCGGCCATTGGCGCGCCTCGCTCGCTGGCTGATCAGCTGGCCCTCATCCGTAAACTATGGAAGCCGTTACTGGGCGAAAGCCTGGAGCAATTACTGCAGATTGCCGGCGAGATTCTTCACGAAGAAGAGCTGGCCATCTGGATGCAGTTCCATCCTCATGGCGGCACGGCTCAACAAGGCAAGCAGGAGCCTTCGGTAGTCGCCAGAGCAGAGGTGCCCGTTTTCGGCGATCCCGCTCAAGAATATGAGAAGTTCTCGCCGGACAAAGACTGGATGCCCACAGTAGTGCTGATTGCCAAGAGCACGTATGTGTGGCTAGCGCAGATGAGCAGGCAGTATGGTCGCAGGATTGCGCGCCTCGATGAGATTCCCGACGAGGAACTGGCAACACTGTCGCACCGCGGGCTGAATTCGCTTTGGCTGATTGGCGTATGGGAGCGCAGCCGAGCCTCGAAGACCATCAAGCAGCTTTGCGGCAACACGGACGCCGTGGCTTCGGCCTACTCGCTCTTTGACTACGCGATTGCAGAGGACCTGGGCGGCGAGGCGGCCTACGTGAATCTCCGTGACCGCGCTTACCGGCATGGGATTCGGCTGGCCAGCGACATGGTGCCAAACCACATGGGCATCGATTCGCCCTGGGTCGTCGAGCACCCGGAGTGGTTCATCTCTCGTCAGGAATCGCCATTTCCCGCCTACAGCTTCAACGGGCCCGATTTATCTCACGATGGACGCGTGGAAATCAAGATTGAGGACCACTACTTTGAGCAGTCGGACGCCGCGGTAGTTTTTCGCCGCCGCGACCGCCAGAGCGGCGAGACCCGCTACATCTATCACGGCAACGACGGCACCAGCTTTCCCTGGAATGATACGGCGCAGCTCGACTACCTGAATTCGGCCGTGCGCGAGCAGGTGATTCAGACCATTCTGCACGTGGCGCGACTGTTTCCGGTGATCCGCTTCGACGCCGCCATGACCCTGGCCAAGCGCCACTTCCACCGGCTGTGGTTTCCCGGTCCCGGAACCAGCGGCGCCATTCCATCCCGCGCTGAAAATGGCATGAGCCAGGCGGAATTCAACCGCTGTATGCCGCATGAGTTCTGGCGCGAGGTGGTGGATCGCGTGGCCGCCGAGGTTCCCGGCACACTGCTGCTGGCTGAGGCCTTCTGGCTGATGGAGGGCTACTTTGTCCGCACCCTCGGCATGCACCGCGTCTACAACAGCGCCTTTATGGTGATGCTGCGCGACGAGGAGAACGCCAAGTACCGCTCGGTCATCAAGAACACGCTGGAGTTCGATCCGGACATCATGAAGCGCTACGTCAACTTCATGAGCAATCCCGACGAGCGCACCGCGATTGACCAATTCGGCAAGGGAGACAAGTGCTTTGGCGTGGCAGCGATGATGGCCACACTGCCCGGTTTGCCCATGTTCGGCCACGGCCAGATCGAGGGATTCACCGAGAAATATGGCATGGAGTACCAGCGGCCTCACTACGACGAGAGCCCAGACCCTTGGATGGTCGAGCGCCATGAACGAGAGATCGCGCCCCTGTTGAAGCGCCGGTGGCTCTTTGCCGAAAGCGGCAACTTCCGGCTCTACGACTTTTTCCACGAATCGGGCAGCGTGGACGAAAACGTTTTTGCTTATTCGAACCGCAATGGTGGCGAGCGCGCCTTGGTGGTTTATAACAACCGCTACGGCGAGACGCGCGGTTTTCTTGATTGGTCTGCGGCCTACGCCGACAAGGGCGCGAATCAACTGCGCCAGCAGCGACTCAGGGAAGGGCTGGGTCTCAGCGACAACTCCTCGGCCATTCTGGCCTGGCGTGACTCGCTCACGGGCCTGCAATACCTGCGCCGGGCGAGCGATCTTGCAGAACGCGGGCTGACGCTGGAGCTGCACGCCTATCAGTGCCACGTTTTTCTCGATTGGCGCGAACTAACCTCGACGGCGGAGCAGCCCTGGGACCGGCTTTGTGATCAGCTCAACGGCCGGGGCGTGGCTAGTCTGGAAGACGCGCTGGTCAATCTGGAGCTGCAGCCGGTGCATCAAGCTTTTCGTGCGCTGCTGGGCTCCGGAATCGTGCGGCTCTTTGCCGATCTGGCCGAACATCCGCGCTCCCTGGATGTCGGCGTCAATAAGCAAATCGAAGCAGGGCGCGCTGAGTTCTTTGAGGCTGCCTGGGCGCGTTGCGAGAGCTTCCTTCGCGGGGCTCAGCAAGCTTATCGGTCACGCGCCGGTGGTGTTCAGCCCGCCAACCCCAGCCTGCTGCGCGCGGCCTACCGTGCGCGTTTGCGGGCAGCTATGAGAGTTCCCGCTATCGAAGCACTTTTCCCGGCTCCCTGGACCATGGCTGCCCGCCGGATGCTTCCCAGCCCCAGCCCGCAACTAACCGCAACGGCGATGTGGGGGCCGGTGCTCGGCTGGTGTGCGTTGGAGTTGCTGGCCGAATCCATCGACGCTGAAAATCCTGAACGTGTGGCATTGGACCTCTTTGACCGCCTCCGCTTGCGCGAGCCCTTCGCTCAGGCCCTTACCGCTCTCGGATTTGAGGGCGAGGAGGGCTGGCGCGCAGCCGCACGCGTCAAGGTAGGGTTGCTTAGCTGGGCTGGCGCCGGTAAGCCGGAAGAGGCAAGCGAGGCGATTGAACCCGCAGCGGTCAGGGGTGAACGGGTTACGCTTTCGCCTTCCTTGTGGCTCGACCCGGATGTGCGCTGGCTGACAGGGGTGCATGAGGCGGAGGGCCACGACTACCTGGTGCGTGAGCGCTACGAGGAACTGCTCTGGTGGCTGCAGCTGCCGTCGCTGCTGCGCCTGGCTGGCGAGACTGCCCCCAGCCAAGCGGCGGCTAACCGCGCTGCGGTTCGGACGATGAGCAAAACCATCGAGGAGGCCCTGGCGGCTGCTGAGGCTGCTGGTTATCGCGTGGATCTTCAGCGGAACCCGTACAGCCATCAAGAGCCTGCATCGGACGCCAAATCCGTTGCCCATACCGCAGTAGCACCCGAGGGAACGCCTGCTGCAATCCCTTCGCTCAAAGAGCCGCCAGAATCAGCAAAGCCTAAGAGTTAACCGCCGGCAGATTCCGCTGTCGATCCAGCCTAAAAGCAGTGCATGATGGATAATCATCACAATCCGATGTGATCCAAGGCACAGCCCAATGTTCACTTGAGGTGTCAAATTCCTTGCGGACATTCTTTGGGGTGCAAGTCGCTGCGGACTGCGTCGATCTGATTGGCGCAGTGTCCTTTTTGGGGACATGCAGGGCTTCCTAGGCGAACGCTCTTTTTTATCTCCTTCTACTCCCCCGGATATGGTCCAGAAGTGAGCGGGTCAGTCCATGTCGCCCTCTCCATTCCGTCACACCACAATGTGCGCGCGGCAGGTGTGTGCCGAACTTGAGGCGGCGCCAGCCCAGTCGCGGCCCGCGGATACTGTGTTCAAACCATTGAATATCAATGCAAGCTGTCAGGCTGCCAGTGAAGTCTGCTGAGAAGCGGAGGAGTCATGCAGAGTGTCGTCCATGGAGAGCTGAACGCCCAGGAAAAGCTGCTGATTGACCAGGCAGTGGCAGAGCACGCCGGCAAGCCCGGAGCGCTGCTGGGAATCCTGGAAACCATCCAGGCCGCTAACGCGCATAAATATCTGTCGATGGAGTCGCTACGCTACATAGCGCAGGAGACCGGCATCCCCCCGGCCACGATCTACAGCGCCGCGACCTTTTATGCGCTCTTCAATCTCGACCCGCAGGGCGACAACTTGATCTGCGTCTGCCGGGGAACGGCATGCCACACGCGCGGCTCGCGCGATCTGCTGGAGAAGGTCTGCCTCGATCTGGGGCTGAGCGGACAGGAAGCGAGCGAAACCAACGAGGCCGACAAACTGGCTCTTACCACGCCCGACCAACGCTTCACGGTGCGGACCGTTGCCTGCTTCGGCCAGTGCGCGCTGGCCCCGGTGGTCGAGGTGAACCACCATATTCTCAGCCATGTGAATGAACGCACGTTGCAAAGGGAAGTGAAAGCGTTGTGCCAGGCCGAAAAGATCAAATAAAAGGGGGAAAATAATGCCTCGAATTCAGGATATAGGCGCGTTCAACGCTGCTCGTGAAGCCGGGCTTGCCAAGCTGATGCCGGCCACTCCGCGCCTGACGGTGGGAATGGGAACCTGCGGCCGCGGCAATGGCGCCGAGGAGGTCTTTCACGCCTTGAAAGAGGCCATCCATCGCAGCGGCGTCGATGTGATGCTGGCTGGCGTGGGCTGCTTTGGCTCCTGCTTTCAGGAGCCGCTGGTGAGCGTCCGGCTGCCGGGAAATCCTTTGGTGGTGCTGCATCGCGTGCAGGCCAACGATGCCGCGCGCATCCTGGAAGGCGTCTCCACCGGGATTATGCCGGCTGACCTCGTTTACTGCAAGATCGAGGAATGGGACCACATCACCGCGCACCTGAAATACGGCCAGGGTTACCCTGATATTCCATCCTGGAATACGATCCCCTTCTTCAAGGGGCAAAAGAAGATTGTTCTGCGCAACTGCGGCCTCATCAATCCCTCGGATATTGAGGAGTACATTGCGGTGGGCGGCTATCAGGCGCTGTACAAAGTGCTGATCGATGGGCGCACCGACAATGTCATCGAGCAGATCAAGGCCTCCCGGCTGAGGGGACGCGGCGGCGCAGGCTTTCTGACTGGAAATAAATGGGATTTTCTGGCCAAGGCCAAGGCCGACACCAAATACATCATCTGCAATGCCGATGAAGGCGATCCGGGCGCTTACATGAACCGCAACGAGATCGAGGGCGACCCTCATTCGCTGCTGGAAGGCATGATTATCGGCGCTTATGTGATGGGCGCAACCGAGGGCATAGTATATGTGCGCGCCGAGTATCCGCTGGCGGTGAGCCGGCTCAACCGGGCCGTCGAACAGGCGCGCGAATACGGGCTGCTGGGCGCGAATATCCTGGACCGCGGCTTCAATTTCAATATTCAGCTGGTGCAGGGCGCGGGAGCCTTTGTTTGCGGCGAGGAAACTTCTCTGATCGCATCGCTGGAAGGCCACGCCGGCCGGCCTCATCCTCGTCCGCCGTACCCCGCTCAGAAGGGCTTGTATGGCAAGCCGACCAACATCAACAACGTTGAGACCTGGTGCAATATCGCCCCCATCGTCACGCGCGGCCCTGCTTGGTTTGCCGAGACCGGCAGCCAGAAGAGTCCCGGGACCAAGGTCTTTTCGTTGGTGGGCAAGATTCAGAACACCGGCCTGGTGGAGATGCCTCTGGGAACTCCGCTGAAGAGCTTCATCTACGACATCGGAGAAGGAGCCGTGCCCGGCCGCCGCGTAAAAGCCGTGCAGACCGGCGGACCCAGCGGCGGATGCATCCCCGTGGAGATGCTCGATACGCCGGTTGATTACGAGAGCCTGGCGCAGATCGGCTCCATCATGGGCTCCGGCGGCATGGTGGTGATGGACGAAGACAACTGCATGGTCGATGTGGCCCGCTACTTCATCGAGTTCACTCACTCAGAGTCCTGCGGCAAGTGCGTCCCGTGCAGAGTCGGCCTCAACAAGGCGCTGCGCATCCTCAATTCGATTACCAACGGCAGTGGAACCAAAGCTCAGATGGGTTTGCTGGATGAGCTGGGCCGGATGATCCGCGAGTGTTCCCTCTGCGGCCTCGGCCAAACCGCGCCCAATCCCGTGCTCACCACCATCCGCCACTTCCGCGAGGAGTACGAAGACCACATCGTCGCTCATCGTTGCCGCGCCGGAGTCTGTCAGGAACTGGCGCTTTCGCCATGTGAAAACAGTTGCCCGCTGCGCATGAATATTCCGCGCTTTCTGGAGCTATACCAGGAGGGCCGGCTGGAAGACGCCTTCGAATCCGTGATTCTCGATAATCCGCTGCCCGCGTCAACTGGACGTGTCTGCCAGCATCCATGTGATAACAGATGCCGCCGCCAGTCCTTTGATGAGGTGGTGAATATGCGCGAGGTGCATCGCTTCCTGGCCGATTCGGTCTATCAGACTGACCTCTTTGAGCCGATGCTGGAGCGCGTTCGCGCGCGCAAACTGGCCTCCACGGGCCGCAAGGTGGCCGTGGCCGGCTCTGGACCAACTGGCCTGACAGCCGGGTTCTACCTGGCCATGCTGGGCCATGACGTGACGATCTTTGAGGAACGCAGCGAGGCGGGCGGTATGTTGCGCTTCGCCATTCCTGAGTACCGGCTGCCCAAAGCGGTGCTGCGCCGCGAGCTGGACCTCATCGAGGGCGTCGGCGTGAAGATGGTCTTCAACACCCGCATCGGATTCGACGTTCCGTTGAATGAACTGGCCAGCCAGTTTGATGCGGTATTTCTGTCTATTGGGACATGGAAGGAATCCTGGCTCTATCTGCCCGGCACGGAGTTGAAGAATGTGCATCCGGCGCTGCCGTTCCTGGAGTCCGTGGCCCGCAAAGAGAAGGCGACTATCGGCGAGGGCGCCAAGGTCGCCATCATCGGCGGCGGCAATGCGGCCATCGATTCGGCCCGCACCGTGATGCGCATGGGCGCGCAAGCTATCATCCTGTATCGCCGCGAACGCCAGGATATGCCCGCCATCGACGAGGAGATTCAGGCCGCCGAGGACGAGGGCGTGCGCTTTGTTTTTCTGGCCGCGCCGCATCGCATTGTGGGTGATGCGGAGGGCAATGTGAAGGCCATCGAAATCGTCAAGACGCGCCTGGGCGAGTACGACAAGAGCGGCCGCAGAAGGCCGATGCCCACCGATGAGGTGCAGCGCTTCGAGTGCGACAGCGTGATCCTGGCCGTGGGCGAGACCTTTGACAAGGATTTCTGCAGCGCCTCCGGCCTGGCGCTCAAGGAAGAGGGAACGATCATCGTGGACCGCTACTCCTACGAGACCAGCCGGCCCAATTTTTATGCCGGAGGCGACGTGATTACCGGCGCTTCCAATGTATCCAACGCTATGAGCTGCGGCAAGCAGGCGGCGCAGAAGATGGACGAGCGCCTGATGGGCGAACAGCGCTGGGAGAAACTCTTCCCAGAATTCGAATACAGCCGCACGGCGCCGGGAGAGCCGAGCCTCAGCCACCGTCACGAGGCCCACGCCATTCCCGCCGCACAAAGGGTTCGTTCGCAGCAGGAAGTGGTTGAAGGCCTCGATTCAAATGAGGCGTTGGAAGAATGTCGCCGCTGCCTGCGCTGCGATTTACGAGTGCCCGTCAGTGCCAATTAAACGTGGAGAATAAGGAGCGACCCTGTGCCGACCAAGGCAATTTCAGTCCGAATTAATGGCGAACTGGTGAACGCCCGCGAAGGGCAGACCATTCTGGAAGCGGCCCGCGACCACGGGAAGAAGATTCCCACACTCTGCTACCTGAAGGGCTTGAGCGCGGTGGGAGCCTGCCGCGTGTGCATGGTGGAGTTGGCTGGCACCGACCGTCTGCTGCCGGCCTGCACCACGCCCATCCAGGAGGGCATGTCAATCAAGACCACCTCGGCCAAGCTGACACAATACAGAAAAATGGCTGTCGAGTTGCTCCTGGTCGAGCGCAATCACATCTGCGCGGCCTGCGTCTCAAACGGCCATTGCGAGCTTCAGGCAATGGCGCAAGAGCTGGGCATCACCCACGTGCGCTACTCCTACAACAATCCGCGTCTCGCCGTCGATATGACGCATCCCCGCTTCGTCCTCGATCAGAATCGCTGCATCCTGTGCACACGCTGCGTGCGGGTGTGCGCGGAGGTGGAAGGAGCGCATGTCTGGGAGGTTTCCTCGCGCGGCATCTACTCGCGCATCGTCAGCGACCTGAAGGACGATTGGGGCAAGGCGAGCAACTGCACCGGCTGCGGCAAGTGCGTGCAGGTCTGCCCCACCGGAGCACTCGCGGAAAAGGGCCAATCGGTGATGGAGATGGTCAAGCATGGCGATGACGTCAGCCGCCTTGCCACGCAAAAGGCCGCTTCGGCGAACGGTGCGCGGTAAGGCTTTTTCACTGATACTGAAATCTGAGCGATCTATCTTCGCGGTAATTCTGAGCGGAGCGTAGCGGCGTCGAATTCGCTGCGTGTTGTTCCCTTGCGTCACAGGGATGTCTCCGTTGAATGCGCAGTAACGCATTTTCATCCTCCATTTGTGCCAATGCCTTCCACCCCGTAGAATCAACACAGGCGGTTGATTGCGCCAATCTTGAACCTCTCCCCGTCTCGAGCGACAAGGAACAGATGAGCGAACAGGAAGCAGAAAATTCCCTACAGGCGCAGGCGGCGTCGCCGGCATGGATCAGGATTGAACGGGCGCGGCATCCCCAGCGACCCTACCCCATGGATTTCATCGAGAAGATTTTTACCGATTTCAGCGAGATTCACGGCGATCGCGCCTATGGCGACGACGAGGCCGTGGCCTGCGGCATGGCCCGTCTGGGCACGGAAGAGGTGCTGGTTATCGGCAATCGCAAGGGCGGGTCAACAAAAGAAAGGGTCAGGCGCAACTTCGGCATGCCCCATCCCGAGGGCTACCGCAAGGCCTTGCGCTGCATGAAAATTGCCGAAAAATTTGGTCGCCCGGTCATCAGCTTCATCGATCTTCCCGGGGCTTTTCCCGGCCTGGGCGCCGAGGAGCGAGGCCAGGCCGAAGCCATCGCCCGCAATCTGCTGGAGATGTCGCGGCTGCGCGTGCCCACCATCTCGGTGATCAGCGGCGAGGGCGGATCGGGCGGCGCGCTGGCCCTGGCCGTAGCGGACCGCGTTCTGATTCTGGAAAATGCCCTTTATTTTGTGATTACCCCCGAGTCTTGCGCGGCCATCATGTGGCGCGACGCGGCCCACAAGCAGTTGGCCGCCGAGGCCATGCGCATCTCCGCTCCGGAGGTTGCCGCGCTGGGCTGCGTGGACGAGATCGTCCAAGAGCCGCCGCAGGGCATCCACACCGACCGCGAGGCGGGCACGGGACTGTTGGGAGCGGTGCTCAAAAAGCACCTGGCCGAACTCCAGGTGCAGCCGGTCGACGCTCTGGTGGCCACGCGCCAGGCCAAATTCCGCAACATCGCGCAGTTCTATACGGAAGGTTAAGTGTCCATGAGCTTCATCCAGCCAGCCTCCAGCCGCTTCCGCTCGTATTTGCGGTTTATCATCGCCGTGCTTTGGTTCTTTCTGGCGCGGGAGCTGGCACGTCACGAGGCACTGGGGATGACTGGCGTGCAGTGGCAGCCTCTGGCTGAGCAGGCCATCTTCCTTTTTCTGCTTCTCGCGGGCTATGCGGGCATGGGACTCGCGCTTGACGGCCAGCAGCATCCGTTGAAAGAGCAGGGGTTGCCGAGGCGGGCGGGCTGGCCTGGCGAGGCGGGTTTAGGCCTGGCCGTAGGCTGGGCTTTGGCGGTGGCCTGCGTTCTGCCGATGATTGTGGGCGGGGGCATCGCAATCGTGCTCATCCTGGGACATTCGGCCTGGGGTTGGCTGCTGGTAGACGCCGCATTCTTTGCGATGGTCGCACTGGCCGAAGAGGTTGCTTTTCGCGGCTACGGATTTCAGTGCTTCGAGCGAGCCGTTGGCCCGTTGGGAGCGGCGCTTGGCTTTGCGGCCTTCTACGCCATCGTGCAGGCTCTACTACCCGGGTCAAGCCACTCCAGCATCGCCGTCTCCGTCGTGCTAAGCTTTGTTCTTTCTTTGGCTTACCTCCGCACCCGAGCACTGTGGCTGGGCTGGGGAATCAACTTCGGCTGGAAGGCCAGCCGCGCACTGGTTTTCGGGCTGGCCCTCAGCGGTGACAACAGCCACTCGCCCGTGGTGCAGGGCAATCCGATGGGGCCGTTTTGGCTCACTGGCGGGGGCTTCGGACTGGACGGCAGTTGGATGGCATTCGCTCTCCTGCTTGTCGCACTGCCGGTGGTTTATCGCCTCACGCGTGAGCTGGACTACCGCTGGAACGCGCCGGTGATTATTCCCGGAGGTATTCCGGTGGACCTGAGCGCCGCGGCAAAAGGACAGCATGAAGCTGCGATGGGCACAGCCGCGCCCGGCCTGGTGCAGATTCTGCCGGCTGCTACGCCGCCTCCGGCAAGTTCCGAGCCGCCAAAGGTGGAATAGCAATCTACTCCGGATCGACATTCCTCTTGCCGCTGATTTCGTCGATGCGAATCTCCACCACGGCGCAATCGGCGGCGTGACTCTCCTCCACTGGTTGAAACGGCTTGCCGGCAGCGTATCTTGCCACCAGCAGATTGAGCAAAGCGGCTTTTTCGGTGTCATCAGAGATCAACCGCGCAACGCCAAAAGCCAGCACCGAAGAATAACGAGTGGAACAGGCGCAGGGACGATCATTGGTGACCGTCAGCTTCACGGTCTCGCTCACTTCAAAGCAGACCCGGTTGTTTTCGGCGATATTGTCCAGCTTCCGCCCTGCCAGCTTGCTATGGAAGTAGATTTTTCCTTGGCGATAGAGATAGTTGAGCGGCGTGATGTACGGTTGTCCGGCAGCGTTGCAGGTGGCCAGACGGCCTTCGGTCTCAGTGGCAAGAAACTCACGGGCGTCGTTTTCACTCATCCAGAAAATGGGCATTCCGGTCAGGCCTCCACAGCTTCCAGTTTACCCGTCTTCACGGAAGCAGCTCAGGCAGCCTTGATGTAAACTGGTTGAAGCGAGTCAGGCTGACTTTTTATAAGGTGAGCCACCGGCCGCGCCGTTGAAGCCGCGTGTAAGCGTGTGTGCAGAGACACCCCAAGAAGGAGAAACACCCGATAATGGCCAAGATTGCAAAAACAGGTGACCGCAAGAAGGAAATGGACACGACGAAGTCGACCGCCTGTCCCAAGTGCAGCAAGCCGACGCGCATCGTCAAGCGCGTAAAGGACCGCGAGCGCGGCGTCCCCGGCGGCGTCTACATCTCATGCTCTGTGTGCGACTTCTACGAGAAGCTGTAAGCGACCCTTGAAGTTTGGCGTAGGGGGAAAGCCCGGCGATTGCCGGGCTTTTTCGCGTTCAGAGACGGCATCCTGAGGCGTATTCTGAGAGCAGGGAGGGGAAGTGGGATTTCGACCAATTTCGAGCTGGATGCGTGCTTGCGGATGCGGATTTGCGCTGTTTTTAGCGGCCAGCATGGGCTTGGCCTCGGAAGCACATACCAATCCGCTAAACCGCGAGCCGCAAGTGCGCGAGGCGTATGAGCACTTCTACAACCTGGACTATCCGGGCGCAGTGGAGCGGTTTGAGCGCATTCATGAGGCGCATCCCGGCGATCCCCAGGCCACCGCGTTGCTGCTTAACGCACTGATTTTTCAGGAGCTCTACCGGCAAGACCTGCTGGACACCACCTTCTACGCCAATGACGGCTTTCTCACCGGGCGTCACGCGACGGAGGAGGATCCCAAGACACGCGACCGCATCCTGGGGCTGGCAGACGAGGCCATCCGCGAGGCTGACCAGCGCATTGGGCACAACCCCAACGACATCGACGCCCTTTTCGCGCGCGGCTGGGTTCGCAGCCTCAGGTGCACCTATGTGGCCATGGTAGAGAGGGCGTATGGCGCCGGCTTTCGGCTGGCCACCAAGGCCAAAGACGATGAAGAGCGCGTGCTCAAACTTGACCCGGATTATGCAGACGCCAAGCTGGTGACGGGGGTGTATGCGTACGTGGTAGGCGCACTGCCCTGGCCCTTCAAACTGATGATTGGCTTTGCCGGGATCACCGGCTCGAAGAGCGAAGGCCTGAAGATGCTCAACGACGACGGCAATCGCGGCGTCATCACCCGCATCGAAGCGCGCACCGTGATTGCCCTGTTTCTGCGCCGCGAGGCGAAGTACAAAGAGGCTATCGAGGTGGTGCATAAGCTTAAAAAGCAATATCCACGCGACTTTCTTTTTTGCCTGGAAGAGGCCAACCTGCGCAAGGATGCCGGCGAGGGCATGGTCGCTGTAACGGCTTATAGGGAAATCATCGAGGCCAGCCGCAAGCCCGGCTATTTTGCCCAGGCGCAACTGGAACTGGCCTACTTTGGGCTGGGCGACGCACTGCGCGGCCAGCGCCACTTTGGCGAGGCGGCGCAGGCCTACGAGCAGGCCGCCGAAACCAAAAATGTCAGTCCGGAACTCAAAATCCGGTCAATGCTGGCTGCCGGAGAATGCCATGACATGAACGGCGAGCGCACGTTGGCGGTCAGGGACTACAAGGCCGCCATCGAGGCCGGCCCGAATACCTCGCGTGCCGACACCGCGCGCAAACGCCTGCGCAATCCCTTCCGGGAATCGTGAGGACCGGCGGATTTCGTCTTTGAAGATGGAACTGTGGCGGCCCCGCCGCCGTATCTTAACTTCGATAGGGAGGGATCGACGATGACCTTTTTTTGTCAACACTGTGGGTCTGGATTACCGGTGGGCGCGCGGTTCTGCTCCAACTGTGGCGCGGTCGTTTCCGTTGTAACCTACATACCCGGCAGACCGCTATACCGCCCGATTGCGGGTCGCCAGCTTGCCGGAGTCTGCATCGGCCTGTCGCAAGCCTATGGCTGGGATCTTGCCCTGGTTCGCATCTTCACGGCGCTCGGGCTTTTTTTCTCCGGCGGTACAGTGGGTTTGGTTTATCTGGCTTGCTGGATTGGCATACCCGAGGAGCCGTTCCCGCTGCCCTGAGCGTATTCTCTTGCTATGAGAGGAACCTACAATTCAGACGGGACGAAGCTGACCTTTCGTGATACCGGGGCGGGTGTAGCCATGGTTTTTCTTCATCCCACGCCGCTCGATGGGGAGTATTGGCGTCCGCTTGCAGAGGATCTGCCTGGAGTCCGCGCGATTGTTCCTGACCTGCGTGGGCACGGCGGCTCGGAACTGGGAAGCCTGCCTATCGGCGGCTTTGCGCTGGTTCCCGATGCGCCTGTGCTGAGCATGGCGAGGTTGGCCGCCGATATATTTGCTCTCATGGACCATTTAGATGTGCCCACGGCGTTCTTTGCCGGCTGCTCCATCGGCGGTTCCGTGCTACTGGAAATCTGGCGCCAGGCTCCAGAGCGGGTACGCGGGCTGGCGTTCGTCTGCTCCAAGCCGCAGCCCGACGCGGAGGCTAACCTATCCCGGCGCGCTGCAACCATCACCCAGGCGAGAGACGGCAAGAGCGCAGCGCTCTTCGACGGCATGGCCCAGACCCTGATTGGGTCAACTGCCCGCGAGCAACATCCGGAGATGGTGACTCAGTTGCGCGCCCGCATGACGCTGACACCTGAGGCCTTGGTGGCTGTGCAGGCTGGCCTGGCTACGCGGCCTGACTCCATGCCCACTGTGGCTACGATTACAGTTCCTATTTTGGCCATTGCCGGTGGCGAGGATCCAGCTGTGACCTCCGCCGAGATGGAAGCTTTCCACACCGCGCCCGGCGGATGCACATTCCACTTGCTGCCTGATGCCGGCCACTTTGCCGCCTATGAACAGCCGCGCAAGGGTGCCGCGCTACTAGCCGGGTGGCTGCGGCAGTTCAACGCCTGAGTGCAGGGAAGTTATCTGTTAATAGGCTGGCTTATTACTCAACCTGGAGCAGCGAAGAAAAGTCAACTTCGTAGCGCGAGGCGGTTGCAATAAGTTCTTCAATTGCGGTGATAGATTGGATGCCACCCCTGGCCCCGGTTGCCATGCAGTTCAGCGCCGCTGCGGCGCAGGCAAAGTCGAGCTGCCGCTCCAGAGGCCAGCCCTGGTGCAGGCCAAAAATGAATCCGGCGTGGAAGATGTCCCCTGCGCCGGTCGTATCCACTACCGGCACGCGGTAAGCGGAGCGGTGAAGGAGCCGGCTGCCATCCCATGCCAGCACGCCGTCCTCCCCAAGAGTCGCCGCCGTCAGAGTGCATCCGTAGCGCAACTGCATTCCCCGCAACGCCTTGGTCAGGTCTTTTTCTTTCATCAACCGGGAAGGGAAGTCCCTGCTCACGATCAGATAGTCCACGTTTTCAATCAGATGTTCCACGCCCGGATACAGTTCATCCAAATCGGCGATTACGGGAATACCGGCAGCATGCGCCCATCCAGCCGCCAACGTGGCTGCGGCCGTATCGTAGCCATCCACATGCAGCGCGCGCGCATTCTCAACCCATGCGCGATCCAGATCCTCGGGCTGCAACACCAGCCGCTCGTCTTTTCTGCACAGCACCGTCCGCTCGCCCCCGCTGTCCACAATAATCAGCGACTGCGGGCTG
>CABEBX010000293.1_pt1 | contig 29111 bp, 33 predicted proteins | sample 3132671 | NCBI WGS metagenome assembly CABEBX01 (sample SAMEA5534346, study PRJEB31848) | metagenome | biome: tundra; feature: field; material: soil | place: USA | collected 2013-05 | depth 0.45 m
CCCGTACCCGCTCGACCTCTTTCGGCGCTCGGCCACAGTTTGACCTCATTCCCTCTCGGACCTCCAATTGAGATTGTGCGCCGATGGAGGGTAATTTTCTGCAAACCCCTACGGTGAGGCAGGCGGCGCTTGCGCGCCATGGGGTTCGTGGATTCCCAGGTCCCAGAATCGGGACCTGGGGCACCCTCGTGTTTTGTCGAGTTAGTCTCCCAGAGACTCGGACTTGCCCCTGCCCATGCGTGTACAATTGCGGGAGAAACATTCCCTGACGTATGAAAGGGACACATATGAGAAATGTCCGGAGCATATTTCTCGGTTGGCTTCTATGTGGGATCGCAACTAACCTACTTTCGCAGAATATCCACGTGTACAGCGGCAAAAATCTAATGGACAGCTCTACTTGGGTTCGGATAGAGATTCCTGCTAATCAACCGTATAAGAGGTACGGAGAAGCGATCCTTCCAACAATAGGCATCGAATGCCACCAAAGTGGGGAGAAACATGACTTCCAGATTCTTCTCCATACGGGACTGGTGGAAACGGAGGGGTGGCGAGTTTTAGGCTCTGCTGAGCTTGAATTCCGGCATAGGCTAGATGACGCGGAACCCGGTAGGAGCATTTGGGCCCCGTTGACTGACGGGGAGACTTACGCATGTCTCGGTGGTTGGAAGCCGCAAATGCCGCGAGAGCTCTTCTTAAAAGATCTATTCTCGGCCAAGAGATTGCTGGTGGAGTTTCAACCCTATCGCTGGAATGGAAACTTTACCGCCGAATTTGACATGCAGGGTTTGGCGGGGGAATTCGCAAGGCACGAGGAATGCAAATTGAATTGAAGTGAATGCGATGACTTGTTCATGAAGTCGCGTATGTCGAACGCATGACAAATAGATCAGGCGGGCCAACCGCCAATCTTGGAGGGGGCTTGACGAACTCAGCGAGTAAGCGTGTTCAACAGGTATTCTCACGGGGCGATCAGGTTTTTACCAAGACAGGAAAGTCTTTCGTGATCGAGGAGATTGGGTGGAACAGATTCGGTTTCGATTGCTCGCCAGCGACAGGAAAATGTCGCTGAAACAATCGAGGCTTGCGCTCGTGATCAACAATTTCTAGGAGATCCGAAGTAGCAATAATCTCGAATGCGCCATCAACGCCGTTCTTAAGAGATTTGGCGACTTCGACTCTACCAACGAACCATATTTGTATGGGTTGGCACAAGAATTCTTGAGACGTGAAAACGCCTCTACCCCAACGGCCGAAAGGCCACTGGCCGGTATGAACTAGCCACTTTCCCGCGAGGATTAGACTACTGCCACTCTTACCCCATCCTAAGAACCCGCAGCGTGCCACGCGCCTGCGGTGCCTTGGCATGACGCGTATGGGTTGGATGTCAAGGTTTTGTGGAGTAGGTAAGACACGAATGCGGACCTTGCGGTCCGCGTTCGTGTTTGATTTGAATTGTTGTTGTCTGTTGCGGCACGACTGAAGTCGTGCCCTGACACAATGCGGGCTTAACCCCAACTTATGCCTTGGCGGGCGTTGCTGCAGCGAGGCGCTCTTTAACGAGTTCGTGTCCGCGCGTCAGCAGGCCTTCCAGCGGCAGCTTGCCGGAGTCGACTTCGGCGAGGAGGTCGCGCTGGGCGGCGTACTCCTTGTTCTGGATGCCGGCTTTGGATTGCAACATGCGCCAGGCCTTGCGGCGCTCTACGCAGAACATCACCAGTTGACGACTAATGGCGCGGTACTCGGTTTTGCCGTTTTCTTCATACTGGATGAAAACGCCGTAGTCGGGGATGAAGGCGCGATGGCCGGGGGTGAGATAGCGGCGGTAGACGACATCCTGCTGCGTTATGCGGACCAGCATGTTATCGATTGGGATGAGTTTGGCTGCGGCTTCGGGCTTGATCTTCTTCAGGTGATTGCGGAAGCGAGCTTCGGTGACACACCAGTGAGCGACGGTGTAGTGGGAGGTTTCGCCAGTAACCTTGTTTTTGGTTTCGTACCAATCCAGATCGATGGACGGATTGCCCTTGATGTCCAGAGCCTCCTGGTAAGTTTCGCCGAGGCGTGGATTGAAGACGAACTCCGGGACGCCACGAGAGTCGCGGACGCGCTGGGCCTGGATGAGCGCCATGTCGTCGGCCACGCCGTGCTCCGGCTGGCAGGTGGTGAAGGCCTGGATGAACATGGTTCCGCGATATTCCAGGCCGTCGAGGATGGCGCGGTAGAGCTTGGGCGCGTTGGCCATGGAGACCTGCGCGACGAAGGGCGAACCGTGGCCGGCGAGGAAGGTTTCGGCGACGGTCTTCTTCTCGGTGTTCTTGCCCTGCGTTGCAGCGCCGAAGGTGTTCATGTCGCCGCCGCCGAGCATGGGGGTGGAGTCGGAGTTCTGCCCGCCGGTGTTGGAGTAGACCTGCGTGTCCAGCATCAGCACCTTGACGTTGGGCCGGTTCTGCAGCATGACTTTGGACATATTCTGATAACCGATGTCGCCCATGCCGCCATCGCCGCCGACGGCCCAGACCTTGGGCAGCTCGACGATTTCCCGGTCGGTCATCAGCGCGTCGGTGAAGTGGCTCAGGTTGTAATACTCCTGGGCGTCGAGGACGTCTGAACTGCCCCGATCGGAGGAAGAGCCGTCGGCTTCGGCGCCGGCGTCGCGCGTGAGGAGGATGTCGGCCAGGCGCTCGGGGATGACGGAGCGGCGGGCGTGATCGACGATGAAGCTCTCGCCCATGAGCCAGCCGACAGTGACGCCGTCCTGAAAGAGGGAGTTCATCCAGGGGTAGGGGTGAGGGTTGTTGGGAGCGGTGGAGCCGTAGACGGTGTTGCAGCCGGTGTGGGCGGACATGGCCATGACGCTCATGCCGTTAGCCAGGCGGCCATCGACGGCTTGCAGGTTCTTGTGGTTGAAGGCTTCGGTCAACAGGACCGCGGCGATGGCCTCGACCAACTGGGCGTCGGTGAGGAGGCCGTTGGCCGCTTCATACGCAGCGATGCGCGCCTTGGTATCTTTCTCGTCTTCGCCGCCCAGGCCCATGACGAGATGTGCGATAGCCTGACGGAGCAGTGCGTACTCAGCGGGGCTGGTTGCCTGTAGCTGGGCGAGGCGGGCCACGCCGGCCTTCTCCAGTTCGCCGGCCTTGGCCAGGAAGCGGTCGCTCTTGGCGTGGAAGACGGGGCGCATGTACGCCTCGGTGACCGCGGCGATGGAACGCAGGACGCTCTTTTCTCCGCAGCCTGCGCAGGCACCGTCGCCGGCCACCAGGGCGTCATAAGTGGAGCGCACCATGAGCATATTGCGCAATGTCGCGGTCTTGGAGTCGGCAGGATTGGCGGCGTTGAAGAGACCGAGAAACTTCTGCGAGGTGTCAGGCAGCAAATCGAGGAAGCCGGTGCCGGTCATGTGCTTGGCATTGACTTCCTCGGTCTCCGCAACCATCTTCAGCGCCTGATGGTCGCCGCAAGCGGTGACGCAGGCCGCGCAGCCTTTGCAGAGATCGGAGACAAAGATGGAGAAGATGCCGCCTGTGCCGGGAGCTTTGCGCTCCGGCGACGAGAAGATGGCGGTCACCTTCTGATAGGCCATCGGAACCTTGTCGAGAATGGCGAGAACTCCGTTCTTTGACTCTTTGGACAAGTCTTCGAGGGAGTCCATCACTTCGCGCAGGATCGTCTGCAGAGAAGCGCCCGTCTTGATCTCAGCCACCATGCGCTGGCGAGCAAGCTTCTCAATCTCCGGCAGCGCAGTCAGGAGTTGGGCGCGGTCCTTCGCGTCGGCTATGTAATAGGAGACTGCGGTGCGCAGCAGCGTGCTCAGGTCTTGCGCGGTGTTGGGCAGAGCCGTGTCCGGGCAGACCGAGATGCACTCCATGCACTGCGTGCAGTTCTCTGCAATGAAGAGCGGGGTTTCGCGGCGGGCTACATACTTCGAAGCCGTGTCGCCGGTGGCGGCGGCGATCATGCCCATGGCCGAGAGTGGCGTGGATGGCTGGTTATAGCCGAAATGCGCGCGGAACTCAGCGTCAAAGTTGGCAACACTGGCCAGCGGCGTGCGCGCGGCCTGACCGGCGGGCAAAGCATGGGAGCGGCAGCCTGTGCCGCAGGAACCTCCGGCAGTGGCCAGTTCAAGAATGGGCATCAGCGCCTGGCCGCGCAGGGAGGAGTGGTCGGCTGCCGAGAGCGCGCCGATCTTGATCTCCTTCACCTGGTCGTAGCCCTGCATCATGACTTCCATGTTGGACTCGACAACGGCCTCGCCCAGCTTGCCGAATTTGCTTACATACTGCTTGCGAACCACGGCGCGATACTGCTCCTGGGTGATGCCGAACTCCTTGAGCAGCGTGCTGACGCGGAAGAACGCGCCCAGGAAGGCGTTGCCCTGCATGCGCAGTTGCAGGTCGCCGCGGTCGGTGGCTTTTTTGGCAATTTCAAAACCGGGCAGCGTGAAGACGCGAATCTTTTTGTCGATGATCTGCTTGCGCGCCCAGAGCGGCAACTGTTCCCACGCCTGTTCGCCTTGCTGATCGGACTCCCAGACCAGCGAGCCGCCCTCGGCCATGCCGTCCAGAGGATTGGTGTGCGTGAAGGCCTTGGGGTCGCAGCACAAAACCACGGTCACGTGGCGCAGATCGCAGTTGACGCGGATGCGGTCCTTGGCTGCAACCATGAAGTACGAGGTCGGCGCGCCCTTCTTCTCCGAGCCGTACTTGGGGTTGGCGCTGACGTGAATCACTTCCTTGGGATTGCCGAGGCTGTCGCGCTCCCCGTCTCGTTCAAAGATCAAATCGTTGAGGTCGCCCAGGATGGCGCCCAGATTTTTGCCGGTGGTGATGGCTCCCCATCCGCCGATGGAGTGGAAGCGGACGGCCACCGCGCCCTCGGGCAATAGCGACGGGGTCTCATCGCCGATGACCGCATAGGGATGGTCGATGCCGAGGACGAAGAACGAAACGCCGTCGGAGGCGCGCTTGCCGTCTTTGCGAGCACGGTTGGCGGTGGCAAATTCATATGCGCCGATAATGTGTTCGGGACGAAAATCGCGCGAGCCAAGGCCGTAGCTGCCGCCGTAGATCTTCGGGACTTCAGCCAGCGAAATCGCGGGCAGCCCGGCAACCGATTGCACGGCCTTGGAAAACGCGGTGCGAATATCGCGACCCAGCGGATTGTCGCCGGCCATGGCTTCGTCGGTGCGCTCGAGAATGATGACGTTCTTCTTGCCTTTGAGCGCGGCCACGATGGCGGCTTCAGGGAAGGGGCGAATCACGTTGACGTGGATGGAGCCGACGCTTGCATTGCGCGTCTGGCGCAGGTAATCGACCGCAGCCTCAATGTTTTCCGCGGCGGAGCCGAGGGAGACGAAGACCGTCTCGGCGTCGTCGGTCTTGTACTTAGAGATAAGTCCGTAGCTGCGGCCGGTCAGCTCGGCAAACTGCGCGTAGGCGTCTGCTAAGAATTGAAGAATAGGCTCGGCAAAGTTATTGCGCCGCGCCACCACGCCATTCATGTAGTGTTCCTGGTTCTGCACCGGGCCGAGCAAAACCGGATTGGTCAGGTCTATCATCTTGGGAACACGGCGGCGCGTGGGTCCGAACAATGTGCGCTGCGCCGGTGTGGGGCAATCGATGATGTCGGCCGGCGAGCCGAGGTACTCGCGAATCAGCCCCGATTCGTGCTTGTAGAAGGTGCGCTCCAGGTGCGTGGTGAGGAAGCCGTCCATGATGTTCATGCCGGGGGTGAGGCTCAACTCGGTCACGCGACGCAGAATCAGGGCCTGGTCGGCAGTCTGCTGCGCGTCCTTGCCGAAGAGCATGATCCAGCCGGTGTCGAGCGCGCCGTAGATGTCGTCGTGGCCGCAATGAACATTGAGGGCCTGCTTGGTTAACGCGCGCGCGCCCACTTCCAGCACCATCGTCGAGCCTTTGCCCGGCGCGTGATAGTACTGCTCAACGCCGTAAACCACTCCCTGGCCGGAGGTGAAGTTCACCACGCGCTTGCCGCAGACCGAGTGAGCGATGGCGCCGCCCTGGGCCGCGTGCTCGCCCTCGGTTTCGATAGCGATGGTATTGTGACCGAAGACATTCAAGTGGCCTTCAGCATAGGCCTGCTGGAAAAGTTCGCCGCCTTCCGTCGAAGGCGTAATCGGATAGAAGACGCCGGCGTCGGCGATGCGCGTCTCGGTGTGGTACGAGACAAGCTGGTTTCCGTTTGCAGTAACCCGAATGCCGGGATAGCGAGCAGCAGCAGTCATGTATTCCTCTCTGTAATTCCAGGTCTTGTGACATCAATGTTTTCAGTGCGCGGTGGGAGACCGGCTCGTCGGACGGGCTCCTGGCTGGGTGATCTCCATAGGCCACACAACGGTCCCGCAATCCGCTGGGGAAAGCAGCCTAGTCTCTAGTATGCACTCTAAAGAGAGAGACAATATACCATATTGCGAGATGGCGTCTTTCGTCCTGAGTGTTGGATGCATGGCATTCCTCTACGATTCCTATGCCGGGCTCGTGGGCTGAGGTAAGTTCAACCCCGGCGGCGATGATCGTCGAGTCGCACCTTGCTTTAGCGCAATTTCAGGTGTTCCCGAAGGCGTTTCAAGGCCTTACCATGACGGAGAGGGTTTCTCCGCGATGAATTCAGTATTGAAGTTGCGTTTCGTTCGTTTTGCCTGTTTCGCCTGCCTTGCCGGCCTGCTGTTTGCGGGCCGGGCCACGGCCCAAACTGCTGCCCAGGCCGCCCAGATTGCCGCCAGTCTGCCCTCCGCATCCCAGGCGGTGATCGACCGCCTCTCCAGCCTGCGCGAGCTGCCGGATGGGGCTTGGAAGCTTCATGCCGGCGACCTGGCCCACGGCGAGGCTGTGAACCTAGACGAGAGCGGCTGGCAGCCCATCGCCAATGGCTCGAAGGCGGCCAAGGATGCTGTCTGGTTTCGCCAGGCGTACCAGATTCCAGCCACGATGAACGGCTACGACCTGACCGGCGCGCGCATCTGGTTCCAGTTCCATGCCACGGCCAACGGCCCCATGCCGGAGATTCTCTACTTCAACGGCCGGCGCGTGGCCATGGGCGACGACCTGGAGCCGGTGGTGTTGTTTGACAATGCCAAGCCGGGCGACAAGGTGACGGTGGCCGTCAAGCTGCTGCACACGGTGGACGACAAGAACTTCAAGGGCGCTTCGCTGAAGATCGATTTCCCTGAGAGCCGGCCAAATCCCGAGGATCTACGCGAAGAGTTTTTATCGGCGGCGCTGCTGGTTCCCGCGCTGGCGCCGAATGACGCTGCGCAACTGGCCACACTTTCGGATGCCATCCGCACTGTGGACCTCGCAGCTCTGGACGCGCACGACCAGGCGAAGTTTGACGCCAGCCTGAATGTGGCGCACGTCCGGCTCGATGCTTTGAAGCCGTTGCTGCAGCAGGCAACATACCACCTGACCGGCAACTCGCACATCGACGCGGCCTGGCTGTGGCCGTGGACCGAAACGGTGGACGTGGTAAAGCGCACCTTCGGCACCGCGCTGCAACTGATGTACGAGTATCCGGAATACACCTACACACAGTCGGCGGCGGCCTTCAACGAGTGGATAGCCGACAAATATCCGGACATGAACGCCGAGATTGCCCAGCGCATTAAGGAAGGCCGCTGGGAGATTGTGGGCGGAATGTGGGTTGAACCGGATCTGAATATGCCGGACGGCGAGTCGCTGGTGCGCCAAATTCTGGTGGGCAAGCGCTGGTTCAAGCAGCAGTACGGCGTGGACACGAGGATCGGCTGGAATCCGGATTCGTTTGGATATACGTGGCAGTTGCCGCAGATCTACAAAAAGAGCGGCATCGATTATTTTGTGACGCAGAAGATGGCTTGGTGCGACACCAACCAGTTGCCCTTCAAGTTTTTCTGGTGGGAGTCGCCTGATGGGTCGAAGGTGCTGACTTACTTTCCGCACGACTACGCCAACGACAACCTGAACCTGGTGCGGCTGGCGCGCGACTTCACCATTGCACAGAAGCAGGCCACCGGGCTGCCGGGCATCATGGACCTCTACGGCATCGGCGACCACGGCGGCGGACCCACCCGCGCCATTCTGGATGAGGGCTTCCATTGGGCGCAGTCCGGTCACGTCACGCCGAAGATCGAGTTCGGCACAGCGCAGAGTTATTTCTCGTTGCTTGAATATCAGATTGCATCCGACAGCCCTGAGTGGAACTATCAATCGATTGCCAAGGGCTACACGCCACCGCCGACGGTGCCGGGCAAGGTGAACATTCCCACGTGGAAGAGCGAGCTGTACTTCGAGTACCACCGCGGCGTGATGACGACGCAAGCCAACCACAAGCGCAACATGCGCGAGGCTGAGGTTGAGGTGCTGAACGCGGAAAAGTGGGCGGCATTGGCTTGGCTGGATGGCCGCGTGTATCCCGGAAAAGAACTTACCGAAGACTGGAAGAAGGTCTTGTTCAACCAGTTCCACGACACCGCCGCCGGATCGGGCATCTGGCGAATCTACAAGGATGCGCAAAAGGACTACGACGTGGTGCGCTGGTCAACGAACGAAATCTCGGCCGGCTCAATCTCGAACCTTGTCGCACGAATCGCCACTAAGGGTGCAGTCCGCGGCCAGAACGGAGAGACTGTCGTCGTTTTCAATCCCCTCGGTTGGGAGCGCAATGGCAAAGTGCACGTGTCGCTTCCGATCGATGACGAGTTGGGTGGAATGTTAGAGGTCGTGCCCGAAAAAGGAAACACAGAACTGGTCGGGGATTTCACATACGACAAAGCCACGCATCGCGTGGAGGCCGACATTCCGGTTCACGGGGTTCCAGCGCTGGGCTATCAGACTCTGCACGTTCAGGCGCTTCCTAAGAGCCAACCCGGCCCGGTGGAAACGGAGAAAGCCACTCCTGGCCACACCGCCGACATTCAAGGCGATCAATTTGGCATTCGGGTCGACGGCAAAACGGGCTGCATCGTCAGCCTTGTCGAAAAGAGGACCAACGCGGAACTAATTGCTCCAGGCGGTTGCGCCAACCAACTCCAGTTCTTCAAGGACACACCGAAACAATACGATGCCTGGAATATCGACCCTGGCACACTCGACGTGGCCCCGACGGTCATCGATCAGGCCGATTCCGTGGAGCTGGTTCGGAAGGGCCTGCGCCCTCAAATCCGAATCAAGAGCCACTGGCAGAACTCAACATTCGCTCAAACACTGAGCCTGGAAGGCGACCAGATCGACATCGACAACGAGATCGACTGGCACGAGTCGCACGTTCTGCTCAAGGCGGCCTTCCCGCTGGCGGCTTCGGGGCCGTTTGCTACTTATGAGATTCCTTACGGAACCATCGACCGTGCAACCACGCGCAACAACAGTTGGGAGCAGGCGCAGTTCGAGGTTGCGGCGATGCGTTGGGCCGACCTGGGAGGAATCGGGCCGGACGGCAAGCAGCACGGCCTGAGCATCCTGAATCAGACAAAGTACGGCTACGACGCCGTGGGCAACACGCTGCGGCTGACGCTGCTGCGCTCGCCCAAATGGCCCGACGCCGAGGCCGACATGGGCCATCACCACTTCCACTACGCGCTCTATCCTCACGCCGGAACGTGGAAGGAGGCGCTCACCGTGCGCCACGGCTACGAGTACAACTACCCGCTCACCGCCGTCGTCACCACGGCTCATTCCGGCACCCTGCCCGCCTCGCACTCGTTTGCCTCGGTCGCGCCGGAGAATGTCGTGCTGACCGCTGTAAAGAAGGCCGAGGACGCGAACGGGCTGATCTTCCGCGTTTATGAGTGGGCGGGAAAAGAAACCACAGCCGAGTTCCATGTGCCGCCGGGAGCGACCTCGGCCACCGTGACCAATCTGATGGAGACGCCGGAAGGCAGTCCGCTGGCCGTAGTTGGCGATGTGGTGAAGGCGCCGGTTCACCCCTATGAGATTTTGACTATCCGCGTGGATTACCCCAGCGGCGGGCCGAAGCAGTAAAAATATTGACGAGGTCGAATTTAGTGGTATCCCTGGTCCCCAAATGCGAGGGACCAGGGGCACCCGCATCAATATTCGAGGAACCTTTTCATGGATGCGGACGTATATGGGGATGGAGGGCGATTGCCATGAATCTAAGTAAGACACAAACAGCAACAGCTTTGGCGGTGGGCCTGGCGTTGGCGGCCGGAATGGCGGGATGCAGGATTCAAACGGAAAAGGGCCCCAACGGCGAGGACAAAAAAGTCCAGATCGATACGCCGTTTGGCGGCATCCATGTGAATACCGACCAGACCACGGCCGCGGACCTGGGATTGCCGGTCTATCCGGGCGCCACGCTGGTGAAGGGCGACGGCGACCACAAGTCCGCCGACGTGCGGCTGGGCTTTGGCGAGTGGGAGTTGCGGGTGAAGGCGGTCTCTTACCAGACGCCTGATTCCGAGGAGAAGGTGACCGCTTTCTACAAGAAGGCGCTGGGCCGCTACGGGGACGTGATTACCTGCCAGGACAAGGCTCCGGTGGGCAAGCCCACGGCCACCTCCGAGGGACTGAACTGCGCCGACGGCGGAAAAAACGCCAATGTGAAGATCGACCAGGGGGATTACCATGTAGGCACGGGCGGCCTGGAACTGAAGGCCGGCTCGAAGCGCCACCAGCACATTGTGGGCTTTGAGAATCCAAAAGAAGGCAAGACCCGGTTTGCCCTGGTGGCACTGGATCTGCCTGCCGAAATTCAGTCTGGTTCAGAAAAGAGCGATTAGTGAATGTTCCCGCTGCCTCGAGTAGAAGAGAGGCTCCAACTCTTCAAGGCCTCAAGTTCTGGTTGAGCGCTTGGTTCCCGGTTGCCGTGGGCATCGGCGTCATTGTGCTGGAATCCACTGAATTGTTGGGTTCCGACCATACCAGCAATCCCTTGCGCTGGCTCTGGGAGGCTATCTTCGGTCCTGTCGCCAATGCTCGCTGGGATGAGATTCATCACCTCATTCGCAAGTGCGGGCACTTTTTCGGCTACGGAGCACTCGGGATGCTATGGCTGCGCGCCTGGTGGATGACGCTGCCGCGCTCCCGCTTTCTTCGCGACACGTCACTGGCGTTGCTGGGAACGGCGCTGGTTGCAAGTTGCGATGAGTGGCACCAGAGTTATCTGCCCAATCGTACCGGCTCCATCTGGGACGTGCTGCTGGACTGCTGCGGTGCGCTGACGCTGCAACTGGCCATATATATATTCATGCGCCTGATGCGGCCTAAGCGGCTGCTCAGGGAAGAATAGGAATCCTTTACGGCAGTTCCAAACAAACACGGGCGCATCCCGCGAGGGGATGCGCCCGTTGGTGTGAAGCAAGAAAAGAATGTCAGAACGGCCACTCTGAACGCAGCCGAAGGGGTGAGGCCTACGCGGCTTCTTCCTTGACTTCTTCCTTGACTTCTTCTTTCTTCGCCTCTTCCATCTGCTTTTCCAGTTCGGCGCGCTTTTTGGCCCTTATATCGTCGCGCTTCTGGCGCTTTTCATCGAGCTGCTTTTCGGCGCCCAGCAGTTCGATGAAAGCCTTCTCGGCCCCGTCACCCTTCTGGAAGCCGGTGCGGACGATGCGCAGATAGCCGCCCTGGCGGTCGCCGTAGCGCGGCGCTACGGTCTCGAAGAGCCGCTCGACCGACTTATCGGTCATAAGAAAGCTGAGGGCCTGGCGGCGGGAGTGCAGATCGCCATTCTTGCCCAGTGTGATCATCTTTTCAATCAGCGGACGAACAGCCTTGGCCTTGGCCACGGTGGTCTCCACGCGATCTTCCACGATGACGGACGTGACCAGATTGCGCAACAGGGCGCGACGATGGCTGGTGTTGCGTCCGAGCTTGAATCCTGCATTGCGATGGCGCATGGTGAAACTCTCTTTCGAATAAGTGATCAGTGATCAGTGATCAGTGATCAGTGGCCAGTAAGAACCCGATCGGGCTTTTTTACTACTCACTATTCACTGTCCACTGAACACTGTTAAAAGTTCTCCGTCTCGGTGGGCAACTGCAAGTCCACCGAATCCAGCGGCTCATCCTCGTCGTCGAAGTGGCTGTAATTGGCAGCCAGGGCGACAGCGGGCGAAATGCTGGTGGGTCCGGGAACGGCGTTGCCTTGCTCGTCGATCTTCATGCCCAGCGAGAGGCCCATTTGGGCGAGTATTTCCTTGATCTCGTTGAGGCTCTTGCGGCCAAAGTTCTTGGTCTTGAGCATCTCGGCTTCGGTCTTCTGCACCAGTTCGCCAATAGACTGGATGTTGGCGTTCTTCAGGCAGTTATAGCTGCGGACCGAAAGTTCCAGCTCTTCGACCGAGCGGTTGAGGTTGTCGTTGCGCAACTGTATGCGCCCTTCCTCGCCACGCCCTTCAGCCTCGATCTCTTCCTCGAAGTTGATGAAGATGTTCATGTGGTCTTTGAGCAACTTGGCAGCCAGGCCAACGGCGTCGGCGGGCAGCACAGCCCCATTGGTCCATACTTCAAGGGTGAGCTTGTCATAGTCGGTGATCTGGCCGAGGCGGGCAGCTTCCACAACATAGTTAACGCGCCGAACCGGAGAGTGGACCGAGTCTACGGGAATGAAGCCAATGCCCAGGTCAGCGTCGAAGTTCTTGTCGGCGGAGATATAGCCGCGGCCGCGCTTGAGGCGCATCTCCATGTCCAGCTTGCCGCCTTCCGAGAGGGTGGCAATATAGATCTCCTTGTCCAGGATCTCGACGTCGCCATCAGCCTCAATCATTCCCGAAGTAACAACTCCAGGCTGGTCGGCCCTCAGATAGAGAACCTTGGGTCCCTCGCCGGCAAGCTTGAAGGGAATCTGCTTGAGGTTCAAAATAATATCTGTCGCGTCCTCGGCCACGCCGCTGATGGACTGAAATTCGTGGAGTACTCCCTCGATGCGTATGGCAGTGACCGCGGCGCCCTCAATCGAGCTAAGCAAGGTGCGGCGCAGGGCGTTGCCTATGGTGGTGCCAAAGCCGCGCTCAAAAGGCTGGGCGCTGAACTTGCCGTAGGTGTCTGTAAGCGACTCGGCATCAACTGCCAGGCGCTTCGGCTTCTGAAATCCTCTCCAAAGCATATCTTTGTCTCGTTTCCCGCGCGGCATGTACGTCGCGATGCATTTTGCGGCGGCCGCGCAAGTTCTCCTTCGGTTTGGGATTAGGGACTAGGGACTAGGGACTAGGGATTAGTTCACGGTTCTCGTGCAATCGTGTTTTCTATTCCCTGTTCCCTGTTCCCTATTCCCTGTTTTCTTACTTCGAATACAGTTCGACAATGAGCTGCTCGTTAATGGGCAGGTTCACATCCTGGCGCCTGGGCAAATGGAGCACGCGCCCGGACAGGTTCTCAAAGTTGGCTTCCAGCCATGTGGGCACGGGGCTCTGGGCGGCGTACTGCGCGCCCTGCTCGATGATGATCAGCTTTTTGGCGTGCTCGCGGATCTTGATTTCGTCGCCCGCGTTCACCTGGTAGGAAGGAATGTTAACCTTTCGGCCGTTGACCTCGACGTGGCCGTGGCGAACGACCTGGCGAGCTTGGCGGCGAGAGATGGCAAAGCCCAGCCGGAAGGCCACGTTGTCCAGGCGGCGCTCCAGTTGCTGGATAAGCAGTTCGCCGGTGACGCCGGAGGCTTTGTTGGCCTTCTCGTAGTACTCGCGGAACTGGCTTTCCAGGGTGAAGTACATGCGCTTGGCCTTCTGCTTCTCGTGCAATTGCAGGCCGTAGCCCACAATCTTGGCCTTGCGATCCTTGCCATGCTGGCCGGGGGGAAAGTTGCGCTTCTCCAGCGGGCAACGGTCAGAGGTGCATTTAGCGCCCTTCAAAAAGAGTTTAGTCGCCTCGCGACGGCAAAGGCGGCAGACTGCTCCGGTATAACGTGCCATTTCTTCTCCTGACTTCGGATGACGGCCGGTTTACATCTCCGGAGGAGATTTCATCCCGGCCCGTTTCAGTGATCAGTGGTCAGTGAACAGTGGTCAGTGAACAGTGGTCAGTAAGTGCCCGCGGGCTGTTCACTGTCCACTGTTCACTAGCTTCTCTTACACTCTGCGCCGCTTGGGCGGACGGCAGCCGTTGTGTGGCACTGGCGTCACGTCGCGGATAGTGCGCACCTCGATGCCGGCGGCAGCCAGGGCGCGGATAGCCGACTCGCGGCCCGAACCCGGACCGGAGACCCGCACATCGACCGCACGCATGCCGTGATCGCGAGCCATGCTGGCCGCGTTCGATGCTGCCTGCTGCGCCGCGAAGGGCGTACCCTTGCGCGAGCCGCGGAAACCCAACGAGCCGGAACTCTTCCAGCTCAGCGTGTTGCCCACCTGGTCGGTGATGGTAACGATGGTGTTGTTGAATGTGGCCTGCACGTACGCAATGCCAAACGGCACATTCTTGCGCTCACGCTTCTTGAACTTCTTGTTCTTGCCAGCCTTGCCGGTTGCAGGCTTGCCCGCTCCTGCAGTCTTTTCTGCTTTTGCCATTAGGTTTTACCCGTCGCTTTCTTCTTGCCGGCAATTGTGCCTTTGCGCGGGCCCTTGCGGGTGCGGGCGTTGGTGTGGGTGCGCTGGCCGTTCACCGGCAATCCCCGCCGGTGACGCGTGCCGCGATAGCTCTGAATGTCGATCAGGCGCTTGATGTGCATCTGCACGTCCTTGCGCAGGTCGCCTTCAACGTTCCCTTCGTCCTCGATCACCTGGCGGATGCGGTTGACCTCTTCCTCGCCCAGGTCCTGGACCTTCTTGAAGGCATCCACATTCGCCTTCTCCAGAATCTTGAGCGCGCGGGGATTCCCGATGCCAAAGATGTATGTGAGCGCGATGCGTGCCTGCTTTGCGCGGGGCAGATCGACGCCAGCAATACGTGCCATTCCGATTCCTTTGCTACTTCGGTTGTGTGCCCCCGGTCTCAGCCGGTTCGCACGGGTTGAACGGTTGGCCCCCAGAGGTTCATCGCAAGCCTTGACTCAGGCTAACTAGCCTCATGCCTTGTCGTGGAGGGCTCCGTAGTTTGCCAGAGGCCGTTAGCCCTGGCGCTGCTTGTGCTTTGCGTTCTCGCAAATCACCCTGACCACCCCACGGCGGGTGATGACCTTGCACTTGACGCAAATCTTCTTCACCGATGCACGAACCTTCATCTGTTGCTACCCTTCCTAAAGCTGTTAGCTGTTAGCTCTGTTCTTGCAATTACTTGGCCTTTCAACTTCCAACAAACAAGCTAATAGCAAAAAGCTAAAAGCTATTTATACCGGTAAACAATCCGCCCGCGATTCAGGTCGTAGGGACTCAACTCCACGGCCACGCGGTCGCCGGGCAGGATTTTGATGAAGTTCTTGCGCATCCTCCCCGAGACATGGGTCAGCGCCTCGTGATTGTTCTCGAGTTTGACCTTGAACATGGCATTGGGCAGCGTCTCGGTGACCACCGCCATTACCTCAATCGCATCTTCCTTCGACAAACCGCATCCACTTCCGCCAGCGCGCTTGTGCCCAACCGGCCTGTAATCCCGAGCGTGCTACTCGGTTAAGATTCTCGCTCCGGTGGCGGTCACCGCCACCGTGTGCTCAAAATGAGCGCTCATGCTTCCATCCGCGGTGACTGCCGTCCAGCCGTCGCCCAAAACTACAACGTCGGACTTGCCCGCATTCACCATGGGCTCGATGGCGATTACCATGCCGGAGCGAAGTTTCATGCCCCGTCCGGCTTCGCCAAAGTTCGGCACCTGTGGATCTTCATGCATGTGGACGCCGATGCCATGGCCCACAAAATCCCTTACCACCGAAAACCCCGCGGCTTCAACCACCTTCTGCACCGCGAAGCCAACATCACCCAGCGTTGCTCCCGGTTTCACCACGGCAATCGCCGCATCCAACGACGCCTCGGTCACCTTCATCAGCCGCGCCGTCTTGGAATCGATCTTTTCTCCCACCGGCACGGTGATGGCCGCATCGCCGCAATAGCCCTCAACAAATGCTCCAAAGTCGACCGAGACGATCTCCCCTTCCTTGAGGATCCGTTTGGCCGACGGAATGCCATGCACCACTTCGCTGTTGACCGAGGTGCATAGCACGCAGGGAAAACCATGATAGCCCTTGAAAGCCGCCTTGGCGCCCAGCTCTTTGGTGCGCGCCTCGGCCGCCTTTTCCAGATCCAGCGTGGTGACACCCGGCTTAATCAGCCCTCGCACCAACTCCAGCACCTCGCGAACCACCTGGCCCGCGCGGCGCATCTTCTCGATCTCCCTGGACGACTTCAGTACTACCGCCAACTGGCTAACCAGCTTTCAACTTCTTACGCACAAACTCGCCATCCGGCTGCGCTACTGGCGCGACCGCTCAACGGCTACAACGATTCCGGCCGCGATTTCCGCTATCGGCCGACTTCCATCAACTTCCGCGAAACGTCCCAGAGCCCGGTAGTGCTCAATCACAGGCGCGGTCGAGGCCGCGTAAGCGCGCATGCGCTCCTCGAAGACCTTTTTCGTGTCGTCGGCTCGCTGGACCAGAGTGGCGCCGTCCGCGTCGCATATGCCATCCCGTTCGGGAGGCTTGCCGTGGACGTTATAAATGCTCTGGCAGACAGGGCAATTCCTGCGCCCCGTAATACGGCGCAATAACTGATTATAGTCCACATGGATACTGACAGCAACCACCGGAAGCCCCCCAGCTTGAGTCTGGGCCTGGGTTGCCAGGCGGCTGTCCAGCCAGACGGCTTGCGGTAGGGTGCGCGGGAAACCGTCCAGAATGTAGCCTTTAGCCGTGTCCGGCTGCTCCAGCCGCACGGATACCATCTCGTTAACCAGCGAATCGGGGACCAGCTCCCCTCGGCCCATGATCTCCTTGGCTGTCCGTCCCAGCTCTGTGCCCTGCGCCACATTGCCGCGCAGCAGGTCGCCGGTGGAGATCTGCGGAATCCCCCATATCTTGACCAGTTCCTTGGCCTGCGTCCCCTTGCCCACGCCCGGAGCGCCCAATAAAAGAATAGGGCCGGGAAGGGCCTTCCGACCCGTCTCACGGCCCTGCTCAAATTTATTTCCAGACGATGACATTACCAGGTTTTCCTTCCGCGAATACGACCGGAGCGCGGGGAAAAGCCATCATAGTGCCGCATGATCAGCTGCGATTCGATCTGGTTGACGGTATCCATGGCCACACCCACTACGATCAGAAGCGAGGTGCCGCCAAAGTAGAATGTTATCCCCATGCCGTTAATCATCCAATTTGGCAGGCGCTGAAAGAAATCGCCCACCAGCCAAAGATGATTCAAGTGGATGCCCGAAATCAGGAAGGTGGGCACCAGCGAAATAATGATCAGATAGATGGCGCCGACCAGGGTGATGCGGGTCAGGATGTCGTTGATGAAATCAGATGTCCGCTTGCCGGGGCGGATTCCCGGTATGAACGATCCGGACTTGCGGAAGTTGTCGGCAATGTCGTCCGGCTTCATCACGATGGAAATGTAGAAGTAGGCGAAGAAGATGATGGCCAGAATGTAGAGCAGTTCATACCACGGTTCGCCGGGCGCCATCGCATCGATGACGGGACGCCAAAAGGCGCTGTTGCTCACAAATTCGGTCTGGCGGAGCATCAACGGGGCCGACAGAATAGAGGCGGCGAAGATGACCGGCATGACGCCGCCGGAGTTGACTTTGAGGGGCAAGTGACTGGACTGGCCTCCCATCATGCGGCGGCCAACGATGCGCCGCGCGCTCTGGATGGGGATGCGCCGCTCGCTGCGCTCGACAAAGACGATGAATGCTACCACCGCCGCCATGCCCACCACCAGTAAAATCACCGCAACAACCGTAAACGAGCCCCAGTAGTCAGACTGGACCTTCTCAACCAGGTCCATTGCGCCGCGGGGCAGGCCGGCAACAATTCCTGTAAAAATCAGCAGGCTCATCCCGTTGCCGATGCCGCGCTCGGTAATCTGCTCGCCCAGCCACATGATGAAGGCCGTGCCGGTGGTCAGCGTCAGCACCGTCATCAGGAGGAAGGGGACACCGGGATTCAGCACCATGTGCCCGCTTTGCAGCATGAACGCGATGCCAACTGACTGTATCGCGGCCAGAATCACGGTCATATAGCGGGTCCACTGCGTGATCTTGCGCCGTCCCAGCTCGCCTTCCTTCTGAATGCGCGCCAGCGGCTCATAAACCACGGTAAGCAACTGGAAGATGATCGAGGCCGTGATGTAGGGCATGATGCCCAGGGCGAAGATCGTCATGCGGCGAAGGTTGCCGCCGCCGAAAAGGTTCATCAGGCCCAGCGCGGAACCGCCCTGCTGGTCGAAGAGCCGCGCCAGTTGGGCGGTGTCAACGCCCGGCGTGGGAATCCATGCGCCCAGACGGTAGATGGCCAGAATGCCCAGCATGAAGAGCACCCGTTTGCGCAGGTCGGGAATCCGGAAGATATTGAGAAACTTGTCAAGCATAATTGGTTATCCGCTTCAGGGCGTTTGCCGCCGCTTGGATCTTTGCCACTGAACATCTTACCTATGCAGAGCCTATGCTGTCGCGCTCTTTGCCTTCAACTTGCCCGTGGGAGGAGCAGTATCTCCGCCCAGAACCACGGCCTTGCCGCCGGCCTTTTCGATCTTCTCGACGGCCGACTTGGAAAACTTGTGCGCGTGGATGGTGAGCGCCGAAGTCAGTTCGCCGGAGCCGAGAATCTTGATCAGCGCCTTCTTGCTCGAGGCCAGGCCCAGCTTCTTGTAGTCGTCCAGAGTGATCTCGGTGAGCTTGAGGCCCTCAATCTGCTCCGCCAGACGGTCCAGATTCACCACCGTGTACTCGGTGCGGAAAATATTGGTGAAGCCGCGTTTGGGCAGGCGGCGGTGCAACGGCATCTGGCCGCCCTCAAAGCCGCGCATCATACTGGTGCCGGTGCGCTGACCCTGGCCCTTGTGGCCGCGAGCCGAGGTCTTACCCATGCCGGATCCCATGCCCCGGCCCACGCGCTTGCTCCCGGTGTTGGCTTTCCTGGGCGCGCGCAAATTCGATAGATTTCTGATTGCCATGATTCCCTCGCTGTAGCGCCGACGAACTTATGTCCGCCGACTCGCGTTCGTTAGTAGCTGATAGCTGTCAGCTAGTTTTCCAAAATCCTGACCAAATGCGGAATGGCCTTGACCATGCCGCGAGTGGATTCCGTATCCACGCGCTCAACAATCTGGTTGAGCCGTGTAAATCCCAGGCCCTTGACCACCAGCTTGTGCTTGATGGGCGTGGAGTTCTTCGAGCGGTAGTACTGAATGCGAATCATCTTGGTCTCTGTCTTGGTCTTGGCCATGGCTTAAAGCTCCTCCACGGACTTGCCGCGCATGTTGGCCACTTCAGCCTTGTCGCGCAACTGCACCAGGGCGTCGAAGGTAGCCTTGACGACGTTGTGAGGGTTGGGCGAGCCCAGGCTCTTGGTGAGCACGTTCTGCACCCCGACCGAGGTCATCACCGCGCGCACCGCGCCGCCGGCAATCACGCCGGTGCCTTCGGGAGCCGGCTTCAGCAGCACCTGCCCGGCTCCGTAACGGCCCAGAACCAGATGCGGGATCGTGGTTTCGGTCAGATGAACCCGAACCAGGTTTTTCTTGGCCGCCTCAATCCCCTTGCGAATCGCCTGGGGAACTTCCTTGGCCTTGCCGGAACCGTGGCCCACCACTCCCGCAGAGGGGTCGCCCACCACCACCAGCGCGGCAAACGACATATTCTTGCCGCCCTTGACCACCTTGGTCACGCGATTGATGGAGACCACCTGATCCTTCAGGTTGAACTGGTTTGCATCGAGTTTCTTCTTCAAGATCGTCATTGCTCTCTCGTCTCTTCTTGAGCTACTAGCTACTAGTCCCTAGTCCCTAGTCCCTATTAAAACTCCAACCCTGCTTCGCGGGCTGCGTCAGCCAGCGCTTTGATGCGTCCGTGATAGAGGTAGCCGCCGCGATCAAAGACTACCCTCTTGATGCCTTTCTTGACGGCCAGCTCGGCCACTGCCTTGCCGATCTCTTTGGCCGAGGCCACATTACCGCCGGTCTTCAATTTGATGGACGAGGCTGAAACAAGCGTCTCGCCCTTCTGGTCATCGATCACCTGCGCGTAGATGTGATTCAGCGAGCGGTAGACGTTCAGCCGCGGCCGCTCCGCGGTGCCGGCAAGCTTGCGGCGAATGCGCTGATGAATGCGCTGGCGAATTGCGTTTCTCTTGGTCTGCGTGATCATGGTCTCTCGTTCCTATCAGCGGAGCCGCCCTGCGACCCCGTTCGGTTGGTTTCAGCTATCAGCTTTCAGCTAACAGCTATCAGTTCATTCAATTCTCGACAACTGTAAGCTGTCAGCTGTTAGCTGTCAGCTTACTTAGCGCCCGTCTTGCCGGCCTTCTTCTTCAGTTTCTCGTCGGAGTAGCGCACGCCCTTGTTCTTGTACGGGTCGGGCTTGCGCAGCGAACGCATGTCGGCCGCCACCTGGCCCACCTTTTGCCGGTCGATGCCGGTGATGGTCAGGTGAAGCTGTTTGGGGTCGATGGCAACTTCAATGCCCGAAGGCAGCGGAACCTCAATCTGGTGAGAATAACCCAGCGTGAAAACCACCGTGCCCTTGCCCTTCAACTCGGCGCGATAGCCAATGCCCACGATGTCCAATTCCTTCTTCCAACCCTTGGTAACGCCCTCAACAGCGTTGGAGACCAGCGAGCGCGTAAGCCCGTGCATCGCCGCCTGGCTGTCGTTCTCGCGATTGACGTGCAGCATGCCGTCCTTGGTTTCCAGCGTAATACCCGGCGCAATCAGCGCCGTGACCTTGCCCTTGGGGCCCTCGACCATAACCGTGTTGCCCTCGACCTTGTACTTCACTCCCGCGGGCAGCGGAATCAGTTTCTTTCCAATTCGCGACATCGATTCAATCCTTCATCTGGCTTGCGAGTCCCGAGAAACATCTATCAGCATTCAGCTTTCAGTTGATAGCTTCAACGTCCCATCGTTCCACTGCAGCCCGTAAACAGCTTTCAGTTCCAGGCCGTGAGCTGATAGCTGACGGCTGATTGCTGACCGCTGTTCCTACCATACTTCGCACAACAGCTCGCCGCCCACGCCCTCGCGGCGCGCCTGACGGCCGGTCATCACGCCCTTGGGCGTGGTCATGATCGAGATGCCCAGGCCGCCCTGGACGCGCTTGATCTCATCGCGGCCAATGTACACACGGCAGCCGGGTCGCGAGATGCGCGCCAGGTCGCGGATGGCCGCTTCCGTGCCGCCATACTTCAGGTACACGCGCAGCACCGGCTTGCCCTCCTCTTCCTGGGTCTTGTAGTTCGAGATATAGCCCTCCTCCTTGAGGATGCGGGCAATCTCGGTCTTCAGCTTCGAAGCCGGTACATCCAGCTTCTGGTGACGCGCCCGGATCGCATTCCGGATTCGCGCCAGAAAATCGGCTACTGGGTCGGTCAAACTCATTCCTTCTCCTTCATTCCCCGTTCGTCCGCATAGCGGAAACCAGCGGGAATGTCTAAAACAGTTATCAGCAATCAGCTGTCAGCCTTCAGCTCTTCATTTTCTTAGCCGCCCGTCAGCTCTTCCGTGAATAGCTGACGGCTGAAAGCTGAGGGCTGAAAGCTGTATCGCTACCAGCTCGACTTGACGACGCCGGGAATCTCTCCCTTGAGCGCCAGCGCGCGGAAACACAAGCGGCAGACGCCAAACTTGCGCAGAAAACCTCGCGGCCGCCCGCAAAGCTGGCACCGGTTGTGCTTGCGGCAGCTGAACTTCGGCTTCCGCGCGTCTTTCACCCTTTTTGCAGTGGTTGCCATATTCCTCTTATCCCCTTACGCGCCCTGCCGAAACGGCATTCCGAAGTGCTTCAGCAGCGCCCTCGCCTGGTTGTCGTCCTTGGCCGTGGTCACGATGGTGATGTTCATGCCCTTCATCTTTTCCACCTTGGAGTAGTCAATTTCAGGAAAGATGAGCTGGTCCTTCAATCCGAGCGTGTAGTTGCCGCGCCCGTCAAAACTCTTCGTAGACACGCCGCGAAAATCCCTCACCCGCGGCAGCGCCGTCGAAATCAGCCGGTCCAGAAACTCGTATGCCATCTCGTTGCGCAGCGTCACCATGGCGCCAATCGACATTCCCTCGCGCACCTTGAAGGCCGCAATCGACTTCTTCGCCTTGGTGGTTACCGGCTTCTGCCCGACAATCGCCGTCAGATCAGCCACCAGCGGGTCCAGCAGCTTGGTATTCTGCGTGGCCTCGCCCAAGCCCATGTTGACGACGATCTTCTTCAACTCCGGAACCGCCATCGGGTTATCAAGCCCCAGCTCCTTTTGCAGAGCCTGCTTGATCTCCTTGTGATACTTCTCTTTCAGCCTTGCCGCCATAATGCTTTGCTCTCTCTCTTCCGGGTTCCGGAGTGGCTGCCACATCCGTCGTGGGGCCGTTTACCGTTGCGGAAGTGCTTGCCGCACGGGCGGAGTTTTGTTCGTTCCGTGCCGGCTTGGATGCGTTCATCTTTCGCGTGATCCGTGGCCTGTTCACTGACCACTGATCACTGTTCACTGTTCTTACTTCTTCGTCGGCAGCTCTTGTCCGCACTTCTTGCAGATGCGAACCCTGACGCCGCCTTCGGCCTTCGAGCCCACGCGCGCCGGGCCGCAGTTGGGACAGACCAGCTGGACATTGGAAACATCGATGGGCGATTCCTGCTCGGCGATGCCACCCTTGGTCCGTTGACCCTGCTTGCTGGAAACCGTCTTCTTGACCACGCGCACGTGCTCCACCAGCACCGTGCCCTTGTCGGGAAAGACGCGCAGCACGCGCCCCGTCTTGCCGCGGTCCGAGCCCCGGAGAACCTTGACCGTATCATTGCGATGAATATTCAAACTCGGCATCTCTTCTCCAAAATCAGCTACTAGCTCCCACCTGCTTAAACTACTTCAGGGGCCAGCGAAACAATTTTCAAAAACTTCTTCTCGCGCAACTCGCGGGCCACCGGCCCAAAGACGCGCGTTCCCACCGGCTCGTGCGTGTCGTCAATCACCACGGCGGCGTTCTCGTCGAAGCGAATATAGGTTCCGTCGCGCCTGCGGTGCTCCTTGCGGGTGCGGACGATGACCGCCTTCACAACTTTGCCCTTCTTGATGGTGCCGTCGGGCGAAGCTTCTTTGACCGCCGCGGTCACAATGTCGCCCAGGCCGGCCTTCTTGCCCAGCCCGCCGCCCAGCGGCAGAATCACTTGCAGCTTGCGCGCGCCGGAGTTATCGGCCACCGCGAGCATGGTTCTCATTTGCACAGCCATGGGTTCTTCTCCTTACTCGCCTTACGCGCTAGTTGGCAACCTTGATGTCGTTCGGAATCGTCGCGTCCTCGAGTTGCCCCAGGGCCGAGCGCCGAACGATTTCTTCCAGAGACCACCGCTTCAGCTTGCTCAGCGGACGCGTCTCGCGGATGCGCACCACATCGCCCATTCGCGCCGAACTCTGCTCGTCATGGGCATAAAACTTCTTCGTCGAGCGCACAATCCGCTTGTACTTGGGATGGGCCTTGCGCATCTCCACCTCGACCACAATGGTCTTCTGCATCTTGGTAGAAACCACCTGGCCAACCTTCTCGTTCCGCCGGGCGCCTGCTGTCGCTGGCGTCTGCACTGCCTCTTGAGTCGCCTTCATTTAGCGGGCTCCCTTCTTGCTGTCCGCGGCCACGCTGGCATCGGCGCCAGCATCCTTATCCGCCCCGCGAATGCCAATCTCGCGCTCGCGGGCCACGGTCTTGATCTGTGCGATCTCCTTGCGCATCTGGCGGAGCTTCTTCACTCCGTCGGTCTGCCCCAGCGAGACCTGAAAGCGAAGCCGGAACAGTTGCTCGGAGGTCGTCTTCTCCTGGTGCGCCAGTTCTTCGTCGCTCAAACTGCGAATCTTTTCGAGTTCCATGGTGTTTCTCTCTCCGGCGCTCACCAGCCCTTTTGAGGCCGGCAGCGCGTCCTAATCACTCAACGCGACTTACTTGGCCTTGGCCGCGATCTCAGTCTTTTCCTCGCCCGGCCGCATCACGAACTTGGTCTGCAAAGGCAGCTTGTTTGACGCCAGGCGCATGGCCTCTTTCGCGGTCGCCACGTCCACGCCTTCCATCTCGAAGAGGATCTTGCCCGGCCGGACAACCGCAACCCAGTGGTCCAGCGCTCCCTTGCCAGAACCCATGCGGACTTCGGCCGGCTTCTTGGTGATGGGCTTATCCGGGAACAGGCGCAGCCAGATCTTGCCGCCGCGCTTGATGAAACGTGTCATGGCGATACGGCTGGCCTCAATCTGACGGTCGGTGATGTAGCCGCACTCCATAACGCGCAGGCCATATTCACCGAAGGAAATCGTAGACCCGCGCCAGGCCTTCCCGCGCCTCTTGCCCTTCTGCTGCTTGCGAAACTTCACCTTCTTTGGCATCAACATAACGAAAATCCTCTTAAAAGCAGCTGACAGCTCACAGCTAACAGCTAACAGTTTTCTTTCTCTCGGCCATGCAACTGTCAGCTGTTAGCTGTCAGCTGATAGCTGCTCTTAAAACACCGACGTGCCTGCCGGCGCCGGCTGGCGGCGCTTCTGCTCGTAGATGTCGCCGCGATAGACCCAGGTCTTGACGCCGATTACACCGTAGGTGGTGTTGGCCTCGGTGAATCCGTAATCAATGTCGGCCCTGAGCGTGTGCAGCGGCAAACGGCCCTGCAGGTACCACTCCGAGCGGGCGATCTCATTGCCGTTCAGTCGGCCCGAGACCCTCACCTTGATTCCCTTGCAGCCAAATCTCAGCGCCGAATCCACACTCTTGCGCATGGCACGGCGGAAGCTGACCCGCTTTTCCAGTTGCAGCGCGATCGCTTCGGAGACCAGTTGCGCGTCCAGCTCCGGCTTGTTCACCTCGATGATGTCGATGAACACGTCGCGGTTGGTGCGCTTGCCTAGCTCCGTCTTGAGCTTCTCAATCTCCGCGCCCTTGCGACCGATCACGATGCCCGGCCGGGCGGTGCGGATGAGAAAGCGCAGCTTGTTGCCCGGCCGCTCGATCTCCACCGAGCTGACCCCTGCGGCCTTCAGCTTTTCTTTCAGCTCCGCCCTGAGCTTCACGTCCTCGACCAGCAGCTTGGCGTAGTCGCGCTCGGTAAACCAGCGTGAACGCCACGGTTTGTTCACTCCCAGCCGGAATCCGTAAGGATGGACTTTCTGTCCCATATGCTTTTCCTCAAAACCCTTCAGGCCTACTTACCGGCCTTTTTCTTGGTTGCCTTGGTTGACTTGACCGCTGTCTTCGGCGCTTCCGTCTTCGCCTTGGCAGCCTTGGGCGCTTCTGCCTTTGCCTTGGTAGCCGCCTTCGTCGCCTTGGCTGCCTTGCTAACCTTCCCCGCCGCGGGCGGCTCTTCCGCCTTGGTCACCATGCCCGCCGCAGCCTCGCGCTCGGCCACTGAAAGAACGATGTGCGTCAGCCTGCGCTGATAGCGAAAGGCGCGGCCCATCGGAGCCGGACGGATGCGCTTCATGCGCGGCCCGTCGTTGGCCAGTGCCAGCTTGACGTAGAGATTGTCCACGTCCAGATCGACGCCCTGCTCACCGGCCACATACTTGGCGTTGTCCACCGCCGATGTCAACAATTTGTGAATCACCGGGGCAATGCGCTTCTTGGTGAAGGCCACCGTCGTGAGCGCCTCCTCAACCCCCCGGCCCTTGATCAGGTCAAGCACCAGCCGTGCCTTTTGCGGCGACACGCGCTGAAACTTGGCCTCGGCCCGGTATTCCCTTGTCTCGACTGCCATCGTCTCTTCCTCAATCTTTACTGACCGTTATCAGCAAACTGACCACTGATCACTGTCCACTGTTCACTGTTTTCCTACCGCGGCTTGGCGGCAGTCTCGGTGGTAGCTGCCTTGCTGCCCCCGGTGTGTCCCTTGAAAATGCGCGTGGGCGAAAACTCGCCCAGCTTGTGACCCACCATGTTCTCGGTCACGTACACCGGAACAAACTTTTTGCCGTTGTGAACCGCGATCGTGTGGCCCACAAACTCGGGAAAGATCGTCGAGCGGCGCGACCAGGTCTTGACTACCTTTTTGTCGTTGGCCTGGTTGAGCGCCTCGATCTTCACGGTCAAGTGCGCATCCACGAATGGGCCCTTCTTTGTCGAACGTGCCATAAATCTCCCTCTACTTCACCCGGCGGCTGACGATGAACGCGTCGGTCCGCTTGTTGTTGCGTGTCTTGTAGCCCCTGGTCGGCTGGCCCCACGGGGTCACCGGATGACGGCCGCCCGAGGTTTTGCCCTCGCCGCCGCCGTGCGGGTGGTCCACCGGGTTCATGGTCACGCCGCGGTTGGCGGGGCGAATGCCCTTCCAGCGGTTGCGCCCCGCCTTGCCGATGGACACATTTTCATGATCCGTGTTGCCCACCTGGCCAATGGTCGCCATGCATTCGGCCAGCACCTTGCGGGTCTCGCCCGAGGGCAGCTTGAGCAGGGCGTACTCGCCCTCCTTGGCCACCAGCTGCGCCTGCGTTCCGGCCGAACGAGCCATCTGCGCGCCCTTGCCCGGCCTGAGCTCAATCGCATGAACCGTGGTGCCCGAGGGAATGTTTTTGAGCGGCAGCGCGTTCCCCACCAGAATGTCGGCCTCGGGGCCGGAGCTGACCGTCGCGCCCACCTTCAGTCCAACCGGCTGCAGAATGTAGCGCTTCTCGCCGTCCAGATAATGAATCAGCGCAATGCGAGCCGAGCGGTTCGGATCGTACTCGATGGTCGCCACCTTGCCCGGCACGCCATACTTCTCGCGCTTGAAGTCGATGAGCCGCAATTTTTGTTTATGTCCGCCACCCTGGTGGCGGATCGTCAGATCGCCCGTGTTGCGGCGTCCGCCGGTGCGCTGTTTGACCTCCAGAAGCGGCTTATGCGGCCTGTTCGTCGTCAGGTCGTCGTTGGCCAGCGTGGTCTTGAAGCGCAACGTAGGAGTAATCGGTCTGTATGTCTTGATTGCCATTGTCGTTTGTCCTGGAAAGCCAGTGCCCTATCTCAAGCGCCGCTCTCCCGTTTCTCCGGAACCCATCCGTTACTGCCGGGCTCCGATAATCTTTCCTGATGAGCTTCAAACTGATAGCTGTCAGCTGTCAGCTGTTACAGGTTGCTCACGTACTCGGGCATCTTTTCGCCGGCCTTCAGCCGGACATACGCCTTCTTCCAGTCCGGCTTGAAGCCGGTGAACTTGCCGCGGCGGCGCTCCTTGCCCAGAACATTACTGGTGCGAACCGCGGACACCTTTACCTTGAAGAGAGTTTCAACGGCCTGCTTGACTTCGGTCTTGGTGGCGTCGGGAGCGACATCAAAAACCAGCGTCCCCTCGGTCTCCTTCACTCCCAGCCCCTTTTCGGTAATCAGCGGGCGGCGTATTACGGAATAAAGTGTCGGCATCAGGCGGCCTCCTTCTCAGCTGCGGTCTTGCGCCCCACATCGCGTTTTGACGCGTTTTTTCCCAGCATCTCGGCTATCTGCTCAATGGCGGCCTTGGAAAAGATGGCCCGCTCATAGCGCAGCAGATCGTAGGGATGCACCTCGTTGTTGAGCACCAGCTCCACGCCCTTGAGGTTGCGCGCGCCCAGCATCAGCGACTGCGTAAGCGTCTTGCTGTTTTCCACCAGCAGCGCCGTGCGCGTCACGTCCAGCTTGTCGAGCGCCTCGCGATACTGCTTGGTCTTGGCATCTTTCAGCTCCAGCGTGTCCACCACCGTCAGCTTGCCGTCGGCCAGCTTGGAGGCCAGCGCCGAGCGCAGCGCGCCCAGCAGCTTCTTGCGCGGAAAGGCGTAATCGTAGCTGCGCGGCTGGGGCCCGTGCACCGTGTAGCCATGACGCCACAGCGGCGAGCGCACTGAACCGATACGTGCCCGTCCCGTGCCTTTCTGCTTCCACAGCTTCTTGCCCGATCCGGCAACCTCGGTGCGGCTCTTGGTCTTGTGCGTGCCCTGGCGCAGAGAAGCGCGGTAGTGTTTCACCGCCTCCCACAGCAGAGCCTCGTTCACCTGGTCGGGCGCAAAAAGCGCATCGGCCAGCTCCAGCGAACCCACCTTTACACCGCTCATATTCAAAACATCAACTTTTGCCATCGTCTTCTTCCTTAGAGCTATCAGCCGTCAGCCTTCAGCCCTTTTCTCATCCCTAAAGCAATCATCCTGGCTCCCACGATAAAAAGCTGAAAGCTGAGAGCTGATTGCTGAATGCTGTTTACTTCCTCTTGCCGCCGGCCTTCTTCGATGCCTTCAACGGATCAACCGTGCCGGAACCTGCAAAGCCGCGGCGCTCGCGCGGTGGAATCTTCGCCTTGGAGATCAGCACGTAGCCTTCGCGACTTCCCGGCACCGCACCCTCCACCATCAAAAGGTTTTCTTCCAGGTCGATGCCACGAATGCGCAGGTTGCGCACCGTCACCTGCTCGGCGCCCATGTGGCCAGGCATGCGCGTGCCGGGGAAGACGCGCGAGGGGTAACTGCTGGCGCCAATCGAGCCCTGGACCTGGAACATATGACCGTGCGACTTGGGTCCGCCGGCAAACTTGTGGCGGCGCACCACGCCGGCAAAGCCCCGGCCCTTGGAGGTGCCAATCACGTCCACAAACCGCGCCTCGGAAAAAATGTCCACCCGCACGCTGTCGCCGGCTTTCGCTGCCACAACGCCATCGGCGTCCAGCTCCAGCGCGACTTCCTTGATCACCTTCACCGGCGCCGCTCCGGCTCCGGTCTTTTCGAAGTGCCCTTTCTGCGGCTTGGTCACATTCTTGTCCTTGATGAACTCGACCAGCCCGATCTGCGCGGCCTCGTACCCGTCCCTGGCCAGCGTCTTCAATTGCGTAATCACGCAAGGCCCTGCCTGCAGCACCGTAATCGGATGCACATCGCCCTTTTCGTCGAAGACCTGCGTCATGCCGATCTTTTTTCCCAAAATTGCTGTAACGCCCATATTTTCCTTTCCTCATCATGCGATGTTGAATTTCATCGCACTGCCGGGGCTCTTCCGAGCCTTTACTGTTAGCTGTCAGCTGATAGCTGTCAGCTATTTTTCAAACGCCTTGATCTCGACATCGACGCCGGCCGGCAAATCGAGCTTCATCAGCGCGTCCACCGTCTGCTGGGTCGGTTCGAGAATG